>Ga0154001_1000026_pt1 | contig 37623 bp, 32 predicted proteins | sample TSNJ085MetaG_FD_104699 | JGI IMG/M metagenome (GOLD analysis project Ga0154001, IMG submission 104699) | Attine ant fungus gardens microbial communities from New Jersey, USA - TSNJ085 MetaG | ecosystem: Host-associated > Fungi > Mycelium > Unclassified | place: USA: New Jersey, Wharton State...
GATTTCTCCCGTTCGACCGTCATCGATACGGTCTCCATCCAGGGCTGCAACACCAGGGCCCCAACCCTGGTCGTCACGCATTCGCCGCCCGTCTCCCGCCGCAATGCCGATAACCCTCACGCAATTTCACGTTTCGCTGACTCCCACTGGATACGTCGTCCGCTTCGGTGCGCACCATACGATTTGGTGAGTAGCCAATTCACCAGGCTCGCCAGCTACGCATAAAGCACCCTGAAGCATCGCCTGCTAAATTACGACCGGCTTACGTCCTGACGAGGCTCAACGAGCCACTCGAATCAGTACACGCGAACGCCATGCCGGTCACTTTTCGCATCGACACTGCACCCACATTAAAAACCGACCTGCCTCGAATTCTGCATACATTTATCGTGTATCACTCGAACAATCGAGCCGCGACGGTCTATAGAAGTCATCCCCGGGAAAATACCTAATCGGGCCATTCATGGTGGTCTGACGGTGAAAATCCTCATGTCAAAAAATTAATTTCCCCTTTAAAAACAATATCAAATAGATGCATATCGCTTTTCTGGAGAAATCAGTTTTCTAGCCTGTCGATCTCCTATGCCCTCCAAAAAATGTATCCACTTCAAAGTTTCTGTTGACATGTTGTTTTTGAAAAAGTGTACTTGCAACATGAAAAGTGCATCCATTTTTCACCCGCCGCACACGATGTCCACTGCCACTCGTCGAAGTTGGCAGGACACGCCGCAGAAGCTATTTGAAAGCGTTCAATTCCCCAATGTCTCGGAGTACACATGGAAACAGGCAACCTCACTGCGCGATTCGATGCTGAAGCTCAACCAAGGACAGATTCACCGCCGAAATACCGCTGGGCGATACTGTTTGCCGCCTGGATGGCGTTCATGCTCAGTTATGTAGACCGCGTTGCGTGGAGCAGCGTTGCGGCCTCGGTAGGCCAGAGCCTCGGGCTCTCGGTCGGGATGCTGGGAGCATTCGTGACCGCGTTTTATGTGGGGTACGTCGTTGCGAACGTAGCAGGAGGTTTGCTGACGGATACCATCGGGGCAAGACGCACCCTCACTTTTGCACTTCTGCCGCTTGGACTATCGACCTTTGCTTTCGGTTACGCCAATTCGCTCATGACAGGCATTGCACTGCAGATCGTGATGGGCGTGACCGCCGGCGCGGACTACGCTGCGGGAATGAAGATCATCGCCAGTTGGTTCGACCGCGAGCGCGGCCTCGCAATGGGTATCTACGGCACGGCAACGTCTCTTGCCGTTGTAGTGAGCAACGCGACCGTTCCTACGATTACGAAGAACTTCGGATGGTCCAGCGCGTTTCATCTGCTGGGTATCGTGACCTTCGTCTGGGGTCTCGTTTGCTTCGCAATGCTTCGCGATAGTCCGACGAAAACGAAGACGCCGTCGATCACACGAAGCGAAGTGCGCGAACTGCTGATGAATCGAAATCTCATCCTGGTCGCCCTTGCCGGCTTCGCGGGATTCTGGGCGACCGTCGGATTCGGCGCCTGGGGGAACGCATTGATGACCAAGCAGTACGGCCTTTCGCCCATTACGTCGGGAGCGATCCTGGCAGCGTTCGGTATTGGCGCGATGATCTCGAAGCCGCTGCTCGGCTGGTTCAGAGACTTCCTCGGGCACGGTTCCGGCAAGTATCTGCCCATCGTCTGTCTCCTCTGCTTCTCCGCGCTTCTGGTCGTGTTTGGCCGCTGCACGACGGAAACCATGTTCTACCTCGTTGCGCCGATTCTCGGAGCAGCCGCCTTCGGTTATACGCCGCTGCTCTATGTGCTTCTCACCGAGGCATCCGGTACGAAGGCCGCGGGCGCCGCATCTGGCCTCACCAATGCCGTGTGGCAACTCGGCAGCGTAATCGCGCCAATGGCAGTCGGTGCCGTGTACGGAAGTACCCACTCGTTCTCCCTTGCCATCGACACGCTCGCAGCCGGCCCGCTTTGTGGAGCGATCATTCTTTGTTTCTTGCGCCACAAGCCTGCCACCGCCTGACGAAAAGCGGCGGCGCACGCCTTCACGCACTGAGCTGATTTCGCGCTTCTCGCTCCCCGATTGGAAAGAGTAACGCCTGTATAAATTAAACAAGAACACACTTTTCCATTAGTAGAACTACTCATAATATATTTGGAGATTGTCATGAAGAAATGGATTCTGGCCTGCAGCCTGGTACCCTGCTGCGCCAGCCTTCCTGCATGGTCGCAAAGTTCTGTCACGCTCTATGGCCGAGCCGATGTATCGCTCCAGACGGGGAATGCCGCCGGTAGCAGTGCAACCCGACTCGATAGCAGCAATGTGGCTCCATCGGTTTGGGGAATGTTGGGTTCTGAAGACCTCGGGGGCGGCTACAAGGCCCTGTTCAAGCTCGAAAATGGCTTCAATCCCACCACGGGATCCATTGCGGGTTCGGGGAATCTTTTCGGTCGCGAAGCGTGGGTCGGCTTGAACGGACCCTTTGGTCAAATCCAGTTCGGATTGAATTACACGCCTTTCTTTACGACCTTGATCACGTTTGCTCAGGGTCCCCTCTCCACCTTCGGCTGGGGCAATGCATCGAACAACTACTTCTTTGTCGGGACGACGCGAAACAGCAATGCCATACGGTACAACTCGCCGACATTTGCCGGACTGACGTTGCGCGCCAGCTATTCCAACGGTTCGAACGGCGATCCGACGCTTCCCGCGTCGCTGGGTAGAACGGTTTCCGTAGGTCTGGCTTATCGTCTTGGCCAGTTCTCCGCCGACTTGAACTACCTTCAACAAAGTGCAGCCACGACGACTCCCGTGACCGCGGGTACGACGACCATCCAGGGCAATTATGTGATGGCAGCGATGATGTACGACTTTGACTGGATTCAACCCTCCATCATCTTCCAGACTCATCGCGGTGGTCAGAACGTGGCCGGTGCCAGTACGGCGACATTCCAGAACCCGAATAACAACTTCTATGATTTGTCCGTGCTGATCCGCCATATTGGTCCTGGCGTGTTCCTGCTCGACTTCGGTCAATACAAGCGACTCGGCGATAGTTCCGGGGACTCCACCACCTACGCGATTCGCTACGACTACTCCCTGTCGAAAAGAACCGGCGTCTATGTCGGCGCAGGACATGTCCGCAATGGCAGCAGCGCGACATTCTCGATGGCGGGCGCACAAGGAGCGGGACTGCCCACCAAACCCGGCGGTAGCGTCACGTCCTTTGTACTAGGTATGATCACGCGCTTCTGAAGCAGCGTTCGGCAGTCGTGCCGTTGGCGGGTTCGAATCCGAAAATTCGAACCCGCTTTTTTCTGGAGAAAGAAAAATGGCCCAATCCTGGGCCATTGTTCCTGCGTCATATTTTCCAGACCTAAACCGCAACTTACAGTGCGGAACTGACCACGCCTTTACCCGCGAAGAACGCATCGAGATTGTCTTCTGCGCGTTGCATCATCGCGGCGCGAGTCTCGACCGTATTGCTCGCCACATGGGGAGTCAGCACGACATTCTCGAGGCTTGCCAGTTCGGCGGACACACCCGGCTCCTGCTCGAACACGTCGAGACCCGCGCCTGCAATACGCGCGTCGCGAAGGTATTCAATGAGTACCTTTTCGTCGACCACCGAGCCACGCGAAACGTTGATCAAATAACCCTTCGGCCCGAGCGCATTCAGCACGTCAGTCGATACGAGCTTATTCGTCGCGGCGCCGCCAGCACTTGCCAGCACGAGAAAGTCCGCCCACTCAGCCAGTTCGACGGGTGTCGAAGCGTATTGAAATTGGCTTCCTTCGACCGGGCGGCGATTGTGATAGCGAACCTCCATGTCGAAGCCGAGCGCCCGGCGCGCGATCACCGAACCAATGCGCCCCATGCCAATGATACCGAGGCGTTTTCCCGAAACACGCGTGGTCATGGGGAAACCGCCCTTATACCAGTCACCACGACGCACAAACGCATCGGCTTTCGTGATGCCGCGAGCGACGTCCAACAGCAGTGCGAATGCAATATCTGCCACGCAATCGTTGAGTACTTCCGGCGTATAACCGACGGCGATATCGCGCTTGCGCAGCAATTCCAGGTCCAGTCCATCCAGACCCACTCCGAGACTCGACACGACCTTGAGATTCGGGAGTGCATCCAGAAGCGGGGCGCGCGCCCCGAATTTCGGATTGGTTGCGAGAGCCTCGATACCTTCGCCTTCAGCCTTGAGGAAACTCTCCTGATCCTGCGCCGCCGCGGGGAGAATGCGAGCGTCGTACTTTTTCTCCAGACGCGCCTGAAGCGCCGGAAGCAATGCACCTTGGGGAATCAGCAATCGATGTGCCATAGCGAAGACCTCTGGTTGGTTAAAGAAAGACGATCTAAATGTACCCACATTTCTCTCTCAGTGTTAGCATACTACCTAATCAGAACGTATGCACCTATCGATTGCGTGATGACGATGTAGTCCGGATTCCGGAGCAGTTGCGATCCGCGGCTACGCCATACCGGAACAGCGCATTTACTTTGGAGGATGATCAGTCATGACGGGCAGACTTAAGGCTTTCCTTACATACACGGACTACGAGCTTGCGAGCTACTACAGCGCGGCCGGACTTGAAAAACTCAGAAGCGTTGTCGACGTCGTCATGAACGACACGGGCCGCGTGCTTCAAGGGATAGAACTCGCCGAAGCGGCGCAAGGCTGCCAGATCATCCTCGCTCACCGCTCGTCACATGGTTTGTCGGAGACGTTCAAAGCATCGCCGGACCTGATCGCTTTCTGCCGGGCCGCGGTCGATATCAGCACGGTCGATATTCCCGCCGCAAGCGAGCGCGGCATTCTCGTGACCCGAGCCAGCGCCGGGTTTGGTACGGCGGTATCCGAGTTGGCACTCGCGATGATCTTCGATCTTGCGCGTGGCGTATCCCGTGCGCGACATGCCTATGCGCTCGGAGAAGAACCCGCGCTTGCCAAAGGTCTGCAAGTCAGTACATCGACCATCGGAATCGTGGGGTTCGGCGTCATCGGTGCTCGCCTCGCCGCGCTCGCAAGCCAACTCGGCATGACCGTAAAAGTATCCGATCCATTCGCGGACCCGACGAAGCTCGGCAATATGGCCGCCAGTTTCGACGAAGTGCTGTCCACTTCCGACTTCGTCGTATGTCTAGCCGCCGCAACGCCACAAACCGAGAATCTGTTTAACGCATCGGCCTTTGATCGCATGAAGCAAGGGGCGAGCTTCCTCAATCTCTCTCGCGGCCAGCTCGTCGACGAAGATGCGCTCGAAGCGGCGTTGGATCGGGGTCATTTGCGCGGCGCAGGTCTCGACGTCGGTCGCGCCGCCGACCAGAAGCCATCGTCGCGTTTTATCGGACGTCCGGACGTGGTCGCGATGCCGCACGTTGGCGGCATGACCGCCGAAGCGCGCGAACACCAAACGATGGATACGGTTCGACAGATCTCCGCGCTGGCCGCAAGAGAGATTCCGTCCGGCTCGGTCAATCTGGAAAGTGCCTACCGTCTCGAACGGATCGGCATCAACCCGAATGCCGCCATTCAGAAGAAGGAATCGTGATGACCCATCTTCCGACATGGACCGCGGGAGATGAGCCGGCCACGCTGTCAGTGCCGCCTTTGAGCGTCGATTGTCATCATCATATCTACGACAATCGCTTCCCTTACGACCCGGAAACGAGCTTGCGCCCCGCGGATGCAACAGTCGCTCAATATCGAATCCTGCAGAAGCGACTCGGAATTTTCCGCAGCGTCGTCGTACAGCCGTCCAGCTATGGCACGGACAACCGCTGTCTGGTCGACGCGCTGAAACAGTTCGGCGACAACTCCCGAGGTGTGGCGGTTATCGATTCCCGAACGCCCGACGCGGACATTCGTGCCATGCACGACGCCGGCGTTCGCGGCATTCGATTCAATCTTTCGCGGCCCGCTGGCGCCAACATCGATCAGCTCGAAGCGCTTGCTCGCCGTATCGAACCCCTAGGTTGGCACGTTCAGGTACACACGCTCGGCGCCGCGTACATTCAGCTCGAAAAATATCTCGCGGCTCTCCCGGTGCCTGTCGTGATCGACCATCTCGGCCGTGTCCCTCAACCGGCCGGCCTATCCCACGAAGTATTCGCGGTATTGCGCCGGCTCGTCGACAAAGGCAAGACGTGGATGAAGCTCTCCGGCGCCTATCACGATAGCCTCGATGGCGCGCCCTCTTACGCGGATACCGGCCGCATGGTGACCGAATGGCTGACGTCCGTTCCCGAGCGCGTCGTTTGGGGAACGGATTGGCCCCATCCCGCTGCCATGGTCGGCGAAAAACCAATGCCGAACGATGCCCGCCTGCTCGATCTTCTCGGCGAATGGGCGCCGAACAGTGCATTGATCCGAAAAGTTCTGGTCGACAACCCGATCGCGCTGTATGGCTTTTCAAGCGGTTCACAGGAGCGGTAAGCATGTCCTATATCGTCGTGTCGAAACACGAAACCTGGGCTCATCTGCGTATCGACCGCGCGGAGAAGCGCAATGCGATGAACCAGTCCGCGCGTCTTGACCTGTTAGCCGCGCTGGAAACGCTTGCGGGACACGTCAACGCGGTCGTCATCACCGGCTCGGATCAGTGGTTCTGCTGCGGCGCGGACATCAAGGAGCGCGCACAATTTCTCGCCGAAGGCCGGCAGGACACCGCCGGTCAGGAAGGCATCGATCTGGCCATGGCGATCCGCGAATTTCCCGGCGTGGTGATCGCGGCAGTCAACGGGCTTGCGCTCGGTTACGGCGTCAATCTCGTGAACGCTTGCGATCTGGCCGTCGGCAGCGAACATGCCCGATTCGGGCTGCCCGAACTGAAATCCTCGGCGTTTGCGAGCATGTCGGCAGCCACCAGTCATTTGTCCGGACTCAACCGGAAACGTCTCGGATGGATGCTCTTCAACACGGAACCCGTCGACGCCGAGATGGCCCTTTCATGGGGGCTGCTCAATGAGGTGATTCCCGCCGGGAACCTCGATTCGCGCGTGCGGGAGTTGGCCGGGAAGATCGGTCAATTCGATCACCAGGTCCTGACCGAGACCAAGCGCGCACTTGCCCAACTCCCTGAGTTCACGACGGATTGGCGCGCCGCGCTGAATTACGGACAGGACGTCGCGGCACGCATCAAGAGCCGCATCGCCACTCCGCAAAACGTCAATTGACGTCGAAAGCGCCCGGTCGAGAAGTCGCCGCTGAATTCGCACAGCATTGGACTCCTGATAATCTGCAGAGAATATTCATCATGTCATTTCCTCTTAAAGGCTTTCGCGTACTCGATCTGACCAACGTGCTGTCAGGCCCCTTCTGCTGCCATCAGTTGGCGCACTTCGGCGCGGAAGTCATCAAGGTAGAAAATCCGAAAGGTGGCGATCTTGCCCGTCAACTCGGCGCCGATCCCGAACTCGTCAAGCGAGGCATGGGCATCTCCTATCTCGCCCAGAATGCCGGCAAGCGCTCGGTCACGATCGACTTCAAGCACCCTGAGGGAAAGGAGATCTTCCGCACGCTCGTCAAAAGCGCCCATGTCGTGGTCGAGAACTTTCGTCCGGGCGTAATGGACCGGTTGGGCATCGGCTATAAGGATCTTCTCGAAGTCAATCCGCGTCTGGTTTACTGCGCGATCACCGGGTTTGGGCAGGACGGTCCTCTCGCGGCGCGTCCGGCTTACGACCAGATCATCCAGGGTATGTCGGGCGTGATGAGCATCACCGGGGCGCCCGACACGGCACCTTACCGGGTCGGCTATCCCGTTGCCGACACGGTCGGCGGTCTGACCGCGGCATTTGCGGTGGCGGCCGCGCTGGCACAACCCGATCGAACGGGCGGTACGTACCTGGATGTCTCCATGCTGGCGTCGACCATGGTCTCCATGGGTTGGGCCATGTCGAACATGCTCATTGCAAAAAAAGAACCCGCGCCGATGGGCAACGAGAACATTACGGCCAGCCCGTCGGGTGCCTTCAAGACCGGTAGCGGCCTGCTGAATATCTCCGCCAACAAGCAGGAACAGTTCGAAGCGCTTTGCAGGACCGTAGGACGTCCGGACCTCTATACGGACGAGCGTTTCCATGAACGTCATGCCCGCCTGAAGAACCGCTACGAACTTCGTGATGAACTGGAACAGGCCCTCGCCGCCCGCGGAGCGGATGAGTGGTGCGATCTGCTCAACGACGTCGACGTTCCGTCCGGGCCCGTCTACCTGGTGTCGCAGGCGCTTGCCCAACCGCAGATTGCGGAACGCGGCATGGTCGGCGAATTCAGGAACGTGCCCGGCGTCGATCGTGACCTGCATCTGGTGCGGACCGGCGTGAAGATCGACGGGAACGATCCCTCGGTCGATTTTCCGCCGCGAACCCTGGGCGCCGACACCGTTGACATCCTGCACGAACTCGGTTTGGATGATGATCGCATCGAACGGCTCAGAACAGCGAAAGCCATCTGAAGCGTGAATGACGACTGCAAAAAACTGGAGATATCGAAATGACTCAAAGCGCGAATCTTGACTGGCCCGCCGGCTACCGTATCAATCCCCGTGTGCCGTCGGTCGGCAAGGACATCATCGAAGCATTCAAGGCACTTCCCACCGCGGCCATTGGCGACGCCATGAGCAGAAACGTGGGGACGTACGGACTGCGGCAATACCATAGCGGCCTCGACGTGAGCATGTGCGGTCCGGCGGTCACCGTCCGTGTGAGGCCCGGCGACAATCTCATGATCCATAAGGCGTTGATGCTCGTGGAACGCGGCGACGTGCTGGTCATCGACGGCGGCGCCGACATCACTCAGGCGCTCGTCGGCGGCCTGATGCGAACCACCTGCATCGCGAAGGGTCTCGCGGGTCTCGTCATCGACGGTGCCGTTCGCGATCTCGTCGAGTGGGCCGAAGAAGGCATGCCCTGCTATGCGCGCGGCCACACGAGTCGCGGACCGAGCAAAGACGGTCCCGGAGAAATCAATATTCCCGTGGTCTGCGGCGGCCTGGCCGTTCTTCCCGGCGATATCGTCGTGGGCGATGCGGACGGTGTCGTTGCGGTGCCGGCCAACGACGCCGAGCGCATTCTGCGCAAGACGCTCGAGCATCTGAAACGCGAGGACGCCATACGGGAATCGAATCGCACGGGAACGTCCGACCCGGAACGCTTCGACGCGGTTCTGAGAGCAAAAGGCCTGCCCATTTGAGTCGATTCGAGGCATCCCTTTCCGACTGACTCCTCCTACTCCGGAACATGAAGATCTCTTCGATTCAATGCTATACCGTTGATCCCGGCTTCCGCAGCCGGACCTGGATTTTCGTCAAGGTATCGACAGATGCCGGCATCCACGGCTGGGGCGAGGCGTATACGTTACGCGGACGCGATCGGGCAATCGTCGCCCAGATCGATGAACTCGGCACGGCATGCCTCGGCCGCAGTCCATTCAACATCAAGCACTTCACTCAAATCGTCCAGGACGATTTCGCTCAACGGCGTAGCTCGTTTGAACTCTATTGCGCGCAGAGCGCCATCGAGCAGGCGATGTGGGATATCGTCGGCAAAGCCTGCGGGCAGCCGGTTTATAACCTGCTCGGCGGCAAATGCCGCGAGAAGATTCGCGTCTATGCGAACGGCTGGAGCGATCACTGCAAGACACCCGACGAGTATGGCGAGGCGGCCGCGGCAGTCGTCGAGAAGGGCTTCACTGCCATCAAGCTGTCGCCGCTACCGGGCACCTGGAGAACTTACGTACCGCGGGAGCATGAACATCACGTCGTTTCCGTGATTCGCGCGGTTCGAGACGCGGTCGGCCCCAAGGTCGATATCCTGCTCGACATGCTCAGACGCCTCAACGCGGGATCGGCAAGCCGTCTCGGGCGTCAGTTGGAACCGTTCGATCTGTACTGGTACGAAGAACCGTGTTGGGCCGAGAACGTCGACGCACTCGCGGAAGTTCGCAGCAAGGTCGGCATTCCGGTCGTGACGGGCGAAACGCTCTACGGCAAAGCCGCATTCCAGCCGGTGCTCGAGCGTCGGGCCGCCGATATTCTGAATCCGGACATCTGCAACGTCGGCGGCATTCTCGAGCTGAAGGAAATCGCAGCGATGGCGGAACCCCACTATGTCGCCATCTCGCCTCACAACTTCAATTCGACCACGATCGCGCTCAATGCGACCGTGCATGCCGCAGCAGTCATGCCGAACTTTACGTTGACCGAGTACTATCTGCCGTTCGCCGATTTTGCAACGAAGATTTGCCCGGCTCAGCTGATTCCCGAAGACGGCTTCATCACACTGCCGGATGCCCCGGGGTTGGGACTCGATCTGGATGAATCGCTTCTGCGGCAGTATGCGGGTTTTGCCGGCATTGCGCCGGCTCTGGTCAGTCCGGAAATCGAGCGCTAAATCAAACGATAACGTGCGGCCGGCGAGAGCTTTATTCCTGTACGACGCTCTCGTCCGCTGGAAACTCCGGCATGATCAACGGTGCACGCGCCCGATCCTCTAACGAGGTCGTCAATATCTTGAGCAGCTTGATGAACTGCTTCTGCTGAGTTTCCGTAAAACAATCCATGAGCGACGCCGAAGCATGCTCGGTGGGAGCCTGGGCTTCTTCGAGTAAGGCAACGCCCTTTTTGGTCAGCGCCAGCGCGATTCGACGCCCCCGGCCGGTGCCGGTATCCCGGGTCATCAATCCTCTTTCGACGAGACCGCGCAGCACGTACATCACCGTGACCTTGTCGAATCCAAGACACCTGGACAAGCGGGCCTGATCGATGCCCGGCGTGGCCGCGAGTACCGACAAAACCGCAAACTGAGCGGGAGTCAACGACAACTCCCGACACTCCTGCTCAAAAACGCCCGACGATATCTGGTAGGCACGTCGCAGGAGAAAACCAGGACGGTCATACATTTTGATAAGACGTGATTTAGGGTCTTTGTACATGTGGCTCAGGTCGTGAAACGTCGGAATTCGCTGAACCGGCGCTGGGGGACATCACCCGCCGGGCCTATCGATCAGACAATGTCGCGTATTTTCGCACATGATTCCAGGCGTACCGATCGCGGGCTCACACTCCTTCCATGCCGTTCGCGCTGCCGCGAACGAGACTTCACTGGCGACATAAACCAACGAAGAAGGACAGCCCCGCAGCTGCCCCTGTTCGGAAACGCAAGACGGGATACCGTCGCTTCAGCCTCGACGGCACGCACGCTCAGAGAATAAACGTCAGATTGCCCTGCCACGTATCGCGATTAATGAGAAGGACCTTCTTTTCAGCAATCCGAAGTTCGCCGTTCACTTCGCGCAGAACATAATCCACCTGCGAGACGACAGGCACGATATCGCCAATGCCTTTTTGCCCGAAGTCGCCTCTGCGCATCTCGTAGACGATCTGGCTCGACGACACCTTGTACAGTTCTTCGCGGTTCTCCACCATGACGTTGCTGATGAAGTGGACCGTGCGGGAACGCGGCGATTGCGCGGGAAAGTCCGTATGCAGGATGTGATAGACCCGCTCCTCGCGACGCAACGTCGGGTCGTAAATAATCGCACTCTGCGACTGGATCGGGGCATTCTCGACAATGGGAATCCAGTACAGCCCGTCTTCGGTGAACAGCGTCAGCCATTCATCCAGCTTCAGATCGTCCAGCAGGCGAGCTTCCCGATACAGGAACTGCTCGACCCTGCCGCGCACGCTCGCCTCTTCTTGCAGGCTAATGGTTTCGGAAAAGAACACGACACAAGTCTCCAGGTTGGCATTTCAATTCGATGTTGAGCCGGGCGGCTACTTGCCGGTCATCAACTTGTCCCACTCGCGCCACAAAGCGCGTTGCGGAGCCTCGCTCGTTGTCAGGCCCTTGAAGTCGCCGTCGCCAGTCGGCTTGTCGGTCTCGACGCCGCGCTCGAGAATGAGCCATTCGACAGCGCTGCCCGCGAGACCTTGCTGGTTGCGCGCGAAAATTTCCACGTCGTCGGCCTGCCCGTGACCCGCCGGGCCGTAGAAGCGCTCCTGGCTACGCAGCATGCCTTCGTTGTAGCCGGCCGGCGCGCCCTTGAGTTCGTAGGGATAGATGGTCACTTCGGTGAGGTCCGGCGCAATCGGTCGCCAGACTCGCACCTGATTGTGAATCAGTCCGAGATTCGGGAAGATCGATGCCGACAACTTGCCGGTCATCGAAGCGAGCGTTTGCGCGCCATGCCGGTCGACGATGCACTGGAAATAGTCGCCATACTCGCCGTTCAGATACGAGTCGATCTCTCCGGACGGCGTCTCGACCAGTCCATGACCGTTCTCGCAATCCCACGTCACGCCGGAGAACCGCACCTCGCGCATTTTCTTGGCCGAGCCGCCTTTATGCACATCGAAGTCCCCGGTCGTCTGACCGTACTTCGCCTGAAGCTGAACGAACGCCTTATGCGTATGCATGAAGTGGTATTCGTCGACGATGTTCTCGGCCTGGAACTTCCAGTTGCCCTGATAGCGGCTCACATACGGACGCGAAACGAAGTCGATCTCGCCAACCGGCGACATGTCGAGCTTGCGGTCGATGACGCCCTTGGCGCGGCCCAGGTACTCTTCGAGCGGTTGAACGTCCGGATTGAAGCTCGCGAAAATGAAACCGCGATAGGTCTCGACACGCAGACGCATCAGCCCCTCGGGAGCAGCAAAGTCATCCGAGTACCCACCCGCCTCGCGCCGTTCGGACATGGCAAGCAGCTTGCCGTCCAAACCGTAGACCCAACCGTGGTACGGACAGTTGAATTCCGTTCCGTGACCGTGGCTATCACGGCAGATCACCGCGCCGCGATGCACGCATCGATTGACGAGAACATGCACCTTGTTCTCGACGTCGCGGCTGACGATCACCGGCTGCATGCCGATATAACTGGTTTGATAGTCGCCGGCATTCGGAATCTGGCACTCGTGTGCCACGAAGACCCAGGTCTTCTTGAAGATTTTCTCCATCTCGGCGGCAAAGACCGACGGATCGGTATAAGCACGCGTATGAATGCGGAACGTCCTGGGTGCCCGCTTGACGAGGCCGTGGGTATCGGCAGCAGATTCGCTTTGGGCAAACCAGATCTTTTCACTGACACACTGAGTTTCAGACACGATCGATCACTCCTTCGTTTGCGTTGGACGCAAGTGTTTAGTCCATGAAGCGGCCGCCCGAGAGATTGAGCGTCTCTCCGGTGACATAACCCGCGTCTTTGGAAGCGAGAAACAGAACAGCGTGCGCGGCCTCTTCGGAGCGCCCCGGGCGGCCGACCGGAATGCCCTTGACCACTTCGACGCCATCCGGCATGGAGGCGACCTGCACGTCGAACAGCGCGGTCGCCAGCGTGTTGACCGTTACCCCGGTCGGGGCAAGCTCGGCAGCCAGCGTGCGCGAGAAGGTGACGAGGCCGCCTTTGGCCGCCGCGAACGGCGCAACGTGCTTATGCACACCGGTCTTTCCGGACATCGAGATGAAGGACATGATCCGGCCGAATCCGCGTGGCACCATGCGCCTCGCGCCTTCCTGCATGCACAGAATCGGCCCGATCAGTTCCTGCTCGACGACCGCCCGATATTCATCCGGCGTGAAATCCAGCGCATTGCCCGAGGCAATCGGCGGAGCGACGTTGACCAGAATCTCGACCGGACCGTGCTCTTTCTCGCATCGATCGAAGAATTGACGGATCGATGCCACATCGCTCGTGTCGACATCGAATTGCACGGTGCCGGACAAGGGCGTTTTCTCTCCGCCCCGACTCGGCGTTCCTACCGCGACCCGCGCACCCTGTTCGACAAACGCGCGGACGACGGCCGGCCCGGTGCCCGCATGGGCGCCGATGATTGCAACGGAGGTTCGTTCGAATTCCATAACATTCCTTTCTTGATCCATACGGTGAGCCGTAGTCGAAGCCATTCGCGATTACCCGTCAATCAGAATGGATTCGCCTTCGACCTTGATCGGGAAAACTCGCAATGGCTTCTGTACCGGGCCCGAAACCGCCTCACCCGTGGAGATCCGGAAAACGCCGCCATGCAGAGGACATTCGACGCAATCGCCATCGATATACCCGTCTGACAGATGCGCATGAGCATGCGTACAGACGTCATGCGTTGCGAAGAACGTGCCGCCCACGTTGTAGATGGCAATGGGCTCCCCGGAGACACACACCTGGAGTGCCTCGCCTTCCTCTACATCTGATTTCTTTGCGACTTCTTGCCAGCTCATCGGGTTTTCCTCTCATCAGGCCGCAACGGCCGCCGTCGAAGCGGCCAGTAGTTCTTTCAGGGACAGGCCGGTATCGCCGAGCTTCTCCGCGGGTAACGGCCATCCGGTTTGCAGAAGCTTCTTGACCAATGGACGCTCCCTGCCTGTCGAAATAAGCTCCGCGCCAATCAGGTCGCGTCCGCGAAAATGAAAAATCGTGCCTTTCTCACCGTCGTCGCTCATCCGCCTGACCGAGCTTTCCGAATCGCAAACGCAACCGAGAATCTGCAGATTGAGTCCGTACTGGTCACTCCAGAACCACGGTGGCGGTTCCTCTTCGCCTTCGGCGGCATCCGTGCCGACAAAGCTGGCCACAATCGAGAGTCCTGCAATCCGGGCCTGGTTCTCCGCACTCTCCCAGGATTCCAGGCGCATGTCCTTTCCGAACCAGGGATGAACGCGCGTGGCGACATCCCCCGCTGCCCATACGATCCCGGATGAGCTCCGGCAGTTTTTATCCACGCTGATTCCGTTCGTACACCTGATCCCGGCCGCGTCCGCCAGCTCTGAATTGGGCAACGCCCCGACACCGGCGACGATGACATCCGCCACGACCGAAGTGCCGTCGCTCAGCATCAACTCGGTTTCGGTCGCGCCCTGTCGTCCCGAAACGATCGTTACGCCGAACCTGAACTTCACGCCGTTATCCGCGTGCAGGCGTTGCAAGTGCGTCGATACGTGCGGACTGACGGCTCGCTCGATGAGCCGTGGCCGCGCTTCGATGACCGTCACCGCGCAACCCCGGCGAATCGCACCCGCGGCAATCTCCAGCCCGATGAATCCACCACCGATCAGCACAACCCTGTTGCGGCCATCAAGCAACGGCTTCAAGCGCTTCGCGTCTTCAATATTCCTAAGCGACAGAATCCGCTCGGGCGCCACACCTGGAATGGAAACAGTCCGGGCACGCGAGCCCGTCGCGATCAGAATGCGATCGGACTTGATCCGCAACCCGTTCCCGAGGTCGACAGCACCGGACCCGGGATCGATCGCCTCGACACGCTTGCCAAGCTCGAGATCCACTTCATGGTCGCCGTAGAAACTGTCGTCCAGTACGTAAGGCGCTTTGAAGCCGGTCTCGCCAAAGAGCGCTTCTTTCGACAGCGGCGGGCGTTCGTAAGGTAAATGGGTCTCCTCGCCGATTAACGTAATGCCACCGTCGAACCCCGCATGGCGCATCGTCGAGATACATCGGGCAGCAGCCTGTCCAGCTCCAATTACAGTTACACGCACGTCCCGCCGCATGGTTTAGTCCTCTTATGCCACTTCCGCCGTCTTCAGGCTTTCCGGATTCGGATGAACCAGCAGGCCGACCAGGTCCTTGACGTTCGGATGGGTATCGAAGCTCCAGATTGCATGCAGCACGTTCTGCGAATGTGCGTGACCGAAGATCGGGTCCACGTTCTCGTAGAACTTCGCTTCCATGTCTTCGCGGGTCAGCGGCTGCAGCGGGTGGCCCGGATGCGGCCGGGCGTCGCCCTTATGCACCTTGCCGCTCGCATCCGTCACTTCGACGCGCGTGATGAAGCCGCCTGCCGAGCCCAAGCAAAGCGCGGGATCGACCTCGACTTTGACCTTCTCGTTGAGGAACGTCTGCCGCGCCGGATCGATAACGCGTTCGACGTCGAAGCTTTCCAGCTTGATCTGGCCTTCGAGCAGCGCGGCAGTCACGATATACGGCAGCGAATGGTCGGCCGTCTCGCGCGAGAACGGATGCCACGGGTCCGAACGGCGGCGGACCAGATGGTCATAGACCATTTCGTCGGTGTACACGGTCACGCTTTGCGCCGAAGCCATGTCCTCGATCTTGCCCGCGAGGCTGATGGCCGACTGAATGGCGCTCTGGCCGCGCGAACCCACCGGCCAGCGCTTGTAGCGCACTTCGGTGACACGCTTGAGCGGCTTCGACGGATCGAGCCGATCGAACAGGCGTTGAATCACATCGTCCGGCGTCCTGATCTTCGCCAGCAAACCGCTGCGGCCCTCGAACGGGCGCACCACGCCCTCGACACCGACTTCCGCGAGCAGAACCGAATAGACCGCATGGCGGATCGCGTCGCTGCCGTTGAAACGCTTCCACATGGTCAGATCGCCGCGAGCATTCAGTTCGTGCGATTCCGATTCGTCGCTCACGTAGTTCGATACGACCGCAATCGCGATGGCCTCGCGCGCAGCCGCTTCCGAAAGACCGACGAGGCGGGAGAACGCGCAGACCGCGGCAATCGTCACCAGCATCGGATAGTCCCAGCCGTTCGAATCGATGTCGAACGTATCGAACAGGCTGATACAGACGTCGTACCCGACCGCCAGTGCCGTCAGAACCTGCTTGCCGGTATGGCCGCGCGATTCGGCAAGCGCCAGCAGACCGGGAATGATGTCGCTCGGATGCCCGGCGGCCTTGCCGAAATAGAAGTCGTTGTAGTCGTATCCGCGCAGCGGAACGCCGTTGACCAGCGTTGCGGCTTCGACGTTCGTGCGCTGACCGCTGCCCCAGATAGTAACGCCTTGCGGAACATCGAACAGCGCGGCGTACTTGCGGGCGCGCTGCGCCGGGGGATGAGGCAAGGCGCCGAGCGAGACTGCCAGCGCGTCGACGAGCGCCGACTTCGCCGCCTGGGTCGATTCCGCATCGAGGTCGCCCGACACCTGGGTCGCAAATTTAGCGAAAGCGGTAAGCAGTCGATCTTCCTTCATGGTATTGCCAGCCATAAGTTGCTCCATGTGAGTTAGTGCACTACCTTTATTAAGGTAGCATGCTAACAACTATGGCGATAAAAGCAAGTGCTCGAAATTGATTTTTTGCGGTGTGGGGCATGCGAAGTGCCGTGCGGTTCCTCGGCAACAGATACCTGAAAAATGCGGGGATTCAGGGCTGCGGGACCGCCAGCAAGGGCTGATGCGAGGTTGAAGCGGAGGGAGAGGAGGTCACGGCGCCCGCGCCTGCCTGGCGTAAACACCTATCTGTCGACTGGCGGGATGTAAGGGGAATGGCGGGTTCGGGTGGAAAGGATGGCGGTTTGGCGCGCCGCCGAACGTTGGTCAAGAATCGGGGTTGACGGAAAAAGCGGCGGGGATTTCAATCACTGCTTTTACGCTGACTTTCCCGCTCGCGTAAGCGTTGGCTATCCCACACACCAAGCTCTATTGCATGCTGAAGCATCGCAATGGTCAGGGTTTGCTTCTCATACAGGCGATCGCCCAGGATTTTCTTGCGGATCCACCTGTCAAGAAAAGGAATCGGGAACCCCGATGCCTCAATTTCAAAGTACCGGTGAAAATCATAGTCGCCGCGCGCGACGTGGAATTGCTCAAAAAAATCTTCCATTAATTGATTGGCATCGTCACCCGTTATGCCGAAATCATCTTCTATGACGCTTGAAGAGAAGATTTTTTTACCATCGGGGATGCCAACTTCTTTGTGAAAGAATTGCTCCAGTTCAACCGAAGCTTCCCGCTGTCGCGTCATTTATCCGATCCTCTTCGTTGACAATCTGGTTGTAGCGCATCACGGAAAGAATGACTATTTTCACCACATCGTAGACTGCGAGTGTTGCACCGAGCCATGGAATCCAGCGCCCAATGAACGCTCCCAAATTTCTTGTCATCGAGAATTGGAATCGCCGAACCGATCTCGATGTAAGCGTAGGCAGGATAGCCTTTTCAAAATTGACATCAACAAGGACCCGGAGAACAAGCGATGCAATTGATGTTCCGGCCGTTGCTCCCCCAGGTTTCGAGCGGGTTGGAATCCACGGACGGCCAAGCAGAATCATCGTTACGGCCGTCACACCGCTATAGTCCTTTAATTCAAAATATTTGCAGGTTTCCTCGACCGTTATGCAGAGGAAAAGCGTTTGAGCCTCTACGGATTTTCCACCATAGCTATAAGCGAGAGGTTTTTCCGTTAGAGCATCATTTATAAGGCGTTCGTAATCGTTCATTGTCGCTTCTAGTCCTTAACCCGGCATCAACTAACGCTGTTCCGTTTCACATCAATCAGCGCGGTCACAGCGCCTTGACTCACACCGATCGGGCTCTGCACTGCGTATTCCTTCTTCATTTGCACAAAAGACAGTGCCACATGTTCCAATGCCAATCCGGCTCCTGCTGCTAGCTCGACGTGCGTCACGATCACGTCAAACATCGTGATTTTCAAATATTCAAGAGGAATGTCACCTGCTTTACGCATGGTAAGCACGACGTTGGGAACATGCCTCCCCTGAAAACAGTAGCTCGCAAGATTCGGGCTTGCCGTGTCGATCATGTGAGTGAAGCTCAACGCGGAAGCACTGACCTTTGCCACGCTGCCAGAACAGGAGCGCGTTCTGGACTGCTGACTCGCGCTCCAGTTCCAGCCAAGCACTTCGATTTCGTCGCGATGTGTTAGATCCTGTGATTCGCCGTCAATGCCGTTGATCTTGATAAAAATATCGTGCGCCATTCGGAAACTCCAAAGCGATGAGGACGGTTCATGCTGTGCAGAGACTGCGTGCACACTCGGCTAGCCATGTCTCCCCAGTCATTCCAGAGCATTGCGAACAGTATTGATATCGGAGAACTCCGAAAAAACGATCACCCGTGGAAAAATTTCCAAGGAAATGGCATGAGACGTTGCCAAGAGTGATGGAAGCGTTGCAATCTCAACGAAGCAGCGTTTACTTTGGTTTTTTTGGTTTTTGCTTCAAGGAATAAGCGACGCGCTACCGCTCAAAGGCACAATCGTGACGATCGACGAGACGGAATACCAGTCGGATGCAAATCGCGCATCGACGGCACGATTATCGAGGCTCAGGCCAATTACGCCCCGGCGATGAAGGAAAGCCTATCGGCGCTCTCGAAGCTGATGTGGAATGCTTTCTACGCCTATACGGCGCCGGCCCGCGCTCCATGCAGGCAAATCAAACGAACACTGCAAGGCTGTGCTGAATTATCCAAAAAGCCCGCCACACACGCGGGCACTCCCCTCGCCCCATCAATCCAAAACGCGATCCAAGCCCAGATCACGCCGCCGTAAAACGAATCACCCCATCCGCATCCTGCGTGCGCTTCAACTCCCCCGCACGCCACAGCAGATGCAAATGCGCGAGCGCCTCACCCATCGCGAACGTCATCTGATGAATATCGAGTTGGCGCTTGAACATCAGCGGCACGATGTCGGCGGCGCTGCGCGGTTTCTCCGCGCACGCTTCGCGCACCTCGGCGAGCCGCGCGTCGTGATGCTCGCGCAACTGGCGAATGCGCGTGCGCACGCCGCGAAATGGCTTGCCATGCGAAGGCAGCACGAGCGTCGCTTCCGGCATCGTCTCGTAGCGGCCGAGCGATTCCAGATACAGCTCCAGCGGCGAACCCTCTGGCTCGATATCGAACACCGACACGTTCGTCGAAATGCGCGGCAGCACCATGTCGCCGGAAATCAGCGTGCCGGTCTCTTCGCAATGCAGCGCGCAATGCTCGGGCGAATGACCGAAGCCCGTCACGACACGCCACGTTCTGCCGCCGATCCTCACGTCCTCGGCTTCGCGCAGACGCCGGTATTGCCCCGGAATCGCCGGCACGAGGCTCGAGTAATAACTCTTGCGATTGCGCAGTTTGTCGAGCGATTCGTCGTCGTTCAGGCCATGCCGCGCGAAGTGCCGCGCCGCCGCTTCGCCACCCGCGTTCGAACCGTCGCCGGTTGCCATCACGCGCGCCTGCATGTATTCGCCGAGCGTCATCCACAGTCGCGCGTCCCAGCGCTGTTTCCCGCCGCCGCCACACACCCAGTGCGCGAGGCCGATGTGGTCCGGGTGACAATGCGTGACGATCACGCGCAACACCGGCAGGCCGTCGAGCACCGACTCGAACACACGCTCCCAATTCGCCTTGATCGTGTCCGACGTGATGCCGCAATCGACCACGGTCCAGCCCTGTTGCCCATCGATTTCATCGCGCAGCAGCCACAGATTGATATGGTCGAGCGCGAACGGCAGCGGCATGCGCAGCCACAGCACGCCCGGCGCGACTTCCATCGTGCGGCCCGCGTCGGGCAGCGTGTCGTTGAATGGGTATTGGAGTTGGTGTTCGAGTGCATTCATGGGGACTGTCTTCCTCCGGCGGCCGTCCGGCATGGCGAGGTGTGCGATGCCGCCCGGCGTGGTTGTGGTTGCGTTCCGTTCAGCTTGACGATAACGTAAACGTCGATTCTATCGTCCAATCCGGTTTTGTGCCCGGCCATCCGGCCACGAGATGTCCCGATGAACACGCAATACACGATCACCGAACTCGCACGGGAATTCGACGTCACGCCACGCGCGATCCGTTTCTACGAAGATCAGGGTTTACTCTCGCCGAGCCGCGAAGGATCGAGCGGCTTGCGGCGCGTCTATTCGGGCCGCGACAGAACGCGGCTCAAACTGACGCTGCGCGGCAAACGGCTTGGCTTTACGCTGTCGGAAATTCGCGATCTGCTCGACGTCTACGAATCGCCGACCGACACCGTGCCGCAACTGCAAGCGTTTCTCGCCACGGTGGCGCGTCATCGCGAAGTACTCGAACGTCAGCGCGAAGATCTCGACGCGACGCTCGAAGACCTCGTGCAATATGAAACACAAGCGCGCGAGTTGCTGGAGCACGGCCAGCGCAGCGCGAAACCTGCCTGAGATGACCTGAGTTTTTCCGACCTTGACTCGCGTTCGCGGAGCCCGCGTCTCATGAATCACTTCCCCAAGCTGTTGTCGTCGCAAATCGGTTTCGACGTCGCACAGACGATGCTCGAAGGGTTCGACCGCCACTACCGGGTCTTTCGCGACGCCGCGATTCACGCGAAAACGCTTTTCGAAACGGGCGACTGGCACGGTCTGCAAAAGCTCGCGCGTGATCGCATCACGTCCTATGACGATCGCGTGCAGGAATGCGTGGAACTGCTCGAAGACGAATACGACGCGGAGAACATCGACAGCGAAGTGTGGCAGCAGATCAAGCTGCACTACATCGGTCTGCTCACCACGCACCGGCAGCCCGAATGCGCGGAAACGTTCTTCAATTCGGTATGCTGCAAGATTCTGCACCGCTCGTATTTCAACAACGATTTCATTTTCGTGCGCCCGGCGATCTCGACCGAGTACATCGAGAACGACGAGCCCGCGGCCAAGCCGACCTATCGCGCGTACTACCCCGGCAAGGACGGCCTCGCGGCGACGCTCGAACGGATCGTCACGAACTTCCAGCTCGACCCGCCGTTCGAGGACCTGCAACGCGACGTCGGCTGCGTGATGCAGTCGATTCACGACGCGTTCGGCGTGTTCGACGAAGCGCCGAACTTCCAGATTCACGTGCTCTCGTCGCTGTTCTATCGCAACAAGTCGGCGCATATCGTCGGGCGCATCATCAACGGCGACGCACTGCTGCCGTTCGCGCTGCCGCTGCGCCACGTGAAGCCGGGCGTGCTCGCGCTCGACACGGTGCTGCTCAGGCGCGAGCAGTTGCTCATCATCTTCAGCTTCTCGCATTCGTATTTTCTCGTCGACATGGAAGTGCCGTCGGCCTACGTCGAGTTTCTCGGCACGATCATGCCGGGCAAGCCGAAAGCGGAAATCTACACGTCGCTCGGCCTGCAGAAGCAGGGCAAGAACCTGTTCTATCGCGATCTGCTGCATCACCTCTCGCATTCGAGCGATCACTTCATCATCGCGCCCGGCATCAAGGGACTCGTGATGCTCGTGTTCACGCTGCCGTCGTTTCCGTACGTCTTCAAGCTCATCAAGGACAACTTCCCGCCGCCGAAGGACACCACGCGCGCGCAGATCCAGGAGAAGTATCAGCTCGTCAAGCGCCACGATCGCCTCGGCCGCATGGCCGACACGCTCGAATATTCGAGCGTCGCGCTGCCGCTTTCGCGGCTCGACGAAACGCTCCTGCGCGAACTCGAAAAGGAAGTGCCCTCGCTGATCGAATACGAGGGCGCGAACCTCGTGATCCGCCATATGTACATCGAGCGGCGCATGGTGCCGTTGAACCTGTTCCTGCAGAACGGCAACGACGACGACGTCGAACACGGCATCAAGGAATACGGCGACGCGGTGAAGGAACTGATTCAGGCGAACATCTTCCCCGGCGACATGCTGTACAAGAACTTCGGCGTCACGCGTCATGGCCGCGTCGTGTTCTACGACTACGACGAGATCGAATACCTGACCGACTGCAACGTGCGCGTGGTGCCGCCGCCGCGCAACGAGGAAGACGAAATGTCGGGCGAGCCGTGGTACGCGATCGGTCCGCACGATATTTTCCCGGAGACGTACGGCACGTTTCTGCTCGGCGATCCGCGCGTGCGCCGCTCGTTCATGCAGCATCACGCGGACTTCTTCGATCCGGCGTTGTGGCAAAGGCACAAGGATCATCTGCTGAAGGGCGAGCTGCCCGACTTTTTCCCGTATGACCAGAGCGTGCGCTTTTGCGTACGCTATCCGGAGCGCTTCAGTAAGGTATCCGATACGCAGGCTGACGAACCCGACGTGCGCGTGGCCTGATAAATCTCACGAGGATTCGCATCAGGCCACGCGCGACGCTAGCCATCCAGGCTATGACCAAGGAGCAGAACCATGAGTGAGACGAACCCCAGCGGCGCCCACGCCGATCCGATCGTGATCGTCAGCGCGGCGCGCACGCCGATGGCGGGCTTTCAGGGCGACTTCGCGGCAATCGCCGCGCCGCAACTCGGCGCGGTCGCGATCGAAGCCGCCGTGCAGCGCGCGGGCCTGAAACCCGGGCAGATCGACGAAGTGGTGATGGGCTGCGTGCTGCCCGCCGGCCTCGGCCAGGCGCCCGCGCGCCAGGCCGCGCTCGGCGCGGGCTTGCCGCTCGCCACCGGCTGCACGACCGTCAACAAGATGTGCGGCTCGGGCATGCGCGCGGCGATGTTCGCGCACGACATGCTCGCGGCCGGCTCGCTCGACGTGATCGTCGCGGGCGGCATGGAGAGCATGACGAATGCGCCGTACCTGCTGCCGAAGGCGCGCGGCGGCATGCGCATGGGCCACGGCCAGGTGCTCGACCATATGTTCTACGACGGCCTCGAAGACGCCTACGAAAAAGGCCGTTTGATGGGCACGTTCGCCGAGGAATGCGCGGCGTCGTTCGCCTTCACGCGCGAGGCGCAGGACGCGTTCGCGGTCGAATCGCTGAACCGCGCAAAGCGCGCGAACGAGGACGGCTCGTTCGACTGGGAAATCGCGCCGGTCAAGGTGGCGAGCCGCAAGGGCGAGGTCACGATCACGCACGACGAGCAGCCGTTCAAGGCCAACCTCGAAAAGATCCCGACGCTCAAGCCCGCGTTCAGCAAGACCGGCACCGTGACGGCGGCGAATTCGTCGTCGATCTCGGACGGCGCCGCCGCGCTCGTGATGATGCGCGAATCGACGGCGAAGCGGCTCGGCGTCGCGCCGCTCGCGCGCGTGGTTGGTCATTCGACCTTCGCGCAGGAGCCCGCGAAGTTCACCACCGCGCCGGTCGACGCCATCCATAAGCTGTTCGGCAAGAACGGCTGGCGTGCCGGCGAGGTCGATCTGTACGAGATCAACGAAGCGTTCGCGGTCGTCACGATGGCCGCGATGAAGGAGCACGGCTTGCCGCACGACAAGGTCAACGTGCATGGCGGCGCATGTGCGCTCGGCCATCCGATCGGCGCCTCGGGGGCGCGCATTCTCGTCACGCTGATCGGCGCGCTCCGCCAGCGCGGCGGCAGGCGCGGCGTCGCGACGCTGTGCATCGGCGGCGGCGAGGCGACGGCGATGGGTATCGAACTCGTCTGACGCGCCGGCTTCGACACCTGATTCACGGCGCCGAAGCCGCGCCGGCAATGAATGAGAAACAAGCGAGGAATGCGATGAAAACAGTGTTGATCGTCGGTGCGTCACGCGGCATCGGCCAGGAATTCGTACGGCAGTACAGGAAGAGCGGCTGGCGCGTGCTCGCCACCGCGCGCGACGGCGCCGCGCTCGACGCGCTCAATGAACTCGGCGCCGAAACCTTCACGCTCGACGTGACCGCGCCCGAGGAAATCGCCGCGTTCGGCTGGAAGCTCGACGGCGAACGGCTCGATGCGGCGATTCTCGTGTCGGGCGTGTACGGCCCGCGCACCGAAGGCATCGAAACCATCACGGCCGAAGACTTCGATCACGTCATGCACACGAACGTGCGCGGCCCGATGCAACTGATGCCGATCGTGCTGCCGCTCGTCGAAGATGCGAACGGCGTGTTCGCGGTGATTTCGAGCCATATGGGCAGCATCGCCGATGCAACCGGCACGACCGGCTGGCTCTATCGCGCGAGCAAGGCCGCGCTGAACGACGTGCTGAAGCTCGCGTCGCTCGAAACGCGCCGCGCGACCTGCGTGTCGCTGCATCCGGGCTGGGTGCGCACCGACATGGGCGGCGCACAGGCGGCGCTCGATCCGGCGCACAGCGTCGCCGGCATGCGCGACGTGCTCGCCCAAGCCTCGGCCGCGCGCGACGCGTTCCACGGCCGCTTCTTTCAATACGACGGCACACAGCTCGACTGGTAAGGAACTAGACCATGGTGCTCGATCAGGATCACCTGATGGTGCGCGACGCGCTGCGCACCTTCGTGCGCGAAGCAATCACGCCTTATGCGGCCGCCTGGGACCGCGAACGCACGTTCCCGCGCGACGTGCATCGCCAGCTCGCCGAACTCGGCGCGTATGGCGTGCTCGTGCCCGAAGCGTATGGCGGCGCGGGCATGGACGCCCTTGCGCTCGCCTTGATTCTCGAAGAAATCGCGGCCGGCGACGGCGGCACCTCGACCGCGATCTCGGTCAACAACTGCCCCGTGTGCAGCATCCTCTTGAGCTACGGCAACGACGCGCAGAAACGCGCCTGGCTCACGCCGCTCGCGCGCGGCGACATGCTCGGCGCGTTCTGCCTGACCGAACCGCAGGCGGGCTCCGACGCCTCGGCGCTACGCACCACCGCCACACGCGATGGCGACAGCTACTTGCTGAACGGCGTCAAGCAGTTCATCACGAGCGGCAGGAACGGCCAGGTGGCGATCGTCATGGCCGTCACCGATAAAGCCGCGGGCAAGCGCGGCATCAGCGCGTTCATCGTGCCGACCGATACGCCCGGCTACGGGGTCGCGCGCATCGAAGAAAAGCTCGGCCAGCATTCGTCGGATACCGCGCAGATCGTCTTCGAGAATTGCCGCGTGCCGGCCGCGAACCGGATCGGCGCCGAAGGCGAAGGCTACCGGATCGCGCTGTCAGGACTCGAAGGCGGGCGCATCGGCATCGCCGCGCAAAGCGTCGGCATGGCGCGCGCCGCGTTCGAGGCGGCATTGGGCTATGCGAAGGAGCGCGAGAGCTTCGGCGCGCCGCTCTTCTCGCATCAGGCGGTACAGTTCCGTCTCGCCGAGATGGCGACGCAACTCGAAGCCGCGCGTCAGCTGATCTGGCATGCGGCCTCGCTGAAGGACGCCGGCCAACCCTGCCTGACCGAAGCCGCGATGGCCAAGCTGTTCGCCTCGGAAGCCGCCGAGCGCATCTGTTCGGCGGCCTTGCAGATTCACGGCGGCTACGGTTATCTGAGCGACTTCCCGGTCGAGCGCATTTACCGCGATGTGCGTGTATGTCAAATCTACGAAGGCACGAGCGACATCCAGAAGATCCTGATCGCTCGCGCGCTGAACTGAAATATCGATGAACAAGCCATTGCTGTCGCAGCAACGACCCGCCGACTGCCCATGCGGCGGCGCCACCCCCGAGCCACGCAGCGGCGCCGCCACGCGAGCGCCGCGCTTCGCGCAATGCTGCGGACGCTATATCGATGGCGGCGAAGCGGCGCCGCGCGCGCTCGAACTGATGCGCTCGCGCTACAGCGCCTACGTGCTCGGCGCGAACGACTATCTGCGCGCGACGTGGGATGCGCGCACCTGCCCCGCCGATCTCGACGCGGCCCCCAACGCGCCCGGCGCGCCGCGCTGGCTTGGACTCCAGATCAAGTCGTTCGCCGAGAGCGACGCGCATCACGCAACCGTCGAGTTCATCGCGCGCTACAAGGTGGGCGGGCGCGCGCATCGGCTGCATGAACTGAGCCGCTTCGTGCGCGGCGACGACGGCCGCTGGCGCTACGTCGACGGCGACGTCAGCGAGTAAGCCTCATCGCATCAGCATTGCCGTCAGCGCGCGCCGAACCTTTCTCTTCCCCTTCACCGGCTGACGCCAGGGTCGGCACACCACCGCACCGACAGCCCTCGATCAGGGCTTTTTTTCGTGTTGGCCTCGCACCACAGCACGCAACCGACCATCGTTCGCCACTTGCCGCCATCCCGCGCCCAGGCCCGCCCGCCGTGGCTTTGCGGGCCCCGGCGCGGGTCCGGCAATTTCTGCGGCGCGGGTTCTCCTTGATTGCACAAAACAAAATTGTCGTGCCAGGATGAGTCCGTTGTTTCATGACGTCACCTTGCGAGAGCGGGTCACACCCGCTCCGCGACATGCGCAGGAAACCGTGCCGGCCGCCACGTCAACGCGAGCCGCGGCGGTTCGCAGTGCGTGAAGTGACGCTCATCATCGGCGCGTGGGGTCGCGTCGGCCGTTGGGTTCATCCCGTGCGATCTCGATTGGCGTGCGTGCGCTTGGCGCACAACGTACGCGAGTGAGTCTGTTTGTCGAAAACGCTGACGAAAGCAGGCTGTCAGCAAGCGTTGTCGAGGAACGGACCGCACGGAGTTCAGGACAGGTCTTTCAGGCAGGTGCGTCAATGGTGTTGAGCAAGGTTCTGAAAAAGTGTGCGGCGGTCTGCGCCGCGACCACTTGCGCTGTCGCGATCGCACATGCCGATCCGCTCTCCTACGCGTCGACCTCCTCCAAGCTGAACGCCACGCCGCTCACCGACAACCAGGGCGGACCGCTCACGCGCGCCCGCGTACCGCGCATCGCGCTCGACGACGACGCCTATCTGCCGACCGCGCACCTGAACGAGCAGATCATCCGCGTGCCGGTCAACGCGGATGGCTCGATCACGCTCGAAACGACGATCTACAAACCGGACGGCCCCGGCCCGTTCCCGATGATCGTGTTCAACCACGGCAAGATTCCGGGCGATCCGCACCTGCAGGAACGCAGCGACCCGCTGCCGTTCGCGCGCGAATTCGTCCGCCGCGGCTACGTGGTGGTCGCGCCGAACCGCCAGGGCTTCGGCCATTCGGACGGCGTGTACGAGCAGGACGGCTGCGACGTCGAACTCAACGGTCTCGGCCAGGCGAGCGACGTGGCCGCCACGATCGACTACATGGCAAAGCAATCGTATGTCGACGCGGCGCATATCGCGGTAGCCGGCACCTCGCACGGCGGTCTCGCGACGATCGCCTACGGCACCGAAGCCGCGCCGGGCGTGCGCGCGCTGATCAATTTCTCGGGCGGCCTGCGCCAGGACGCCTGCACCGACTGGCAGGGCAATCTGACACGCGCGTTCGGCGCGTATGGCGAAAAGAGCAAAGTACCGTCGCTGTGGCTGTACGGCGACAACGACTCGGTCTGGAACGCGCCGCTCGTCGCCGGCATGTATGCCGCCTATGGCGCGCACGGTGCGAGCGCGAAGATGGTCGATTTCGGCAACTACAAGAACGACGCGCATCGGCTGGTCGGCGATCGCGACGGCGTGCACGTGTGGTGGCCGGCCGTCGAGTCGTTCCTCGCGCGCGCCGGCATGCCGACGGCCGTGCAGTATCGCGTGGCCGATCCGTCCGCGCCGAAGGCCACCGGCTTTGCCGCGCTCGACGCGGTCGATGCGGTGCCGTATCTCGACGCGGCGGGCCGCGACGGCTATCGCAACTTCCTGCATCAGTATCCGAGCCGCGCGTTTGCGGTGTCGGATTCGGGCGCGTGGTCGTGGGCCGAGGGCGGCGACAATCCGATGTCGGTGGCGATCAACAATTGCCAGAAGCAGAGCGCCGATCCCTGCCGCCTGTATGCGGTCGACAACGCCGTCGTGTGGAACAACCAGGCTTCGCAGACGGCGGATGCGAACGGTTCTGCGCCGACGGCCGATGCCGATGGCCGGCACGCCATTGCGAGCCGCGAGTGAAGCGCGCGTAGCGCCGGCCTTTCTAGCTGTTTCGCATAAATCGAGACGAGGAATTTCACCCTCTATCTGCTGCGCATAAGTTAGGACAAGGAACTTCGCTGTTTGCGCGCTCGCTTCGCACGGGTCACTGGAGCGTCATCGGGCAAATCGATAGTGGGCCGCATGCCGCTATTGCTTCCGACCGCCCATGAACAATCCGATCCAGCCCACCTCCCGCAGGGATGCCGCAGTCTCGCAACTGCAAGGCGCCACCCCGCAGAACGCCTCCGCCGCGTCCACCTCCCGACCGGCCGCACCGCCCACGCCTGAGCGGAGCGGCGGCTTGCTCGAAGGACTGAAGCCACGCCTGCACGTGACGCACAAGGCCGCCGACGTCACCCTCGGATCGCTCTTCAGGTTCAGCACAAAGGGCAAACCGGTCCTGCCGTCGCATACCGTCGATGCCAGCAAGGCGGTGAAGATGCCGCCGGTCGTCGCCGGCGATGAGAGCCAGGCCGCCGAGTTTGCCTTTCCCGATCGGCGCTCGGCAGCGCCCAAACCCGTGAGCTCCATGCAGAAAGCGCTGGAGAGTTTCCATGCACGTCGAGGCGGGAACCCGGGCGTCATGAACACGGCCCCCGCGCATCTCGGGGCCAGCGAGGATCTCGAAACCGGCCGGATGCCCGTGCGCTTTTTTCCCCGTGCGAAGCCAGACCAACTCGAAGGGCTGACGGACCAGATCGATGAGGCGCTGTTGAAATTGCCCAACTCGCAATTTCACGAGGTGCGGACGATGCAGCGCGCGTTGGTGTTGAGCGCGCTGGAAACGGCTTCGGGTGGAGACCTTGAGATCGCGCAACAGGTGTTCGGCCGCCTGCAGGCGGGACTGAGTTTCGACACTGGCGCAGCGGTCCAGCCGCGCCAGCCCGCAACGGCACCATCAGCGGCACCAGCGCCCGCGCCCACCACCACCCTTGACGCCTCGATGCTGGCGGTCTTCGACGATTTCGCCCGTAGCACGCCGCGCGCCGACATCGCCGACATTCACCTCGCGTCGCGCGACAACGACGGCGCGCCTTCGACACCCGCGACTCAGACACGCGACCTCGATACACGCAACCTCGAAGCACGCGCCTGGCGCGCCGCCCAGGAACTGTCCATGACGGCGAGCGGTTTCGAGAGCCTGCGCGAAATCGCGGGACAGCATTGGCCCAGCGATGGCGAAGCACGCTTCGCGCCGCGCGCCTGGCTTCAGGCCGCCGAGCTGCTCGCGCGGACGAACGGACACACGCCGCTCGACGCCGATCCGCCTAGCATCGAGCGAAGCGCGCAGCGCATTCTGAATAGCCCGGCACCCGCGCGCAACGACACCACGGCCCACACCCAACGGCATCTTGCCTCGATCGCGCTCGCGGCCACGAAGCTGATGCGCGTGAACGATCTGGAGCAGATGAGCACGCGCGAAGCGGGCGCGCTGCTTGCCGCCCGTCAGGGCTTTTTTGCCGACGGCGCCGGCACACCGCTCGCCGCGAGCAAGAACCGCCTCGAACGCTTCCTTAATCAAACGGTGCCGCGGGCGACGTCGACTCGCCCCGAACAGGACGGCCAACACGGCGACGGCGCGATGCCGGTGGCCCGGCAGCGCGGCCTCAATCGCCAATGGTACAAATCGATTGGACGGCCGTTCGGCTTCAACAAAAGCCCGCTCGTGGCGATGCAGGGCGGCATCGAAGGCACGGGCCTCGGCTCGTGGGACAAAGACGAACAGGCACTCGACAAGGCCACTGGCAAGATGATCGACGAACTGAACCGGGCGCTGTCGACGGGTGAAAACGCGGCGTCCGGCGCCCCGGCGAGCGAGCCGGGTGTCAAGGGCGACGGTACGGTCTCCGACCTCGTGAGCCGCACGCTGCTTCAGGTGCTCGCCGGTCGCCCCGAAGGCAGCGATGCAAGAAGGTTCGAAGCCCCTCTCGACGACAGCGTGATCGACGAAATCGCCGAACGTCTGCGCACGCATCTCGATACGCCCGGCGGCGCGCCGGCCTCGGGGTTCCGCGCCGGCCGCAAAGCGAAAGCGCTCGCGGCGTTCCGCGCGCGGCTCGCCACGCCGGAGAACGGCGGCAACGCCGACGACGCACGCAAGGCGATCCGCAAGCAGTTGCCCGGCGGAGCAGGCGTCATCGACGCGAAGCTGCTTCGCAAGTGGCACAAGTCCTACGCCAAAGGCACCGGCACCGCGAATAGCGATGCGCTGGACCATGCGCTCGACGTCATCGACCGGGTTGCGCTCGGCAAGGCAATCAAGCCCGCCGGCGATACGAACGAGGATTACCGCGCCGTGGGCGCGCGCATCATCGCCAACCTCGAAGGCGGCGGCAAGGCCATCGTGACCGAAGGCGGCATAGTCGGTCTGAGCACGCGAGGCGTGAGCGCAGCAGCGGCCTCGCTCCCGCTGGTCGCGCCGCGCCTGAACCTGCAAAGCTCGCGAGGACGTCAGGCCGTACTCGAATACAGCCGCTCGACGCCCGCGTACAAGATCAGCTTCGGCACGCAGAAGCGCGCGCGGGCGAGCGCGGGCGCGGGCCTGCAGATCGGCCACGATTTCGGCATGGCGCGCCTCGCGGGCAACCTCGAAGCCGCGCACGAGTGGGACGACACCGAGCAATGCACGGTCGATCTGAGCATGGCCCGCCGTCTTCGCAGCGATAAAGATGCCTATGACGACGACCGCAGTAAGGAGCAACTCACACATATCAACAACTATTTATTCGATAACGCTGGACGCGGCCGCAGCGGTGACGAACTTTGGGGCAATCTGGCGAAGCAGTTTCTGAACAACGACGACTTCTCCGTCGCCTGGAACAATCAGAAAGGCGCGGTGCGCCACCACGGCGAATCGTTGACGTTCCGGCCCGGGGTCAAGATCGGCACGGGCACGGTGTCGGCGCGCACCAACGGGATCGTCGGCGTTTCGCACGACCGCGTCTACAAGGCCACGCTCGACGTGCAGGACGAGGCCGGTCACACGCAGATCGAATCGCACCGCTTCGGGCGCGGCAATCGCGTGACGTTCCAGGCGGGTGCGAACTTCAGCGTCAGCGACAAGGTCGAGAAGACCGGCGCCAGCGGCGCCGACCCCACCGACATCGCGAGCGTCTCGGTGTTCGCGCCGAACGCGGTGTCGCTCGAAATACCGATCTACGACGGTTTTCACCAGGCGAAGGCCACGCTCGTGCGCGAGGGCGGCAGGCTCCAGGCGCGCACCTCGCTCGCCGACACCGAGTTTTCGAGTCTCAACGACTACAAGAAAGCCTTGCGCGAAGACCCGGCGTGGCAGCTCACGTTCGGCGTCGCACCGGGCGAGCCGATGCCCGAGGGCGGCAACCTGACGGCGGCGATGGAGCGAGGGCGGCGGCGCATCGAGAAGTATCTGTCGGATCTCTCGGCCAACGAGGTGCAGAATCTTCGCTTTGTCGCGCGGCGGCGTCTGCGCAGTCACGCGGCGATCGGCGCCGATGCGCTCGACGACCAGATCGCGATGCTGAAGGCGCGCAATCGCGAGGACGAGCGCGGCAAGATCGACGTCCTGACGCAACGGCGCGATGCGCTTCTTCGCAGCGACAACGCCTGGCTGCCGACCGAGCTGATGGCCGTGCAGGCCAACGATCGTCAGGTGGCCGTGGGCCTGCGCATGGGCTTGCAGATGACGGCGACGAAGGGCTCGCGCGGCGAACGGGAAGTCGAATCGCTCAAACTCACGCCCAAGGACACCGACAGGCTCGACGGCGTGTGGCCGAGGCAGGCGTAAGCGTCGCCGCCTGCGTGCCCGATGCGGCCGGTTCCGGCACGGCTGTCCTGTCGGCGATTCATGTGAGCGCATCATGTGGCGCAGCCGATCAGCCGGCCCGAAAAAAACCTGCTCGCCGCCGATTTCCGCTCATTCCCCCCAATTCCCGCCGGTCATGGCCCATTACTTTGACGTCGTCATCTGCGGCGATCGGCGGGCTTCGATCCCAAAGTGATTCCAGTTGTGCCGAACAACGCCAAACCCCGGCGCCATAAGGAAAACCGCGCCTCAAGTCGCTGATGCGCGCAATTAAAGAAACCGCTAATCTCGACCCCGTGCGCGCGCCGAGGCCTGCGTGCCGTGGTGCGAACAGTCCCATCGGCACGTCGAAAAAGCCCTGAAAAAGGGCTCAAAACAAAGGCGCCCAAACACCCTCGCGCGCCAGCGGCAAAAAAGCATCCTGGAGTACCTTTTTGGACAATTCAGCAGTACCTTCCGTCGCCCCGCCAGGGACGTCCCCGAACGCCCCTGACGACTGGGTCGCCCGCAGCCTGCGCGCGGTATGGCATCCGTGCACGCAGATGAAGCACCACGAACGTCTGCCGCTCGTGCCTGTCGCGCGGGGTCAGGGCGCGTGGCTCTACGACCGCGCCGGCCATCGCTATCTCGACGCGATCAGTTCGTGGTGGGTCAATCTGTTCGGTCACGCGAACCCGCGCATCAACGCGGCGCTGAAAGACCAGCTCGATACGCTCGAACACGCGATGCTCGCCGGCTGCACGCACGAGCCCGCCGTCGAACTCGCCGAACGTCTCGGCGCGCTGACCGGCAACACGCTCGGCCACGCGTTCTTCGCCTCGGATGGCGCGTCGGCGGTCGAGATCGCGCTGAAGATGAGCTTCCACAGCTGGCGCAACCGGGGCTTTGCCGACAAGCAGGAATTCGTCTGCATCGCCAACAGTTACCACGGCGAGACGATCGGCGCGCTCGGCGTGACCGACGTCGCGCTGTTCAAGGACGCCTACGATCCGCTGATCCGTCACGCGCATGTCGTCGCCTCGCCCGATGCGCGGCTCGCGCAGTCGGGAGAGACCGCCGCCGACGTCGCGCGCCGCGCGCTCGACAACGTGCGCACGCTGTTCGACGCACGCGCAAACCGCATCGCCGCGCTGATCGTCGAGCCGCTCGTGCAATGCGCGGCCGGCATGGCGATGCACGACGCGTCGTATATCGCGGGCTTGCGCGCGCTGTGCGACGAATACGGCGTGCACCTGATCGCCGACGAAATCGCGGTCGGCTGCGGACGCACCGGCACCTTCTTCGCCTGCGAACAGGCGCGCGTGTGGCCAGACTTCCTGTGTCTGTCGAAAGGCATCAGCGGCGGTTATCTGCCGCTGTCGATCGTGCTGTCGCGCGACGAGATCTTCGCGGCCTTCTACCACGACGACACCGCGCGCGGCTTCCTGCACTCGCACTCGTACACCGGCAATCCGCTCGCGTGCCGCGCGGCGCTCGCAACGCTCGACCTGTTCGCGAGCGACGACGTGCTCGCCGCGAACGCACGCAAGTCGGCCACGCTGAAAGCCGCGCTCGCGCCGCTCGCCGGGCATGCGCAGGTGCGCAATCTGCGCCAGTGCGGCACGCTCTTCGCATTCGATGCGGTGATCGGCGATGCTCAGCAGGCCCGAACGTTTTCGCGCCGCTTCTTCGACAACGCGTTGCAGCGCGAGTTATTGCTGCGCCCGATCGGCACCACCGTGTACCTGATGCCGCCGTACATCCTCGACGACGAAGAACTCGCGCTGCTTGCCGCCCGCACGCGCGAGACCTTCGACGCCACGCTCGCGGAGGTCCGCTGATGCATCTGCTCGACACGCTCGCCGCAGGGCTCGCAGACATCGACGCGCGCGGATTGCGCCGTCGCCGCCGCACCGCCGATACGCCTTGCGCCGCGCACATGACGGTCGACGGCCGCGAGATCATCGGCTTCGCGAGCAACGACTACCTCGGCCTCGCCGCGCATCCGCAACTGATTGAGGCCATCGCCGAAGGCGCGCGCCGGTACGGCGCGGGCAGCGGCGGCTCGCATCTGCTCGGCGGCCACTCGCGCGCGCATGCGCAACTCGAAGACGATCTCGCGGAATTCGCGGGCGGCTTCGTCGACGACCCGCGCGCGCTGTATTTCAGCACCGGTTATATGGCGAACCTCGCGACGGTGACCGCGCTCGCGGGCCGCGGCACGACGCTGTTCTCCGATGCGCTCAATCACGCCTCGCTGATCGACGGCGCGCGGCTGTCGCGCGCCGATGTGCAGGTCTATCCGCACGGCGACATGGACGCCTTAAGCGCACTGCTCGAAGCCTCGGCGTCGGACGTCAAGGTGATCGTCTCCGACACCGTGTTCAGCATGGACGGCGACATCGCCCCGCTGCCGCGTCTGCTCGAACTCGCGGAACGGCACGGCGCCTGGCTCATCGTCGACGATGCGCACGGCTTCGGCGTGCTCGGCCCGCAAGGCCGTGGCGCGGTTGCGCAGGCCGCGCTGCGCTCGCCGCATCTGATTTCGATCGGCACGCTCGGCAAGGCGGCCGGCGTCTCGGGCGCGTTCGTCGTCGCGCATGCGACCGTGATCGAATGGCTCGTGCAGCGCGCGCGTCCGTATATCTTCACGACCGCGTCGGTGCCGGCGGCCGCGCATGCGGTGTCGGCGAGCCTGCGTATCATCGGCGGCGAGGAAGGCGAGGCGAGGCGCGCGCATCTTCAGCAGTTGATCGAGCGCACGCGCGCGATGCTGAAGGCGACGCCGTGGCTGCCCGTCGATTCGCACACCGCCGTGCAGCCGCTCATCATCGGCGCGAACGATGCGACGCTCGACCTCGCCGCCGCGCTCGATCGCGCCGGTTTGTGGGTGCCCGCGATCCGGCCGCCGACCGTGCCCGCCGGCACGTCGCGTCTGCGTATTTCGCTCTCGGCCGCGCATTCGCATGCGGACCTCGACCGGCTCGCAGCGGGCCTGCAACAACTCGAAGGGCACGGCGCATGAGTCATAAGAATTCCACCGGCGAGGCGCTGTCGCTGTTCGTCACCGGCACCGATACGGAAATCGGCAAGACGTTCGTGTCGTCGGCGCTGTTGCGCGGCTTCGTGCGCGAGGGCCTGCAAGCGGCCGCGATGAAGCCGATCGCCGCCGGCGCGTTCGACGTGGACGGCGTGCTGCACAACGAAGACGCGGATCAACTCGATGCCGCGTCGAGCGTGCTGCTGCCGCCCGCGCTGCGCACGCCGTATCTGCTGAAGGAACCGGCCGCGCCGCATATTGCGGCCGCGCTCGAAAACGTGACGTTCGATCTCGAACACATCGTCGCCTGCCACCGGGAAGCGCTGACGCGCGCGGACGTCGTCGTGGTCGAGGGCGTCGGCGGCTTTCGCGTGCCGCTGACCGCGACGCAGGACACGGCCGATCTCGCGGTCGCGCTGAAGCTGCCGGTCGTGCTCGTGGTCGGCATGCGGCTCGGCTGCATCAGCCACGCCTTGCTGAGCGCCGAAGCGATCGCCACGCGCGGCCTCACGCTCGCGGGCTGGGTCGCGAATCGCATCGACCCGGACATGACGTTCCCCGACGAAAACATCGCGTCGATTCGCGCGCATCTTTCGCGCGCCTACGGCGCACCGCTGCTCGGCATCGTGCCGCATCTCGATCCGCTTTCGCCCGAGCTTGCGGCACGGCAACTCGACCTTCAACCGCTTCTGCACACGCTGCGCCGATTGCGCGCGGCCTAGCCGCTGCCTCGCAGCGCTGAACCCTATTTCATCCGTACACGAGGATCGATCACATGACACAACTGAACATCGCGGCGGGTACCGCCGACACGAGCGCCGACAGCAATCCGAACCCCGCCGCCGCTGAAGCGAAGCCGCTCGCGCGCTGGCGCGTCGCCGATATCGTCGCGCTGTACGAACTGCCGTTCAACGACCTGCTGTTCCGCGCGCAGCAAACGCACCGCGAGCATTTCGACGCGAACGCCGTGCAACTGTCGACGCTGCTGTCGATCAAGACCGGCGGCTGCGAGGAAGATTGCGCGTACTGTCCGCAGTCGGTGCATCACGACACGGGCCTCGCCGCCGACAAGCTGATGGCCGTCGACGACGTGCTCGCCGCCGCCCAGGTTGCCAAACGGAACGGCGCGACGCGCTTCTGCATGGGCGCCGCGTGGCGCAATCCGAAGGACCGTCACCTCGAACCGATCAAGGACATGATTCGCGGCGTGAAGGCAATGGGCCTCGAAACCTGCGTGACGCTCGGCATGCTCGAAACGCACCAGGCCCAAGCGCTGCGCGACGCGGGCCTCGACTACTACAACCACAACCTCGATACGTCGCCCGAGTTCTACGGCCAGATCATTTCGACGCGCACCTATCAGGACCGTCTCGACACGCTCGAACGCGTGCGCGACGCGGGCATCAACGTGTGCTGCGGCGGCATCGTCGGCATGGGCGAATCGCGCCGCGAGCGCGCGGGGCTGATCGCGCAGCTCGCCAACATGGAGCCGTATCCGGAATCGGTGCCGATCAACAATCTCGTGCAGGTGCAAGGCACGCCACTCACCGGCACCGAAGCGATCGATCCGTTCGAGTTCGTGCGCACGATCGCGATTGCGCGCATCACGATGCCGCGCGCGATGGTGCGTCTGTCGGCAGGCCGCGAGCAGATGGACGAAGCCTTGCAGGCGATGTGCTTCCTCGCCGGCGCGAATTCGATTTTCTACGGCGACCAGTTGCTGACGACGAGCAACCCGCAAGCCGAAGCCGATCGCAAGCTGCTCGCGCGTCTGGGCATTCGCGCCGAGGCCGCGCAGCAGATGCCGGTCGAACAGAGCGGTTGCGAGCATGGCTGTGCGCAGGGTCATGAGGAGCATGCGGCGCCGAACTGAGCCGCTGAATCGTTGCGCCTCGCAGCGCCTCGCAGCGCCTTTGTACCGCCTGGCCGCATACGCCGGGCGTGCGTGCATGAAACAAGGCTGCCTCGTTTCGCGAGGCAGCCTTTTTCTTTTGACGCGAAACCCGGTGCTGACGTCCAGCGCACGATGATCCGATCGAACCTGCCGCCATCGGCACGATGAAAAACCGTGGCCGCCCATGCGCGGCGCGCAGCGCTCACACGAACGCGTGCTGCGCGGCCTCGAACGTCTCTTCGCGAAAGCGCAGCGGCGCCGCGCAATGCACGAGCGTATCGACGAAGTACTTCGCGCGCGGCCACGGCCCGAAGCCGGCCGCCGTGTTGATATGCCCCGCATCGCCGAGATTGACGAACGCACTGCCTAAACGCTGTGCGAGATCGCGCGCATCGGCGAGCGGCATCCACGGATCGGTTTCGCTGCCGATCAGAATCGACGGCACGCCGAGACGCCGCGCGTCGAATGGTCCGGCGAAGGCGAACTTCTCCGGGCTTGCCGGCGCGACGAACAGCACGCCGACCACATCGTTCGCATATGACGCCTGCTGCAACGCGTGCGCAGTCGCGAGGCAA
>Ga0154001_1000028_pt1 | contig 36886 bp, 28 predicted proteins | sample TSNJ085MetaG_FD_104699 | JGI IMG/M metagenome (GOLD analysis project Ga0154001, IMG submission 104699) | Attine ant fungus gardens microbial communities from New Jersey, USA - TSNJ085 MetaG | ecosystem: Host-associated > Fungi > Mycelium > Unclassified | place: USA: New Jersey, Wharton State...
ATTCGCGACCCATCTTCCAGCCGCCGCAGTGGAGATAACGACAATAACGTCAGTCCGTCAAGGCGAACACGATGCTCGAAGTCCGGACAGACGGGGCGGCGGGCGTTGAGAGAGCGGTCATGATAGCGGGCTTCTGGCTGCTCGGGCATGTCTTCCTATCGTTGGTTTCAGCCGTTGATAATAGGAAACAACTATGAACATCCGATATCCCGTCTACGCTCCGTACCTCAATGGTCGGGAGAAGGCGCTGGTGATGGACTGTCTCGACTCGACGTGGATTTCGTCGAAGGGCAAATACGTCGGGCAGTTCGAGGAGACATTTGGCGCGTGGCTCGGCGCGCGGCACGCGATTACCGTCAGCAATGGCACCGTCGCGCTGCATGTTGCGCTGGCCGCCCTGGGTATCGGTCCGGGCGACGAGGTCCTGGTTCCGACCTTGACCTACATCGCGTCGGCGAATGCGGTGAAGTACACCGGTGCGGACGTGGTGTTCGTCGACAGCGAGCGCGCGTACTGGCAGATCGACATCGAAGATGCCGAGCGCAAGATCACCAGCCGCACCAGGGCGATCATGGTGGTGCATCTCTATGGCCAGGCGACCGACATGGATGCGGTCATGGCGCTCGCGAAAAAGCACTCGCTGTATGTGATCGAAGATTGCGCCGAAGCCATCGGCACGCGGTTCGACGGCAGGCACGTGGGCACCATCGGCGACATCGGCAGCTTCAGCTTTTTCGGCAACAAGACGATTACGACCGGCGAAGGCGGCATGGTGGTGACCAATAACGCCGAACTCGACCGGAAGATCCGCCATCTGCGCGGCCAGGGCGTGAGCAGCGAGCGCGAGTACTGGCACGACGCGATCGGCTTCAACTATCGGATGACGAATCTGGCTGCGGCGATCGGCTGCGCACAGATGGAATCCATCGACGACCTGATCGCGAAGAAGCGGCAAATCGCCGAATGGTATCGGCAGGGCCTCGCCGGCTTGCCGTTGCAGGTGCATGGCGTCCATCCGCGTACGCTGCACAGCTACTGGATGGTCTCCATCCTCCTCGACGACGCCGGCGACCGCGACCCGTTGCGCGATGCGCTTCGGGCCGACGGTATCGAAACCCGTCCGGTTTTTTATCCGGTCCATCAAATGCCGATGTATGCGGCGCCGGGCCAGCATTTCCCGATTGCCGACGAGATCGGGAGCCGCGGCATCAACTTGCCGAGCTATCCGGCGCTGATGCGCGACGACATCACGTTCATCTGCGAGCGCGTGCGTGACTTCCTCGTCAGGCAGGACTCGAAATTGGAGATTTCGATGGAAACAAAAGTCTGAAAACCCGCTCGCGGGCGACGGTTCCGGTTGCGGCTCGGGTTATGACATTCACGTATCGAGGCAGCCAGGCCGCACGCCCGCGCGGATTCCGTATCGATCAGGCCATCGAAGTGGCGGTGCCACGAGTTCGATGTCATTCGTTTTACTAATGCATTTGATTGCGGTCTGGTTTCGAAGAAGTGGCTTCAAATCAGTATTGGACAGACAGATAGGCGGGTTGCGAGGCGGCGCATGCGAATCGATTGCCAAGCATTCCTTATTTATCGGCCGATTGCTGACTGAATGGCGCTGTCTTTTTGTAACTGGTTCACATGGCCGCTCTATTGCCGAGAAAGGACAAATCATGGCGCACTTTATCGCCCGCTCCCGTGCACCCCTGCGGCTTGGACTGGCGGGAGGCGGAACCGACGTCTCCCCTTACTCCGACCGGTTCGGCGGACTGACGCTCAACGTGACCATCGACCGGTTTGCCTACGCGTCGATCGTGCCGCGCGACGACGCGCGCATCGAGCTGACCGCCGCGGATACGCAGGTGCGCTGGATCGGAGAAATCTCTCCCGAACTGCCGCCCATCAAGGGCCTCGGTTTGCATGTCGGCGTGTACAACCGGATCGTCAAGCAATTCAATGGCGGGCATCCGCTGGCCGTATCGATCACTACGCATTCCGAAGCGCCCCCGGGGTCCGGCTTGGGTTCGTCGTCGACCGTGGTGGTGGCGCTCGTGGAAGCGTTCTGCGAGCTGCTTTCGCTGCCGCTCGGCGAATACGACGTCGCGAAACTCGCTCACGACATCGAGCGGGTCGATCTGGCGCTCGCGGGCGGCAAGCAGGACCAGTATGCGGCGACCTTCGGCGGCCTGAACTTCATGGAGTTTTACGGCGACAAGGTCATCGTGAATCCGCTGCGCATCAAGCAGGATACGAAGGCCGAACTGGAAGCGTCGCTCGTGCTGTTTTACACCGGCGTATCGCGCGAATCGGCCAATATCATCAAGGAGCAGAGCAACAACGTCACCGAAAATCTGACCGATCCGCTGGCCGCGCTTCACGAAGTCAAGGCGGAAGCGACACGGATGAAGGAGGCGGTGTTGCGCGCCGACTTCGCCGGCATCGCCGCCTCGATGAGCGACTCGTGGGAGGCGAAAAAGCGCATGGCCAAAGGCATTTCCAATCCGTCGATCGATGAGTTGTGGCGCGTCGCCACCAACGCGGGCGCCAAAGCCGGCAAGGTTTCGGGCGCGGGCGGCGGCGGCTTCATGATGTTCATCGTCGACCCGATCGACCGTCCGGCCGTGACGCGTGCGCTGGCCAGCCGCGAGGGTCAGGTCATGTCCTGCACGTTCACCGAAAGCGGTGCCCAATCCTGGAGAGTATCGTGAGCATTTCCGTCACCAACGAGATCGAAAAGACCGTCGCGGTTCTGAGCGCGCTTGCCAACAGTCCGCAGGTGATCGGGAACGTCGAAGCGCTCGCGCAGCAGGTCACGAAAGCGCTGCGCGCCGGCAACAAGGTCTTGCTCGCCGGCAACGGCGGCAGCGCGGCCGACGCGCAGCATATTGCCGGCGAATTCGTCAGCCGATTCAATTTCGACCGGCCGGGATTGGCGGCGTTCGCGCTGACCGTCGATACTTCCGTGATGACGGCGATCGGCAACGACTACGGCTACGAGAAGCTGTTTGCGCGGCAGATCGAAGCGGTGGCCCGCCCCGGCGACATCTTCTGGGCGTACTCGACCTCCGGCCGCTCGCCGAACATTCTGCATGCGCTCGATGTCGCGAAGGAGCGCGGCATGTTCCGCGTCGGCTTCACGGGCAGCCATCCCGAGGGCGTGGCCATGATGCGCGCCCGCACCGAGCTGTGCATCGAGATTCCGTCGACGTCCACGCCGAAGATCCAGGAAGGCCATCTGGTGTGCGGCCATATCGTGTGCGGCATCGTCGAAGAGAATATCTTCGCGTCATGAGCACGATGCTGCCGTGCATGATTCTGGCGGGCGGCTTGGGTACGCGATTGCGGCCGGTGCTCGGCGAAGGCCTGCCTAAAGCGATGGCCAGCGTGGACGGCCAGCCGTTTCTCGCGTGGCTGCTGCGCTGGCTCGAGCAGCAGCGGGTGACCGACGTCGTGCTGTCGCTCGGTTATGGATGCGGCGAGATCACCGGCTGGCTCGCGCGGCAGTCGCTGGGATTGTCCGTGACGGTCATCGAAGAGGACAAGCCGCTCGGCACGGGCGGCGCGATCATGCATGCGCTGCGCCGCTGCGGCGCACCCCGGATGATCGTGCTGAACGGCGACACGATCACGGACCTGGACCTGTCCGGCTTCGCGGAATTTTTCAACGCGGCGGGTGCCGATCTCGCCATTGCCGCGACCCGCGTGTCCGATGCGTCGCGATATGGCGCGCTCGAATTCGACGCCGGCTCGAAGCGCCTGATCGCATTCGAAGAAAAGCGGCCTGTGCAGGCGCCGGGGTTCATCAATGCCGGCGTGTACGCGGTCGATGCCGCGCGCCTGCTCGGTTTCGAGCTGCCCGAACGGTTTTCATTCGAAGACGATTTCCTGCGCCGCCAGATCGACGCGCTCGACATCCGGGTCTTTCCCGAGATCACCGAGTTCATCGATATCGGCATTCCGTCGGACTATGCGCGAGCCCAGCGCGTGGTGCCGCTGATGTGCGAACAATCCGCCCATGACTCGTAAAGCGCTGTTTCTCGATCGGGACGGCGTCGTCAATATCGACGTCGGCTATCTGCACAAGGCGGACGAATGCGTGTTCCTCGCAGACATCTTCGAACTCGTGAGGATGGCGAATCACGCGGGCTATGTCGTGGTGCTCGTGACGAATCAGGCGGGCATCGGGCGCGGCTATTACTCAGTCGATCAGTTTCAGGCGTTCACCGACTGGATGCTCGGCGAATTCCAGAGCAGAGGAGCGCGCATCGACCGGGTCTATTACTGCCCGCACCATCCGGAGTTCGGCATCGGCGAGTACCGGCAGGCCTGCGCGTGCCGCAAGCCGCAACCCGGCATGTTCGACCAGGCGCGCGCGGACTTCGATCTGGACATGGCCGGATCGCTGATGATCGGCGATAAACCGTCGGATTTGCAGGCCGCGTCGCGCGCCGGCGTCGCGCATCGTTTCCTGCTGGCGCCGGCGGGCGAGTACGAGCACGAACTGACCGCCTCGCTTTGCTCACGCATCGACAGCTTGTCCGAACTGTTCGACCGGTTCGGGCAGAAGCGCTCAAGCGAGCCGCGGCGTCGGCCGGACGTCATTGCGGACGTTGTTGCGGACGTCACTCCGCCCGCCCGGGCGTGATCGGCGCGGAGACGACATTCTTGAAGAAAGGCTTGCCGACCGCTTTCAGATAGAGCGTGCCGGAAGTGCCCGCGGGCAGCGCGATCGTGGACGTTGCCGCTGCGTACCGGTTGATCAGACGAAAGTCGCCGTCCGCCAACGCCTGATAAAGCTCGAGATGATCGACGGTCGCGGCATGGGTCAGTTCGACGGCGAGCGTAGTGCCGGAAAGATGTGTCTGCAGCGTGACGCAGTTGTCGATCCCGGGCTCCAGCGCCGTGCCTTCCTCGTAGTCGTTCCAGGTGATCAACTGAAGAAACGGCAACTGGTTCGTCGCGCTGTACTCCTCGTTGACGAGAGCGAAGGTTTCGAGCCAGGTATCGCCACAGGCTTGCGGCATGTAATGCTTTTCGTTGGGCTTCGCCCATGCGGCCAGCAGATCGTCGAAGCCCTTGAAAACGCCGCCGGTTGCGATCTTCGCGGGCTCCGTGCGCGCATATCGATAGAACTCCTTCAGTTGCGATAGATCCGCGCTGCCGGTTTTCCGCGACGCGAGGCCAGGGGCGACCCACACGAAGGCGCCCGCGCTGTCGTCCCGGTCGAAACCCTGCTTGTGGATGTGAACCCAGGCTATCTCGGGATGCGCGGCGTGAATACGCGACCAGTCGACTTTGCCGGCCCAGTCGAGGCCGAATTCGTAGACCACCGGATGGCCGTCATACCTTAGATATTGTCGGGAGGAAAAGTAGGCGCGGGACAAATAATCAAGCTGGGAAAGGACGGTCTGAGTTACGTCGCAGCCCTTGCAATGATTGAAGTTGTAAGTCCCGGCGTCGACCATGATCGAGAACGACATGTCGGGGAATTTTTCCAGTTCCGGCATCGACTTGCGCCACGCGACGTCGATCGGTTCGGGCTGGCCGTTTGCATCGTGCTGACCGTACCAGTCGACGATTACGCCATCGACGCCGCGCGCGTGCATGTCCTTGAAGGTGCGCAACGCCTGCGCCGGATCGTCCGAGCGATAGCCGACCGCGACACCGCGCGATTCGGGGTTGAACCACCACGGCAAATAGTGCGCAAGCACCTTGGTCGTGTGCCCCGGATAAAGCAGCGTATGAATATTGACGTCGGAAACCGAGGTCGAGCCGCCGAGATTGCCGTTGCGCGTCGCCTCGAAAGTACGGCTCGCCGACGTATTAGGCGGGGCCAGATTCGGCGGCGGCTCTTCGCAATGTGCTGTGAGGGCTACCGCACTGAAACAGAGGGTTAACGCGGGCAGTATCCGTTTAACTGTTCTCATAACCGATCGCGTGGACACGAAGTCTGTATTGGTGAGTTATCCGCTGACGTTGGCATTCTAGTCCAGTAGGACCTCTTACTGTCAGTTCTATCTTCCGGACGCATCGGCACGCAAGCCCTGGTGTCCCGGGCACCACCAGGCGCCAGAACAGCGTCTTCAATCTTTGGAGTTTGCATATGCGTAACGATGTCGGTCGCGAACAAAGCCCCGCTATTGTTCAGGATGTGTCGGCACTCCCGGTGTTCGATCTGCTCGAAAACGTCCTGAATTATCGCCGTCTATTTTTCAGCGTCCTGTTATCGGGTTTGCTGCTGGGATGCCTCTACGTGCTGATTGCCACGCCGATGTACTCGGCCAACGCATTTATCCAGATCGAAGACAAAAAGAGCAGTGCGCTCGGTTCGTTGTCCACGGTGACGCGCGCGCTCGATGTCAATGGTTCTCCGATTCTCGGCGAGATCGACGTCGCGCGTTCGCGCACGGTCGTCGCGGAGGCGGTCGATGCGGCGGCCGCGCAGACGAGCGTCACGGTCAAGAACACCTTCCCGGTATTGGGCCGCTGGCTTGCCACGATTCTGCCGCGGAACCCGGATGGACTCGCCGGCGCGCCGCTCGGCCTCACGCACTGGGCATGGGGCGGCGAGAACCTGACGGTCGGCTCGTTCGATGTGCCCGCGGCCCAGATGGGCAAGCGGCACGTGCTCGTGTACGAGGCCGACGGCAAATGGACGCTGCAGGATCGTAACGGCAACGAAGTGCTGAGCGGGAAGGTTGGCGAACTCGCCGTCTCGGGCGACTACCGGCTGCTGCTGAAAGCCGTGGCGGCGCGCCCGGGCACCGAGTTCGTCCTCGTCAGGCACGCGACGCAGGCGACCGTCGACCAGATCATCAAGAAGCTTAACGTGGCCGAAACCAAGCGGGACTCGGGCGTCTTCGAACTGGAATACAACGAAAGTAATCCGTTCTATGCCGCACGCCTCGTCAATGCGATTGCCGACGCGTATCTGACGAACAACGTCACGCGCCGCGCGCAGGAGTCGGAACGCAGTCTCAGCTTCCTGAATTCGCAGATCCCGACTGTGCGCGCGCGGCTGCAAAAAGCGGAAGAAGCGCTCAACACGTTTCGTCTGCGTGAAGGCAGCATCGATGTGAACGGCGAAATCAAGGTCCTGCTCGACCAGTCCGCCGCGATCGAGAAAGCCCGGCTGGAAACCAACCTGACTTACCAGGACATGCGCTCCAAGTTTCAGCTCGGTCAGCCGCCGCTGGATGCCGTGCTGGGAAAACTCAAGCAGCTCGACGTCGCATCGCATCAGCTGTCTGAGCGCATCGCGCAACTGCCCGGCTTGCAGCAGGAATACCTGCGGCTCTCGCGCGATGTCGATGTCGAGAACCAGCTGTATGTGGGCCTGATGAACAACGCACAGCAGTTGCAGATCGCGACTGCGAGCAATGGCGGCAACGCGTCGATCGTGGATTACGCGGAAGTGGCGGAAAAGCCGAGCCGTCCGAATGCGATGCTCGCCATCGTGCTGGGTGGCGTGGCGGGTGCGCTGTTCGGCTTTATCGCCACGCAGCTCAAGGCACTCGGTGCGGGCCGGATTCGCGACCCGAAGCGGCTGGAGGCGGTCGTCGGCATCGATACGCTCGGCATCCTGCCGATCTCGCCGGCCCAGCAAATTGCGGCGGGCAAGCCGGAACATACCTTCCTGATCAGCGCGGAGGAAACGGAAACGCCGATCATCGAAGCGATGGAAAGCCTTGCGCTAGCCGTGCAATGCTCGCTGGCCGAGAAGGGCGACGGCAAGGTCGTGCTGATTACCTCGGCGGTGCCCAACCAGGGCAAGTCGTTGATCTCGGCCAACCTCGCGTATCTGCTGGCCGAAAAGGGACTCAAGACCCTGCTGCTGGATGCCGATATGCGCAAGTCCAAGGTTCATCGCTATCTTTCTGGCGATACCAGCGACGGCTTGTCCGGCGTTCTCGAGGGCGCGTTCGAGCCGGCCGATGTGATTTCTCGCCCGACCGACAATTTCCACGCGCTGCCGGCCGGCAAGAAAACGAGCAAGGCGGCCAAGCTGCTGAGCGCCGACAACTTCGGACCGGTGATCGCGTCGCTGCGGGAAGAATACGACGTCGTGATCGTCGATTCGCCGCCGGTGCTGCCGGTACTCGATGCGGCCGCGCTGTCGAGATTCGCGGACATGACGCTGTTCGTCGCGCGCCACGGAGAAGTGAGTTACGCCGAGGTCGCCGAATCGATGTCGCGGCTCGGGAAGGTCGGCACGACGGTCGATGGCCTCGTATTCAATGGCTTCGTCCCCTCGCCGCTGCGTTACGGGTATTACTCGAATGCTTACCGGTACATGTCTGAGCAGAGCTGAATAGTTTCCACTGGCCGTGCCTGATCGCGAGGACCGCGCGTTCAGGCTGCGGACGGCCAGCACACATCTGCGGAATCAAACAACGGACAGGCCATGCAAATGCAACAGGCTAGCGAGCCGACCATTTCCCTGACCCACCTGATCGTTCCGGTCGTGGCCCTCGTCGCCCTGCTGTTCAATACGGCGCTGCCATCGCTCGGCTACGCACAGGCGAGCGCGACATGGACCTTCGTGCTGGCAGCGATCGCGGTTATTTATCTGGTGGCGACGCGACCGCTGTTTTCGGTGTCGATGCTCTATTTCATGATGATCGGCATGACCGCGTTCGTCGCCGGCATCGGCATCGAGGCGGGCGGTCTGATGATCGAAACGGCGGTCCGGGGCGAACCGAACGGCGCGTTTAGCCGGCTCCTGCTGTTCTATGTCGTATTCGTCAGCTGTGTGCTCTACGGCTTCGATCGTTTCCTGAATATTCGCGCGCCGAGCGTGCCGGTCGCGCTGATTACCGCCGACTCGCGCAGCGTGATGCTCGGATTTTCATTGGCACTCGCGATCATCGGCGCCGGTGTGGCGGCGGGCCTGACGCAAGGTTTCGCGCTGATCAACGGCGTGAACCGGTACACGATCCGGAACGACAGTACCGGGACCGATAGCGTGCTGTTCAACACGTTCCTCAACAACCAGACCTTTCTCGCCCTGATTCTCGGCGCGCTTGCCACCAGCAGGAACCCGCTTGTCAGATGGTTTTCGGTCGCACTGATCGTCCTGACGACAGGTCTCTACATTCTTCACGGCGAGCAGTTCATGTCTGTGCTGCACTTCGGTCTCTCGGTGCTCGCTCCGGTGATCGCGGTGCTGCTGATGAGAGGCAAGCCGGTGCTGCGATATATGGCGATCGGGGGCGGCGTCGCGTTGATCATCGGGATCGCTTCGGTATTTTCCGCCTATCAGGGGCAGGGGCTCGACGTCAAAAACACGATAACGGACCGCTCGCTATTGCAAGGGCAGGTCTGGTACGTGGTCGACTACGACGCGCATCTGTTCAGCGCGCCCGCGTTGGGCGGCGCACCGGCTTTCCGGCGCTTCGCCGAATCGCTGCTGTCGCTGACCCAGCCGGGTTTCGACGACGCCATTGGCGTGAGCGGCCTGCGCGACGTCATGGTCGCCTACGGTGAGCCGCATCTGATTTCGACCTATATCAAAGACGACGTCACCTTCACGATGGGACAGATGGCGGTCCCCGTGTTCTGGTTCGGCCTCGTCGGCGGCGCGTTGTTCGTTGCCTTCACGGGCGTGATATACGGGGCGCTTTGCGCATTGCAGATCGTGTTCGCGCTGCGTGGCGGCGTCATCATGCTCTGGCTGATCGTCAAGCTGCTGAGCTATGCGAACTCCGGAATCCAGCAAGGCGACTATTGGTCTTTCTTCAGCGTCCGCACGTTGCTGTACGTGGCGATGACGTTCCTCTGGTGGAGGCTGGTTGATTCACGGGCCGCGCCGATCAAACTGAAACGGCTGGTGGCACAGTGAAATCTTTTCGAACCCTGCTGTTTTCCTCGCTGTCCGGCGTCGTATGCGAAAAGGCGATCGGCGCGCTCGCGGCGGTCGCGAGCAACCACCTGTTCGCCACGCTGTACGGTGCGCGGTTTTTCGGCGAATTGCAGTTTGCCTTATCGCTCGCCTATGTCGTCAGTAGTGCTGCATTGATCTTCAGCGCCCAGGCCGTGTCGCCGATCTTCGGCCGACATCCGCGGCTGCGGCACCTCGTGTTCTATCGCGCGTTCCGTTTGCGTCTGGGCTCCACGCTCAGCGTGACGCTGCTGTTTCTGGTTGTTGTCGCCTTGCTGACGCAGTCCTCGAACAACGCGCTGATGCTGGTCGCCGGACTCGTGATGCTATGCGAGCCCATCGCGCTCGGCTCGCTGATGGCCTACGCGGAAACCAAGCCGTGGGTCATCACGCGGGCGAAAGCCTACGCGAGCGGCGTGCGGGTGCTGTGGCTGCTGGGCGCCGCTCACGCGTCGGTTGGCGCGGTTATCGCCTCGTTCGCCTGGCCGCTCGAAGCCTACGTGGCGGCGGCCGCGCCGTTCACCCGTTACCGGACGCTCGCGTTCAACCGGCCGCCGTCCCTGCACGGCTCGGAAACGGTCAAGCGAACGCTGATCGTTCGCGGACTCCGGATGTGGCCCGCGATTGCCGCGAGCGTGCTGGTGCTGCGCATGGACCGGCTGTTGCTCGGCACGCTGATGTCGAAGACGGACCTCGGTATCTATGCGGCCGCGGCGTCGCTCGTCGAGCAGTGGAATTCCGTGGGCACGACGCTCGCGCTGGCGCTTGCCCCGGCCATGGTGTTCGTCGCGCGCGGCGAAGACCAGCTGCGCAGCAAGGCGATCAAGCTCAGCGCGTATCTGGCGGTAATCGCCGCGGTGGCGCTCGTCGGAAGCCTGTTCGTCGGGCGCGCGGTGTTCCTCGTGATCTATGGCCCCGCGTTCGAAGCCGGCATTCCCGTGATGATCTTCGGCACGGCCTGCTCGATCGCGACGTTCGTGGACGCGGGGCTGACGACCTGGCTTATCGCCGCGCGCCGTTACCGGCTGATGACGATCAAGCTGCTCGTGACCATCGCCGCGATCGGCGTGGCGCCATTCGTCATGCCGACGGCGCTCATGATGTATGCGCCGGCGGTAGGGACGGCCTTGTCGATCGTCCTGTTCTGGGCTGCCGTCTTCGGACAGGGGCAACGTTTAAAGGTGGCGCAATGAAACTCTGCCTCTGCAATAACCGCTTTCCGCCGCATGTCGTCGGCGGCACCGAAGTGGTCGTCTACGATCTCGCGGTTCAGCTTCGCGACCGCGGGCATGACGTGTCGATCTTTACCCTGTCGGATTCGCGCTCGGCAGAAACCGTGGTTGTCGATGGTCTGCACGTGCACAGCATGCCGAATACGAACATCTACAACCAGTTTTCGCACGCCGAGCGCAGCGGGCTGAAAAAGGCCTTGTTCGGCGCATTGGATACGTTCAACCCGCTCGTATTCTTCTACGCGCTGCGCCATTTGCGGCGCCTCGGTATCGACGTGCTGTGCACGAACAACCTCAAGGGCATGGGGCCGGCCATCTGGCTCGCTGCTTGGTGTTTGCGGATTCCCGTCGTGCATGTGCTGCATGACTATTGGCTGATCTGTCCGACCTCGACGATGTTCCGCAATGGCCGCGCATGCGAACAGGCCTGCAAGGGGTGCCGGAGTGTTTCGGCGCCGAAGGCGTGGTTCTCGCGGCTGGTCGGGCATGTGGTGGGCGTCAGCGAATTCGTGCTGAAACGCCATCGACAGCAAAACTTCTTTGGTGCCGCGCAGCCCTGCGTCATTCATAACGCGCGGCAGCCGTTCAGTGCTGTTCCCGCAACACCCGTCGAACCGCGCAAGCCTTTTCGAATCGGCTTCATTGGACGCACCGACGCGACGAAAGGTATTCGCGAGTTCTTTGCGGGCGCGGCGGCGGCGCGAACAGGCAACCTCGAGTTGCATATTGCCGGCCGGGACAACGAACGGATTCTGGATCAACTGATCGCGGAGTACCCTGATTTGCGGGTCGTGCGTTATGGCTTTATGCCGGCTAAAGATTTTTATCCGCTTGTCGATCTGGTGGTCGTGACGTCGATGTGGAACGAACCGTTCGGCATGGTCGCGTTCGAGCCGTGGGAATTCTTCAAGCCATCCATTGCGTTTACTTCCGGCGGATTGCCCGAAGTATTCAGTGCTTTTCCCGAATTGACGGTCCCGCGAGGCGATGTCGCGGCGCTCGGTGCGCTGATTCGCCGCTTTATCGACGATCCGGCTTTCTATCGCGACATGGCTCGCCGTTGCCACGAACGGCGCAGTCACTTCTTGCCGCCGCGACAACTGCAGCAATTCGAAGCGGTCCTGCGAGCTGCCGCGAGACGGGATCGGCGCGCAGCGAGTGTGAGCGTAATCGAAGCCGACCGGGACGCTCGCAGCTAATCCGGTGTGCGGACGGGATGGACGCGCCAGCCGCCCCGGACGCATACGTATTGCAAATTCGGCGACGCAGCGGATTTGCGAAGCATTGAGGTTGGCGGAAGTTTAACGGTCAGCCTGGTGTTCTAATTAATTAGTATGGCGAATAGTATAAAGAGAAAGGTGGATTTCTGTGAATATCGGTAAAGAGATTCCATTGATATTGCGGCACTTCGGATCTGAACTTGCTTCCGTAGCCCAGCGGAACGATTCAGGAACTATTTCCGCTCGGGAGGCATCATGAGAAAACGCGTACTGATGGTAATGACCCGGGAGATTCCCCGGGCCGCGTCCAATGGACGCGAGCGCACGTTGTGTTTTATTCGCAAAGCGATCGGCATGGATGCGGATGTGCGCGAACTCAAGATTCACTCCGTATTCGAAACGGGTACGCTTGCCTCGAAGCTGCGCGCCGGACTCAGGGTCGCCGAAGGTCTGGTGACGGGCCGGCCTTGCGCACTGCAAGTCGCCATGTTCGCCAGTGCCGACGGAAAGAAGCGGCTGGTCGAGGCGATCGAAGACTATCAGCCCGACGTCATCTATTTCGACGGCATCCGGATGGTCGACTATGCTGCCTTCGTGCGCCGGCGCTATCCGTCGAGCCATATCATCAGCGACCTGGACGATCTGATGTCGCGGCGCGCCCATATCCTGAGAACCGGCAATTTCGCGTTGTCCGTCGGCTACCTTGCCAAGTCGATTCCCCCTGTCATCGTTTCGCTGATCAATTCGCGATTCGCCCGCAATCTGCTGCTCAGATACGAGGAGTCTGCACTGAAAGGCCATGAGCGGCGGGCGACGACGGTGTCGAATGCCGTCACGCTGGTGTCGACGACGGATGCCGACGCGTTGACCCGCATCCTTCCCGGTGCGTTGAAAAGGCGGGTGTATGTGATCGCGCCGCCGGTTGACTCGGTCAAGCCGGCGGTGCGGCCCGCCGATCCGGTTCGGTTCGTATTCGTTGGTGCGGACAGCCAGTTGCAGAACCGGCTTGCAATCGAATATCTGGTGGCATCCTGGAAGAAGCTCGAATTGAGCTTGCCACTCGTTATATACGGGCGCATGTCCCGTCAATACGAAGCGGTGCCGAACGTCGTGTTCGCCGGCTTTGCCAGGACGCTCGACGAAGTCTATACGCCTAACTCGATTGCCCTATGTCCGACATTTTTGCGCGGCGGCATCAAGTCGAAGGTACTCGAGGCTGTCTCGTTCGGTTGCGTTCCGGTTGGCAACGACGCTGCGTACGAGGGGCTGAATTTCGAAGATGCCGCTCTGGCGATGGATGAGGCGCGACTGCATCGTTTCCTCGGCGATCCTTCCGGCGATCTGGATGAAGTCATGGAGGCCGCGACGCGGTTTGCGGCTTTCTGCGAGCGCAATTTCAGCATGCCGGTGTTTGCACGGCGTTGGGGCGATCTGCTGCGGCCGGTGTACGTTCCGGAGACCGAGACAAGTGGTGTTGTCGGCGAAGGGAAAATGTCCACCATCGCGCAGCGTAGTAGTCCGGCAAAGCTGCCGTGAGCGTGGCGCGGTGACTCACGCCTTGCCGTGAGTCACCGCGAGGCGTGTACGGCGCCAGATGGATTCGTTCCAGAAGGATTGCGTTGCCTGAGCAGGAGAGGGGCGCGCAATAGAAGTCCCTGGAAGTTCCGGCGCGCCCCGCTTGACGTGCTATATGCGCTTCCGCTTGTGCATCAACGTCCACCAGCGGCGTTTGAATCCATAATAAAGACGATACGGATCGATATTGTTCCGTCGCATCACGCGCCGATACAGAGCGGTAATTTTCCCCTTGCCCCGCAGCCAATTGACTTCGATCTCGTCTCGCGTCGTGGTCTGATTGAGCCAGTTGAACTCGCGGTATTCCGTCGAAACGGTAGCGGGAACATCGAAGACGACGACATAGGCAAAGCGCGCCGTTGCGGTGACATTCGGCCCGGCACCATGCAACGTGCGGCCCAGATGAACCGTACATCCGCCAACCGGCACAGGACAGAAGATTGCGTCGTCGGGATCGAATCCTTCATAGCATTCAATTCCGTGCGAACGTTCCTTGCCCGGGAGTTTTCTATGAGGCTGAACGCTCCACCGATGCGAACCCGGAATAAAACGAAGACAGCCGTTTTCGATAGTCGCCGGTTGCAGAGGTAGCCAGAAGCTCACTTCCTGGTAGTTGAACCGCGGGTCGTGAAATGCTTCGTCCTGATGCCAGGGGGTTTCAGGGCCGGCCACCGGCGGCTTGTAGAAGAGGTGATCTCCCGCGAAGCGCGCCTTGGGACCGAGAACCTGCCTCGCGAGGACTTCGAGCCGCTTGTGATAATTGGTTCGGCGCAGCCGCGGATTGAAGTTGCTCGGCATACTGAGCTGCGTCAATGCCGTCGAGGCGAGAGGATTGTCGCCAATGAAGTCGAACAAAGCCCCCTCCTGGGCACCCGCGCCGGCGAATATCAGTCGCTCACAGATGCCTTTCAGTTCGGCTATTTCTTCCAGCGAGGCAATGTTCTCAAACGAACCGAAGCCACGCTCTCGAAGCGTGGCAATCTGATCAGTGAGTAAACTGTTCTGCGTGAGACGATCGGGGAGCACAAAGTTTGTTTGCATGTCTTCTCCAATGCGTTCCGACCTTGATGGAATAATCTTAAAAGTTGTTAATTGTTAAATATGTTCGATACCGCCTATATCGGCACTTTCATGTTGTTGTCATATAGGGCTGTCATAGAATGTCTATTTCCCGATATAGGTACTCTTACTATTTCTTGTCAGGCTCTCTCGCATTTTGCGAGTTTTTCTATTGAGACCTATAGGTATTAGACGATTGAGCGATGAATGGATTGAATAGCACGGTGTCGTGTTGCGATCGACAAAGAGTTATCCGTAAATAATTTGTGACGACTCATGCAGTCATGCAAAGTGAGCGATAAGTCGATATGGAGTCGGCACGCGCGTGCCGACCGATCTCGACGGTTGCGCTGGTTACGCATTGCATCAATGCAATGGTGATGCAGGAGAGAGAAATAGCTGTGTCACGGCCCGATGCATGGCGAACACGAGCAGGGCGGCCGCTACGAACGTGCTACGTGGTGTTGCATGGCAAGCGACCGCGCCGAGTGTCGTAACCATCGGAGGCGCTGCAAATGCAGGGCGCTTCAAGCGAGGGAGTATCGGCGTTAAAGGTCCGGCACCGTGATTTGGAAAAGCGCAACGACCTGCCGTACGCCTAGCCGCGAAACGCCCGAAGCAGAATGCGATGCAACCCGGCGCACACGACGTGTGTCGAGTATTGCTGTGCATTGGTTGTACCGCGCTCCCGCAGTTCGTCCATCCGGGAAGGGGAGTCGATCAGGCTGCCGATTGCCGCCGCCCATTCGTTCGGATTCGTCGGGTTTGCAACGGCAAGGAACGAGTCCTTCATGGAGCCGCGAAAGACCGGGATGTCCGACGCGATCACGGGCGTTCCCGCCATCTGTGCTTCGATCACGGTGCGGCCGAAGCCTTCGTGCAATGTCGCCGAAACATAGATGTCCGCAGCTTGATAAAAGTATCCGAGATCTTCCTCGCTGACGGAGTCGGCGAAGTGAGCACGGAGCCCGGACGTTTCGGCGAGCGTTTTGCATTCCATGCGATTAGCGGCATTGAACGCTTTGCCTGCCCGAACGATCATCAGATCCTTGCGTGCCAGTTTGGCCAGCGCCTGGAACAGGGTGAGGTTGTTCTTACGCGTCTCATCGGAGCCGACATTGAGCAGCACCAGCGCGTCGCCCATGTCCAGACCAAGGCGTTGCTTCAGAATCGCCCGCGCCTGAGCGCGAGTCTCACTCCGTGTCGCCGCGGCGAGCGGCGAATATTTGTCTTCGAACGGGCAGGGCACGATCTGCACGAGCTCGGGCTTCACCGGGGCAGCGTGTACCAGATCCTTGGCCGCCGAGTCGGCTTCGACGAGCACGAGATCCGCTTTCGGCGCCAGCGGAAGAAGTGTCTTGACATAAAGTGACTTGAGCTTTTCCACGATGCCGCGAGCATGGCCTGGAATCTGGACGTGATGGAACATCAGACAGACCCGACCACCGGCGAGATGGATGATCGGGATCATGAAACTGAGGTCTTCCTGATAAAGGATGATCATGTCGCATGAACGTGCCACGCGAATTGCGTGCAGCGGGTACAGCACCAATTGCGTCCAGTAACGCTTGAGCGAGCGAGGCTGTGCATCGATATCGACTGTTTCGACGCGGAAGTTCGTGTACTTCCTCAAACCCGCAGCCAATGCAAGACTATGCTGACCTACTCCGGTCAGACTGCTTGGCCGCGGCCCCATGAACCACACGATCCGTGCACCGTCGGCCGCATTCGGTACGGCGCTTTCTTGCGAGACCGGTTTATGCAGTTCTGCCGCATCGCGTCCGGACAGCATGGAAAATAATTTCATGGATAGTTCTGGCGAAAACAAGGTTGACGGGCCGCTGAGCGAATATCGGCGTATAGCTGCCTGAATCTTCGTTCGGCCGGCGTTTATCTGGAGGCGTTCGAGCGGCGTCCTGAATGGAGAAACGCGAGCCGGTCCGTTGAACGGGATGCTGTCGAACTTCTCGTATTTTCCTGAAACACGAGGCCGTCCGTTCGAGGCCATTCGGTCCGCTTGCGACGGCACTCGACGGATTCCTCGCATGCAGGCTTCGTGTTGCTCGATGGAGCCATCATGTGAACCCTCAGACATATACTGAGCGCCGTTGCCGTCATTCTCAGTGCGCTAGACCACAATGATTTGCGCGAAGCATGAATCCGGAACGTGTTGCTGGCGGGGGGCTCGAGGCCGATTGAGGCCGAAACAGGGATACGCCGTCGGGTTCGTGGAGCCGTTGCGGTTTCAGATTTGCCGCAACGCGAGACGCGACCTGTTGGCGCGACGTCGGGCGAATTGAACAGGAATGTAATGACGCTGAGGAGGGCGGCGAGTCCGGTTCCCCGGTTAAACAATGCATCGTCGAATGCGAATGTGCCACGGACCCTTGCCATCTGGTTTGCAACAAGGGCGGCGTGGCACATTCATCGATCAACAACAGAGGCAACTCCCCGCTTTACGACGAGATGACGGGGTCGGTCCCGTCACAGGCTGCTGGCGGATGACGTATCCGGAATCACCTCGTTCTCGTCCAGCGCAATGTCCGTATCGCGTTCGAACGGCACGGTCGATAGCGCTTCGAGGACGCCATTCATGACCCGTCCGCCGAAGTCATGGTGAAACGCCCACACGCCGTAAATGCGTCCACGGAACGCGGCTTCGAATCCGGTCTCGCGGCGGATCTGTTCGTCGGGACGGAACCCCGAGCCGAGTCCGAACGAGAACAGCCCTTGCACCAGATTGCCGTTGACATCGAAGGGGCATCCATACCTGTCGGAGACCACTCCGCCCTGGCCGAGTTGCAGCGAAATCGGCAGGTCCCAACGATCGACGAGTATCGACATGTTGGGCCCGTATCCGGCGCCGTGAACGACCGCGATCGACTCTTCCAGACACTCGCGCGCGCGCGACCGGGCCGCGTCGCTCGAATCCGCCTCGATCAGCTCGATGCGTGGTTTTGCGCCGGGTATATAGCCGCTTGCCATGATCGAGCGCGCAATGTCGAAAGCCCGATAACGCAGACCGCCCGCCCGGTTGACCCGCTTGGTGACGGGGCAGACGTCATTCTCTTCGTCGACCTCGTAACTATTGGCGTGCGCTTCGTCGACCGTTTCGAAGAACAGGCGAACCTGGGAGCGGTGAATCACGGCAATTTCATCGAGGCCTTCGCTGCCCAGTTCCATGGCAAGTCGATCGACAACGGTGAATGCACTATGCGATCCGCCGATAACCGTAATCCGTTTCGGGTGGCGCGTTTCTCGTTGCGAGAGGTCGCGCGCGAACTCGTCGATCAATTGCGGAGTCGTCAGGCTGAGCAGATCATCGGACACATAGCTGCGCAGATTCTCGTCCGGCGGCGGCAACCGCAACCCGCGACACAGCTCGTCGATTTCGCTCACGTGCTGCTGTCCGCCGAGATTCATCACAACGGTGTCGCTCGATACCGTGCAGACCTCGGTCGGATCGCTGACATCGTGATAATCGATTTCGAAACCACCGCTGTCGAGGTATCGGATCTTGTCGATCTCGCGGCCACGCAATACCGTCACGTCGTAGCGCGCGGTCAGGTAAGCGAGCAGCTGCTCGGTTGCCAGCGCGAGCAACGCGCCTGCGTCGGTGAGGCTCGGCGGCCCATCGGCCACCTCGACCATCCGTTTGTGCAGCGGCGAGTTTTCCCTAAGGTCGGCAAACACCTCTTCGAAGTTGGCGTGTTCGAGGCAGGCGAGAAACGTGTTTCCCACGGTATTCCCGGTGACATTCACGTACTCGCCCAGCCTGCCAGCACCGAGTTCGGTGCGTTTGTCGATAATCAACAGACCATTTCTCGCGATCTCCGGCAGATTGCCCGTTTTGAAAGCATGGAACAAAAATCCCATCCCCGACGGACCAGCTCCGCAAATGGCGCAAGAGAATTTTGTCCGTGCAATCCGCCCGACGGATGGCACGTGTAATGTGTGATTCACGTTTGTTTTCTCCTTAGCGCGGGCATTACGACGCTAATGTCGTATGAAAGGAGATTTCCGCTCTGTTCGCTGCCGCACCGAACTGCGATGTAGGCGACCGAGATGTATTCAACGAGCTAGATCACCGCGGCTGGTTTGACAATCTCGCCCGGTGGATCGGGTGCTGCGGAGGGGATGCGGCCGAATCGGACAAAGAAGAGCGGATTTGGCGATTTTTTTCTGTGAGTACTGACTGAGGCAATTGCCTGCAGCGCGCGTGATCGGGTTCGATCTGCTATGGGCGGGGACGAGGCGCGATCAAACAGGTGGCGAGGAACACGTGCTGAGTGTGTTGGCGAGTTGAATGGCCGCGCCGTGAGTCAGGGATCGCTATGAAGTGATGAGCGCGCGCATTGGCTGGGGTACGAATGCTTTGCCGCTCATTGAATGATCGAAGAGGAGAACAAGGAAGTACGCCGTATCGCACAGCGTACTTCCTGCTCTGAACGCGAGGCGCCACGTGACATCATTCGATGTCACGCGACGCGGACGCGACCGCTTAATTGACCGTGATGGCCGAAGAAAGCGTGTTCTTGATAAACGGCTTGCCCACCGCCTTGACGTAGTATGTGCCCGCGGCGGTTACCGGGATCGTGGTCGTGTTGGCCGGGTAGCTCACCTGGCTCCACGCGGAATTGTTGAAGCTCCACAACTCCAGATGGTCGAGGGTACTCGTATTCGACGGGGAAACCGTAATCGTGCGGCCGCTCGCCGACGTATTCAGCGTCAGACAGTTATCGACACCCGTTTCCAGCGGCGTGCCTTCGTAGTAGTCATCCCATGTCACCAGTTGCAGGAAAGGAAGCTGCTTCGCCGAGTTGTAGTACTGGTTGATCTTGGTGAAGCTGTTGAGCCACGTCTGACCGCACTGCTGATCGACGTACTGCTGACCATCCCACGACGCATATTGCGAGTTGAAGCCCTTGTAGGCGCCTCCCATCGTGATTTCCGTCGGGTGCAGATTGGCGCGGGTGTAGAAGTCGTCCATGCTCGACAGATCCGGCGGCACCACGTCTTGAGAGGTCGGGTTGACCCAGAGGAACGAGCCGCCGCTCTTGGGGATGTTGAATCCATCCGGCGACGTCGCGTTGTCCAGGTGCACGAACTGGACATTCGGATACGCGTTCTGAATCGCTGTCCAGTCGATACCGCTTGCTGCCGTCAGGCCGAAATCGCCGACAACGGGCTTGCCGTTATAGGTCAGATACGACGGGTCTTTGAGGTACTGCGCATTGATGTAGTTCATCGCCGCCAGCACCTTGGCCTGGTTGGTGCCGCTCGCGTTGTTCAGCAGGTTCGCGTCGAGCATGATTGCAAACGTCAGCTTGTCGCCCGACAGCGTCGTGTAATTGTGAATGAGCGGCTGCGAAACGAGCCAGTCCTTGTCGCTGATATCGGTCTGACCTTGCCAGTCCACCATCACGCCGTCGACACCGCGACTGACGATATCGGCGAAGAATGAGTTGATATAAGTCGGATTGGCGTTCGAGTAGTTGACGTTGATACCCGTGTCCATGCCGCCGTCGAACCACGGCAGATAGTGCACCAGCACCTTCGTGGTGTTACCCGGGTAGAGCAGCGAGTGAACGTTGATCTTCGAGACGTCGGTCGCGCCCGACAGCGTGCCGTTCGACAGACCTGCAAAGGACACGCTTGCCGAGGTGTCGGCCGGCATCAGTGTCGATTGCACGGCTGCCGATGCGGTCGATGCGGCCGAACTGGTCGAGCCGGTCGAAGCCGCTGGAGTTGCCGGAGTTGCGGGTGACGATGCACTCGATGTCGACGGTTGGGTGCTTTGCGAGTGCGAATAATGTCCGTGTGCTTGCGCCGAACACGCGACAAAAGAAGTCGTACAAGCCGCGAGCATGGCGCGGGAAAGAACGTTTTTTAATTTCGATGACACTAGCAGGATCCTCTCGAATTTTATTTGAAGACTCAAAGCCCTGTACCTCGGACTTCACGAAAAAAAGGGGCTGCCTGCGCCGAAGGCGCCTCGGCTGTGCCCCAGGCGTCGACAAAAGATGACGAGGCCATGACGCCGATCGCAGCGGCAGTGCCCTGCGATCAGGCTGGAGAAAGCGGATTCGTTCTTACCAGGTCACTTCATAGGAGTGACATATTGATAAGCATGACTGATTAACTCAGGCTGTTCGATATCGAGTATTGCGATTCCTCCTCTTATCGGTTGGTCACCTCGCGGCAACATCATCTCGACGCGACTCGCCATCCACACGCCATCCGACGGTGGGTGAATCAGGACTGGAGAAGGGAACGAACTTTCGTCCAGAAAGACAACTAGAGCGAAGTCTGTGTCGATTGAAGTGTTTTCGAGAAAGTGGCGCTATAACATAAAATGACCAGAATAGTTAATTTGCAATGCGAATTAAAATGTATAAAAATGTAACTGCCTTACATCTCACGCACGACCGCTTTCGTGGCACGCACACTGGCAAATTCGCTCGATCGTGGCGGACTCATACCCACGCTCTGATCGGGAAAAATAAGGACCGTTACGTACTGACAGGGTCATAACATCAGAACAGAGCCGCTCGATATGAATGGCACGGCCCTTCCTGATCGAGGATGTATGCGTCGATTCCGTTGATTGCAGCGGTGCGAGCGTCTTGATCGCGATAGCCACTTGCAGTCCACCACCCGCGAAGCGAAATCTTTCGAATTCGCCGGGCGCGAAGTATTGCTGCTGGCAGATGCAAATGGAGCGAGAGAGAATTGCGCGATAGGGTTTTCCCGCGCAACTCAAGTGCACGAATTATCCCCCAAAAAACGTTTCAGTTTTGTAACGCAGGCAAAGTTCAGGCAAAAAAAGCGATAGCTCCCCGCTCCCGTTTTCGAGGAGTTGGTTTTTCCTTGAATTTCGCATCATATGCAACAACTCTTCTTCCGGAATCGAAAAGGAACAATGAAATACTTGGCCTCCTTACTTCATTCATACCAAAGAGAGCGCGTCGGTATTTTGAAATTCTTCATATAAATAGTATTCCGAATAAAATACCTAGGGAGGGAATCTAGATATTTTCCGCCAATGTGGTTTTGGACTGGAAAATAGCAGCGAAATGCGAAGTGTCCCTTACTGTGGTTTACGGTATTCGTTAGTCGAATACATGCCGGGAATTATTCGCGTATCGTGAATTCAATGAAAGAAAAGTGCTGTTGAAGTGGTCTTATCCGATGGTGTTTTTTTGAATTATTTATTGAATTCGCGAGTGCATGAAACGCGAATTATCGGGGAATAAAGGGGCGCGAGAAAACCGAAAGTACTCTTGTGGGAATGTGGGGGTGCGAGAAAGCAAGCGTACTCGTCGCCATGCTTTCCATGGGGAACCGAAGGGAAGTACTCGCTTACAAAGAGGGAAGGACGTTGCCGTGCGGCTACGTCGACTGTCGTAATCGAGGTATCTGCCTCACAAAGACCAACCGCGGCGGAGCCCGTGCGTCGCGACTCACCGGGTCCGCGGTCGATCTGCAGCGGCACTCAGGCCGCTTCTGCCGTTATTGAAGCGGCCTCGGCCGCTTCAGGCAAACCCTCGCGGATTCATCGACTGCCAGCGCCAATGATCGGCGCACATGCGCTCGATGCCGAACTGCGCGCGCCAGCCGAGAATCCGCTCGGCCGCCGCCGGATCTGCGAAACATTGCGCAACATCGCCGGGCCGGCGCGCGACGATCTCATACGGCACCGGCTTGCCGGACGCCTTCTCGAACGCGCGCACGACGTCGAGCACGCTATAGCCCTGACCCGTGCCGAGATTGACGACAAAGCTCGCATCGCGTTTGACGAGCGCATCGAGCGCGGCGAGATGCCCGCGCGCCAGATCGACCACGTGGATGTAATCGCGCACACCGGTGCCGTCGGGCGTTTCATAATCGCCGCCGAACACGCGCAGTTTCTCGAGCTTGCCGACCGCGACCTGCGCGACGTATGGCATCAGGTTGTTGGGAATGCCGGCCGGGTCTTCGCCGATCAGGCCGCTCTCGTGCGCGCCGACCGGGTTGAAATAGCGCAGCGTTGCGATGCGCCACGACGGGTCCGACACTTCGAGATCGCGCAGCACCTGCTCGGCGATCAGCTTCGACTGACCATACGGGTTGGTTGCGCAGAGCGGGAACGATTCGTCGATCGGCGAGCTTTGCGGCACGCCGTACACCGTTGCCGACGAACTGAACACGAACTGCTTCACGTTGCGATCGCGCATCACGCCGAGCAGCGCGAGCAGACTGCCGACGTTATTGCGGTAGTACTCGATCGGCTTCGCGACCGATTCGCCGACCGCTTTCAGCGCCGCGAAGTGGATTGCGCCGGTGATCGGGTGCGCGTCGAAAATCCGCCGCAGTGCCGTTTCGTCGCAGGCGTCGTCGTCGTAGAAGGTCACGGCGCGGCCGGTGATCTGCTCCACGCGCCGCAGCGATTCGCGCCTGCTGTTCACGAGGTTGTCGATCACCACGACGTCGTAGCCGCCGTTCAGCAGTTCGACGCAGGTGTGCGAGCCGATGAAGCCCGCGCCGCCCGTTACCAGAATCGTGCCCTTCGTGGTCATGCTGTTGCTCCCTTAAAGTAAAACGCCTGTGATTTTCTGTACCAGGTCTTTATAGGTTTCGACGACCATGCGTTCGTCGAATTCGGTTGCGACTTTCTGCCGGCCGCGTTCGGCCATCGCGCGACGCCCGGCGGCGCTCATGTCGAGCATGCGCGCGAGGCTCGCGGCGAGGCTCGCGGCATTGCGCACTTCGCACAGCAAGCCGTTGACACCGTCGGCCACCACTTCGCGGCAGCCGGGCACGTCGGTCGTGACGATCGGCCGGCCCATCGACGACGCTTCCATCAGCGTGCGCGGCACGCCTTCGCGATACGACGGCAGCACGACGCAATCGGCCGCGGCGATAAACGGCCGCACGTCGTGCGCTTCGCCCAGATACTCGATCACGCCTTCCTGTTCCCACGCGGCGACCTCGTCGCGCGTGATCGCGCTCGGATTGTCGACGCCGACCGGCCCGAGCAACTGGAAGCGCGCATGCGGGTAGCGTTCGCGCAACTGCCGCGCGGCCTCGACGAATTCGCCGACACCCTTGTCCCACAGCAGCCGTCCGATCAGCACGAAGCGAAACTCCGCGCCTTCGGGCAGCGGGCTCAGCGCGAACTGTTCGAGATCGACGCCTTCGCCATGCAGCAGCCGCGCGCGTTCGGGATGCACGAGCAGCTTGCCGTCGATGAACGCGGCCTGATCGTCGCGATTGAGGAACCACACTTCGCGCGGGAAACGGAACGCAAAGCGATACAGCTTTTTGGCGATTTGCGCGGCACGGCTCTGCTGGATGAACACGTAGCCGAGCCCCGTCGTGACCGCGATCGACTGCACGCCGGCGAGCTTCGCCGCGATCGAGCCGTAGATGTTTGGCTTGATCGTGTAGTGAAACACGACGTGCGGACGAATTGTCCGGTATTGCCGGTACAGCGCCAGTAGCATGCGCAGATCCTCGCGCGGACTCGTGCCTTTCGAGGCGACCGGCAGCTCGATGCAGCGGCAGCCCATCGCCGTGAGCAATTCGAACGTGCGGTCGCGCGGCGCGAGCACCGTGACGTCGACGCCGCGTCCGATCAGCATGCGGATCAGCCCTTGCCGATACGTATAGATTGCCCAGGCTGTGTTGCAGACGAGTGTAATGCGCAGCGCGGGCGTCGACTTGAAAGAGGGCTTCATGCGTATAAGGCGGGGCGTGGGGTTATCTGATGAGCGAGGTAGCGAATAAAATCGCGAACAAAACCGCGACCCTCGCGCGCAACATGTTCAACGACTCACGCGCGGCGCGAGCAGCGCGCGCTTGACCCGCTGCAGCGTGCGATAAGGCAGCGCGAGATGCAGCAGATTCTTCGCGAGACCGAGCCAGTCGTACGGATTGCCCGCGTTGAAATAGCGTAACTGCAAACGCAGCGTCGAGCCGATCTGGCGGCGCCGCTTCGTCGCGCTGATGCCACCTTCGTTCAGTTCGTAGTAGAGACCGAGTTCGGGCAGGTTCGCGCAGTCGTAGCGATCCATCAGACGTACGAACAGATCGAGGTCTTCCGCCGAACGATACTCGGCGCGATAGTTGCCGGCCGTGCGCACGGCATCGATGCGCAGCATCATCGACGGATGCGCGAGGCACGAGCGGAAAAAGCGCTGACGCCGGATCGCGTGCGGCTCGGTGGGCGGCGTCAGCATGAAGAGTGGTTCGCCCGCGCGCGTGACGACCTGGGTCCACATGCCGAGGCCCGCCACGTTCGGATGCCGTTCCATGAACGCGCGCTGCTTCGCGAGCCGTTGCGGCACCGCGCGGTCGCCCGTGTCGATACGCGCGGCGTAGCGAAAGCCGCGCTGCGCGAGCGCGTCGATGCCGGTTTGCAACGCGCGTTCGATGCCGCCGTTCTGCGCCATGCGCAGCACTTCGATATGCAGGTTCGGCAGTGTCGGCGCGACGATCGGCGGCGTGCTGCCGTCGTCGACGATCAGCACGTGCACCGGCGCATTTTCCTCGAACGAGGCGAGCGTGGCATCGAGGTCCGCCTGGCCGTTGTACGCGGGGATCAGCACCGCGACGTCGTCGAGCGGGATTTGCGCGGTGGCGGATGAATTCGTCATGGGCGCAGTTTGAAACGGATGTAATAAAGATTGACCGACGCGGCCGCGAGATAACCGGCCGCGAGACCCACGAGCGCGCCATACGCGCCGAGCCGCGCAATCGCGAGCAGATTGACCGCGAACGCCACCGCGAGCGCAAGCAGCCATTTCGCGAGCAGTACGAACTTGGCCTGATACTTGAGCACGACCAGATTGCCGATTGCCTCGATACCGGCCGGCACGGACAACCACACGGCCCAGCGGAAAATCTCGATCGCGCCTTCGAAGTCCGGCCCGAACACGCGGCGAATGATAAAGCCCGCGAGCAGGTCGAGCACGAGCGCGCCGGCCACCATCAGCACGGCGGTCAAGGCGGTCAGGCGCAGCATGTTGCGGCGCAGTTGCGCGATGCCCTGCACGCGATAGACAAAGGCCGGCGCGATGGTCTGCGCGAGCATCAGCGCGAGCGTGATCCAGTTTTCGTTCAACTGCTGCGCGGCCGAATAGCGTCCGAGGTCGGCGAACGAAATCGCGCGCTCGAGCATGAGTCGGTCCAGTTTCAGGAACAGATACATACAGATGAGCCCGAGCCAGAACACCGTGCCCGCGCTCGCGAAGTGTTTGAACAGCGTCCGGTCGACCTGCCAGCCGAGCTTGCCGCCATGCCGGCGCATGAAGTAGAGCACCAGCACCGCGCCGATCGCCGCGGATTCGAGCGCCCACAGCCAGCCGAAGCGCGCGGGCGCGGCCATCGCGCGCACCAGCAGATAGACGAGGCCGGCCTTGAGCACCGCCGTGCTCATGCTGGTCAGCAACTGCGGCTTGCTGTAGGTCATGCTTTGCAGCCACGCGTTGATGATGCCGACGAACGGTTCGCGAAACAGCATCGTTACCGCGAGGCCCGCGAGCATCGCGCCGACGAGCGGCTCGAACAGATGCAGCGCGATGCCGAGCCACGTGAGCAGCAGCGCGATGGCCGACACGGAAAAGCGCAACGCAAAGGCGCTGCCGAGCACGGTGCCGAGTTGTGCGGGCGCGCGATTGACGATGGTCGGCACGAGGATTTCCGCGCCGCACACCCAGGTGATCGGCGACAGCACGAGCAGCAGCGTGTTCGCGTATTGCCACTTGCCGAACGTGTCGGGCCCGAAGTAACGCGCGAGCATGCCGCTGATCGCGATCGCGACGCCGATCTGCGTGAGCCGTTCGAGTCCGAGCCAGATGATGTTCGTGAACGCGCGCGTGACGTCGGGATTGGCGAAACGTTTGAGCGTCAGCATCCGTTGGCCGCCCGCCGTTGCGCGCCGGCGCGGCCGCATTGCGCGGCGCCCCGCATGTTCGCCCGCCCGGCCGGCAGCCGCGGCAACTTTACAAAAGGAGGGCGTCTAAGCATTAGAATGGCGTTATTCAGGCTGGTCAGAAGAACGCAATTATAAGTTGGAACCGGATCGCTTCCGGCAAGGGCGCGTCGCGGCGAGGCAAGGCCCGGTTTTAGCGTGGTTTTTACCGCGATTTTTACCGGTCACCGACGGTGCGCAGGTCAAAATTTTCCATTGCACGCAAGTGAGCCAACATGATCTCCAAATCCATTTTCAAGGCGTATGACATTCGTGGCGTCGTCGGCAAGACGCTCGATGCCGAGACCGCGCGTTCCATTGGCCGCGCGTTCGGCAGCGAAGTGCGTGCGCAGGGCGGCGACGCGGTCGTGGTCGCGCGCGACGGCCGCCTGTCGGGTCCCGAACTGATCCAGGCGTTGTCCGACGGTTTGCGCGCGGCGGGTGTCGACGTCGTCAACGTCGGCATGGTGCCCACGCCGGTCGGCTACTTCGCGGCAAGCGTGCCGCTCAAGCTCGCGGGCGGCGAGCGCCGCGTCGATTCGTGCATCGTCGTGACCGGCAGCCACAATCCGCCCGACTACAACGGCTTCAAGATGGTCCTGCGCGGCGCGGCCATTTACGGCGAGCAGATTCTCGCGCTGCATCAGCGCATCGTCGACGAAAACTTCGCGCAAGGCAGTGGCTCGTACGCCGAGTACGACATCGCCGACGAGTATCTCGAGCGCATCGCGAGCGACGTGAAGCTCGCGCGCCCGATCAAGATCGTCGTCGATACCGGCAACGGCGTGGCCGGCGGCCTCGCGCCGAAGCTGTTCAAAAAGCTCGGCTGCGAACTCGTCGAACTCTTCACCGAAGTCGACGGCAACTTCCCGAACCATCACCCGGACCCGGCGCACCCCGAAAATCTCGAAGACGTGATTCGCGCGCTGAAGGAAACCGATGCCGAAATCGGCTTCGCGTTCGACGGCGACGGCGACCGCCTGGGCGTCGTCACGAAAGACGGCCAGATCATCTATCCGGACCGTCAGCTGATGCTGTTCGCCGAAGAAGTCCTGTCGCGCAACAAGGGCGCGCAGATCATCTACGACGTGAAGTGCACGCGCAATCTCGCGAAATGGGTCAAGGACAAGGGCGGCGAGCCGCTGATGTGGAAGACCGGCCACTCGCTCGTGAAGGCGAAGCTGCGCGAAACCGGCGCGCCGCTCGCGGGCGAAATGAGCGGCCACGTGTTCTTCAAGGACCGCTGGTACGGCTTCGACGACGGCCTGTACACGGGCGCGCGTCTGCTCGAAATCCTCACGCGCGTCGCCGATCCGAGCCAGCTGCTGAACTCGCTGCCGAACTCGCACGCCACGCCCGAGCTGCAACTGAAGCTCGAAGAAGGCGAGAACTTCGAACTGATCGCGCGCTTGCAGAAGAACGCGCAGTTCACCGGCGCGGACGACGTCGTGAAGATCGACGGCCTGCGCGTCGAGTATCCGGACGGCTTCGGTCTCGCGCGTTCGTCGAACACGACGCCGGTCGTCGTGATGCGTTTCGAGGCCGACAACGACGCGGCGTTGAAGCGTATCCAGGACGATTTCCGCCGCGTGATTCTCGCGGAGAAAGCCGACGCGAAACTGCCGTTCTGACGGCGGCGCGGCGGTGCCGCGGTCCTGGTCGCAACAGGTCGAAGCACCGCCGCCATCGAACGCGGCGCGGGCGGTATTGCCCGCGCCGCGTTTTTCATGTCGCGCCAAGACGAGGCCTCTCTCGCATTCTTATGTGACGTTTTGATGCGCGGCCCACGCGGCGCGCTAGAATTGCCGTCCTCTGCCCTGTCGGGGGCCTGGCGCGCGGCGCCGGGTTCGGGGCTTTATCAACGCATCTTCGAGCCGGACAGCCGGTTTTCCCACTCTTGAGCGCGCAAAAGATACTGATCGTGAGGGTGTCGTCGCTGGGCGACGTCGTTCACAACATGCCGGTGATCGCCGACATCCGGCGCCGCCATCCCGATGCGCAGATCGACTGGCTCGTCGAAGAGAGCTTCGTCGGGCTCGTGGAACTCGTCGGCGGCGTGCGGCGCGCGATTCCGGTGTCGCTGCGGCGCTGGCGCAAGCGCATCCTGTCGGTCGGCAACTGGCGCGAGATCGGCGCGTTTCGCCGCGCGCTCGCGGCCGAGCACTACGATCTCGTGATCGACTGCCAGGGCCTCATCAAGACCGCCTGGGTGTCGAGCATGGCGCGCGGACCGGTGACCGGTCTCGCGAACCGCACCGAGGGCGCGGGCTTCGAATGGCCGGTGCGCTTCTTCTACGACCGGCGCGTGCCGATCGAGCCGCGCACGCACGTAGTCGAGCGCACGCGGCAACTGGTGGCGGCGGCGCTCGGCGACCCCGCGCCGCAACCGACCGACGAGATCGACTTCGGCCTCGATACGCGCCGTGCGGCGCTCGCGCTGTCGCAGGCGAATCTGAACCTGCCGGTGCCGTACGTCGTGTTCGTGCACGCGACCTCGCGCGCCGACAAGCAGTGGCCCGATACCGCGTGGATCGAGCTCGGGCAGTCGCTTGTGCGGCGCGGCGCGTCGCTCGTGCTGCCATGGGGCAGCGAGGCCGAGCGCGCGACCAGCGAGCGGCTCGCGAAGGAATTCGGCGCGGCCGCGATCGTGCCGCCGAAGCTGTCGCTGCCGGCCGTGGTCGGCTTGATCGAGGGCGCGGCCGCGACGGTCGGGGTCGACACGGGGCTGGTGCACATCGCCGCGGCGCTGAAGCGGCCCACGGTCGAGTTGTACAATTTCTCCACGGCGTGGCGCACCGGCGGCTACTGGTCGCCGAACGTCGTCAATCTCGGCGCGGCCGGGCAGCCGCCGACGCTGCAACAGGTCAAGTCGGCGCTGGCGGGCTTCGGTCTTCTATAGCCGGGGCCGCCATCCCCCGCGTCCGCTGCAATCCGCCGGTGCGCTGCGCCTTGAGCACCTTCCGCACCTTCCGTTCCCAAGGGCGACCATGAACGAAACCCAGATCATCGAAGTAGCGAGCGCCGATTGGCACGGCCGCAACCTGTCCGTGCCGCGCGAGACGCTGCTCGCCGGCGTCGAGCGCGGCAAGGTGCTGTACTTCCCGAACCTGCGCTTCGCGATCGAAGGCGGCGAGCAGGCGCTGCTCGACCCGGCGCTCGCCGATCCGAACCGCAAGAACATCAGCCTCGAACCGAACGGCGGCGCGCTGCACGGCGTGGCCGGCGACGCGGTCACGCAGTCGGCCGTGCGCGCGCTGGTGGCGCGCTACCAGGCCAACGCGCGCACGCTCGTCGACGGGCTGTTCCCCGAATACGACGGCAAGCTGCGCGTCGCGCCCACGAGCCTGCGGCTGCATCAGGTCGCCACGCGCCAAAGCTCGTGGCGCAAGGACGATAGCCGTCTGCACATCGACGCGTTTCCGTCGCGGCCCAATTACGGCGAGCGCATCCTGCGCGTGTTTACGAACGTCAATCCGCATGGCGAGCCGCGCGTGTGGCGCGTCGGCGAACCGTTCGAGGACATCGCGCAACGCTTCCTGCCGCGCATCAAGCCGCAGATGCCGGGCTCGGCATGGCTGCTGAATCTGCTGCACGTCACCAAGTCGCCGCGCAGCGAGTACGACCATCTGATGCTCAATCTGCACGACGGCATGAAGGCCGACCTCGACTATCAGAAGACGAGCCCGCAGGAGACCATGCGGTTTCCGCCGGGCTGCGTGTGGGTGTGCTTCTCCGATCAGGCCTCGCATGCGGTGATGTCCGGCCAGTTCATGCTCGAACAGACGTTCTTCCTGCCGGTGAAGGCGATGGCGCAGCCCGAGTGCGCGCCGCTCGGCATTCTCGAGCGCCTGAAGGGCAGGGCGCTGGTTTGAGCGCCGCGGTTGGCCTGATGGCCTGGCGGGGCGCGCCGGCCGCTTGTTTGTCGTGGGGTGAGATCGATGCGAGTCGCGCGAGTTGCGTGGGCGGTGTGATTCGCGCGGGCGCGGCGATCGGCGCGATTCACCTAAAGCGTCCGAACCACACGAACTACGTGCATCCCGTGCACCCCACGCGCCGCGCGGATCATTCGAGCCGCCCGAGCCATGCGAACGATGCGGAGCGCCGATGCTAAGAGCGATTTATCGCGCGCTCTGGTGGCTCGTCGCGCCGCTGGCCGTGCTGCGTCTGTTGATCCGTTCGCGCAAGGAGCGCGGATATCGCGAGCATATCGGCGAGCGCTTCGGCTATGCGCGCGGCCGCCTGCCCGAGGACAGCGCGCCGTTGATCTGGGTGCATGCGGTGTCGGTCGGCGAAACGCGCGCTGCGCAGCCGCTCATCGATGCATTGATGAAGGCGCGTCCCGACGCACGCATTCTGCTCACGCACATGACGCCGAGCGGCCGCGCGACCGGCACCGGGATTTTCGGCGACCGCGTGCTGCGCTGTTATCTGCCCTACGACATGCCGCACGCGGTGCGGCGTTTTCTGCGCGCGTGGCGGCCGTCGCTCGGTCTCGTGATGGAGACCGAAGTGTGGCCGACGCTGATCGACGAATGCCGCCGCGCCGACGTACCGCTCATATTGACCAATGCGCGGATGTCGGCGCGTTCGTACAAGCGCGCGGCGAAGTTCGGCGGCGCGACGAAGGACGTGTTCGGTGGTTTCGCGCGCGTGCTCGCGCAGAGCCCGTCCGATGCCGAACGGCTGACCGCGCTCGGCGCGCGCAACGTCGCGGTGCTCGGCAATCTGAAGTTCGATATGAGCACGCCGCCCGAACTCGTGGCGCGCGGTCATGCGTGGCGCGCCGCGATCGGCACGCGGCCCGTGTGGGTCGCGGCCAGCACGCGCGAGGGCGAAGAGGCGCTCGTGCTCGAAGCGTTCGCGGCGCTTGGCGTCGACGATGCGCTGCTGATTCTGGTGCCGCGCCATCCGCAGCGCTTCAACGAGGTCGCGGGGCTCGTCGGGAAGGCGGGCTTGCGGCTCGAACGCCGCTCGAACTGGGCGCCCGATGCGAAGCTCGCGTCGGCGGCGCGAAGCGTGGACGACGGCGTGCCGCCGTTGTCTGCGGACGTGAAGGTGCTGCTCGGCGATTCGATGGGCGAGCTGGGTGCTTACTATGCGGCGTCGGATCTCGCGTTTATCGGCGGCAGTCTGTTGCCGCTCGGCGGACAGAATCTGATCGAAGCGTGCGCGGTCGGCGTGCCGGTGCTGATCGGCCCGCACGTGTTCAACTTCACCCAGGCCACTGCCGATGCGGTCGCGGCCGGCGCTGCCGTGCAGGTGCAGGACCCGGCCGATCTGGCACGCGCGTTGCGCGAGCTGTTTGGCGACAGGGCGCGGCGGCTGGCGATGGGTGGCGCGGCGGCGGCGTTCGCCGCACGGCACAGCGGAGCGACGGCGCGAACGGTGGATGTGTTGACGGCGGTGTTGCCGGGATGAGGAAAAAAGCCGATGGGCGGTTAATTCTTCTTCGGACTTTAATCAATCGATGGGGGCCGCCGTTGATCGTGATGGGGACCGTCTTGGGTATGTATCACGCAGTGGTGGACCATTTTTACGGTGGCCGGATTTCTCTGCTTCAGGAGCAAGTTGCATTGCTCAAGCAGCAAAATGAAAGTCTGATGCAGAGCAATACGGAATTGCATCACACGCAATGTGATGTTCAGTATTCGCAGATCGATTCCGCCAGAAAACTGGCCGATATGCGAATGGCTCAGCTCACGTCGTCTATCCAGCTGGTTGGTGGGGGAGCCGTTAATCCAGATGACGTTGCTTATCGCTACATGTGTCTTCGCTTGAAGCGGTAGTCTCACACCCTCAACAACCCCTTCTTTTCAATAAACGCGACCACCTCGTCCAGGCCCGCGAGCGCCTTCAGATTGCACATCACAAATGGCCGCTCGCCGCGCATCCTGGTCGCATCGGACGCCATCACGTCGAGGTTCGCGCCGACCAGCGGCGCGAGGTCCGTCTTGTTGATGACGAGCAGATCCGACTTGGTGATACCGGGGCCGCCCTTGCGCGGAATCTTCTCGCCGCCCGCGACGTCGATTACGTAGATCGTCAGGTCCGACAGTTCCGGGCTGAAGGTCGCCGCGAGATTGTCGCCGCCCGATTCGATGAACACGATGTCCGCGTCGGGAAAACGCGTGAGCATGCGCTCGACCGCTTCGAGGTTGATCGACGCATCCTCGCGGATCGCCGTATGCGGGCAGCCGCCCGTCTCGACGCCCATGATTCGCTCGGCCGGCAACGCGCCCGCCACCGTCAGCAGACGCTGGTCCTCTTTCGTGTAGATGTCGTTCGTGATCGCGACGAGGTCGTACCGGTCGCGCATCGCTTTGCACAGCATTTCGAGCAACGTGGTCTTGCCCGAGCCGACCGGACCGCCGACGCCCACGCGCAGCGGCGGCAGTTTCTTCGTGCGGGGTCGGGCGGGGAAAGCGGAATGATGAGGTGCGTTCATGATGGATCGTGTGAGCGTGTTACGAGCGGAAGAGCCGCGAATACTGCGACTCGTGGCGCGCCGAGAGAATGCCGAGCTGCGGCGCGAACGTGTTGATGTCCTCGCGCGAGGTCGCGAGCGCCCGCGCGACGGCCGCATCGATCGGCCCGCGCAGCGCGACGAGGATGCGCTGGCCCGCGAGCTGTCCGAGCGGCACCGCCTTCAGGGCGGCGGCGGCCTGGTTCTCGACCCAGCTGAACGCGTAGGCGGCCAGCGCGGCATAGGCGGCGTCGTGCGCATAGGCGGCGAAGGCGAACGCGGTCGGCTGCGCGAGCGGCGTGAGCGTGGCGAGCGTCGCGCGTCGTGACGCATCGCCCCATTCGAGCGACACGCACAATTGCCGCAGCGACCAGCCCATCTGCTCCGTTTCGCGCCGCAGTTCGGCCGATTCGCGGCTCGCGAGAAATTCGCCGTTGGCATCGGCGAGGCCGGCCGCGTCGTGCGTGCGCCAGCGCTCCATTTGCTGCGCGAGAAACGGCAGCTCGCAGCGTGCGAGCACGTCGGTCAGGCCGCTTGCGATCCAGTCGCGCGCGGAATCTGCGTCGGTGATCAATTGCGCTTCGATGGCTGCTTCGAGGCCCTGCGAATAGCTGAACGCGCCGATCGGCAGCGCCGGCGACGCGAGATGCAGCAGTGCGGTGAGTTCAGCGATGCGCATGCGGGTGCGAGTGATGCGAGTGGCCGCATGTGTCGTCGTACGCATGGTCATGGTCACATGCCTGGCCATGCTGATGATCGTGATCGTGGCCACGCTCATGGCCGTGCTCGTGCTCACGCGCTTGCGAGTGCGCATGTGGGTGCTCATGCAAGTGCCCATGCGAATGCGCGCAACCCTCATGAGCATGAGCATGCGCATGCCCCGGCCCATGATGCTCACCGAACACCTGCTGCGCGAGCGCATAGTCTTCGGCGAAGGTCTCGTCGTGACCATGCTTGTGTCCGCCGCCATACGCGCCCGCTTCGGGCTGGAACGGCAGCGATACCTGCTCGACCGTCGCGCCGATGCGCACGAGCATATCGGCAAGCACCGGATCGTATTCGAGCTTCAGATAATCGGCGCCGACTTCCACCGGCGTATGACGATTGCCGAGGTGATACGCGGCGCGCGTGAGCGTCAGCGCATCCGAAGCGCGTACGTAAAGCACGGCTTCATGCGCGGCAACGACACGCACGAGACCGCCATCGTCGGCGATGAGCACGTCGCCGTCGTGCAGCACGGTGCCGCGCGGTAACAGCAAGGCGACTTCCTCGCCGTTGTCGAGCGTCGCCGCCAGACGGCTCTTGCGGCGCTCGTCGAAGGCGAGCGTCAATGTCGGGGCGCGCCGGATCAAGACGGGCGCGAGTTTCAGATGCGGTGCGAGAAGTTTGTCGAGAGTACGCATGTCTAGAACAGGAAATAACGTTGCGCCATCGGCAGCACGGCGGCCGGCTCGCAGGTGAGCAACTGGCCGTCGGCGATCACCTGATACGTTTCGGGATCGACGCTGATGTTCGGGCGCCACGCGTTGTGAATCATGTCGGCCTTCGTGATGTTGCGGCAGTTCTGCACCGCGACGATGCGCTTCTCCAAACCATAGCGTTCGGCGACGTTCGCCTCGGCGGCCATCCGCGAGACGAAGGTCAGCGACGTGCGGCCGAGTGCGCCGCCGCGCGTCGCGAACATCTCGCGATAGTGCACGGGCTGCGGTGTCGGAATCGATGCGTTGGGGTCGCCCATCTGCGCCATCGCGATCATGCCGCCCTTGAGGATCAGCGACGGCTTGATGCCGAAAAACGCCGGCTCCCAGAACACGAGGTCGGCCCACTTGCCCGGTTCGATCGAACCGACTTCATGCGCGATGCCGTGCGTGATCGCCGGGTTGATCGTGTACTTCGCGACGTAGCGCTTCGCACGGAAATTGTCGTGACGCGCGTTGTCCTCGGGCAGCGCGCCGCGTTGCACCTTCATCTTGTGCGCGGTCTGCCACGCGCGAATGATGACCTCGCCGACACGCCCCATCGCCTGCGAATCGGAAGACAGCATCGACAGCGCGCCGAGGTCGTGCAGGATGTCCTCGGCCGCGATCGTCTCGCGGCGAATCCGCGATTCGGCAAAGGCGATGTCTTCGGCAATCGACGGGTCGAGGTGATGACACACCATCAGCATGTCGAGATGCTCTTCGAGCGTGTTGACCGTATAGGGGCGCGTCGGATTCGTCGACGAGGGCAGCACGTTCGCTTCGCCGCATACCTTGATGATGTCGGGCGCGTGGCCACCGCCCGCGCCTTCGGTGTGATACGTGTGGATCGTGCGGCCCCTGAACGCGGCCACGGTCGCTTCGACGAAGCCCGCTTCGTTGAGCGTGTCGGTGTGGATCGCGACCTGCGTGTCGGTGTCGTCGGCGACGGCAAGGCAGGTGTCGATCGCGGCGGGCGTCGTGCCCCAGTCCTCGTGCAGCTTCAGGCCGATCGCGCCGGCGGCGATCTGCTCGACGAGCGGCTGCGGCCGGCTCGCGTTGCCCTTGCCGAGAAAGCCGAGGTTCATCGGATACCCGTCGGCCGCCTGCAGCATGCGTTCGAGATGCCACGGCCCCGGCGTGCAGGTCGTCGCATTGGTGCCGGTCGCGGGGCCGGTGCCGCCGCCGAGCATCGTCGTCACGCCGCTCGCGAGGGCTTCCTCGATCTGCTGCGGGCTGATGAAGTGGATATGCGTGTCGATGCCGCCCGCCGTCACGATCAGCCCTTCGCCCGCGATCACTTCGGTGGACGCACCGATCGCGATCGTCACGTTCGGCTGGATGTCGGGGTTGCCGGCCTTGCCGATCGCCGCGATGCGCCCGTCCTTGATGCCGATGTCGGCCTTCACGATGCCCCAGTGATCGAGAATCACCGCGTTCGTCACGACCGTATCGACGACCTCGGCATGCACGCGCTGCGACTGGCCCATGCCGTCGCGAATCACCTTGCCGCCGCCGAACTTGACCTCTTCGCCGTAGGTCGTGAAGTCGCGTTCGATCTCGATCAGCAGGTCGGTGTCGGCGAGGCGCACGCGGTCGCCGGTGGTGGGGCCGAACATCTCCGCGTATGCGCGGCGGCCAATGCGTAGTGTCATGGTGTGGGTCCGGAATGGGCGGCTAAGCGAAGCGAGGCTGCGGAGCGTGGTTGCGATGGGAAGCTATAAAGCAAGGCTATGAAGCGAGGTCGTGAAGCAAGACCGTGAAGCGAGGCCAGAAGCGGCACAGCGCGGCCGAAGCGAACGGGCGCGGCTCGCGTACCTCACAGCTTGCCCATCACCTTGCCGTTGAAGCCGTAGACGACCCGCTCGCCCGCCAGTTCGACGAGCTCGACCGTGCGTTCCTGGCCGGGCTCGAAGCGCACGGCGGTGCCGGCCGCGATGTTCAGGCGAAAGCCGCGCGCTGCGTCGCGATCGAACGACAGCGCTTCGTTCACCTCGTAGAAGTGGTAGTGCGAGCCGATCTGCACCGGCCGGTCGCCGGTATTCGA
>Ga0154001_1000030_pt1 | contig 36014 bp, 33 predicted proteins | sample TSNJ085MetaG_FD_104699 | JGI IMG/M metagenome (GOLD analysis project Ga0154001, IMG submission 104699) | Attine ant fungus gardens microbial communities from New Jersey, USA - TSNJ085 MetaG | ecosystem: Host-associated > Fungi > Mycelium > Unclassified | place: USA: New Jersey, Wharton State...
CCGCCCGCGTCCTCGATCAGCTTCGTGTAGCCGGCCTGGTCGGCGAGTTGCCGTGTCGCACGCGCGGTGAAGATCCATAGCTCGGTGTTCGCGCCGATGCGCCGGCCTTCGAGCAGTTGGCACACTTCCCAGATCTGCTCGATCGAATAGTGCGGACAGCCAAGCATTACGAAATCGACCTGCGCATCCTTCGCGGTGGTGTTCACGCGTTCGTACGCGAGACGCCGCTCGGCCGCGCCATAGCGGATCGTCTCGACCGGCCGGCGGCCACGGAACGCTTCGTCGCGCGTGCGCGCCTCCGGCGTCTGACCGACGATGTGATACATCTCGACACCGCCGGACGATGCCGCCGCCGCGCCGAAGTGCTTGAGCTTCGGCAGGTTCGGCACGTCGCGCAGCCCGTCGATTACCGGAATGCGGTCCTGCACGACTTCGCCGACGTAGTAGCCGAGCAGCCCCCAGTCCTGCACCGTCTTCACCTCGATATCGAGCTCGATCAGATGCGTGCCGCCGCGGTTCTCGTCGAGGTGCAGACCCCAGTAAGGAATCTTGCCGGTCAGCATCGCGGCGCCCGTGCTCTCGCGGCCTTCCGCGTTCGTGCGCGCGCCGAGCACCGCGTTGATGTAGATCACCGCCGACGACTCCATCCACGCGCAATGCTCGCCGCGCACCGGCACGTTGCCGGCAAGATACGGCGCGCAGGTATTGAGCGGCTGGATGCCGAGGCGCCCCGTGTAGGCTTCGCCCTGGCGATAGAGCTTGACAATCTGGCTGTCGATCCCCTGGCGCTGCGCATGCTCCGGGTCGAGCCCCTGCTGCAAATGGCTGCTGAACACCTTCGCCTTCGGCACCTCAACGACATCCGGGCTGTCGAGATTGAATTCGGAAAACACCGCGTCGAGGCCGCCGTGCTGCGCCGCGTAATCGCGCAGGAACGGCATCGTCGCGCCGACCGTGCCGCATACGTTGTTGGTGTCCACCAGCCGTGGCGCACCGAGCGCTTCGCCATAGCGCACGAGCAGATCCATCGCGCGCTGCACGGCAGGGCCGTCGCGGCCGTCGAGCATCGCCTGTTCGTCGTCGTTCAGCTTCATTTACCGCGCTCCGTGTGCAGGTTCGGGTTGAGCCGTGTTCGCCCCGGCGTGGCGATCCACGTCGATCGTCGTCGCGCGCCGCAGTTCGCGGCGCACCGACAGGTCGTAGCGGCGGCCTCGATGCAGCGTGCAGCGGTTGTCCCAGATCACGAGGTCGCCGGGCTGCCACTGATGCGCGTACACGAAGCGGCGCGCGGTCGCATGTTCGAGCAGGTCCGCCAGCAACATGCGTCCTTCGGCGATCGTGCGATCGACGACATGCGTCGTATGCGCGCCGATAAACAGATGCCGGCGGCCCGACCCCGCGTGCTCGCGAACGATCGGCCAGCGCACCGGCGGCAGCGCGTTGCGCTGTTCTTCGGTGTACTCGGTATCGCCGAGCAGGAAGCGCGAGTACAGCGCGTAATGCTCCGCTTCGAGCCCGTCGAGTTCCCGCTGGTCGCGCGGATCGAGCGCGTCCCACGCGGCACGCATGTCCGCGTATTCGGTCTCGCCGCCCCACTCGGGCACCACGACCGCATGCAGCATCGAATAGCGCGCGGCCGGCTGCTGGAACGAACTATCGCTATGCCACAGCTGGTTCGCGAGATTGCCGACGATGCGCCGATGCGCGCGGTCCGCAACCTGTCCGGACTCGTCGATGTTCGAGATGTCGGCCAGCTCCTGGTAGGCGAGCCGCGCATGCGGACGGGCCACGCGCTTGAAGCCGAGATCGAGCGGCCCGAGCGCGCCCGCGAACGCCAGCTGCTGTTCCTGCGTGAGCGGCTGCCCGCGGAACACGAGCACCGCGTAGTGGTTCATGGCCGCGTCGATCGCGCAGGCGACGTCTTCGGCGATCGGCCCGGCGAGATCGACGCCTCGCGCGAGACCGGCGAAATCCGGACGCGCGGCGTCGATGGGAACGACTTCAAGCGACATGGGCTGCTCCTGATTGAGTGTTGTCCGACGCGGCGTCGTCGCGACGACGATGCAGGCGGCCGAGGACGAAGGCGAGTACCGCGACGAGCGCGACCGGCGCCGCGCCGAAGAAGAACAGTTGCTCGACGGGCAGATGCGCGGCCATCAACATGCCGCCGATCACCGGCCCCGCGATGGCACCGATCTTCTGGATGCCGACCGCCGAACCGGTGCCTTTCGCGCGCAGCGCGGTCGGATAGACGAGCGCGGCGACGGCGTTCAGGCCGAACTGCGTGCCGACCACCGTGAAGCCCGTGAGAAACACGGCCGCGACGAGCATCGGCCCCGGCAAGCCGGTGCCGAGCAGCGCGACGAGCGGCGTACCGACCAGCGGCAGCACGGTGATGATGATCGCGCCGCGCGTGTCGACGAAGCGCATCAGCGCGAGACCGCCCAGCGTGCCGCCGAGCTGGAACATCGCCGACACGAGAGCCGCCTGTTGCGGCGCCAGGCCGACGCTTTCGATCAGCACCGGCAGCCAGCTGCCAAGGAAAAACAGCGCCATCGAGTTGGCGATGTACACGGCCCACAGCACCGGCGTCAGCGCACGCAACCGGCCCGCGAACAGGAGTCGCAGCGAGCCGTCGCGGGCATCGCCATGCGCGTCACCCTGCGAACCGCTGCCGGTCGCGAAGCGCGCTTGCGGCTCGACGACGAAACCCGGCGCGATCCGCGCAACGATTCGCGCGACTTCGGCATGCCGGCCCTTCAGCGTCAGGAAGCGGATCGACTCCGGCACCGCAAACCACAGCATCGCGCTCGTCACGAGCGGCGCGATGCCGCCGATCACGAACACCACCTGCCAGCCGAACTTCGGCACGAGCCACGCGGATACGAGACCACCGACGCTGCTGCCGATCGTGTAGCCGGTGTACATCAGCGTGACCCACGTCGCGCGCCAGCGCTTCGGCGCGAACTCGGTGGTGTACGCGATCGCGTTCGGCACGACGCCGCCGATGCCGATGCCTGCGAGAAAGCGCAGCACGAGCAGCTGTTCGAGCCCCGTCGCGTGCGACGCCGCAAGCGTGAACACCGCGAGCACGACGCTGCCGATGATGATCGTGCGCTTGCGGCCGATCACGTCGCCGAGATAGCCGAGTGCGAACGCGCCGATCATCGTGCCGAACACGAACGCGCCGAACACCGGGCCGAGCACGCCGTGCCCGAGATGCCACGCGCGGCTGAGCGCCGGCGCCGCAAACGCCATCGCGGCGAGGTCGTAGCCCTCGGTCATCATCATCACGCCCATCGCGACGATCAGCAGTACCCCGAAGCGATGGGTCTGCTGCCGCTCGATGACCGTGCCGATGTCGATTACGGTTTCGGCGCCCATCTCAACGCTCCCGCGCCGGCCGGTCCGCGCCGAGCACCGCGCCTTGCGGCATCGTTCCGACCGTCGCGCGATAGATCTTCAGCCAGCCGGTGTCGTTGACGGGCGCGGGGCGCTGCCACGCGGCGCGGCGGCGCGCCACTTCGGCTTCGTCCACCTGCAGATTGCAAACGCGCCGCTCGAGGTCGATCTCGACCGTGTCGCCGTCCTCCACGAGCGCGAGCGGCCCGCCGGTCGCCGCTTCCGGCGAGACCTCGGCCACCACCAGCCCCTTGCAGACGAGACCGGACAGGTGTCCGTCGGTCAGCATGGCGACCTGCTCGGACAAACCCGCGCCATCGATCGCGAAGACGACGCGCGAGGCGCCGCCGCCCATCGCCGGGCCGCCGCACACGCCCGCGCCGCGCATCACGACGACGTTGCCCGGCTGGATGCGGCCGTCCTTGATCGCCGCAATCGCGTCGTCGGAAGTCGAGTAGCACAGTGCCTTGCCTGTGAACGTACGCTGCTTGTCCGGCGAAATGCCGAATTTGACGATGCCGGCCTGCGGCGCGAGATTGCCGCGCACGAGCACGATGGCCGGATGATTGGCGAACGCGCGCTCAGGCGTGCGAATCACTTCGTCGTCGGCAATCCGGACATCCTGCAGGTTGTCCTTGACCGTGCGCCCCGTCACGGTCAAGGCGCCGGTGTCGAGCCATGCTTCGAGCCGCTTCATCACGCCGCGACCGCCGCCGGCCGCTTCCAGTTGCTCGATCGTGTGCGAGCCGACCGGACGCACGCCGGTCAGCACCGGAATCTGGGCGGCAAATTCCTCGAACAGCGCATACACGTCGACGTCGATCCCGCCTTCGGCCGCGACCGCCTGCATATGTTTCACCGTGTTGATCGAACCGCCGACGGCCAACACCGTCTTCACCGCGTTCGCGAACGCGCCGCGCGTGAGGATATCGCGCGGCTTCAGGTCGTCGCGCACCATCTCGACGATGCGCGCGCCGGCTTCGCGCACGAAGGCGAACATCTTTTCGCTGTTGGCGGCCACCGGCGTGCTGCCCGGCAGCGACATACCGAGCGCCTCGCTCACCATATGCATCGAATTCGCGGTGCCGAGTCCCGAGCACACGCCGGGGCCGCGAATCGCGTTCTGGCTCATGCCGATAAGGTCCTCGACCGGAAGCTTGCCGGTCAGCGTGTGCATCGCGCCGACGAACACGTCTTCGATATCGACGTGCTCGCCCCGATATTCGCCGCTCGGCTGATAGCCGCACGCAACGACGATGGTCGGTATGTTCAGCCGCGCGGCGGCCATCAACTGACCCGGCACTGTTTTGTCGCACGAGGCGAGGCACACCATGCCGTCGAGTTGCGCGCCTTCTACGGCCACTTCGATGTCGTTCGTGACGAGGTCGCGGGCAGCCAGCATGTATGCGCCGCGCGCGCCGGCACCGGTAATGAAGTCGCTCGGCGCGGCCGTGCGGATTTCGAACGGCAAGGCCCCCGCCGCGCGAATCGCCTCTTTCAGCTGCGCGGCAATGCCGTCGAGGTGGCTGAAGCACGTCGCGAGTTCCGACGACGAATTGACGATGGCGATCTTCGGCTTGTCGAGGTCCTCTTCGCTGATGCCGAGATTGCGCCACTGGGCGGCGCGTACCGCGCCGAGATAGGAACCACGGGGGAAATTGCTGCGCAACGGGCGTTGCGGCTTCTGTTCTTCAGACATGGTGTCTCACTCCTTTAGTTTGGAAACGATGTTAAAAACGGCGATAAAATCCGTCAATTATGTAACGTCGATAGGGATCATCCAAACTATGGATATTCGTCAGGTCGATCTGAATCTGCTGAAGGTGTTCGATGCGCTGCTGAAGAAGCGCCATGTGACGCAGGCCGGTGTGAGCATCGGCTTGAGCCAGCCGGCAATGAGCTATGCGTTGTCGAAACTGCGCGAACTGTTCGGGGACCCGCTCTTCGTGCGTACCGGGCGCGGCATGGAACCCACGCCCCGCGCGCAGGCGCTCGGCGATCCGGTGGCGCGGCTGCTCGATCTCGTGCAGACCGAGATTCTTCCGGCCCCTGAATTCCGGCCCGCGGAGTCGTCGCGCAATTTCGTGCTGTGCATGTCCGATATCGGCGAGATGGTGTTTCTGCCGCGTCTGCAAAGCTTTCTCGCCAGAACCGCGCCGCACGTGAGCATCAAGACCGTCGCGCTCAGCATGCCGGAGCTCGAGGAAGGCCTCGCGAGCGGCGAAGTCGATCTCGCGATCGGCTACTTCCCGGGGCTCAAGAGCGAGGCGCTCAAGCGCAAGGCGCTGTACCGGCACTCCTACGTGTGCATCGCCCGCGACGATCACCCCGAGATTGGCGACACGCTATCGCTCGATCAATACCGCAACGCCGCGCACGTGATCGTCCATCCCGAGGGCCGCGAGCAGGACGTGCTCGAACGCGCTCACGAACGCCTCGGCATTCGCATCAACGTGCGCTTCAGCGTGCCGCGCTTCATCGGCGTGCCGTTCATCGTGGCCGGGTCGGACATGATCGCGGCCGTCCCTCAGGCGGTCGGTCGGCGTTTCGCGGAGTTCGTGAACGTCAAGCTGTTGCCGCTGCCGTTCCCCGCGCCCAAGTACGACCTCTATCTGTACTGGCATCCGCGCTTTCATCACGAGCCGGCCAACCGCTGGGCCCGCAACGCGATGAGCGAACTCATCAAGGGACCGATGCAGCACGAACCGCTGCCGAATACGAAACGGATGCACCTGAGCGCGGGGCTATAGCGCGCGCCGGCTGGCGCAGCGCGGCTCGCGCGATCGTCTTTCGAGCCGCGTGGAAATACGATGCGCGATCTTTAATCGTCTTATGTTGTACACAATTTATGTTTTGTCGCTCACAAAATCTCGTGGTTTACCCGTAATTCCCCCTGCTATGTCTTGAAAATAGCGCCTCGATGTATACACTCTGTATCCATCGAGCGAGGTAGCCGAGCCATTTCCTGAATCGGCCCGCCCGCGCAACCCTTCCGGACATGCCATGCCCGACATCGAAAATTCCACCGTCGACAGCAAATCCGCCGCCTCGGCATCGCAAACCGTGCGCGCCCTTCTCGGCTTGAGAGAACTGATTCTCGGCGGCGACCTGAGCCCGGGAGAACGCATCTCCGAACTCTGGGTCGTCGAGCGCCTCGGCGTGTCGCGCACGCCCGTGCGGGCCGGGCTGATCCGGTTGCAGGAAGAAGGTCTGGTCGAGCCGATCCCGTCCGGCGGCTTTGCGGTACGCTCGTTCAGCGAATACGAAATCCGCGATTCGATCGAACTGCGCGGCACGCTCGAAGGACTCGCGGCCAGGCTCGCGGCCGAGCGCGGCATCTCGCATACGATGTTTCGCGACCTCAACGATTGCGTCGACGAAATCGACGCCTTGCTGGTCGGCGAACTTTCCGAAGAAACCTTTTCGCGCTACGTGGAAGCGAACGCGAACTTCCATCGGCTCCTCGCCAGCGCGTCGGGCAGTCAGGTCGTGCAGCGCCAGATCGAAAAAGCGTCGACCTTGCCGTTCGCATCGGCGAGCGCCTTCGTCGTCGTGCAGTCGCTGGACCCGCGCGCGCGCGAAACGCTGGTCGTCGCCCAGGCCCAGCATCGCGCGGTGCTCTCGGCAATCGAGAATCGCGAAGGTGCGCGCGCCGAAGCGTTGATGCGCGAACACGCGCGAATCGCGCACCAGAACCTGAACCGCGTGCTCGAAAACCAGCGCGCGTTATCGCGCCTGATCGGCGGAAATCTGATCCGCCGCGGCACGCGCTAGATCCCGGACCGCGCACGCGGTCACCCCACCGCCTGACCTATCCCATAGACACAGGGCGCCGCGATGCGCCATGGAGGAGAGAACATGTTTCCCAAAAACGCGTGGTACGTTGCCTGCACGCCCGATGAAATCGACGGCAAGCCGCTCGGCCGGCAAATCTGCGGCGAGCGCATGGTGTTCTATCGCACGGCGGACGGCTCCGTGGCCGCGCTCGAAGATTTCTGCCCGCACCGCGGCGCGCCGCTGTCGCTCGGCAGCGTGCGCGACGGCCTGCTCGTGTGCGGCTACCACGGTCTCACCATGGGCGCGAACGGCAAGTGCGTGAGCATGCCGTGTCAGCGTGTCGGCGGCATTCCGTCGGTGCGCGTGTTCCCGACCGTCGAACGATACGGCTTTATCTGGGTCTGGCCCGGCGACGCCGGCAAGGCGGACCCCGCGACGATCCATCATCTCGACTGGGCGGAGAATCCCGCGTGGGCTTATGGCGGCGGGCTCTATCACATCGACTGCGATTACCGCCTGATGATCGACAACCTGATGGACCTGACGCACGAAACCTACGTGCACGCGACGAGCATCGGCCAGCCTGAGATCGAGGAAGCCCCGCCCGCCACGAAGGTCGACGGCGACACCGTCACGACAAGCCGCTTCATGGAGAACATCGCGCCGCCGCCGTTCTGGGCCGCCGCGCTGCGCGGCAACGGCCTCGCCGACGACGTGCCGTGCGATCGCTGGCAGATCTGCCACTTCACGCCGCCGAGCCACGTGATGATCGAAGTCGGCGTCGCGCATGCCGGCCACGGCGGTTATGACGCGAACTCCGAGCACAAGGTGTCGAGCATCGTGGTCGACTTCATCACGCCGGAAACCGAAACGTCGATCTGGTATTTCTGGGGCATGGCGCGCAATTTCGCCGTCAACGACACGGCACTGACCGAGACGATCCGCACGGGCCAGGGCCGCATCTTCTCGGAAGACCTCGAAATTCTCGAGGCGCAGCAGCGCAACCTGTCGCGCTGGCCGGAGCGGCCGATCATGAAGCTCAACATCGATGCAGGCGGCGTGCAGTCGCGCCGTGTGCTGGATCGAATCCTGCAGCAGGAATGCTAACTCGAGGTTGCGAGCGAGGCGGCCGCACGGCCGCCGTGAACGCCTCACCGTTATTCGAAGCGCCATGAAAGCCATCATTACACGCAAGCTGCCCCTCGCCACCGACATCTGCCTGTTCGAACTGTCGTCCGCCGATAGCGAGCCGCTGCCGCCGTTCTCGGCCGGCGCGCATATCGACGTGCACGTCGACGGTTTCACGCGCCAGTATTCGCTGTGCAACAGCCCCGCCGAACGCGGGGTGTATCAGATCGGCGTGCTGCGCGATCCCGCCTCGCGCGGCGGGTCCATCGCGATGCATGCCTACGCCGCCGGCGCCACGCTCGAGATCAGCGAGCCGCGCAATCACTTTCCGCTCGACGCGCATGCAAAGCACACCATTCTGCTGGCCGGCGGCATCGGCATCACGCCGATTCTCTGCATGGCGATGGAGCTTCTCGACACCGGCCGCTCGTTCGAACTGCACTACTGCACACGCGAGCCCGCGCGCGCGGCATTCCTCGATCGCCTCGCGCAAGCCGGACTGAAAGAACATTCGCACCTGTACTTCGATAGCGACGCGGCCGAGCAACGGATCGACCTGCAAGCCGTGCTTGCCCAGCCGGACCAGGACACGCATGTGTACGTATGCGGCCCGGCGGGATTCATCGACGCGGTGCTCGGCGCGGCGACGAACGCGGGCTGGCCCGCCGCGAACCTGCATCGCGAATACTTCGGCGCGAGGCAGGAGGTCGAGGGTAGCAGCGACGGCGACACCGCGTTCCAGGTGTCGCTCGCGAGTTCCGGCAAGCAGGTGGATGTTCCCGCGGGCACGACCGTCGTCGAGGCTTTGCGCACGTGCGGCATCGAGGTGCCCGTATCGTGCGAGCAAGGTGTGTGCGGGACGTGTCTGACTCGCGTGCTGGCCGGAGAGCCGGATCATCGCGATGTCTATCTGACCGATGAGGAGCGCGCGGCAAACGATCAGTTTTTGCCGTGTTGTTCGCGCTCGAAAACGCCGGTGCTGGTTATCGATCTCTGAGTTCGGCGCGGCAGAGGAAATTTCTGCCGTTAGTGTTAGTAAGGAGTTCGTTGCGATCTTACGTGTTAGCACCGACGCTTCGGGCGAATCCTGCCGATCCGCCCGCCACCGTCTTCGCCCTACGTGGAACCGTGCTTACATCAGGCTTGCCACATCCTGAACCGCACCGTCCATGGCCGCGACGATTTCGGCAACGTCACTGTCCGTCATCGGTGTGGACAGCGCCATCAGGCCATAACTCGCGGCCATGACGCCCCGGTTCAACAGCGAGAGATTGAAAGCATTCAACCGCTGAGCCTCGGTCGTGTCGGGAAGCGCGCTGCGATAGTCGGAGACTTCCCGTTCGGTCAAATGCACCTTCAGCAGCGAACCGCACCCGACAACACTCCCCGGTACGCCATGCCGGCGCAACGAAGCCCGCATCCCATCCCGCACCGCGTCGCCGATCGCATCGAGACGGGCGAACGCTTCCCGATCGAGCAGCTTCATCGCCGCAAGGCCCGCGCGCATCGTGATCGGATTCGCCGAGAACGTGCCCCCGTGCGGCAACGCCGGCTTGCCGCGCAGCGGGCTGAACACGTCCATGACGTCGCGCCTTCCGCCCACCGCGCCGACCGGAAACCCGCCGCCGATGACCTTCCCCATCGCCGTCAGATCCGCCTCGACGTTCCAGAACGGTTGCGCGCCGTGATAGCCGATGCGCAACGTAATCACTTCGTCGAAAACCAGCAGTGCGCCGACCTTGGTGCTCGCCTCGCGCAGCGCGCGAATATAGTCGCTCGTTGCGGGAACAAGACCCGCGCGATTAGGCATCGGGTCGACCAGCACGCACGCGAGTTCGTCGCCATGCTGTTCGATCAGACGTCGCGCCCCTTCGGGATCGTTGAACGGCAGGACGATCACGTCATTGGTCACACCGCGCGGCGTTCCCGCGGCGTACGCGACCGAAGCGGGCTGCACGCCGCCCCAGTTTTCCGGCGTCGGATCGAGGCTGACTTCCGAGTAATCGTAAGAGCCATGGTAAGCACCTTCCACCTTGGCGATCTTTGCGCGGCCCGTGTAGGCGCGCGCCGCCTTGAGCGCATTCATCACCGCTTCCGTGCCCGAATTCATGAACCGCACGGTTTCGACTGATGCAATGCGCTCGCAGAGCAACTCGGCCAGTTCGATCTCCGATTCGGTCGGCATGCCGAATGCAGTGCCGAGTTCGAGCTGCTCCTGTATCGCCGCCTTGATCGCGGGATGTCCATAGCCGTGAATCTGCGACGTGAAATTGTTGATACAGTCGATGCGGACAACACCGTCTGCATCCCACACGCGACACCCCTCGCCGCGCACGGCATACACGGGATGCGGCTTCATGAAAACCGTCGTGCGGGTATTGCCGCCCGGCAGAGAACGTTGTGCCCGTTCGAACAGGGCGCGTGATGCGGACGAATCGGCTGGATATGTCATGATTTGATGGATCTGATTGCGTGACGTAAGAAGAAAATGCGACGCGCGCGACCTGCTGTGCGCCGCGCTCCGGGTTACGAAAACAGCGCTTCGGCCAGTTCGCGCGTGTAATAGCCGAGTTCGATATCGGCCTCGAGCGCATCGCGCGCGCGCTCGCCGGGATTGCCGAAGCCGCCGCCGCCCGGCGTGAACACCTCGACGATATCGCCCGCCTTCAGCACGATGCCCTGATCCTTGCTGACGTGAGGCGGCTCATACGGCTCGCCATCGCGATAGATGACGATGCGCGTCTTGCCGCCGTCCTTGCCGCCGCGCGCGCCCGGCGGCCCGAACCGGCCGTGGTCCATCACCATCGACGCCTTCGCCGTGCCGCGCAGCAGACGCAGGCGGAAATGAATCCCCATGCCGCCGCGATACGTACCCGCGCCGCCCGATCCTTCATGAATCGCATATTGCTCGAACAGTATCGGATAATTCTGCTCCAGAATTTCCACGGGCTGCGACTTCGAAATGCCGATGGTCGAGCAGCCGTTCGTCAATCCGTCGCCGCCTGAATAGCCGCCATAGCCGCCGCCCGAAATCGCATACATCACGTACGAGCGGTTGCGTTCGGGATCGTGGCCGCCAATCGCGAGATTCGCCGTCGTGCCGGCCGGCGCCGCGAACAGCAGATCGGGCAGCGCATCGACCAGCGCATGAAACACGGCCTCGGCGATGCGCTGGCTCACTTCGGCCGCGCAGCCGGATACCGGGCGTGGATATTGCGCGTCGAGAAACGTGCCGACCGGATCGAGCACCTCGATCGGCGCGAACGTTCCCGCGTTGATCGGCACGTCCGGAAAGATGTGCTTCATCGCGAGGTACACCGATGCCTTGGTGGTCGCCAGCACGCTGTTCATCGGCCCCTGGCACGGCGGACTCGATTGCGACAGATCGAACGTCAGCGAGTCGCCCCGTTTGGTGACCGTGAGATCGATGACGAGCGGCTCGTCGACCACGCCGTCCGAATCGAGATACGAGCGGCCGCGATATTCGCCGTCCGGAATCTGCCGGATGCAATCGCGCATCTGTGCCTCGGAGCGATCGTTGAGCGCCGCGATCGCCGCTTCTATCGTGTCCTTGCCGTAACGATCGAGCATTTGCGTCAGACGTTCCGCGCCGATCGTCAGCGCCGCGGCCTGGGCCTTGATGTCGCCGATCCGCTGCTCGGCAATGCGGATGTTCGACATGATGATCGACAGCAGCTCCTCATCGAGCTGACCTTCCTTGAAGAGCTTGACGGGCGGCAAGCGCAGGCCTTCCTGCTCGATCTCCGTCGCGTGCGCGGAAAAGCCGCCCGGCACCATGCCGCCGATGTCGGGCCAGTGGCCGGTATTCGCGAGCCACGCGAACAGTTCGCCACGATAGAAGAACGGCATTGTGAAACGCACGTCCATCAGGTGCGTGCCGCCCATATACGGATCGTTGATGACGAAGATGTCGCCTTCGCGAATCTCCTTCGCACGCCGGATCACTTCCTGCGTCGAGAACTGCATCGTGCCGACGAAAATCGGCAGACCGTAATCGCCTTGTGCAATCAGGCGCCCCGTCTCGCGATCGTAAATGCCGTTCGAGCGGTCCTGCGATTCCGAAATCACCGGCGAAAACGCGGCGCGGCAGAACGCCAGATCCATTTCGTTGCAGACCTGCTGCAACCCGCTTTGAATAACGCTGAGGGTGACCGAATCGATGGTCTTCATAAGAGCCTCTTTTATCCAGCAACTTTCACGATGAGATTGCCCGCGCTATCGAGTTTCGCGGTATTGCCCGGTTCGAGCACGGTGGTCGAATCGAGCTGCTCGACGATTGCGGGGCCCGCGAATTCGCATTCGGGCAGGCGTTCGCGGCGAAAGACCGGTGTGTCGTGCCAGCCGCCCTGCTCGAACCACACCGGCCGGATGCCGACTCGCGCATCGGCAAGCGACGCTACGGGCTCGGCTTTCGCGAGCGTGCCGAGGTCCGGCACGTAGCGCTTCGCGACGATGCTGGTGTTTAGCGATACCAGTACCGGCCGCAGTTCGGACAGCTTGACCTTGAAGCGCTGCCAGTACGCTTTCTCGAACGCTTCGGCCAGCGCGGCGCGCGTCGCCTGCTCGCGGAGAATGTCGACGACCAGCAGATGGCTTTGCCCCTGGAACTGCATTTCCGCCGTGTAGCGCAACTCGATGTCGAACACGGCGATGCCGCTTTTCTCGATACGCTGGCGCCCTTCCGCGGTCTGGTGCGCGAGGCTGGCTTCGAGGTCGGCGTCGTCGATGAGACCCAGCGGTTTGTTGAACGACTGCACCAGATCGTGACGCACATCGGCGACGAGGCAGCCGAGCGCATTGGTCAAACCCGGTCGCACGGGAATCAGCACGGTCGGGATGCCGAGCTCGCGCGCAAGCGCCGTCGAATGCAGCGGCCCCGCGCCGCCGAAACCGAACAGCGCGAAATCGCGCGGATCGTAACCGCGCGCGAGACTGACGAGCCGGATCGCATTCGCCATATTCTGATTGCCGACGCGCAGGATCGCCGCCGCCGCGTCATGCACGCTCAGACCGAGCGGCTCCGCGACTTCCTTGCGAATACAGTCGGCGACGAAATCCATCGACACCTTGTTGTCGACGCTCAGGAGCTTGTCGGGATTCAGACGGCCGAGAACGAGATTGGCGTCGGTGATGGTCGGCAACGTGCCGCCCCGTCCATAGCAGATCGGGCCCGGCATCGAGCCCGCGCTTTCCGGCCCGACCTTAAGGATGCCGCCCGCGTTCACGCGCGCAATCGAGCCGCCGCCCGCGCCGACCGTATGCACGTCGACCATCGGCACATGGATCGGCATCGCGTATTCGAGTTCGAGTTCGCTCGAGACTTTCGGCACGCCCCCTTCGATCAACGCCACGTCGGACGAAGTGCCGCCCATGTCGTAAGTAATCAGGTTCGGAAAACCGCACACGCGCGACACGTGCGCGGCGGCCATCACGCCGGATGCGGGGCCGGACATCACCGTGTTGACGGCCGTGCGGCTTACCGCGCGGGCCGGCACCGTGCCGCCATTGCCTTGCATCACGAGCAGATCGGTGCCGAAGCCCGCGTTCTGCAATTCGTCCTGAAGCCGCCGCACATAGCGGTCGAGAATCGGCTGAACCGAGGCGTTGACCGCGCCCGCCGTACCTCGCTCGTACTCGCGAAACTCCGCCGTGATCTGATGGCCCGCCGTTACATATTCGTTGGGCCAATGCTCGGCGGCCAGTTCGAGCGCGCGCTGTTCATGCCCGGGATTCGAATAGGCATGCAGAAAGTGGATCAGCAGCGACTCGGCGCCCTGCTCGACGAGTCGATTCATGGCCTCGATAAACTGCCGCTCGTCGAGCGGCGTCACCACGTTGCCCGATGCATCGCAGCGTTCGTCGACTTCGACACGCAGGTTACGCGCGACGAGCGGCACGAAGTTGCCGCGCAGACCGTATGCGGTCGGACGCGTGCGGCGCCCGAGTTCGAGCACGTCGCGAAAGCCGCGCGTCGTAATCAGGCCGACTTTCGCCAGCTTGCGCTCCAGTACCGCATTGGTCGTCGTGGTCGTGCCGTGCACGATGCTGCTGATGGTGTCGAGCGCGACACCGGTCTGTTCGAGCGCCTGCAATACGCCACGCGCCTGATTGTCCAGCGTGCTCGGCACCTTGGCGAGCCGCACGTCGCCCGTGCTGTCGTCGATGAGCACGAGATCGGTGAACGTACCCCCCACATCGATTCCGACCGTAGTCGTCATTACGTTTACTCCAGGATGAATGACTTGATGAATGTCCGTTACGGCATGCCCGAGCTCGCGGACCCCGCTTCGCCGATATTTATTAGCCATCCGTAATATTTACCGGATGGTTCGCCCTTTTCTCATCGGGCGAACCGGCGCTATCGCCGGTTCGCCGCGCCGTTGCTATTTGCCGAGGTAGGCCTCGCGAATGCGCGGATTGTTCGCCAGCTCCTTCGACGAACCGGCAATCGCAATGCTGCCGTTCTCCAGCGCATAGGCGCGCGCCGCCACCTTGAGCGCGAGCACCGTGTTCTGTTCGACGATCACCATGCTCAGGCCTTTGCGGTTGATCGCGCCGATCCGCGCGTAGACGTCTTCCGCGAGACGCGGGGCGAGGCCGAGCGACGGCTCGTCGAGCATCAGCAGACGCGGGCGCGACATCAGTGCCCGGCCGATCGCGAGCATCTGCTGCTCGCCGCCCGACAGCGACCAGCCGAGTTGCGTGCGCCGTTCGGCAAGGCGCGGGAACAGGTCGTGGACCCATTCGAGATCCTCGGCAATTTCCGCCTTCGTCGAGCGATGCGCGGTCGCGCCGACCAGCAGGTTCTCGATCACCGTGAGACCGGGGAAAATACGGCGCCCTTCAGGCACATGCGCGATGCCGAGCCGCACGCGCGCTTCCGGCGTGCGTGCGCCGAGTTCGCCGCCCTGATACTGGACGCTGCCCGATTTCAGCGGCACCAGCCCGGAGATCGCGCGCAGCAGCGTCGTTTTGCCCGCGCCGTTCGCACCGATCAGCGCAATCGCCTCGCCTTCGCGCACTTCGATATCCACGCCGCGCAGCGCGCTGATGTCGCCGTACGCGACCTTAATCTGGTTGCACTTCAACATGTTCGTAACCGGTTCCCAAGTACGCTTCGAGCACGCGAGGATCGCGCTGGATTTCGGCGGGCGTGCCCTCGGCGAGTTTTTGCCCGAAATTCAGCACGACGATCCGCTCGGCCAGGCGCATGACCATGCTCATGTTGTGCTCGATCAGCAGGATCGTCAGATCGTGATCGGCTCGCAATTGCCTGAGCCGCGTCATCAGCGCCTCGACCTCGCCGAGATTAAGACCTGCGGCGGGCTCGTCGAGCAGCAGCAAACGCGGACGGCCCGCCAGCACCTTGGCCATTTCGACGAGACGGCGATTGCCGTAGGACAGCGAATCGATGCTGCGCGTGGCGAGCGACGCGAGTCCGAAGCGTTCGAGCATCTGCAGCGCGGCGTCGCGCCACGCCGCTTCCGCGTGACGGCGCGACGCGAACGAACCGGCCGGCGCCGGCGCGATAGCCGCGCCGAGCATCACGTTCTCGACCACGCTCAGGCGCCGGAACAGCTTGCCGTTCTGGAAGATGCGTCCCACCCCGCCACGCACGATGATGTCGGGCCGCATCCCCGTGATGTCCTTGCCGTCGAACGCGACGCGTCCCGCACTCAGCTTGTAGAGGCCGGTGAGCGCGTTGAGCAGCGTGCTCTTGCCCGCGCCGTTCGGCCCGATCACCGCGAGCAGTTCCCCCGTGTCGATCCGCAGATCGACGTCGGCAAGCGCCTTCAGGCCGCCGAACGTCACGCTCAAACCATTGGCTTCGAGTAGCGGCATTATTTTTCCTCCGCGATCGGATCGAGCCGTGGCGAGCGCTGACGGCGTCGGAACACGGGCAGCCGCGCGAGACTGACGAGGCCGTCGGGCAAAACGATCAGGACGACCAGCACCAGCACGCCGAAGATCAGCAGATACGCGTTGCCGGCGCCGCGCAGCAACTCGGGCAGCAACGTGACGCCCACCGCGCCGATCACCGCGCCGACGATCGAGCCCGCGCCGCCGACCACCAGCATCGACAGATAGAGAATCGATTGCACATACGAGAAGTCGTCCGGCGAAACGAAGCGGTTGTGGACCGCGAAGAGGCATCCGGATACGCCGGCAAACGCACCGCCTATCGCAAACGCCGCGGCCTTCGCGCGCGTGACGGCGATGCCGCTCATGCCGGCCGCCATCTCGTCGTCGTTCACAGCGATCATGCTGCGGCCCAGGTGACTCGTGCGGACGGCTTGCGTCAGCGCACACAGCGCAACCAGCACGACGGTGGCAAACAGGTATAGTCTCGCGTCGGTGTCGAGCACGAACGATCCGAGCGTTAGCGAGGGAATGCTGGCGATGCCGTCCGTGCCGCCCGTCAGGCTGGTCCAGTTCGACACGACGATGCCGAAGCTGACGTTCAGCCCCAGCGTCGCGAGCGCGAGATAGTGACCTTTCAGACGCAGCAGTACGATGCCCACGACATAGGCGAACGCGCCGCACAGCGCCACACCGGCCATGCTCGCGAGCCATGGACTCCAGCCCGCCTGGGTGGTCAGCACAGCCACCGTGTACGCGCCAATGCCGATGAACGCCGCCTGCCCGAGCGAAATCAGACCTGCATAACCGAACACCAGATTCAGGCCGAGCACGGCGATCGATGCGATGGCGGCCGTGGACAACAGCCGCACCATATAGTCGGAACAGAACGCCGGCAGCGCGAGCGCCACGGCCAGCGCGACGCCAACCGGTACAGCCGACAGAAAGCGTGAGCGGTTCATCCGCGATCTCCAATTCTTTCGCCGAAGATGCCCTGAGGACGCACCAGCAGGAAGGCGATCATCACGCCGAAGGCCAACAGGTCCTTGTAGGTCGACGTGAGATACGAGGCGCCGAGAATCTCCACGAGACCGACGAAGAGTCCGCCGAGAATCGCGCCCTGCACGCTGCCGAAGCCGCCAATCACCGTCGCCGCGAACGCTTTGAGCGCCACCGGTTCTCCCATGTTGACGTCGGCAAACCACATGGGGCCGACCAGCAGGCCCGCAAACGCCGAACACGCAGCCGCTAGCGCCCAGGTGACGACCAGCGTCAGCGTGACCGGCAAGCCGATCAGACGCGCCGCTTCGCTATCCTGAGCGATTGCGCGCATCGAGCGACCGATACCGGTGCGATAGAGCAGCGCGTACAGCGCCGCGATCAGGAGCGCGGTGATCACGATGGTGGCGAGCGCGTGCATGCTGATCGCCGCGCCCGCAATCGATATCGCGGTGTCGCCGAACGGGGACGGCAGGCGCGCGGGCCACGGTCCCCAGATCAGCAGCGCCGCGTTCTGCATGACGATGCCGATTGCCACCGTGCCGATGATGACCGAGACGACGGGCCTCTTGCGCAACGGCAGATGCACGCCGAGAAAGAACAGCACGCCGAACAGCGCCATGCCGATCACCGCGGCGAGATAGCCGAGCGCGATCGGAAAATGCGCCTGCACGATGGCCGCGACGCCGAAGAACGTGCCGAGCATGACGAACTGGCCCGCGGCGAAATTCACGACGCCCGTCGCCGAATAGACGATGACGAAGCCGAGCGCGGCAAGCGCATAGACGCTGCCGAGCGCGACGCCGTTCACCAGGAGTTGAAGAAGCTGTTGCATGATCCGGGTCCGCGGGACAGGGAAACGCGCGTGAACGCGGCGAATGGAAATGGCGCCTCGCTCGGCATCACTTGCTCGTGATCTGCTGGATCAGTTGCATGTCCTTGGTGCCGGGTGCGAACTTCACGATCGACACGTCATGCACGCCGTTGCCCGCGGCATCGAACGTATAGATGTGCGCCACGCCCTTGAAGTCCTTCAACGTGCGCAGATAGTCGCGCACCTTGACCGGATCGGTGCCGACTGTGCGCATCGCCTGCGCCATCATCATCGCGCCGTCGTAATAGGCGGCGGCATACGGATCGGCGTCCACGCCGTAGGCGGCCTTGAACCGCTTGAGGAACGATTGCGCCGCGGGCTGCGAGGTCAGCATCGCATCGACGACGCCGTAGACGCCTTGCAGATCGTCAGGCGAAATCAGTTGCATCGCGGCCGGCACGAACGCGGCCGACGACGAAACGACCGGCGTCTTGAGGCCGAGCAGCTTGATCTGATGCAGCAGCAACGCGCCGTCCTGCGGATAGACGAACAGGAGGATCGAATCGGCGCCCTTGTTCTTCAGGGACAGGATCTGCGCGGACATGTCCTTGTCGTTCTGGCCATAGGCTTCGGCGCCCACCACCGTAATCCCCGCTGCCGCAAATGTCTTCTGCGCGGCCTTCGCGCCGCCCTGGCCGAAGTCGTTCTGGATGTAGAGGATGCCGGGTTTCGTCGAGTGCAACTGTTCGTGCGCGTAACGCGCCATCGCCTCGGCCGTCAGGCCGTCGCTCGGACGGATGCGGAACATCCACGGGTTCTTCTGCTCCGCGACGATGTCGGCACCGCCCGCGTACATGGCCGGACGCTGCGCCTTCAGCACTTCCGGGCCGACCGCGACGTTCTGCGTGCTGTAACTCGTCAGGAATACGAAATCGGGCTTCTGCTCCTGCACGACCTTGATGAACGCGTTGATCGCAGTGCCGTTCGACGCCTGCGCATCCTGGAACGACAGGCCGACCTTGCGACCATTGATACCGCCGCCCGCGTTGATGTCCTGCTCCGCCAGCTTGAGCGCATCGACATAGCCCTTGCCCGTCAGGGACAATGCTCCCGTCATCGGCGCTGTCACGCCGACGGGTATCTGCTGGGCCCATGCCGCGCAAGGTGAAACGGCTGCGCCAGCGGTGAGCCATGCACAGGCGATACGAAGTGACATTGCGCGCTTCAGGTACGTGATCATCGTTGGATCTCCAAGGGCTAGCGATTTATTGCAGTGTCTCGATTTTCGAAATATAGTTTCGATTTACGATTCATGGTGCGTGGCCAAATAAGCGTTGTCAAGCCAGGCAACGCCCTTTAATCCATCAAAAATCAGGAAGAACGACATGCCGGGTCTGGACGACGCCCCCCCGCTCGAGCGCTACATGCGCATCCTTGAATTGCTGGCCGGCTTTCCGGACGGTCTATCGCTGTCGGAAATCACGGCCATGCTGGGCTTGCCGAAACCGAGCGGTCACCGGCTGCTCAAGTCGATGCTGGAATGCCGGCTGGTGGAGACGAGAAAAGGGGGGGCGACGAGCTATCTGGTCGGCGCGCGGATGCGCCGCCTCATCTACGCCACGACGAAGAATGCGTGGCTGGACTCCGTGGTGCGAGGCTATCTGCGCGAACTCGTGCAGGAGACGGGCGAAACGGCCTACATCACGAAACTGGAGCACGGTGTGGTCCGCTCCATCCTCACGGAAGCACCGGACACGCCATGGCGCGGTTATGTGCTGCCCGGCAGCGAGATGCACGTCTTCAATGCCGCGACGGCTAAAGCCATCGCCGCCTATCAGGATGCCGAAACGGTTGAGCACCTTCTCGCCCAGCCGCTCACGCAAAGGACGAGCAAGACCAAGAGCGAAAAATCGGAAGTGATGGCGGATCTGGAGAGCGTGCGTGCACGGGGATACGCAACGTGCCTGGGCGAGGTCGACGAGGGACTGGCGGCCATCGGCGTCCCCCTGATGCTCGGACGCGGCGAGGTCATTTTCAGCCTCGGCATTACGGGGCCCTATCGCCGGGTGGTGGACCAGGGAATCGAAAAGCTGGCTGAAACAATGAAGCGATACGCGGCGGAGATGTCGGCGGCGATTACCGTGGGGTTTGAAAAGCAGCGGGAGAGTTGAGGCAGGGCCCGGAGAACGACTCTCATCGCTTCGGATCATGGCGCACAACAGCTGCACCACGCGGATGCGCAGACGCTACTCGGTGTCTTCCAGCATCCGCTGCGCTGCCTTCTCGGCATTCGCTACGTGCAGCCGCGCAAGCTCCTGGGCCGCATCGGCGTCGCGTGCCTTCAGCGCCTTATAAAGCTTGTCGATTTCGCGCAGACTATTGGGCAGCCGGTCCGGATTCATCAACGACGTCGTACGCAGCAGATTGATGCGCGAATAAAGACTGTTAAGGACTTCCCTGACGAGCGTGTTGCCGCAGTTATCGAGCAGCACGCCATAGAGTGCCGTCTTCGCGCGCAGCACGCCGTCCTGGTTCTGCGCGACAGCTTCCGCGCGCAGCTCCTTCGCGACCTCGCCAAAGCGCGCGATTGCATCGTCGCTGGCAAGGCGGGCGAACTCATGCGCGGCGAAACCTTCGAGCAGACCACGCAGCGCGTACAGCTCGCTGGCTTCGTGTTTCGACATGACGGCGACGATCGGCCCCTTGTGCGGCACGTTGCGCACGAGCTTTTCGGCTTCGAGCCTGCGCAGCGCCTCACGCACCGACGTACGGCTCACGCCGAGCGTCTCGCACAATTCCCGTTCGATAAGGCGCGCACCAGGTGCGAAACGCCCGCTTACAATCGCTTGCCGAAGCACATTTTCCACCTGATGACGCAGCGTCTCAGGCCTCACCAGGTCCATGTCTGTTAGCATTATTGTATTCCCGTCCGACAAAATTCAGCCTCCATGATACTTCACCGGTATCGTGACGGACAGCATCCATAGCCCATCACGGCGAGAAACGGCATGCCTTTCAGCGGGTCGGGAGCAGCGCGCCGAGCGGCATGCGCGAACAGATCTCAAGCGCGGCGTCGAACCTCATCACGAGCGGTTCGGCATGCGCGACCTCGACCTGCGCGATCGCGTCATCGCCAATCTGGTCGAGCTGCTTGAACAGCGCGCGCAACGAGTTGCCGTGACCGACCATCAGCACCGACTGCCCACGCACGAGTGCCGGCGCGACGCAGTCGTCCCACAGCGGCAGCACGCGATGCAGCGTATCGCGCAGGCTCTCGGTGCGCGGCAGCGCAGCGGGCGCGGGCATCGCGTCATCGCACAGCGCGCCCACCAGCTTCGCATGCGCGACGGCATCGAGCGGCGGCGGCGCAAGGTCGAAACCGCGCCGCCATTGCCGCACGCATTGCGCGCCATACGCGAGCGCTGCCTCATCTTTTTCCATGCCGGTCAGCGCTCCGTAGTGCCGATCGTTCAGCCGCCACGAGCGAATCGTTTTCGACACCGGCCGGTCGAACGTGTGCAACGCGTGCGTGAGCGTATCGGTGGCTCGTGATAATGCCGACGTAACCGCAAGGTCGAAGTGCAGACCCGCAGCGCGCAACTGCTCACCGACGCGCTGGGCATCCGTCACGCCCTGCGCGGAGAGTCCGACGTCACTCCAGCCGGTGAAGCGGTTCGCGCGATTCCATACCGATTGGCCGTGTCGCAATACGACAAGCGTGGCGGATTGACTGCTCATGGGGAGCATCGCACGTCAGTTGTAGCCGAGAATCGCGACGGCCCGCACACTCGTGTGCTCGTTGCCGTTCGACGCAAGTGCCGACAGGGGCGGCGATTGCATTGCGCGCCACGCGGAATGGCACGGCCCAGCTGTCTTGCCGGCTACCGATGAAAATGCGGACGAAAACGCGGACGCAATCGCAGAGGTGAATATCGTGCGCGGCGCATCGACATTGTGCGAGTCGGACAGGTCGCCCGGCGCGGCACGCAACGAAAACATCGGCTCGGGTTTTGTGGCATCACGCATGCGGTTTCTCCGGCGCGCCAGCGGCATTCGCCAGCGCGGCTTCGAGCAGCGGCGCGCCCAGTTCCGCGCCGTGGATGCCCGTCACGCTGACGATCTCCAGCAATTCCATCAGTTCTTCAGCCGTCGCTCCATAATGCAGCGCATTGCGCATGTGCAGCTTGAGGCCGGGTACGTACAGATGCGTGGCCGACGCATCGAACGCACAATACATGAATTCCTTGAGCTTCGGGCTCAGCACACCGCTACGCCACGGCACCGAAGAGAATTCGACGTATGCGTCGAACAGGTCCGGATCGAGTTCGAGCAGCCCTTCCCAGCTCGGATGCCAGTAGCCGCGGTTCTTCTCGAACGCGGCTTTCAGCGCCTGCCGCCGCTCGTCGAGCGGGGCCGGGCCGTCGCGCAAGCCCTCTTCTTCCAGAACTTCCAGCAGCACCGGCACGCCGACGTTGCTGGTATGAATACCGATCGTGCTGATCAATTCGAGTACTTCGACCAGTTCATCGCGCGTCGCGCCGAACGATAGTGCCCGCTCGATGTGACGCGCCACACCGGGCGCATAGAGCTGCGTCGCGCAGGCGTCGGCAGCCAGCGCGATGAACGCGCGGGTCTTGTCGTCGAGATGGTTGCGCCGCCGCGGTACGCCGGCGAACTTCAGATACGCGGCGACGAAAACCGGGGCGAGCCTCATGAGGCTGTCCCACTCGGGACTCGCCTGACCGTGCAGGCTCGCGAGTTCGTCGCGCAGGCGTGACAGATCGGGTTGCGGCGGAGTCTGGGTCATGATGTCAATTCCATCGAAGGCTTAACAATATCGGCAACCTCACATCGGTGGCGCGCGCCGGACAGCTTCAGCTTCGCGGCGAACCGGACGCGAAAGTCGGCCCGAACGCAGGCTGGAACATCGACGCGCGCGACGGCACGAACCTCAGCCCCCCACACCCTTCGGATAATCGGCTTGCGCGACCTCTTCCTGCCACGTCCCCTTGCCGATCGACGTCGCGATATGAACCATGTAGCTGCCTTCGCTCGCGCCGTGCCAGTGACGCTCGTTCGGGCCGATGAACACGATGTCGCCCTGGCGGATCGGCCGCGGCTCCTCGCCGTCGAGGCAAATCCAGCCCTGGCCGGCCGTCACCTGCAGCACCTGGCCGTACTCGTGCGTGTGCCAGTAGGTACGTCCGCCCGGTTCGAAACACACCGTGTTGATCGTCACGCCGTTGGTCGCGGGCATCACCGGATCGGCCCAGACCGTCCCCGTGAACGTATCGCCGCGACGCTCGGACATTGCGCCTGCCGCTCTGCCGTGAAAGACTTTCATGCTTTTTTCTCCTTTGCTCCGTCGAACAGCCGGACGCCGCCCGACACGTCGCCGATCGCATCGACGACCCGATTGCTGATCACATCTCCATAGCCGAGCGCGGTGCCGAGCCCGAAGCTCGCGAGCGGCCCCGCCGCGTTCAGCGACATCACACCAAGTTCGCGCACGCGATCGACGTACAGCACGACGTCCTTCGTCATGAGCTTGCCGGTCAGGCCACCTTCGAGATAATCGCCGTCGACGATTTTCGGAAAACGGTTGAGCGTCGCGAAGTTGACACCACTGCTACTGTTCAGCACATCGAGCAGCAGGTGCAGGTCGAGCCCAGCCTTCTTGCCCGCCACCATCACCTCGGCACTCGCAGCCAGGCTCACTGCGTTCAGGAAGTTGTTGAGCAGCTTGGTCGTGTGACCGGCGCCGCTCCCGCCCATGTATGCGACCTTCGAGCTGATCGGCCCGAACGCCCATTGCAGTTCGGCAACCGCTTCGGCCTCGCCGCCCACCATCAGCGTCAGCGTGCCCTTCTCGGCTGCGGCCGCGCCACCCGAAATACCCGCGTCGACGTAACGCACGCCGCGCTCGGCGAAGCGCTTCGCGAGGCGGATCGTCGAACTCGCGGCGGCCGTGCTCAGATCGACGACGATCTGTCCGGCGCGGCAATGCGCGAGCACACCGTCCTCGCCTTCGACGACCGCTTCGACCACCTTGCTGTCAGGCAGCGACAGCATCACGACGTCCGCGTAGCCGACCACTTCGCGCAGCGTGCCGGCAGCCTGCGCGCCGGCTGCTTCGACGCGCTCCCGCGCCGTGTCGTAACCGAGCACCGCGATGCCCGCGCCAACGAGGCGCTGCGCCATGCGTCCGCCCATGTTGCCGAGGCCGATAAAACCCACCCTTTCCTTGTTCATGACTTCCGTTCCTCTGCTTCGCAATTAGAAATCGACATCTTTCGTTTCCGGACCCATCATCGCGCCGATCATGCCGAGCAGCCCGCCCACGCACAGCAGCACGACCGACGTGAGCCGCAGCGGCATGAACGCGCCGAGCCAGTTCATATAAAACGCGTAGAACGACGGGATGATGACCGAGAGGCTGAAGCCGACGCCGAAGCCGGTCGCGCGCACGTCCGTCACGAACCGCTCGTTGATGTACGTGACGATCACGCCCCACGGCGACGTGACGAGCACCGCGAGTACGCAGGTCAGCAGCATGATGGCCGGCAACGACAGTCCGTCCACGTTCGCGAGCACGTACAGCAGCACGGCGCCGAGCGTGGCGATCAGCGGACCGACGATCACGAAGAAGCGACGTCGTCCGATACGCTGCGCGATCAGACCCGAGGCGATGTAGCTGAAAAACAGCACGAAGTACGTGAGCATCAGCGTGGCGGTCATCTGGAAGCCGGTCAGGTGCAGCGTCTTCACGAGCAGCCCCGTGGGCAGGAAGATCGTAATGATGTTCTGCGTGAGCCAGAAGCCCGTCATCATCACCAGCACCTGCAGCAGGTTGCGCCCGCTCTTGCCGCGCAGCAGATCGGAAAGCGGCAGTTTTTCGGTGACCGTCGGCTTGTCGGCGGCCTCGCTCTTCCAGACTTCCGATTCGGCGACCTTGCGCACGTAGTACATCGCGAGCAGGCCCGCGAGCGCCGCACCGAGCACAAACGGAATGCGCCAGCCCCATTGCGCGTACGGCGAATTCATGCCGCTCAGCGGAAAGAGCGCGAACATCAGCATCGCAACGAGGTTGATCGTCACGTACGCGGCCGGAAATCCGGCAATGATGAAGCCGCCGACGAAACCACGCTGCTCCTTCTTCGCATACTCGATCGCGAGCGGCATCGCACCGGTGTAGCCGCCGCCGAGAAAGATCCCGTCGACGAACCGCAGCAGCACCAGCAGCCAGTACGACGCGATGCCGATGTGCTGATAGCCGGGCAGAAGCGCGATCAGCAACGTCACCACGCCGAAGCCCGACACCGACCAGATCGAGGCCTTGCGACGCCCGATGCGGTCCGCGATCATGCCGAACAGCAGCGAGCCGACCGGCCGTCCGAGCAGCGTCGTGATGAACACCAGCGATGCGAGAATCGCCTCCATGCCCGCCGACAGATGCGGCGGCTGAAAATAGCCGAGTACGGGCGAAAGCACCACCACCGGCAAATAGATATCGAACATGTCGATGAATTCGGAGAAGAACGCGCCCTTGATCGCGTTGCGTCTCTTCGTTTCGATCGACTGTTCGCCCTCCGACTCTACGACGTCATGCGCAGTCAGCGCTTTCATGGCTGCCTCCATTCGTTATGCGCACCGCGCGCGGTGCGGGTTCTCCCTGCGTTACCCCGTGGCTTTCGTGTGCTTTTTTGCCGGATCAGGAAGCCGCTGCTTCGGCTTCGTATGCCTTGATCGCCTCGCTCGCGACACGAAACGCCGCCAGCGCGAGCGGCGCGCCGCAATACGCAGCCGCCTGCATCAGCACCGCGCGGATCTCTTCCTTCGTCACGCCATTGCGCAGCGCGCCCTTTACATGCACCGCCAGCTCGTGGTGCTGGCTCATCGCGGTGAGCATGCCGAGGTTCAGCATGCTGCGCGTCTTGAACGACAGCGTCGGGTCGCCCCAGATGTCACCCCAGCAGCTTTCGGTGACGAACTTCTGCATCGGCCGGTTGAAGTCGTCGGCATTCGCCCACGATTTCTCGACGTGCGCGGCGCCGAGCACTTCCTTGCGGTTGTTGAAGCCTTTGTTGAAACGGTCGTTGGTATCCATCGCGATTCCTCAGTAGTTCAGACTGTTTTTAAAACGGTGCGCCAGGCAGGCATGATGCGAACCGGTCTGCGCGCGGAAATTTTCACTCTGCGCCGTAACCGACCATCGCCTTGGTTTCCAGGTATTCGCGCAAGCCGGCTTCGCCCCACTCGCGCCCGTTGCCCGAGCGCTTATAGCCGCCGAAAGGCGCCTGGAAATCGGCGGGCGGGTAATTCAGATGTACGCCGCCCGCGCGCAACGCGCGGCCCACCTTGCGCGCACGCGCGAGATCGGCGGATTGCACGTAGGCCGCGAGACCGTAGTCGGTGCCGTTCGCGATCGCGATCGCCTCTTCTTCCGAGTCGTAGGGAATCATCGACAGCACCGGCCCGAAGATCTCCTCGCGCGCGATCGTCATGTGCGGCGCGACATCGGCGAACACTGTCGGGCGCGCATAGTAGCCCGCGTCGATGCCGTCCGGCCGTCCGATGCCGCCCGTGACGAGGCGCGCGCCTTCGTCGATACCGGTCTGGATCAGCGCCTGCACACGCTTGAACTGACTCGCGTTGACAAGCGGGCCGAGCTGCGTCGCCGGATCGTCGGTCGGGCCGGTGCGATACGCCTGCGCCGCGTGCTTCGCGATCTGCGCCGCGTCGTTCATCAGATGACGCGGCACCAGCATGCGCGTCGGGATCGAACACGACTGACCCGAATTCGTAAAGCACGCTGCCACGCCGCGTGTGACCGCCTGTTCGAGATCGACGTCGTCGAGCAGGAGGTTGGCGGACTTGCCGCCGAGTTCCTGCGCGACGCGCTTCACGGTCTCGGCCGCCGATTGTGCGACCAGCACGCCCGCGCGCGTCGAGCCGGTAAACGACACCATGTCGATGTCCGGATGACTCGCAATCGCCGCGCCGACACCCGGACCATCGCCATTGACGAGATTGAACACGCCGGCGGGCACGCCCGCATCATGCAGCACTTCCGCGAACGCCAGCGCGCTGAGCGGCGAATACTCGCTCGGCTTGAGCACCATCGTGCAGCCCGCGGCCAGCGCCGGGGCGATCTTCACGACGATCTGATTGATCGGCCAGTTCCACGGCGTGATGAGTCCGCAGACGCCGATCGGTTCCAGCACGACACGCGTATTGCCGCGCTGTTCCTCGAATTCGAAACGCTCGAGCACCTCGATCAATGCGTTCAGATGCGCCGGTCCGCGCGCGGCCTGACCGTTGCGCGCAAACGTGATCGGCGCACCCATTTCGCGGCGCATCAATTCGGCGAATTCGTCGTAACGACGTTCGTAGACGGCGACGACGCGCTTGAGCAACGCCACCCGCTCGGCCACGCTGGTCGCGGACCACGCCGGAAATGCGCGGCGCGCGGCGGCGACCGCGCGATCGACATCGACCGCGTTGCCGAGCGCAAGCTTGTCGAAGACCTTTTCCGTCGATGGATCGACGAGGTCGAACCAGACGGCGGACGCGGGTTCGACCCACTGTCCGTCGATATAGAACTGTGCAGCATGTGACATGACAGGCTCCAGAATCGGTGAATCGGAAGGCGGCCTCAGGAAGCCGCGCCGGGCAACAGCCGGTACATTTCGGTGTGATCGGTCACGGGCGTCGACTGCTGTGCCGCTTCGTTCCACACCTCGATGCAAGCCGTGCCAAATGTCATCGGATGGCCGACCGCCTGCGCGAACGCATACGCGATCTTCAGATCCTTGTTCATCAACTGCAGCGCGAAGCCCGACGCAAACGTGCCGCTCAGCATGAACTGCTTGACCTTGTTTTCCGACGTATTGCTGCGCCCCGACGACGCGTTGAGCACGTCTGTCATCACGGCCGGCTCGATGCCGAAACGGCTCGCGATCTGCAGCGCCTCGACCGTCGCGGTCAGTCCCGCCGCCGACACATAATTGTTGAGCGCCTTGGCCGCATGACCGGCGCCCGCGCCGCCGATATGCAGCACGCTCGCGCCCATCGCATCGAGCAACGCCTTGCAGCGCGCGAGCACCTGCGCGTCGCCGCCGACGAGAATCGCGAGCGAGCCCTCCTTCGCGCGCTTGACGCCGCCCGACACCGGCGCATCGAGATACGCAAGGCCGCGCGCTTCGAGCGTCCTGCCGAGTTCGCGCGAGCGCTCCGGTTCCGACGAACTCATGTCGATGACGACAGCGCTCCGCGCGAGTTTCGCGGCCCAACCGTCGCCGAGCACCACGGCCTCGACAATCGCCGAGTTCGGCAGCATCGTGATCAATGCATCGAGCGATGCCGCGTTGTCGTCATTCAGACGCTGCGCACCGGTTTGCTCGGCGAGCGCGGCGGCGCGTGCGGCGTCAGCGTCGGCGATGAACAGTTCGAAGCCGGCTCTGCACAGGCACTGCACCATCGGCGCGCCCATCATGCCGAGACCGACGAAACCGATCCGCTTGAGTTGTGTCATTGCGAGACCTCGTCTAGCGCAGCGCCGAGAATGCGGTCGGCGTCAGAAAATGATTTTCGATACGCTCGACGATCGGCTTCTCGGCTTCCGTCGCCGCGCGTTTGACGATCCAGTCGGGGTCGGACTGGAACGCGTTCCACTTCTGCTCGCGCTCGGCGAGACTTTCCCACTTGAGCATGTAGGTCAGCGCGTGGTTGCTCGGTCCGATCAACGTGGTCCAGAAACCGAGCTGCTCGATGCCGTATTTTTCGAAAAAGCCGAGCGTGGTCGACGTGAAGCGATCGAGCAGTGCCGGCAAGCGCGTCGGCGCGCAGTGGTAAATACGCATTTCAACGATCATGAATAACCCCTGTTTGATCCGGTACGATGGGCCGGAAGTCCGGCCAGATGCCTGTTTGCGGAAGTGATTGCGAGGCGCTCAGTCGGCGAGCCCCTCCGACGACGACCAGCGCTCGACGTATTTGACGAGTTCGGTCATGTCACGCTTCGCGCCGTCCTGCATCGCCGCGTAGTTCCACACCTGACGCGCGACGCTGCCGACCCACATCGGCACGCCGAGCGCCTGGCATTCGTCCACCGCGAGGCCGATGTCCTTGCACACGCTGCCGACCGGAAAACCGAAATCGAAGCCGTGTGTCAGCACGTGTTTCGGGAATTTGTCCATCGTCGCGCCGTTCTTGCCGCTGCCCGAATTGATCACGGACATCATCACTTCGGGATCGAGGCCGCCGCGCATGCCGGCAACGAACGCTTCCGACGTGATCGCAAAAGCAGTCGACGACAACATGTTGTTGAGCAGCTTCAGCAACTGTCCCTGCCCTGGCTGATCGCCGACGACGAACACCTTGCCGAACACGTCGAACAGCGCGCGAACCTCGTCGAGCGCGGCCGGCTTGCCCGCCGTCATGATCGCCAGCGTGCCTTTCTTCGCGCCCGCAGCGCCGCCGCTTACCGGCGCGTCGACGGTTTCGATGCCCTTCGCGAGCAGAGCGTCGGCCACTTCCCTTTCGATGCGCGAACCGACCGTCGACAGATCGACGAGAATCTTCACCGCGCTACCTTCGATCAGGCCGCCGTCGCCGAGCGCCACCGCCTTGAAAATCGCCGGCGTCGGCAAGCTCGTGAAAACGACGCGCGCGGTGTCGGCCACTTCGCGCACCGACTTCGCCGCGCGCGCGCCGATCGCCGCGAGTTCCGCGACCGCCTGTTCATCGCGATCGAACACGACGAGCGTATGCCCCGCTTCGATCAAACGGCGCGCCATCGGCCGCCCCATCACACCTACGCCGATAAAACCGATCTGCTTGCTGCTTTGTTCGCTGCCTGACATGACTATCCTCATCCGTTGAAAATCGATCGATCGCGCTACTCAGTTCGCGCACGCTAGTTTCATCAGCACCGCCGCATCCGCTTCGCCGTCGAAACGCCACAGCGTATCGATCAGCGGTTGCGGTGCGACCCCCGAGCCGCCGTATGCGGCAAGTTCATGCAGCTTCGCCGCGAGTTCGACGTCGGCGAGTGGCGCGGCGAGACTGCCGCGCGCCGCCTGAATACGCCGCGATATCGTGTCGCCCGAGCGCAGCACGACAGCGACCTGAGCCGACTCGACCGGCCACGACGGATCGTCGATGAAACGCAAGCGCGCGCCGAATGCGCGCAGCGACGGATCGCCCACTGCGCTATCGCTAAACTGCGCGAGGCCGGCCTTGCCCGTCGCGAGCGCGACGGCCACCGCGTGCTGCGCGCTGACCTGCGATTCGCGACCGCTGCGCACAGCGGGCCGGTCGGTACGTTCGCGCAGCAGCGGATGGCCCGTCAGCTCGACCCGTTCGACATCGTCAAGGCTCCAATGCGCATCGCGACGCAGATCGAGACACGCGTCGATCACCGGGTTCAACACCACGCCGCACGGATACGGCTTGTAGGTATTCGACAGCAGCGACCATTCGAGCCCGAGACCGTCGGTCAGTGCCTCGATCTTCGGCTGCGCGGCCGTGACGCGCAGAAAACCGCGCGTGCCTTCGAGCGGCGCATCGGGACCGGAAAAATCGTCGGCGGCGAGCAGCGCCGACAGCAGGCCGTTACGTGCCGCATTGCCTACGCTGATGCTCTTCGACATCGTGCCCAGCGTCTCGACGAGACCGCCCGCCTGCGCGGATGCATTGCCGAGCGCCCACGCGATCTGCCGCGCGTTCAGGCCCAGTACCTTGGCCACGGCGGCGGCCGCGCCGAACACGCCGCACGTCGACGTGATGTGCCAGCCGCGTTGATAGTGCTCCGGCGAAACCGCGTTACCGATGCGGCACTCCACCTCGACGCCGAGCACGAACGCGAGCAGCAGTGCTTCGCCCGTCATCGGCCGTGTTTGAGCGAGCGCTAACAGCGCAGCGGCGACCGGCGCGCTCGGATGAATGATGGTCGGGATATGCGTGTCGTCAAAATCGAACACGTTTGCGCTCATCGCGTTGAGCGCGGCGGCGTTCAGCATGTCGAAGCGTTCGCACCGGCCGATCATGCCCGCACTGCGATCTGCGCCGAAGCGCTGGTAGACGCGCACCGCCTTGTCGAGCGTCGGATCGGTGCAGCCCGCCAGCGCGACCGCCATATAGTTGACGAGCGCGCGCTTCGCTTCGTGCCGCACTGCGGCGGGCACGTCGCGCCAGGTCGCCGCAGCACCCCATTGCGCGATGCGTTGCGTCGCATGGCCGGCGTGGCGGTTGGTGCTGCTCTGGCTGGAACTGCTCTCTGACTGTGCTGCCATGGGTGGATTTGTCCTCTACAGTGTGGCGCTTTCGCCGGATCTTTCGCGGAGCATGCGGATGAGCCCGCACAATGCGATCCGGTCTGCTCTGATGGATAACACCGCTGTCCTCTACGGCCTCGTAGCCGATGCCGCACGATCGTCGTTCGGCTGGCCACCTGCTGCAAACGTATTGCCGACTTCGGCCGCGATCGATTCGAGCGAACGCCGCCGCGTTTCCGTGCCGAGTACGCCGACGATCGCGGCCTGCACGAGCAGCGTGCCGACGATCAGCGCCAACACGCCGGCGATGCCGAAATCCGTGAACGCCGACGCCACCACATACGGCACCACGATGCTCACCGCGCGGCCCACCGTATTCGACACGCCCGAGCCACGCAAACGCAGCTCGGTCGGGAACAGTTCCGGCACATACGTTGCGACGCTGAACGACGACAGCACGTAGATGCAGCAGGTGATCGCGAAACCGAGCGCGGCAATCGCCACTTCCGACTGCGCGAACGGATAAGCGGCGCCAAACCCCGCGCAGATCAGCGAAAACAGCACGATGCCCCACTTGCGGCCGACACGCTCCGCCAGTGCAAAGGCGATCAGCGAACCCACCGGGCCGCCCGCGAACATCACCGCCGTCAGTCCCAGCGAATTCGAGACGCTATGGCCTTGCTTGACAAGAAAAGTCGGAATCCAGCTGACGAACGCGTAGTTGACGACGAACAGCGCGACTAGCACCGTGATGCCGGTAATCGTGCGCGTGAGCAGTCGGCGCGCGAACAGATCGCCGAGACGTCCGTTGTCCCGCGTGTCGGGATGGCGCAGCTGCTGAGCCGCAGCCGCGATCACCGCGGTTGAATCGACGCCGCATGCGGTCTCGATGTTCGACACGATCCGGTCCGCCTCGGCGACGCGATTGCGCGATGCGAGCCAGCGCGGCGACTCCGGCATCGACTTGCGCAGGAACCACACGACGAGCGCGCCGCAGCCCGCGATCGCGAACATCCAGCGCCAGCCGTAGTGCGGCACGATCAGCCAGCCGAGGAAGGTTGACAGGAACAGCGACGTATTGATGATGAGATTGAGGATCGTGCCGAACCGGCCGCGCCACGCAGCCGGAATGAATTCACTCAGCGTGCCGTAGCCAACGACGATCTCCGCCCCCATGCCGATGCCCATCACGAGGCGGAAGAAAATCAGCCAGTACATCGAAGGCGCAAGCGCCGCGGCAATCGATGCGAAGCCGTAGATGCCGAGATTGAACTGATAGCAGAAACGCCGCCCGAAGCGGTCGCCGAGCAGACCGGACAGCCATGCGCCCGCCATCATGCCGAGGAACGTGACGGACACGAACATCGCGTTGAGCTTCAGCGTGGATTCGCCGCTGTGGATCATTGCGGCAAGCACCGTGCCGGCGATGTAGATGTCGAACGAGTCGAAATACATACCCGCCGCGATCAAGCCAAGCAGCCGCCAGTGATAACCGGACAGCGGCACACTGTCCAGTCGGTATCCAATACTCGCTTCGTTCTGCATAGGTACTGTCTCCGTCAAAGGCACTTTTCTTGTTGTCGGGTTGCGGCTTCACGCTGCGTCGCTCATCGAATGTGAGCGTTACCATAAAGATCGATTATATTCGCGTAATACAATCGGTCAAGAAGACATTTACCCTGGCAAGATTTTTTCTGCCGATGCACGGAGAAAACACGTACGTATGTTGCAATGCGATTGGAGCGCATACCGGTACAGTACGGCGTGCGTGGCGCCCGCCAGCCGGTATCAGACGCGGCCGTCCACCCCCGCCGTATTCCACTGTCCCGCGCCACCGCTTGGCCTCACGGTGCTCACGATCGCCGAGCCGCCGTCCACCGACAGCACGTCGCCGTTGATATAACTGGACTCGTCGCTGAGCAGGAATGCGACCGCATTGGCGACTTCGTCCGGCGTGCCGACTCGCCGCATCGGCACAGTCGTGCCGCGCTGCACCACATCGCCGCCGGCGCCGGAGCCAGCGGCATTGGCAGCGAACAGCGCGGTCGGCACCAGTCCCGGCGCAACCGCGTTGACGCGAATACCACGCGGCCCCCCGTACATCGCCCCTCCATGCACGATCCCGAGCACACCGTGCTTCGAGGTCTGGTACGGCAACAGGTCGTGACTGCCGAGCAACGCGCCGATCGATGCGGTAATCACGATCGAGCCCGTACCCTGCTGCACCGCGTATTGACGAAAGGCCGCGCGCGCGCCGAGAAACGGGCCGCGCAGATTCACGCGCATGACCGCATCGAATTCGTCGACGCCGATGTCCGGAAAGAGCGCCAGCGTTCCGACGATGCCCGCGTTCAGGTGATGCAGATCGACGCATCCGAATCTATCGAGCGTCTCGCGCATATAGCGCTCGACATCTTCTTCGCGTGACACGTCTGCCTGAACAGCCAGTGCGTTGCCGGGTTCCGGCAATGAAGCCGCGACCTCCTGCGCCAGTGCGCGCTCGACATCGACCACGACGACGCGTGCGCCGTCCTCGGCGAGCCGCCGTGCGGTTGCCGCGCCGATGCCGCTGCCGGCCCCCGTTACGATGACGACTTTTCCTTGAAGCGATGCAAAGCTCACGCTGTTATTCCTCCATGCAAAAGAAGCGTCCGGCGCAACCGACGCGCCGGGCGCAGAACCTGGCGCCCGTCAGAAGTGATGCCGGATGCCGGCACGCACGACCACCTGTGAATTCGACGCCGATGAGCCGCCGCCATTCGACGCATCGCCCACAGAAGCGGTTGCGTCGACCACGTTGCCGAACGCGTCGAGCGTGCGGCCCGACGCATGCTGATAGCCGCCGACGAGGAACAGGATGGTCCATTTCGACAGATTCTTAAACGCAGCGACGCTGATCTGGTTGTACTCCGGAGGCGATGACGAACCGTCCACCGAACTGCCGCGCGAATACGCGTACGCCGTGGCAAGCGCGAGCGTCGAGGTGACTTGCCACGACGCAACGGCGCCGCCCGTGTTGAATTTCTGATTGCGATGGAACAGCGAGAACGGCCCCGGCCTGTACTGCACGTTGCTGTAGTTCAAGCCGAGCGTGACCGGGCCGATCACGTAATTCCACGCGGTGCCGATGATCTGCAAGGTTTCCGCCGACGCGAAACCCGCGTTGATCGACGAATTGAAAATGCTGTCCGACGAGCCGACCCACGTGCCGTTCGTCACGTCGTCGGGACCCGTCTTGCTATTGTCCGCACGGTAGTACGCGACGCTGCCCGCGAGCGGACCGCGAGCATAAGCCGCCCCGATACCGTAGGTGCTTTTGTCGTGCATCGATCCCGGCTGTCCGCCGAAACCGTACAACGCCTCGATGGTAAAGCCGCCCATCACGGGGCTCGTGTATTTGACCGAGTTGCTGATGCGCAGGCTATTGTCGAAATCGTCGAGGTCGCCCGGATGCGCTGCAATACCGTTCAGAAAGCGCGTCGGCCCGAGCGGCTCGACGAGGTCGACCAGCGGATCGTACTGACGCCCAAAGGTCAACGTGCCATAGCGCGTATTGCCCAGACCGACGAACGCCTGACGATTGAACATCGTACCGGCCGACGCGAACGCGCCGGTGCCGATATTGAAACCGTTCTCCAACGTAAATACCGCACGATAGCCGCCGCCCAGATCCTCGACGCCCTTCAGACCCCAGCGATCCGCAAAGGTCGAACCGCTGACGAAGCCGAGCTTCGAATGGTTCACCAGCATCGCGGGCCGACCCGCCGCGCCCGGTGTCACGGTAACCGCCTGGTTGTTCGAATACCCGATGCCGGCATCGAGAATACCGTACAGCGTCACGCTGCTTTGCGCGCAGGCCGCGCCGGCGCCCGTGCCGAGCACGAGCGAAGCCAGAATCAGTTTCTTCTTCATCGTTGTTCTCCTGACCGGGAGGTGCAAGTCCACCCCGGTGTCTCCATTGAATGTGATTTTGAGATTTTTATATGTGATCCTAAACACTTAACTGGCGATGCAACCTGATGCCACCCGGCATCGCGCGCATCGCAAGCCGATGTGTTTGCGGGCGGACCGTGGCCTGCCCCTTACCGCTGCTACCTGCCCTTTTCCGAACCGCGATCGCATGAACCGCGGCGCGATAACCGCCTGCTACAACTCGACGTAGACGGTGCCGTCTTCGATCCTGATCGGATACGCGCGCACGTCTTCACGCGCGGGAGGACCGATCACCTTGCCGGTGCGGATCGAGAAGCACGACTGGTGCATCGGGCATTCGATCACGTCGCCGTCGACAAAACCATCCGACAGCCGCACCTCGGGCTCGTGCGTGCAGCGGTCGCTGATCGCATAGACTTCGCGGCCCAGCCGGTACAGCGCGATTGGCGTATCGCCGATCAGCAGCGGGCACGGCGTGCCCTCCGCCACGGCGTCGGCCTGGATTGCGGGGTGCCATTCGCTCATCGTGTCTGTCTCCCAGTCGGGCAGCTCAGAGGCCCATTTTTTCGCGGTAGTAGTGATAGAAGCTGCGGATCAGCGTCTCCGTCAGCATGGTTTCCTGCGGCGCGTAATCGCGCCCGCCCATCTCGACGGCCTGCACCGAATCCGGCGCGCTTTGCGCAACTGGCTGCATCAGCGCGAGCACTTCGCTGTCGTCGACCGCGACATAGCCGGCCGGCCCCATCAGATTCGCCTGCTTGATGCGGCGGCTCTGCATCGTCTCGTCGTCGTCCTCGAAGCCG
>Ga0154001_1000031_pt1 | contig 35547 bp, 33 predicted proteins | sample TSNJ085MetaG_FD_104699 | JGI IMG/M metagenome (GOLD analysis project Ga0154001, IMG submission 104699) | Attine ant fungus gardens microbial communities from New Jersey, USA - TSNJ085 MetaG | ecosystem: Host-associated > Fungi > Mycelium > Unclassified | place: USA: New Jersey, Wharton State...
CAGCGCTTGGGCCGCTCGTCGTGTGACCCGCGCGACCTACCGCGGTGTTTCTTCATACGCGATACTACGCGTGGGACTTGCGCTTGCGGCCAGCGAAACCACGCGGTGGACACGCGGCAAACACACGCAGCAGGCAAGCGTCGGCCGCGCACTGAACCGCTCTATCTGGAAGGGTAACGAGACGTGGCAAACGGGATCGATCGCGGGACATCCGCACAATGGCCTTATCCGCGGCTGGTCGCGCATCGCTGCGGCGGCACGCTGGCGCCCGAAAACACGCTGGCCGGCTTCGACGCATGCGTGCGCTACGGCTATCGCATGGTCGAATTCGACGCGAAGCTCTCCGCCGACAATCAGCTTTTCCTGCTGCACGACGACACGCTCGATCGCACGACCAGCGGTCACGGTCCGGCTGCCGCGCACGCGTGGCAACAACTCGCCGCGCTCGATGCCGGTGCGTGGCGCGGCGCGCAATTCGCCGGCACGCGTTTGCCGACGCTCGCCGAAGCGGCCGAACGCTGCGCGCGCGACGGCATCGCCGCCAACATCGAGATCAAGCCGTGTCCGGGCCGCGAGGCGATCACCGGCACGCTGGTCGCTCGCGGCGCGCTGAGCTTGTGGCACGGACCGACGCCGCCGCTGTTGTCGTCGTTTTCGTTCGACGCGCTCGCCGCCGCGCGCGATGCCGCTCCCTCGCTGCCGCGCGGCATGCTGTTCGAGGAACTGCCGGCGGACTGGCTGCGCATCGTGCGCGAACTCGACTGCGTGTCGCTGCACGCGAGCCACCGCTATCTGAGCGAGCCGCTCGTCGCCCAGGTCCGCGCGGCCGGACTGCGCGTACTCGCTTACACGGTGAACGACCCGGCGCGCGCGCAACGGCTCGCGCAATGGGGCGTCGACATGATCTGCACGGACCGCATCGATCTGCTCGCGCATGACATGCTGGCCTAGGCGGAAACCCCTGCGGGTTTCCCCGCAATCCCGCCCGCGCCCGATTCCGGATTCCCCGACGGCCTTCGTCCGGATTTCCGGAATCCCGGACGGCGCGCGGCCGGTATCGCCAGAAAACCCATAGAAATCAAGGCTTCCAGCCCTGCATCGATCTGGCATCGACCTTGCAATTCAGAACGCGCGGCCGCAACGGCCCGACAACTAAAGCAAGGAGACAACGATGTCCGATTTCCCTTCCCGGTATTTCTGTATTCGTCGTCTTATCGCGCCCTGATGCCGTACTCGCGCGACGACGATCCGTTCGCGCGCGGCGTGCCGCAGGTCATGAGCTCATCCCCCTCGCAGGAATCATCGTGAAGAAACCTATCCATAAAGTGCTGTACGTCCAGGTGATCGTGGCGATCATCATCGGCATCGTACTGGGGCATTTCTACCCGAACCTCGCCGTCGACATGAAGCCGCTCGGCGACGGCTTCATCAAGCTCATCAAGATGGTGATCGGGCCGATCATCTTCTGCACGGTGGTGACGGGCATCGCCGGCATGGAAGACATGAAGAAGGTCGGGCGCGTCGGCGGGAAGGCGCTGCTGTACTTCGAGATCGTCTCGACCTTCGCGCTCGTGCTCGGCCTCGCGGCCACGCACCTGCTGCGTCCGGGCGCCGGCTTCAACGTCGATCCGGCCTCGCTCGACAGCCGCGCGGTCGCGTCGTACGCGGCTAAGGCGCACGGCCAGTCGAGCGTCGATTTCCTGATGCACATCATTCCGGACACGATCTCGTCGGCGTTCGCGCAGGGTGAAATCCTGCAGATCCTGCTGGTCGCGCTGCTGTTCGGCGCGGTGCTCGCGACGGCCGGCGAGAAGGGCAAGGTCGTGACGAACTTCATCGACAGCCTCTCGCACATCCTGTTCGGCATCGTGCGCATCATCACGAAGCTCGCGCCGATCGGCGCGTTCGGCGCGATGGCCTTCACGATCGGCAAATACGGCATCGGCTCGCTGCTGCCGATGCTCAAGCTGATCGGCACCTTCTATCTGACCTCGATCGTGTTCGTGGTGGTCGTGCTCGGCATCATCGCGCGCCTCGTGGGCTTCAACATCCTGCGCTTCGTCGCGTACATCAAGGAAGAGATGCTGATCGTGCTCGGCACGAGCTCGTCCGAAGCCGCGCTGCCGCAACTGATGCAGAAGCTCGAAAATCTCGGCTGCTCGCGCTCGGTGGTGGGCCTCGTGGTGCCGACCGGCTACTCGTTCAACCTCGACGGCACCAATATCTACATGACGATGGCGGTACTGTTCATCGCCCAAGCGACCAACACCGATCTCACGTGGACGCAGCAGCTCACGCTGCTCGCGGTGACGATGCTGACCTCGAAGGGCGCGAGCGGCGTGACCGGCGCGGGCTTCATCACGCTCGCGGCGACGCTCGCCGTCGTGCCGACGATCCCGCTCTCGGGCATGGTGCTGATTCTCGGCATCGACCGCTTCATGAGCGAATGCCGCGCGCTGACCAACATCGTCGGCAACGGTGTCGCGACGGTCGTCGTGTCGGCCTGGGAGAAGGAGCTCGACCGCAGCCGGCTCAGCGCGGTGCTGCGCGGCGACGTGGCGGTCAAAGAGCCGGCCGGCGTCTGAGCGGCGCTTGGGGCTTCGGCTGTTTCTGTCGTCATGAGCGCGGACGCCTGCGTATGAAACCGGCGTCCGCGCATTCTTCCGAAGAGCCTGCTCGCGCGTCTTCTTCGGCACATCCGGAGCATGCGGGGCATCCGGCGGGCGAAACCCGCAGCCCGGTGTGCGGCGAAATTCGCGGCGCAACTTGCAGCGCAACTCACAGCAAAGCGCCAGGCGAAACCCGCGGCCAGTCCGGCCGCGAGCCCGTGCCGCCTTATGCCACAATGTCCGATCCCTATCGATCGGACATTGCCAACGTGACGCGCCGCCTGCTGATTTTCTTCGCGCTGCTGGCCGGGCTCGTGGCGGCATGCGGGCTCACCTACGGTATCGCGTGGCGCAGCGGCGTCGACACGCTGCGGAGCAACGCAGCGGTGCGCGCCGAGCGCACCGCGAGCGCGCTCAAAAGCACGCTCGAACGCTACGAATCGCTGCCTTATCTGCTCGCCGAGCATCCGATCGTGCAGGATGTGCTTGTCGATCCGAGCCCGGCCAACGTCAAGCGCGCCAATCTCTATCTCGAAGACCTGAACCGCCACGCGCGCGCGACGGTCACCTACATCATCTCGCTCGACGGCTATTGCGTCGCCGCCAGCAACTGGCGCGGGCCAGGCAGTTTCGTCGGCGCGGGCTACCAGTTCCGGCCGTATTTCGTCGATGCGGTCAACGGCGGCGTGGGCCGCTTCTTCGGCATCGGCACGATTTCGCAGGCGCCGGGCTATTACATTTCGCAGCCGGTGCGGCGCGACGGCAAGATCGTCGGTGTGGCGGTCGTCAAGCTCGATCTCGAATGGTTCCAGGGCGTCGATGCATCCGAGCCGCTGCTCGTGACCGACGATCATGGCGTGATCTTTCTCTCCTCGGTGCCGGCCTGGAAATACCACACGATCCGTCCGCTGCCTGGACAGGTCGCTGATTCGATCTACCAGGCGCGGCAATACGCACAGCAGCCGATCGCGCCGCTGCCGGTCACGATCGAGCGCACGCTCGAAGGCAATGCGCAGATCGTGCGCATCGGCGGCGGGCGTCTCGCGCCGCGCTATCTCGCGTCGCGGCGCGGCATGGGCGAACCCGACTGGCATCTGATTACGTTGTCGCCGGTCGATCCGGTCGACGCCGACGCGCGCAAGGCAACCATCGTCACGGGCTTCGGCTATATCTCGCTCGTGCTGCTCGCGTTCTACTGGCGCATGCGTCGCGCGCGCGTGCGCGAAGTGATGCGCAGCCGCGCGCTGCTGCAGAAGGCGTATGCGGAGCTGAACCAGCGCGTTGCCGAGCGCACCGCCGATCTGTCCGAGGCGAACGAGCAGTTGCAGAAGGAAGTGGCCGAGCGCACGCGCGCCGAACAGGAATTGCGCGCCGCCCACGACGAGCTGATCCAGGCGAGCAAGCTCGCGGCGCTCGGCCAGATGGCGGCCGGCATCACGCATGAACTGAATCAGCCGCTTGCCGCGCTGCGCAGTTTCTCGGACAACACGCGCGTGCTGCTCGAACGCGGCGATCAGGCGTCGGCGCGCGAGAATCTCGAAGCGATCGCGGCGCTGACCGAGCGAATGGGCAAGATCACGAACCAGTTGAAGCTGTTCGTGGGCCGCGCGCGGCCGCGCAGCGCACGCGCGCCGGTCGTGCGGGCCTTGCGCAACGTCGTCGCACTGCTGCAAAAGCGCTTGCAGGGCGTCGAACTCGGGTTCGTGCTGATCGATGCGGATGCAAGTGCCGATGCCGGCGCCGGCGCCGATGCGCTTGCCGGTTGGCGCGCACCGCTGAGTCTTGCGGACGATCATCCCGAACTGGTCGCGCATTGCGATGATCTGCGGCTCGAACAGGTGCTCATCAACCTGCTCTGCAACGCGCTCGACGCGACCGCCGGCATGAGCGCGCCGCGCATCGCGGTCGAGGTCGAAGCGAGCGACGCGAATCTGTCGATCGCGGTTGTCGACAACGGCCCCGGCATTGCCGACGACGTGCTGCCGCGCCTCTTCGAGCCGTTCTTCACGACCAAGGAAATGGGCCAGGGGCTCGGCCTCGGCCTCGCGATTTCATCGTCGATCGCGCGCGACTGCGGCGGTTCGCTCGTCGCGCGCAACGCGCCGCACGGCGGTGCATCATTCGTGCTGACGCTGCGCCGCGCACGCGTGCCGACGAACGCCGGGCACGACTCGCCGGGCGCGGGCTCCTGACATCACACGAAGCCTCACACGGAACACGCCATGAACGACGGCTTGCAGGTGCTATATATCGAAGACGATGAACTGGTGCGCCGCGCGAGCGTGCAGAGCCTGCAACTGGCGGGCTTCGACGTGATCGGCCACGCGTCGGTCGAGGCGGCGGCGAAGCTGATCAGCGCGGACTTTTCCGGCGTGATCGTCAGCGATATCCGACTGCCCGGCGCGAGCGGACTCGATCTGCTCGCGCAGTGCCACGAGCGCGCCCCTGACGTGCCGGTGATTCTCGTCACCGGTCACGGCGATATCTCGATGGCCGTGCAGGCGATGCGCGACGGCGCCTACGACTTCATCGAAAAACCGTTCGCGTCCGAGCGGCTGATCGAGACCGTGCGGCGTGCGCTGGAGCGCCGCAAGCTCGTGCTCGAAAACCTCGCGCTGCGCCGTGAGCTGGCGGAGCAGAACACGGTGGCGCCGCGCATCATCGGCCGCAGTCCCGCGATCGAGCAGGTGCGGCGGCTGATCGCCAACGTTGCGCCGACCGATGCGTCGGTGCTCATCAACGGCGATACCGGCGCGGGCAAGGAACTGATTGCGCGTAGCCTGCACGAGCTGTCGCCGCGGCGTGACAAGCCGTTTATCGCGGTGAATTGCGGCGCGCTGCCCGAGCCGATGTTCGAATCGGAGATGTTCGGCTACGAGCCGGGCGCGTTCACGGGCGCGGCGAAACGGCGGATCGGCAAGCTCGAACATGCGTCGGGCGGCACGCTGTTTCTCGACGAAATCGAGAGCATGCCGCTCGCGTTGCAGGTCAAGCTGCTGCGCGTGCTGCAGGACGGCGTGCTGGAGCGGCTCGGCTCGAATCAGCCGATTCGCGTCAATTGCCGCGTGGTGGCGGCCGCGAAGGGCGACATGGCCGAGCATGTCGCGGACGGTTCGTTCCGGCGCGATCTGCTCTACCGGCTCAACGTGGTGACGATCGCGCTGCCGCCGCTTGGCGAGCGCCGCGAGGACATCGTGCCGCTGTTCGAACACTTCGTGCTCGATGCGGCCGTGCGCTATCAACGGCCGGCGCCGATTCTCACCGATCGCCAGCGCGCGAGCCTGATGCAGCGCGACTGGCCCGGCAACGTGCGCGAGTTGCGCAATGCTGCCGACCGCTTCGTGCTCGGCATCGCCGACGAACCCGCGCTGTCCTTCGCCGACGAGGACGCGGCCGCGCAACCGCTCAAGGAGCGGGTCGAGCAGTTCGAGCGGGCGATGATCGCCGAGGCGCTGGAGCAGGCGGGCGGCGTGGTCGCCGTGGCGGCCGACCGGCTGCAACTCGGCAAGGCGACGCTCTACGAGAAGATCAAGCGGTATGGCCTCGCGGCCAAAGGGGAAGGGGAGCGCTGAGAGGGCTAAAAGCAAAACGCCGGCCGCGTCAGGCGGCCGGCGTTTCGTTCGAGGCGGGGTTGATTCGGTTCCTTGATGCGGCTCTTTTTAACCCGGGCCGGGCCTGGCTTGGTGGCCTGCCCGGCGCCGCTGCGGCAGGCGTCAGGTCTTGAGCGCCTTTTCGAGCAACTGGTCGAGTTCCGCGAACTGCGGTTCGCCGACATAGCGCTTCAGAATCTTGCCGTCCTTGTCGATGACGAACGTGGTCGGCGTGAGCTGGACGTTGCCGAACTGCTTGGCGGCCGAGCCGTCGTCCATCGCGACCTTGAACGGCAGCTGACGCGTTGCCGTGTAGTTGGTCACGTACATCGGTGCGTCGTAGTTCATGGCCACTGCGACGAATTCGAGCCCCTGGCCCTTGAAGCGGTTATAGGTCTGGACCATCTGCGGCATTTCCTTCATGCAGGTGTCGCAGTTCGTCGCCCAGAAATTGACCAGATAGACCTTGCCTTTGAGATCGGCGGTCGTGAGCTTCTTGCCCGACAGCAGCGTGAAGGTCGCGTCGGGCACGCGTTGCTGGCCCGCAAACGCGAAGTAACCGGCGACGGCGAGCGCGACGACCACGATTGCCGCAATGATGTAGCGAAGCGGGTTCGTGCGCTGGGCGGCGGTTGATGAATTGGAGCTCATGAACGGAACCTCGTGAGTCGCGCGGGGCGCGCGGAACAATGGGGCAGGGTGGCACGTCGGGCCGGTGCTGAATAGCCCGGCTATTGTAGCTCCATTGGTGCCGTTGCGTCCGCGCGGCACGCCAGCGGGAGCGAAACCCGCCGTGGATCAGCGGATAATAGGGCTTTACGTTCCTGTCAGCCCGATCTTCCGTTTCCATGTCCAGAACTGCCTTTTGTTGCCGCTGGTTGCTTGTGCGTGTGTTGTGTCGTCTTGCCCCGTTGGGCCGCTTTCCGGCTCGCTTTCCAGTCTGGTTGCCGCTTTGTCTGCCTCTGCCGCAGCGCTTGCGGGAGCACAGTATGCTGCTCGGCTCCGACCGCATTCTCCCGCGCCTGCCGTACCCCCGAACCCGAACCGTGCTCGGCACGGCGGCGGCCGCGCTTGCACTCGGCGTCGCGTTGAGCGCCTGCTCGCCGACATTCGACTGGCGCACTGTCATGAACAACGACGACGGCTACACCGTCGACTTTCCGGCCAAACCGGGCAAGGACCAGCGCGCGGTGCAGATCAACGGCGCGCCGGTGCAGATGGCGATGCAGACGGCCGAAGCCGGCAACGCGGTTTTCGCGGTCGGCACGGTGATGCTGCCCGACGATAGCGACGCCACCCAGCGCGCCGCGCTCGATTTCCTGCGCGCGGGTTTGGCCCGCAACGTCGGCGCGGCACCCGATGCGCACGCGGTGCAAATTCCGCTCGCCGCGGGCGGCCATACCCCTGGCCTCGAGATGAAGGTGAGCGGCGAGGCCGGCGCACAGCACGAGACCCGCATTGTCTACGCGCGGCTCGTCGCACACGGCCGGCACGTCTATCAGGCGGCGATCATCGCCGACCAACCGCTGCCGCAGGACCAGGTCGACCAGTTTTTTTCGTCGTTCCAGCTTTATTGAGCGCGGGGCGTTTAGGCCGATGCGGCGCAAGCAGAGCGCCGCGCGAAGTGAAAGTTCCTTCGCAGCTTTGTGCGCTAATTCCCGGTTTACGTTGAAGTTTTGGCGATAAGCCCCGTTCCTGTGGATAACTCTGTTGAGAAGTCGGCCTGATTTGCCGCAAAAGCCCGTCCGGCGGGGATTTCGTCAGAATTCACTGATGTGGTGGGTTTTATAAAAATCAATTAAATCAAAGGTTTATTGGTTTATGCTTGGGCGGGCTTCGGAATTGTTTCAAAATTTGTCAAAAGCGCGAAGATGTGCATAAGTCAAGTCTTGACAGTAGATTTTTCTCCTCATAGTGAGCCCAAAGCCCTGCGATACTGGATCGCTTCGGCGATTTGCGCGGCGCTCGGCATCGCCGCGCCGGCGAGGTCGGCGATGGTCCGCGCGACCTTCAGCACGCGGTAGTAAGCACGCGCCGACCAGCCGAATCGCTCGCCCGCTTCGCGCAGGAGCGCTTCGCCGGCCGGGTCCGGGCGGCAGACCTCATCCACTTCCCGGCCATCCAGTTCACGGTTGGTTTTGCTCTGGCGGATCAATTGCCGCTCGCGCGCGGCGCTGACCCGTTGCGCGATAACTGCGCTCGCTTCACCCGTGGTGGCCGAGCGGGCTCCGAGTTCGGCGGGCGTGAGCGCCGGCACTTCGAGCTGGATGTCGATCCGGTCGAGCAGCGGCCCCGAGAGCTTGCGCAGATAACGCGTCGCGATTTCCGGCGTGCAACGGCAACGCCCGCCGGGATCGCCGCGCCAGCCGCACGGGCACGGGTTCATCGCGGCAATCAGTTGGCAGGCGGCCGGGAAATCGGCCTGCAACGCGGCGCGCGAGATCGTGATGCGGCCGGCTTCGAGCGGCTCGCGCAGCGTTTCGAGCACGACGCGATCGAATTCGGGCAACTCGTCGAGGAACAGCACACCCAGATGAGCGAGCGTGATCTCGCCCGGCTGCGGCGGATTGCGTCCGCCGACCAGCGCCGCCGCGCTCGACGAATGATGCGGCGCGCGAAACGGCCGTTGCCGCCATTGCGACGGCGTGAAGCCGATCCGGCTCGCGGACAGCAGCGCGGCGGAAGTCAGCGCTTCGTCGTCGGTCATGGGCGGCAACAGTCCGGGCAGACGCGCGGCGAGCATCGACTTGCCGGCGCCGGGCGGCCCGATCAGCAGCACGTGATGGCCGCCGGCCGCGGCGACTTCCAGCGCGCGCCGCGCGGCGCGCTGGCCGATCACGTCAGCCATGTCGGGGCGGGCGGCGACGGCTTCCGTGCCGGGCTCGGGTGCGGCGATCGGGCGCAGGCGCGCGTCCGGCGCGTCCGCGAGATGCGCGCATAACGACGGCAGATCGGCGGCGCCATAGACGTCGACGCCGGGCACGAGCGCAGCTTCCGCCGCGCTCGCGGCGGGCAGGTAAAGCTGTGGAGTACGGAACGGCGATTCCGCTGCGGTTGCTTCGGCCAGCGGGGAAGGTGGCGCGGAAGAATGCACGGCGTTGCCATCGCCACCGTCGGCCGCCATTGCGCCGCGGGCCGTGCCGCATGCCATCGCGAACGCGCCGCGCATTGGCCGCAGCGCGCCGGTCAGCGACAGCTCGCCGGCGAATTCACGGTGGCGCAGCGATTCGGCGGGAATCTGTCCGCTCGCGGCGAGGATGCCGAGCGCGATCGGCAGATCGAAGCGGCCCGATTCTTTCGGCAGATCGGCCGGCGCGAGATTGACGGTGATGCGTCTCACGGGGAAGTCGAAGCCGCAGTTCTGCAGCGCCGCGCGCACCCGCTCGCGGCTTTCGCGCACTTCGAGATCGGGAAGACCGACGATGGCGAACGAAGGTAATCCGTTGGCGAGGTGAACCTCGACGGTGACTTCCGGCGCGCGGCCAGAGGCCGGCGCGCGACTGCGCACCACGGCAAGCGACATGTTTTCTCCCGTCGGACCGCGCGCCGTTGGCACGCGCGAGTCTCCTAAAGCGCTGATGACGTCACGGCCCGCTTGCCGGTGATGTGCAGCATGGCGCGGCGCGAATGCCGCGCGCGAGGGTTACGGCGTTTGAGTGAGCGGCAGCTTCTGTTCGAGCTCGGCGACGCGGCGCTCCAGCTCTTCGAGACGCGCACGGGTGCGCACGAGCACCTGGGTTTGCGTATCGAATTCCTCGCGCGTGACGAGATCGAGCTTCGAGAAGCCTTGTGACAGCATGGCCTTGACGTTGCGCTCGACATCCCTGGCCGGCGAGTTCTTGAACAGATCGCTCACGCGTGCCTGGAAGTCGTTGAAAACGTCGTTCGGTTGTTTCATGGTGTTCCCCTTGGTGCACAAAAAATGTGCATGTTTCATGACGTCTGTGCCCCGCCACGGCGAATGGGCGATCGTGGTGCGCGCCGTCGCGTTCAGAACCTTCGAACACTCTAGCAACGATCCCTACGCCGCGCCACCCGCGCGCCGTGCGCCTGGCCGTTCGGACAAGGCCGTCCGGGCGCCTTGCGCCATGCACGCGAGGCGAAGTCTGACACAACATGGCACGCGAGTTGCTGTTACTGCCCCGCGCGCACCGCCGGAGCTTCTCCACCGGCGGCGCCGGAGACCACGGTTACGGGTACGCAACGGTTGGCAACGCGATCAGCAACACACTAGCGAGGAATTTCATGAAGCTCATTACCGCAATCATCAAGCCGTTCAAGCTCGATGAAGCGCGCGAAGCCTTGTCGGCGATCGGCGTGTCGGGCATCACGGTCACGGAAGTCAAAGGCTTCGGGCGGCAGAAGGGCCATACGGAGCTGTATCGGGGGGCTGAGTATGTCGTCGACTTTCTGCCGAAGGTGAAGATCGAGGCGGCCGTGTCGGACGACATCGTCGATCAGGCGATCGAGGCGCTCGAACGCGCCGCGCGCACCGGCAAGATCGGCGACGGCAAGATTTTCGTCACGCCGATCGAGCAGGTGATCCGCATCCGCACCGGCGAAACCGGGGCCGACGCGCTGTAAAGACCCAAGCGACACAGCACAGATAAGCGACAAGAGGAAAACGAAGATGCGCAAACTATTGATGTCCCTGCTGATGGCCGGCTCGCTGCTCGCGGGCGGTATCGGCGCCGCCCTCGCGGACGATGCGTCCGCGCCCGCGTCCGCTGCGGCCGCGAGCGCGCCGGCGGCAGATACGTCGGCCGCACCCGCTGCGGCCGCGGCGTCGGCACCCGCCGCCCCGGCCGCAAGCGCACCGGCGTCCGCCGACACCTCGGCAGCCGCAGCCGCGCCGGCTGCGCCGACCGCGCCGTTCTCGGTCGATTCGTCGAAGATCAATTCCGGCGACACCGCCTGGATGCTGACCTCGACCGCGCTCGTGCTGTTCATGACGATCCCCGGTCTCGCGCTGTTCTACGGCGGCATGGTCCGCAAGAAGAACGTGCTTGCGACGCTGATGCAAAGCTTCGCGATTACCTGTCTCGTGACGATCATCTGGACCGTGGTGGGCTACAGCCTCGCGTTCACGCCGGGCGGCTCGTTCATCGGCGGCTTCTCGCGCGTGTTCATGGCGGGCATGACCTATATCAAGGGCGACAAGGCCACGACGCTGACCGTGAGCCACCTCGCGCCGACGATTCCCGAGACGGTCTACTTCGTCTATCAGATGACCTTCGCGATCATCACGCCGGCGCTGATTACCGGCGCGTTCGCCGATCGCATGAAGTTCTCGGCGATGCTCGTGTTCATGTCGTTGTGGTCGATCATCGTCTACGCGCCGATCGCGCACATGGTGTGGGAGCCGACCGGCTGGCTCGCCAGCGCGGGCATCCTCGACTTCGCGGGCGGCACGGTGGTGCACATCAATGCCGGTATCGCGGGCCTCGTTTGCTGTCTGGTGCTCGGCAAGCGCGTCGGCTACGGCCGCGAAGCGATGGCGCCGCACAACCTGACGCTCACGCTGATCGGTGCCGCGATGCTGTGGGTCGGCTGGTTCGGCTTCAACGCGGGTTCGGCTGTCGCGGCGGACGGCCGTGCCGGCTTCGCGATGTTCGCGACGCAAGTGGCGACGGCGGCGGCCGCGCTCGCGTGGATGTTCGCCGAATGGGCGGCCAAGGGTAAGCCGTCGGTGCTCGGCATCGTGTCGGGCGCGGTCGCGGGTCTGGTCGCGATTACGCCGGCTTCGGGCTTCGTCGGCACGCTCGGCGCGCTTGTGATCGGCATCGTTGCCGGCGTGGTCTGCTTCTGGTCGGCGACGTGGCTCAAGCACAAGCTCGGTTACGACGATTCGCTCGACGCGTTCGGCGTGCACGGCATCGGCGGTATCGTCGGTGCGCTGCTGACCGGCGTATTCGCGGTCAAGGACATCGGCGGCGCGGACGGCAGCGTGATCCTGCAGGCGAAGGGCGTACTGACGACGCTGATCTACAGCGGCGTGGTGAGCTTCATCCTGCTGAAGGTGATCGACATGGTGATGGGCATCCGCGTGACCGAAGAGCAGGAGCGCGAGGGCCTCGACGTGAGCCTGCACGGCGAACACGTCGAATAACGCCGCTGCTCGCAGTGCCTTCGCGCGAGCCCGCGCTTGCGGGCTCGTCGGAGCATGGAGCGCGGTGACGGATCAGGCATCCAGCACGGCGATTTTGCCCGCCTTCATGGCGGGCTTTTTTTTTGCCGGATTTCCGGCGGAATGGTTGAGGGTCTTGCGCGAATGAGCGCGCCGAAGGAACCGTCTCGAAGACGACGGAAATAGCTCCGGCGGAAAACAGCAGGGAAGCCGCCTGACAACGTCCGCAAAGTGGCTGGCGGATCGGTGGGAGATAATGACGAGCCGGCCGGCTATCGCTGAAAAAACCAGATGAAACAGCCGGATGAAAAAGCCGCTTGAAAAAAATCCCGATGAAAAAACGCGGTGAAACACTGCGGCAAATCCGCGGATAGGCGCGTCTGGAAACGGCCATTTACCGGGCCTATTATCGTGATAGGGAGAATACATTCGAGTTTGCTTGCGAATGGAGAAACCGTCCCCAAATAGACAAAGTATTTGCTCTACAATCTTTTTTCTCCAGTTTGCGAGTGATCAATGGTTCCGCACCTAGTTACGGCGTTAAACGGCCCGCTGCTCGACCTCGAGCGGAAGATCCTCGACGCCACGCCCGCTATCGAACGCTGGTTCCGGCTTGAATGGCAGGAGCACACGCCGCCGTTCTACTGTTCCGTCGATCTGCGTAACGCGGGTTTCAAGCTCGCGCCGGTCGACACCAATCTGTTCCCCGGCGCATTCAACAATCTGCCGCAGGAAGTGCTGCCGCTCGCGGTGCAGGCCGCGATGGCCTCGATCGAAAAGATCTGCCCGGACGCGAAGAACCTGCTCGTGATTCCCGAGCGCCATACGCGCAACGCGTTCTACCTCGAAAACGTCGCCCGGCTCGCGTCGATCATGCGCCAGGCCGGGTTGAACGTGCGTTTCGGCACGCTCGACGAAACCATCAACGGCCCGGTCACGATCGCCTTGTCGGACGGGCAGAAGCTCGTGCTCGAACCGCTCGAGCGCTCGCCGCGGCGCCTCGGCCTGAAGAACTTCGACCCGTGCTCGATCCTGCTCAACAACGACCTGTCGGGCGGCATTCCGCCCGTGCTCGAAAATCTGCACGAGCAGTATCTGCTGCCGCCGCTGCATGCGGGCTGGGCGGTGCGCCGCAAGTCGACGCATTTCTCCTGCTACGACGACGTCGCGAAGAAGTTCGCGAAGATGGTCGAGATCGATCCGTGGATGATCAACCCGTACTTCGCGCGCGTCGAAGGCGTCGATTTCCAGGAGCGCACCGGCGAGGAAGCGCTGGCCGATGCGATCGACGGCGTGCTCAAGAAGGTCGCCCGCAAGTACCGCGAGTACGGCATCTCCGAGAAGCCGTACGTCGTCATCAAGTCCGATGCGGGCACTTACGGCATGGGCGTGATGACCGTGCACGACGCCTCGGAAGTGGCCGCGCTCACGAAGCGCGAACGCGTGCGCATGGCAGCCACCAAAGACGGCCTCGAAGTGCATGACGTGATCGTGCAGGAAGGCGTGTACACGTTCGAGCGCATCGGCGAGGAAGTGGCCGAGCCGGTCGTCTACATGATCGACCGCTACGTGGTGGGCGGCTTCTATCGCGTGCACGGCAGCCGCGAGCGCGATCAGAACCTGAACGCGCCCGGCATGCACTTCGTGCCGCTCGGCTTCGAGCATACGGCGCTGCCCGACGCGCACGCGAAGCCCGGCGCGGCGCCGCCGAACCGCTTCTACATGTACGGCGTGGTCGCGCGGCTCGGGCTGCTCGCCGCATCGGTCGAACTCGAAAAGACCGATCCGGAAGCGATCCAGGTCTGAGCCACCTCGCGCGGCGGGATGGCGGCATGCGTGCCGCCATTGCCGTCTTCAAAGACTATATTGACGAACACTGTCACGCCACTCAGGGCGCACCGGGACTTTCATGGACATTCTTTTCATCGCCGATCCGCTGGGCCAGTTCAAGATCTACAAGGACACGACCTACGCAATGATGGCCGAGGCGGCGCGCCGTGGTCACACGGTGTACGCCTGCGAGCCGAAGCATCTGGCGTGGACGGGCGGTGACGTCGAGGCGAACGTGGAGCGTATTGCGATCGTCGGCGACACCGCCGATCTGCATCGCGACGTCTGGTTCGCCGCCGACCCCGCCGCGCCGCGCGCGCTGAAAAGCTTCGCCGCGGTCGTGATGCGCAAGGACCCGCCGTTCGACATGGAGTACGTGACGTCGACGTGGCTGCTCGAAATCGCCGAGCGTAACGGTGCGCGCATCTTCAACAAGCCACAGGCGATCCGCGATCATTCGGAAAAGCTCGCGATCGGCGAATTCGCGCAGTTCGTCGCGCCCACGCTCGTCACGCGCGACGCCGCGCGTCTGCGCGCGTTCCACGAGCAGCACGGCGACGTGATCCTGAAGCCGCTCGACGGCATGGGCGGCATGGGCGTGTTCCGCGTGAAGGCGGACGGCATGAACCTCGGCTCGATCATCGAAATGCTGAGCCACGACGGCGCGCGCTCGGTGATGGCGCAAAAGTTCATCCCCGAGATCAAGGACGGCGACAAGCGCATCCTGCTGATCGGCGGCGCAGCGGTGCCATATTCGCTCGCGCGCATTCCTCAGGGCAATGAGGTGCGCGGCAATCTCGCGGCGGGCGGCCTCGGCGTCGCGCGGCCCTTGACCGAACACGATCGCACGATTGCCGATACGCTCGCGCCCGTGCTGGCGGCGCGCGGTTTGCTGCTGGTCGGGCTCGACGCGATCGGCGACTGGCTCACCGAAGTCAACGTCACGAGCCCGACGTGTTTCCGCGAGATCATGGACCAGACCGGCTTTGACGTGGCCGGGATGTTCGTCGACGCGCTGGAGCGCGCGGCGGGCTGATGCCACGGCCTTGAATGCCGGGCCGGGCCCCCAACCTGTGTAGCGAATCCGCGTCAGGTCCGGCATTGGGTGTTGCGTCGGGCGCGCCTCGCGCTTTGGCGCGAAAATGAGCCTGTTACAATGCCCGCTCGCCCGCGCAAGGCATTCGGTAGCCACCGGCAAGATCGCCGGCCGTAACCGGTGCCGCCCGCGCGGATTGCGGACAACCAACGGGCAGGGTTCCCGCAGGCGCCCACCTCATGCGAGGCGCCGCGAACCGCTCGCCTGACGAGGCGTTTCCGCCCTCGCGACCCACGGCCGGTCAAGGGCGCTGACGAACCGGGCTGTGTCCCGGTCCATGGTTCGGGGCCGTTTTTTTGCAGTAAGGCTGACATGGCAGGCATTCTGATCATTGCGCACGCTCCCTTCGCCACCGCGTTGCGCGATTGCATTTCCCACATCTACGGCGGTTTGCCGGCGCGCATCGGCGTGATCGACGTGTCGCCCGATTGCGATCCCGCGCAAGTGGTGGCGTTTGCGAATGCGGAAATCGCGCGTCTGAAGGAAGAGAACGGCGCGCTCGTGCTCACCGACATGTTCGGCGCGACACCGGCCAATATCGCGGGCCGGCTTGCCACGGTGCCGGACGTGCGCGTATTGTGCGGCGTCAATCTGCCGATGCTCGTGCGCTCGGTCTGCTATCGCGCGATGCCGCTCGACACGCTCGTCGACAAGGCGCTCGCCGGCGCGACCAAGGGCATTCAGGCGATCGGGCCCGCTATGCCGGAAGCCTCCACGGCACCGGCCGCGCCGTGCGATTGCCCGCAGGCCTTGCCGGCGACCGTCGCGCCCGGCGACTGCATTCCCGCGTTGCCCGCCGACGCCGATCTGGCGCAGAAGGCGGGTTCGGCCGGCTTGTAGAGCTTGTAGACATAGGCGAAGCGTCGGCGGCGGGGCGTGTCGCCGGCGGCTTCAAACGCATTGCAACGGGTTTGCCGTTTCAACTTTTACCATCCCATTTACGCGCGCTTCGGACCATCACATGCTGCAACAGGAAACGACTATCGTGAACAAGCTGGGGCTGCACGCGCGTGCGTCGGCCAAGTTGACGCAACTCGCGGGCAACTATCAGGCGGAAATCTGGATGAGCCGCAACGGCCGCCGCATCAACGCGAAGAGCATCATGGGCGTGATGATGCTGGCAGCGGGTATCGGCAGCACGGTGCTGATCGAAACCGAAGGCTCCGACGAGCAGGAGGCGATGGATGCGCTGCTGAAACTGATCGCCGATAAATTCGGCGAGGGCCAATAATCCGGCGTATTCAACGATCGGCTGATACGACAGCGCCGCGGCTCGTCCGCGGCGTTTTTTTTGCCGCCGGTATTTCAACGGGTAACAACGGCGGGAGGCGTATCGGCGGCACGTGTACGGTTAATCACGCGACAAGGGTGCGTAAGGCGAGACGGGTTTGCGGCGCGCGAGGCGTCGTCCACTATGTGCAGCCATACGGGCACACCCATCCTGCGCCGCCCGCGATGCCGACAATTCGTGCTGCGCCGCACACACCTTCGACATACTTCGCCAGAGCGCGGAATTTATAATGCCCAGTACAGTCTGAGAGCATTGCAGCGGTTTGCCGCGGCATCACACAACTAGAGGAGGTGCGCGTGTCGTTCACGCTGCATGGAATTCCCGTGTCACGCGGTATCGCCATCGGGCGGGCCTATCTGATCGCCCCGGCTGCACTCGACGTAGACCACTATCTGATCGAACCTGCCCAGATCGAAGGGGAGGTCGAGCGCTTTCGCGCGGCCCAGCAACGCGTTCATGAGGAACTGGACACGCTGCGTGCCGATCTCGCCGCCGACGCGCCCAGCGAAATGGGCGCCTTCATCAACGTTCACACGATGATCCTGAACGACGCCATGCTCGTTCAGGAAACCATCGACCTGATCCGTACGCGCCGCTACAACGTGGAGTGGGCGCTGACCGAACAACTCGAGCGCCTGTCGCGCCATTTCGACGATATCGAAGACGAGTACCTGCGCGAGCGCAAGGCCGACATCGAGCAGGTGGTCGAGCGCGTGCTCAAGGCGCTCGCGGGTGCGTCCGGTCTCGATGGCGTGCACGGTGCATGCGACGAGATGATCGTGGTCGCGCACGACATCGCGCCGGCCGACATGATGCAGTTCAAGACGCAGACGTTCCAGGGCTTCGTCACCGATCTCGGCGGGCGCACCTCGCATACCGCGATCGTCGCGCGCAGCCTCGGCATTCCGGCCGCGGTCGGCGTGCAGCATGCGAGCGCGCTGATTCGCCAGGACGACCTGATCATCGTCGACGGCGATCATGGCATCGTGATCGTCGATCCCGCACCGATCGTGCTCGAAGAGTATTCGTACCGTCAAAGCGAAAAGGAACTGGAGCAGCGCAAGCTGCAGCGTCTCAAGTTTTCGCCGACGCAAACGTTATGCGGCACGCGCATCGAACTGTGCGCGAACATCGAGCTGCCTGAAGATGCGCGCGCGGCCGTCGAATCCGGCGCGACCGGCGTGGGGCTGTTTCGCACCGAGTTCCTGTTCATGAATCACAAGGACCGGATGCCCGAAGAAGAGGAGCAGTTCTGCGCGTATCGCCGTGCGGTCGAGTTGATGAATGGCCTGCCGGTCACGATCCGCACGATCGACGTCGGTGCCGACAAGCCGCTCGATTCGATGGGCGGCGGCGATGGCTACGAAACCGCTGCGAATCCGGCGCTCGGGCTTCGCGCGATTCGCTGGAGCCTGTCCGAGCCGCAGATGTTTCTCACGCAGTTGCGCGCGATCCTGCGCGCGTCGGCGTTCGGCAAGGTGAAGATTCTGATTCCGATGCTCGCGCATGCGCAGGAAATCGACCAGACGCTCGACCTGATCCGCGAAGCCAAGCGTCAGCTCGACGACGCGGGCATCGGCTACGATCCGAACGTGCAGGTCGGCGCGATGATCGAGATTCCGGCTGCCGCGATTGCGTTGCCGCTGTTTCTGAAGCGGCTCGATTTCCTGTCGATCGGCACCAACGATCTGATCCAGTACACGCTCGCGATCGATCGCGCGGACAACGCCGTCGCGCATCTGTACGACCCGCTGCATCCTGCGGTGCTGCATCTGATCGCGTTCACGCTGCGCGAGGCGAAGCGCGCGGGCGTGCCGGTCTCGGTGTGCGGCGAGATGGCTGGCGATCCGGCGTTGACGCGGCTGTTGCTCGGCATGGGACTCACCGAGTTTTCGATGCATCCGAGCCAGTTGCTCGAGGTCAAGCAGGAAGTGCTGCGCTCGCATCTGAAGACGTTGGAGAAGCCGGTGGCCGACGTGCTGGCATCGTTCGAGCCGGAAGAGGTGCAGGCGGCGCTCAAGCGGGTCGCGCTGGCTTGAGTTCGTGAGGTTTCGTCGACGCCTCTTTCAATAAAAAAACGCAGCCTGAGTGCTGCGTTTTTTTATTCGGCGCCCGTTAGCGCGAGCGGGTATCGAGGTATCCGTGCAGAGGTATCGGTGCAGCGATGCATCAAGCCCCATGAGCTTGCCCGCACACCGGGCAATCGGGCTGACGGCCGATGCGCATCGTGTTCCATTCCATCCGCAGCGAATCGAGCATCGTCAGGCGGCCGACGAGCGGCGTGCCGATCGCGCCGATCACCTTGAGCGCTTCGGCGGCCTGCATCGAACCGATGATGCCGACCGTCGGCGCGAACACGCCCATCGTCGAACACGCGACTTCTTCGAACGGCTGGTCTTCGGGAAAGATGCACGCGTAGCAGGGCGATGCTTCGTCGCGGAAATCGAACGTGCTGATCTGGCCGTCGAAACGCAGCGCCGCGCCCGACACGAGCGGCACGCGATGCTTGACGCACGCGCGGTTGATGGCGTGACGCGTCGCGAAGTTGTCGGTGCAATCGAGCACGACGCTCGCGTGCGGCACCTCGCGATCGAGCCATGCATCGTCGACGCGCTCGGCCACTGCATTGACTACGACCTCGGGGTTGATCTGCGCGAGCATGTCGCGCCCGGACTCCACCTTCTTGCGCCCCACCGACGCGCTGACGTGCAGGATCTGCCGCTGCAGATTCGTGAGGTCGACCGTGTCGGCATCGACGAGCGTGAGGCGGCCGACACCCGCGGCCGCGAGATAGAGCGCCGCCGGCGAACCGAGACCGCCTGCGCCGACGACGATCGCGTGGGCGTCGATAAAACGCTGCTGCGCTTCGATGCCGATTTCGTCGACGAGAATATGGCGGGAATAGCGAAGGAGTTGATCGTCATTCATGGCGGGAGCGCGTGAGTGTGTCGCTGTGTCGCGCGAGGAAAGGCGGACTGGTGGTCCGCGGCGCGCATTCGTGGCTGTTATTTTAATCGCGCGGGGGAGAGCGGTTTGCCGTGGCTCAGCTTGCCGTAACCCAAGGGCTGGCGCATCGCCGGTTGAGCGACGCCTTTTGCGAAGGCTTCGCGGTGTGGCTTCACAGTGTGTCTTCGCAGCACGAGGCGCTGCGAAGACACATGCGGACGGCTTACTTGCCTTGCGTGGCCGGCGCCGATGCAGGCGCGGGAGCCGAGGCAGGAGCCTGAACCGGAGCCGGTCCCGAGGCACCCGGCACGGGCTGGGTCGGCTTCACCGCGACCGGCGCCGAAGCCGACGTAGCCGGCTTGTTCTGCGCGAGACGGCGCTCCATCAGCGACTTCGATTCCTGAACCGGCTTGCCTTCGAGCTTGTTGAGCCCCTGTTGCAGCATGAAGTCGTCAGCCGAGCCGAATTCGACCGGCTTGCGGTCGCGATCCTTCTGGCGTTGTTCCGGCGTCTTCTTGTCGTTCTGCTCTTCGAGCAGACGCAGCTGTTCCATGCGCTCCTGCTCGCGCTGCTCCGCTTCCTTCTTCTCGTTCGGGTCCTGCGTGTTCGCAAGGTGATTCGAGTAGTCGACTTCGCGGGTCACGAGCGCGTCGTCCGGATCGCCGTCTGCGTACTGGTCGACCGGAATGTCGGGGCGAATGCCCTTGTTCTGGATCGAGCGGCCGCTCGGCGTGTAGTAGTACGCGGTGGTCAGGCGCAGCGCGGTGTCGGCCGTCATGGGCCGCACGGTTTGCACCGAACCCTTGCCGAACGTGGTCTTGCCGACGATCAGCGCGCGGTGCTGATCCTGCAGTGCACCCGCGACGATTTCCGAGGCCGACGCCGAGTAGGCGTTGGTCAGCACGATCATCGGCACGGTCTTGAAGATGGCCGGCACGTCCTTGAGCGGATCGCTGTCGAACGATTGCAGACGGTAGTTATCGTAGGTGTCGCGATAGATCTGCTTCGAATCCGGAATCTGGCCGTTGGTGGACACCACCACCGAGTTCGGCGGCAGGAACGCGCCGGCCACGCCGACCGCGCTTTGCAGCAGACCGCCGCCGTTATTGCGCAGATCGAGAACGAGGCCCTTCAGGTTCGGCTCCTGGCGCGCGAGGTCCTGCAGCTTGGCGGCGAGGTCGGGCGTGGTGCGTTCCTGGAAGCTCGTGATGCGCACGTAGGCGAAGCCCGGCGCAACGATCTTGCCCTTCACCGACTGCACCTTGATGATCGCGCGCGTGACCGTGAGCGGGAACGTGCGGTCGTCGGTCTTGCGGAAGATCGTGAGCGTGACCTTGGTGCCCGGATCGCCGCGCATCTGCTTGACCGCCTGATCGAGCGTCATGCCGCGCACGGGCTTGTCGTTGATGCGCGTGATCAGGTCGCCCGGACGGATGCCGGCGCGGAACGCGGGCGTGTCTTCGATGGGCGAAATCACCTTGATCAGGCCGTCTTCCGACGAAATTTCGATGCCGAGGCCCGCGAAGCGGCCCTTGGTCTGTTCCTGCAGCTCTTCGTAATCGGTCTTGTCGAGGTACGACGAGTGTGGGTCGAGGCTCGACACCATGCCCTTGATCGCGGCGGTGAGGAGCTTCTTGTCGTCGACCGGTTCGACGTATTCGTGCTTGATCTGCCCGAACACTTCGGCGAAGAGCCTGAGCTGGTCTAACGGCAGCGGGGCAACCACGGCGCTGGCGGGTTGCTCGGCCGAGGCGGAGAACTGCAGGGTGGCAAAGACACCGGTAGCAAGGCCCGCGGCAATCAGGCCGATATTTTTCAGGTTCTTTCGCATAGAGTCTGTTGCGGGTCGGAAGCGCGTGGCAGCGTCGATAAAGATTGGACGGACAAGTATAACTGCACACCCGCCTGCTCAGGGCGTGGCGCAGATAATCGTGCTTCGACAGTACAGGACGGCCCGGGTTCGTGAGATCCGGAGCGCGCAGGGTGAATGCTTCGCCGGTGCATTCGACGGCCGGCTGCCCATACTGCCGCAAGCCACCCTCAAAGACCACCGGCGCGTCCGCCCAGGAAGCCGCTCAACCGGGTGGATAAAGGAAACCGCCTGGCGAAGCCGCCCAGCACGGCCGGCGACTCCGGCTACTACTCACAAAACAGTATTTCCCGGTCGTCCGGGATTGCGCTGTGCGGCCCCGCGCATGGTCTGCCGCGCGGGGCCGCATGCGGTTCGCGCAATCAGCCCGCCTTGCCCTGGCTCGCGACCGCGGCTTGCGCCTTCGCGATCGCGTCCTGGTCGCCGAGATAGTAGTGCTTGATCGGCTTCAGGTTTTCGTCGAGCTCATAGACGAGCGGCACGCCGTTCGGAATGTTCAGGCCGACGATGTCGCTGTCCGAGATGTCGTCGAGATATTTGACGAGCGCGCGGATCGAATTGCCGTGTGCGGCGATCAGGATCTTGCGGCCCGACTTGACGGCCGGCGCGATCGACTCGTTCCACAGCGGCAGCACGCGCGCGACCGTGTCCTTCAGGCACTCGGTGAGCGGCAACTGTTCGCGCGGCACCTTGGCGTAACGCGGATCGGCGTACGGCGCGCGCTCGTCGGTCGGCTCGAGCGCGGGCGGCGGCGTGTCGTAGCTGCGGCGCCACACCAGCACCTGCTCGTCGCCGAACTTCGCGGCGGTTTCGGCCTTGTTCAGACCCGACAGCGCGCCGTAGTGGCGCTCGTTCAGACGCCACGAATGCACGACCGGCAGGTACATCAGGTCCATCTGGTCCTGCACGTGCCACAGCGTGCGGATCGCGCGCTTCAGCACCGAGGTGTACGCGATGTCGAACGTATAGCCCGACTCCTTGAGCAGCACGCCAGCCTGCTGCGCTTCCCGGGTGCCCTGCTCGGTGAGGTCGACGTCGACCCAGCCGGTGAAGCGGTTTTCCTTGTTCCACGTCGATTCGCCGTGGCGGATGAGAACGAGTTTGTACATGAGAATTGCCGGTCGGTAGTAAGGAAGCGGTAAAGCGTCGGGCGGCTCGTCCAGAGGTGTGCCGCCATCGCGTCAGACGGTTATTTTATAATGGCTGGATTGCCCTTTCCGATTTCTCTCTTTCCGGCGGATTTTCCGTGAAGTTCTTCACTGATTACACAAACCTCGTACTGATCGCGATCGTCCTCATTTCCGGTGGGTTGCTGCTGTGGCCGACCATCAGCCGGCGCGGCCGCGGCGGCCTGTCGGCGGCCGAAGCCACCCAGCTGATCAACCGGCGCAACGCGGCGGTCATCGACCTGCGGCCGTCCGCCGATTACGCCCGCGGCCATCTGCCCTCGGCCCGGCATTTCGAACTCGCGGAGCTGCCGGCGAAGGTCGCGCAACTCGCGAAGAACAAGAACAACCCGGTGCTGCTGGTGTGCCAGACCGGCCAGCAGTCGAACAAGGCCGCGCGTCTCGTACAGGAAGCGGGATACGCCGAAGTCCATGTTCTCGAAGGCGGTGTCGACGCCTGGCAGAAAGCCGGCATGCCGGTTGTGAAACAAGGAGCAGTCAAGTGAACAAAGTGATCATGTACAGCACCCAGGTGTGCCCGTATTGCCAGATGGCCGAACGTCTTTTAAAGTCGCGCGGCGTCGAGCACGTCGAGAAAGTACTGATCGACAAGGACCCGGCCCGTCGTGATGAGATGATGACCCGCACCGGTCGTCGCACGGTGCCGCAGGTGTTCATCGGCGAGACGCATGTCGGCGGCTATGATGATCTTTCCGCGCTCGATCGCGCGGGCGGTCTGATGCCGCTGCTCGAAGCTGCCTGAGTTCGCGGGCTTTCGCGTCGCGCGAGCGGGCGGACAACTCGACAAGCCGGCGCATGCGCGCTCCGCCGGGGCGCGCGATCCGTCGCAACAATCTGGCGACCTATGTCAGCATGGGCCGCCGCCATGCATACCTATCAGGGAATCACTCAATCATGTCCGACGAGAATAACCAGCCGTTCTTCAACATCCAGCGCATCTACCTGAAGGACATGTCGCTCGAGCAGCCGAATTCGCCGGCGATCTTCCTCGAGCAGGAAATGCCGTCGGTCGAAGTCGAAGTCGACGTGAAGGCCGAGCGCCTCGCCGAATCCGTGTTCGAAATCCTCGTGACGGGCACGGTCACGGCCAAGGTCGCGGACAAGGTCGCGTTCCTGATCGAAGCGAAGCAGGCCGGAATTTTTGACATTCGCAACATTCCTGCCGAGCAGATCGATCCGCTCGTCGGCATCGCTTGCCCGACCATCCTGTTCCCGTACCTGCGCTCGAACATCGCCGACGCGATCACGCGTGCCGGCTTCCCGCCGATCCACCTCGCCGAGATCAACTTCCAGGCGCTGTACGAGCAGCGTCTCGCGCAGATGAGCGCGGCTCAGCAGGACGGCGCGGCGCAAAACGGCGTCACGCATTAAGGCGCCGCACGCAGTGCCGGCTATGAAAGTTGCCGTTCTCGGCGCCGGCGCATGGGGTACCGCCCTCGCCGGCCATCTCGCCTTAAGGCACGACACGGTGCTATGGGCGCGCGAGGCCGCGCTCGTTGCCGAGCTTTCCGCTGCGCACGAAAACGCCCGCTATCTGGCGGGCGTTGCCTTGCCGCCGGCGCTTCGCTATGAAGCGGACTTCGGTGTGGCGCTCGATCATGCGCTCGCCGAAGACGCGCTGTGCGTCGTCGCGACGCCGGTCGCCGGCCTGCGCGGTCTCTTCCAGGCGATGCGCAATGCGGGCAAGGTGCCGGCGCATGTCCTGTGGCTGTGCAAGGGTTTCGAAGCCGATTCGCAGTTGATGCCGCATCAGGTGGTCGCGGCCGAGCTGCCGGATCATGCCGGCAACGGCGTGTTGTCGGGGCCGAGCTTCGCGCGCGAAGTCGGCCAGGGCCTGCCGGTCGCGCTGACTGTCGCGAGCGCGTCGGCGGCGTGCCGCGAACGGACGGTCGCGGCGTTCCATCACGGCGCGATGCGCATCTATACCGGCGACGACGTCGTCGGCGTGGAAGTGGGCGGCGCGGTGAAAAACGTGCTGGCGATCGCCACCGGTATCGCCGATGGCCTCGGCCTCGGTCTCAATGCACGCGCCGCGCTGATTACGCGCGGGCTCGCCGAAATGTCGCGTCTCGGCGTGACGCTTGGCGGACGCGCGGAAACGTTCACCGGCTTGACGGGCCTCGGCGATCTGATTCTGACCGCCACCGGCGATCTGTCGCGTAACCGCACGGTCGGCATGCAACTCGCCGCGGGCCGTACGCTCGACGACATCCTCGGCGGCCTTGGTCACGTGGCCGAGGGCGTGCGTTGCGCGCAGGCCGTGCTCGCGATCGCGCGCGCTCATGCGATCGAGATGCCGATCACGCAGGCGGTTTGCGCGGTGCTGTTCGACGGCGTGGCGCCGCGCGATGCGGTCAGCGCGCTGCTGCGGCGCGATTCGAAGGCCGAATGAGCGAGGCGGGATAAGCCAGGCCGGTTCCGTCGGCCTGGTTGTCGGCTGCGTCGGCCGTGTCCGCTGTATTCGCCATATTTGCCGTCTCCCACCGCCCATTGGCCGGCCGTTTGGCGCGAGCCGCTTCGTGAATCGCCTCGCGAATCGCCGTTGAACGGCGGCCCCGCCTCGCTGTCCACCTTGTTATAAGAAGGCCCGGATCAGCGAGGTTCCCATGCCCACCTTCAATCTCAGTCACGGAAATTGCTCGCTCGAAGCGCGCGTGGTCGACATCACGACGCTCGCGGTCGATGCAATCGTCAACGCCGCGAATACGTCGCTGCTCGGCGGCGGCGGCGTGGATGGCGCGATTCATCGCGCGGCCGGCAGGGACCTGCTGCGCGAGTGCGAAACGCTCGGCGGTTGCGCGACCGGCGACGCGAAACTCACCGCGGGCTACCACCTGCCCGCGAAGCACGTGATTCACGCGGTCGGTCCGGTATGGCGCGGCGGCGCGCATGGCGAAGCCGATCTGCTCGCCTCGTGCTATCAGCGCTCGCTCGAAGTCGCGCGCGATGCGCATTGCGCGAGCATCGCGTTTCCGGCGATCAGTTGCGGCATCTATCGCTTTCCCGCCGACGAGGCTGTGCGCATCGCCATCGCGACCGTGCTTGCCATGTTGCCGCGCACGCCGCGCATCGGCGAAGTGGTGTTCGCCTGTTTCGACGACGCCATGTTCGCGCGCTACGAAGCTGAACTCGCGCGCCGTCAGGCGCCGCCTTCGAAGCCGGCCTGACGCCACGCTTCGAACACGACGACCGCAACCGTGTTCGACAGGTTCAGGCTGCGGTTGCCGGGACGCATCGGCAGACGCACGCGCTGCTCGTTCGGAAAGCGTTCGAGCAGCGCACCGGGCAGGCCACGCGTTTCCGCGCCGAACACGAACCAGTCGCCGGGACGGAACACATGGTCGTGAAAGCGGCCCGAGCCGCGCGTCGTGAACGCGAACATGCGCGCGAGGTCCGGCGTTTCTTTTGCGATGAACGCGTCCCAATCGGCATGCACATGCATTTGCGCGTACTCGTGATAGTCGAGGCCGGCGCGGCGCATTTTCGCGTCGTCGAGCGGAAAGCCGAGCGGCTCGATCAGATGCAGCCGCGCACCGGTGTTCGCGCACAGGCGGATCACATTGCCGGTGTTCGGCGGAATTTCGGGTTCTACGAGAACGACGTTGAACATGACAGGACCACGTGGAGACTAGTTTTTAGGGGTGCGTAGCGCGACGAAGTTCGTGACCCGCCGTGCGCCCGCGGCCTTCAGCGTATGCGCGAGCGCTTCGAGCGTGGCGCCGCTCGTCATCACATCGTCGACGATGCCGACATGCAGGCCGCGCACCGCATGCGTGACACGAAACGCGTGGCTGACGTTTTGCCGGCGCGCCTCGAGATCGAGCCGCGACTGCGGGGCGGTGTCGAGCGTTCGTTGCAGCAAGGTGGCGTCGCTGCGCACGCCGAGCGCGCGGGCGAGCGGCCTGGCGATCTGCCACGCCTGGTTGTAGCCGCGTTTCGCGAGACGGCGGCCGGCCAGCGGCACGGGCGCGATCACGTCGGGATGGCCGGCGGCATGCGCCGAGGCATCTTGCGCGAGCCGTGCGAGGCGTCGCGCGAACTCGCGTGCAAGCATCAGACGCGCGCGGAACTTGAGGCCAACCGCGAGCGTGTCGAGCGGCGCGCGATAGTCGGCGAGCGCGAAGCTCGCGTCGAACGGCGGCGGCGCGGCCACGCAAGCAGCGCAGCGATACTGCGCGCGAGCGGCCCAGCGCGTGGCCGGCAGCGGCACCGCGCAGACCGTGCAGCGCAGGCGGCTTTCGTTCCAGTAGGCGGCGTCGCAACCCTCGCACAACGTCTTATGCGACAAATTGCCGCATAACGCGCAAAGGTTCGGCAAGAGCGCGTGCAACGCGCGCGGCCATGCCGAATGCGCGCCTTTCGAAAGACGCGCGAGGTGATTGCGACAGGACGAAGAAAATGACTGGAATTGCACGAGTGGGCGGCTGCGAAAGCCTTTCAAGCTGAATGCCGGGAAACGAACGAGTATACTTCGAGCTCTACGCCAGCACGACACTCATGTCCCCAACATCCGCTCAATCTGGCCGTCCGGCCTATGATTCCCGGCGCCTCAGGCGTATTTTCGACCGCCGCGCCGCAACCTTCGACGAGGTGGCTTTCCTGCCGCGCGAGATCGCGCAACGCATGAACGAGCGTCTCGATTACATCAAGGTGGCGCCGGCGAGCGTGCTCGATGCGGGCTGCGGCGCGGGCGAAGACATCCCCGCCTTGCGCGAGCGCTTTCCCGAGGCGCCGGTGTTCGGCTCCGATCTGTCGCACGGCATGCTCAGGCGCGCGCTGCGTCACGATGCCGGCGACACGAGCTGGCGGCGCTTCCTGCCGGCCTCGCTCGGCAAGGCGCTCGGCGCGCGCGGTCCGCGCTTCGCGCAGGCCGACTTCTCTGCGCTGCCGTTCGCGGCTGGCGCATTCGAATTCATCTGGTCCAATCTCGCGCTGCACTGGCATTCGCGGCCCGATCTCGTGTTTCCCGAATGGCAGCGCGTGCTCAAGGTGAACGGCCTGCTGATGTTCAGCACGCTCGGCCCCGACACGCTCAAGGAGTTGCGCGGCGCCTACGCCGAGATCGAGGCCGCGCACGGCGTCGCGTCGCGCAAGCATGTGATCGACTTCGTCGACATGCACGATCTCGGCGACATGCTCGTCGAAGCCGGCTTCGAGATTCCGGTAATGGACCAGGAAACGCTCACGATCACCTACAAGTCGCCCGAGTCGCTGCTCGCGGACGTGCGCCGCTGGGGCGCATATCCGTTCGAGCGCGAGACGCTGCCGGGTGCCGTCGCGCGCAGGCTGCACAAGGCTCTCCTCGCGGCGCTCGAAGCGCGCCGGCGCGCCGACGGCACGATCGCGCTGACCTTCGAGGTGATCTACGGGCATGCATGGAAAGCGGTGCCGCGCACCACGACCGAGGGCCATGGCATCGTGCGCATCGAGGACATCGGACGCGGTTCGGGCAAGCGCCGTTAGCGGATGGCCGGCGCGTTGGCGGCGTTTTGCCTGTGTTTTACCTGTGTCTTGCCGGCGTCTTGCCGGCGTCTTGCCTGTACTTGCCGGTGGAGCACAGGCCGCTTGCCGGCCTGTCGTTAGCACGTTGCGCGGCGGTTGTCGACCGGTGCTTTGGCCCATTTGCAGAGGGGTTGCCGACGCGGTAAAGAGGACATCTGTTATGCCTGAGATTTGCCTTTCGAAAGAGCCGCAAAAGGCTGGGCAAAATGGCGCTAAGGCTTGTCGCGCCTGGCTTGCGGGGCAATCGGGGCTTGCTTGTGGATGCCATGGATCGCGCCTATAATGCGTCAGTTTGTCGCCCGGAGTTCCCACCTCCGCGGCGGTAAGCCGAGGGTGCAAGACGGCAGCATGAAGTGACGCGGTAGGGGTTGGAGCGGTCGCAAGCGGTGGCGAAAGTCGTCGCGAAGATGCACGGCGTGCACGGCAAAAGCGGCGGCCGCGGGAAGCATCCGGGCAGTAGAGGAAGTAGAAGAAGGCGGACCGGAAGCGGCGATTCGCAGGAGGCAGCGATGGGTGCATCAGATCATCTGCTGGCGGATTCGGAGCCCGTCCTCAAGGACTGGACCATGAAGCGCAACTGTTCGATCTCGCCGCGGCAGTTTGTCTGCCTGTACGTGTCGCTTGCGTTGTTCTCGCTGGCAATTGCTTTCATGCTGGTTCTGGTCGGCGCCTGGCTGGTGCTGCCGTTCACCGGAATCGAGTTGCTGGCGGTAGGTATCGCGTTTGCAATATATGCGCGTCATGCTGTCGATTACGAGCGCATCCGGTTGTTTCCTGGCCGGCTCGTGATCGAGCAGGTCAGCGCCGAGCAGATTACGCAGTTCGAATTCAATCCGCGCTGGGTGCGGATCGAGCCGGGTGCAACGCCGCGCGACCAGATCAAGCTGGTCTCGCGCGGGCAGACGATCATGATCGGGCAACATCTCGCGCAGAATCGGCGCGCGCAGTTCGCAGGCGAGCTGCGTATGTGGCTGGCACGCTGTTAGGTAGTGCCGGACACGCGGCGTTCAAGGGGGCGCGCGAGACACGCTGCCAGCGGGGTCGATGGGTTTGAATGGAAAATTTGGGTAAGGAAGCTATGAAAACAATCAAGCGAGCGCTTACGAGCGTGCTGGCGACGAGCGGACTGCTTTTCGCCGGTGCCGCCCTGGCAGTGGGCGATGCTCCTGGCGGCCCAGCCGTCAACGCGATCAATCTCCAGCCGCCTGCAACGAGAATCGCCGAGGAGCTGTTCAGCCTGCACATGTTCATGCTGGCGCTTTGCACGGTGATTTTCGTCGGCGTGTTCGGGGTGATGTTCTATTCGATCTTTGCCCACCGCAAATCGAAAGGCCACAAGGCATCCCATTTCCACGAAAGCACCACCGTCGAAATCATCTGGACGATCGTGCCGTTCGTCATCGTCGTGCTGATGGCGCTGCCCGCCACCAAGGCCGTCGTCGCGATGAAGGACACCTCGAACGCCGACCTCACGATCAAGGTCACCGGCTACCAGTGGAAGTGGGGCTACGACTACGTGAAGGGCCCGGGCGAGGGCATCAGCTTCCTGTCCACGCTCGCCACGCCGCGCGCCGAGACCGAGGGCCGCGAGCCGATCTCCACGCTCTATCTGCAGGAAGTCGACAACCCGCTCGTGGTGCCCGTCGACAAGAAAATCCGCATCATCACCACCGCGAACGACGTGGTCCACTCCTGGTACGTGCCGGCCTTCGGCGTGAAGCAGGACGCGATCCCGGGCTTCGTGCGCGACACGTGGTTCAAGGCTAACCGCACCGGCACGTTCCGCGGCTTCTGTACCGAACTGTGCGGCAAGGAGCACGCGTTCATGCCGGTCGTCGTCGAGGTGCTGTCGGCCAACGACTACGCGAAGTGGGTCGAGGTGCAGCAGAAGAAAATGGCCGCCGGCCAGGACGATCCGAACAGGACCTACACGATGGCCGAGCTGATGGAGCGCGGCGGCAAGGTCTACGCGGCGAACTGCGCGGTCTGCCACCAGCCGACCGGCAAGGGCGCGGGCGTATTCCCGGCGCTCGACGGCAGCAAGATCGCCAACGGCCCGATCGCCGATCACGTGAGCCTCGTGCTCAAGGGCAAGAACGCCATGCCTTCGTGGGCGCCGACGCTGAACGACGTCGAAATCGCCTCGGTCATCACCTACGAACGCAACTCGTGGGGCAACCACACGGGCGACATTCTCCAGCCGAAGCAGGTGGCCGACGCGCGCAACGGCAAGCTGCCGGAAGGCGGCAACCATCTGGCCGACGCGGGTGCCGCGGCCTCGGGTGCGGAAGCGGCGTCCGTGCCGGCTGCCTCGGGCAACGACGCAGCGGCCGCCACGGATGGCGCGGCGGCCACGCTGCCGGCGAACGTCTACTTCGAGACCGGCAAGAGCACGCTGCCGGTCGACGCGAAAGCGGCGGTCGAGGCGGCCGCGGCCTACGCGAAGGCGCATCCGGATGCGAAATTCACGCTGTCGGGCTTTACCGACGCCACCGGTTCGGCCGATCTGAACGCGAAGCTCGCGAAGGATCGTGCGCAAGCCGTGCGCGACGCACTGAAAGCAGCCGGCATTGCCGAAGACCATATTATTTTGAAGAAGCCGGAAACGATCACCGGCGGCACCGACGCGAAGGAAGCCCGGCGCGTTCAGATCAGCCCGGCAGCCTGACGTGTTCATGGTCAGCACCGCAGAATTCGCTTTAGGAGATTGTCATGTCTAGCATCGGACACGATGTAGTCGCGGGCCACGAGCACGTGCACGGCGACCATGCCCACGAAACGCCGCACGGCTGGCGCCGCTGGCTGTTCGCCACCAACCACAAGGACATCGGTACGCTGTACCTGATCTTCTCGTTCACCATGTTCCTGTCCGGGGGCGTGATGGCGCTGATGATCCGTGCCGAGCTGTTCGAGCCGGGTCTGCAGATCATGCGTCCCGAGTTCTTCAACCAGTTGACCACCATGCACGGACTGATCATGGTGTTCGGCGCGATCATGCCGGCCTTCGTCGGCTTCGCGAACTGGATGGTGCCGCTGCAGATCGGCGCATCGGACATGGCTTTCGCACGGATGAACAATTTCAGCTTCTGGCTGCTGCCGGTGGCTGCAGTGTTGCTGGTCGGTTCGTTCTTCGCACCGGGCGGCGCGACTGCCGCGGGCTGGACGCTGTACGCACCGTTGTCGACGCAGATGGGCCCGGGCATGGACTTCGCGATTTTCGCGATCCACCTGATGGGTGCGTCGTCGATCATGGGCGGTATCAACATCGTCGTGACGATCCTGAACATGCGCGCACCCGGCTTGACGCTGATGAAGATGCCGATGTTCGTGTGGACCTGGCTCATCACCGCGTACCTGCTGATCGCCGTGATGCCGGTTCTGGCAGGCGCGATCACGATGGTGCTGTTCGACCGCCACTTCGGCACGTCGTTCTTCAACGCGGCGGGCGGCGGCGACCCGGTCATGTACCAGCACATCTTCTGGTTCTTCGGGCACCCCGAGGTGTACATCATGATCTTGCCGGCGTTCGGGATCGTCTCGCAGGTGATCCCGGCGTTCTCGCGCAAGCCGCTGTTCGGCTATAGCTCGATGGTGTACGCAACGGCGTCGATCGCGATCCTGTCGTTCATGGTCTGGGCACACCACATGTTCGTGACCGGCATGCCGGTCACGGGCCAGCTGTTCTTCATGTACGCGACGATGCTGATCGCGGTGCCGACCGGCGTGAAGGTGTTCAACTGGGTCGCGACGATGTGGCGCGGTTCGCTCTCCTTCGAAACGCCGATGCTGTTCGCGGTGGGCTTCCTGATCGTGTTCACGTTCGGCGGCCTGTCGGGTCTGATGCTCGCGATGGCACCGCTCGACATCCAGTATCACGGTACTTATTTCGTGGTCGCGCACTTCCATTACGTGCTGGTGGCGGGGTCGCTATTCGCGCTGTTCTCGGGGTGGTACTACTGGTCGCCGAAGTGGACCGGCTGGATGTACAACGAAACGCGCGGCAAGATCCACTTCTGGGCGTCGATGTTCTTCTTCAACCTCGCGTTCCTGCCGATGCACTTCGTCGGTCTCGCGGGCATGCCGCGTCGTTATGCCGACTACCCGGCGCAGTTCACCGACTGGAACCAGGTCATCTCGATCGGCGCGTTCGGCTTCGGTCTCTCGCAGGTGTACTTCCTGTTCGCGGTGGCGCTGCCGGCTTACCGTGGCGGTGGCGAGCACGTGGAAGCGGGCGACAAGCCGTGGGACGGCGCAACGGGTCTCGAGTGGACCGTGCCGAGCCCGGCACCGTTCCATACGTTCGAGCATCCGCCGACCGTCGAGTAAGCCTCTTCCGAAGTGTCGGATTCCGGCGGCGCGACATGCCGCTCTGGAACCCGGCGCTTCGTGAGGCCGCCATGTGGGCGGCCTCGTCAGTGACGAACCGTATTCAGACAATCGAGCATGACGCGCAATCCAGAGGGAAGACGTACGCCGGAGCAGATTCGCGCGGGCAACAGGCGGATAGGGTTGGTGATGTTCGCGGTCGCGGCGCTGTTTTTCGTGAGCGTCATCGTCAAGCAGTGCTGGTTTAGCTGACGGTGTGGGTGGGCGCAGGCTGACGGCTGCGGCCGTTGAAGTCTGCTTGCAGGTTTGTTGAGGATTCGAATGTCGACGCAAACGCCGGCTCCGGCCGACCGCTCTTTCAACCGTTTGATGCTGGTCAAGCTGTTCGTCGTCGCCGTGATGATGTTCGGTTTCGGTTTCGCGCTGGTGCCGATGTATCGCGCGATCTGCCAGGTGACCGGCATCAACAACCTCGTGCAGCGCGATGTTTCGGTGCGCGAGGCGAAGAATACGCAGGTCGACATGAGCCGCACGATTTCGATCGAATTCGATGCGAACGCGCGCGGTCCGCTCGGTTTCAGGCCGGAGCAGCGCAGCCTCGACGTGCATCCGGGCGAAGTGACGACGGTGATGTACGACGTGAGCAACGAACAGGCGCGCACGATTCACGCGCAAGCCATTCCGAGCTACGCGCCGAAGCAGGCGACCGAGTACTTCAGGAAGATCGAGTGTTTCTGCTTCACGCAGCAGACGTTGAACGCAAGCGAGAGCAAGCGGATGCCGGTGGTGTTCGTGGTCGATCCGAAGTTGCCGAAGGATGTGAAAACGATCACGCTGTCGTACACGTTCTTCGAATTGAACACGCCGGCGGCGGCGAGCACGGACGACGCGGCGCCGAAGGCGGAAGCGCAGACTGCTTCCGCGAAGCCGGTCTGATGCGGGTGCGATGGCGCAAGCCGCAGATGAAGGACGAGGTGAGATGAGCGATAACGGCGGCAGCCCGCGCAAGAGCAGTTTCGGTCAGTCGATGCGCGCTGTGTTCTGGTCGTTTTTCGGCGTGCGCAGGCGCCGCGATCTGGAAGCGGATGCCACGCAACTCAATCCGCTGCATGTGATCGTGGCGGCGTTGATCGGCGCGGCGATTTTGATCGGTGTGCTGATTCTCGTCGTGCATGCGGTCGTCGGGTAGGGCAACGGCAGCGAAGCCCACGAATTAGAGAGAAGCGGTGCGGTATCGACGCGCCGCCGAAGATACAGCCGGAGATTCCGGAACAACTGGACTGAAGTGGAGAATCAAGAATGAGCGGTCAAAACGAGAGCCCGTACTATTTCGTACCGCATCCGTCGCGGCATCCGATCAGCGCCGCTGCCGGATTGCTGGTCATGCTCGGATCGCTTGCGGCCTGGATCAACGAACACACGTGGGCGCCGCTCGGCGTGCTCGTCGGTTTGCTGTGGCTGCTCTTTACGCTGTGGCACTGGTTCGGCGACGCGATCGCCGAATCGGAAGGCGGCATGTACGGCAAGAACGTCGACCGCTCGTACCGCTGGAGCATGAGCTGGTTCATCTTCTCCGAAGTGATGTTCTTCGGCGCTTTCTTCGGCGCGCTCTTCTATGCGCGTGAAATCGCGCTGCATCAGTTGGGCAGCCTCGACTTCAAGCTGATCTGGCCGGATTTCTCGGCGGTGTGGCCGAACAACGGTCCCGCGAACCTGGTGTCGACCTACAAGTCGATGCAGCCGTGGCCGGTGCCGACCATCAACACGGCACTGCTGCTGTCCTCGGGAGCGACGCTGACGGTTTCGCACCATGCGCTGCGCGACAACCATCGCAAGAAGGCGATCGCCTGGCTGGCCGCGACGCTCGTGTTTGGCGTGTGCTTCCTGTTCCTGCAGGGCTTCGAATATTTCCACGCGTACAACGAACTGAATCTGACGCTCGCCTCGGGCATCTACGGTTCGACGTTCTTCCTGCTGACGGGCTTCCACGGCTTCCACGTGTTCCTCGGCGGCACGATGCTCGCGGTGGTGCTGGTGCGTCTGATTCGCGGCCACTTCACGCCCGAACATCACTTCGCGTTCGAAGGCGCGGCCTGGTACTGGCACTTCGTCGACGTCGTGTGGCTCGGTCTGTACGTCGTCGTGTACTGGCTGTAACGCAGTCGGGCTCGCGCATACCGCTTGGCCGGATGTGCGCGGGCCGTTGGCGCAACGTCTATCGGGCGGCGCGCACGAGCAGTAGGCAAGGATCTGTGCAGCGCCGCCCTCGACCTGTCAGGGCGGCGTTTTGTTTGGCGGTGCGGAAAATGTATCGCTGACGTTCGTGGCCTGAGCGGTGACCAGAGCGGTCCGAAACCTGAAGCGCCGGGTTCAAGGCCCGGAGTCGATGCGTAGGATCGGCGAACTCGCTTGCGCGAAGCAGATCAGGCGCTGGCGTATGAGCGGTTCACACTACGCCGGTTTGGGCCGGCGAGGCTCAGCGCCCGTACGGAATACCGGTCGACTGGATCCAGCCCATCCAGTGCGCGAACAGGATGAACAGGAACAGCGAAATCGACAGGCCTACTCGCGTGGCGAGCGACCAGACCATCCGCTTGGTCTTGCCTTTGTCGTGCATCATGAAATACAGCGCCGACACCATGCTGGCGATGATCAGAGCAAAGGCGATGGGAACGATAATGTGCATGGAACCAACTGAAACGGGAAAGCGCAGTGGCAAGACAGACATTATCGCACCGCATGCGGGCATTCGCCGGGGCTTGCCGGTGACTCGCGACACATCGCCGGAGCGCATGCAATGAAGTTTCGCCTGATTCCCGCGCTGCTGATCCTGCTGGTCGTCGTCGTGACGGTGCGGCTCGGCTTCTGGCAACGCGACCGCGCGCATCAGAAGGAAGCGCTCGAGGCGCGCATCACGCAATTCGAAAACGCGCCCGCATTGCCGGTGAGCGCCGCGCCGCTCGCGCTGAAGGACATCGAATTTCACCGCGTGAAAGCGCGTGGCAGTTTCGTCGCGGACAAGGTCGTGTACCTCGATAATCGTCCGTATAACGATCAGCCGGGCTTCTATGTCGTCATGCCTTTTAAACTGGACGACGGCGGCTACGTGCTGGTCAATCGCGGCTGGCTGCCGCGCAACATGAGCAATCGCGAGACCATCGCGCCGTACGCGA
>Ga0154001_1000032_pt1 | contig 34318 bp, 9 predicted proteins | sample TSNJ085MetaG_FD_104699 | JGI IMG/M metagenome (GOLD analysis project Ga0154001, IMG submission 104699) | Attine ant fungus gardens microbial communities from New Jersey, USA - TSNJ085 MetaG | ecosystem: Host-associated > Fungi > Mycelium > Unclassified | place: USA: New Jersey, Wharton State...
CTTGTTACAGTCACCTCAGTAACTTTACAACACTTTGTAGTTTTTTCTTTTCTACTTGGTTATTTTATTAGATATTTTACTACTAAGTTGTTTAGTGAAGTAAAATAATCTTATATTCTATTTAAATGATTTTGATTACTTTAGTCAAGTAGAAAGTCAACTTAACAATGCTAGTAAAAGCAAAGCTTATAACAATTACTTTGGTAACTTTACAAAAGCTAACAATTCCATTAAGAAATAGTATTGAACAAGATTATAATAGAGGCTTTGAAGTTCAGTTAGTATATATATCTGCTAGTTCTTGTAAAGAGCAAACTAGAATATATTGTTGAGTTCTTTCTTATAATACTGAAATCTTTTTAAAAGTAAATTATTATAATATAAACTTGTTGGAATTAGTCTTTTCTATGGATTTAGACATAGATAAAGTAGTAAATGAATTGTAGTGACTTAGCCTGAGATGACTTAACTGCACTCCTAGTCTGAGTTGACAAGAAAAACTCAGTGGAGTTCTTGTTCAATTTTATATACTACTTATACATTTACTATATGGCTTATATGCTACTTTTTCTATACTTATTATGTGATCTTATCATATTATATCATCTGACTTTGTGATATATTACTTGTGATATGTTATGTGATACTTTCCCATACTCCTTCTTATATAGTAAGCTCAAATAAGAAAAGAAAAGAAAAATAAAATAATAACTTAGCTGTTTTGCCAAGTTATAACAAGATAGACATTATACTTATCAAGGTTTGACTTTACATTAAAATATATTCCAGGAAGCAGAATGGAAAAGACAGATAGTCTAAGCAAGAGGCTAGATTGGGAAGTAGAGATAAAAAGAGACAACAAAAATGAAATATTAATGAAGCTAGAATAGCTAGAAGTAAGAAAAACAAAAAAGGTAGAAATCATCATAGAAGGAGTAGATTTGTTAGAGGAAGTAAGATAGTCAAAGGTAAAAGACAATGAGATAATGAGAGCAGTTAAAAAAATGAAGTAGGCAGGAGTAAAAATGTTGAGAGATAAGGAGTAAAGAGAAGTAGATAGTATTATGTACAAAAAAGAAAGGATATATGTACCTAAAGATAATAGGTTGAGAGTGGAAATCATTAGGCTACACTATGATATACCAGTAGGAGGACATAGAAGGTAGTAGAAGATGGTAGAGCTGGTCATTCACAATTTTTGAAGACTAGGAGTAACCAAGGAGATAAAGCAATATATAGAAGGGTATGATTTCTATCAAAGAAATAAAAACTGCATAAAGTAGCTAGTAGACAAGTTAATATCCAATTCAATTCCAGAAAAACCTTGGACATATATTTCAGCAGACTTTATTACTAAGTTGCTGCTAGCCCAGGAATATGACTTAATCTTAGTAGTGGTAGATAGATTAACAAAAATGGTCTACTTTATTTCTACTACAGAGAAAATGTCAGTAGAAGAACTAGCTAAACTATTCAAAAACAATATATAGAAGTTGTATAGACTACCCAAGAGTATAATTTTGAACAAAAAACTATAGTTCACAACAGAATTGATAAAAGAGCCAAATTGAATATTAGAGATTAAAAGTAAATTGTCAATGGTATTCTACTCTCAAATGGATAGGTAAACAGAGAGGGTCAACCAAAAATTGGAGTAGTACTTAAGAATGTTCATAGACTACAGACAAGAATAGTAGCTAGATTAGTTGGAAACAGCTGAGTTTATGTACAACAATAAGATATATTCTAGTACAAAAATATTGCTCTTTAAAGCAAATTGTTACTGATAGACAGTGAATGTCCTTAGTGATTACTCTAGGTGGATGTTCAAGAAGAACTTGATAGAGTTCTTTGTTAGATTGGACTACTACTTATACTACTTTATAGTAGCTGTGCTACTATTAGCTCACAATCATATGTCCTTCCAGAATGTTCTACAATCATCTGATCTTGTCATATGATCTGATTACCTAAGTTTTCATGCTATTTATATCTTGACCCCATTGTATAATTTGAGGTTTTAGATTGAGTATTTAACTGCACAGAAAACCATTTCTATTTTTGGGGCTCTTATAATACAGTTCTTAAATATATGATTGTGGTGGTCTGTGCACCAGAACAGTCTACCATATGATCACTACCTATTGTTCTATATATAGAAGTGCTATTGTTCTTGAAATAGAGATAACCTAACCATCTTAGGGCAGTTCTTTGTTCTATTCAAGGACAGATGATAATCTATGGATAAAAATCAGTTGTCATATGCAAACATTGAGGACCTTGTATCTCCATGGGATCTTATTGCCTCGGGATCTATTTATAGCTGAAAGAAGTGCATTGAAAAGAGCTTCACGATAGTTATTGAAGCAAACAATTACATTAAGCAGTTCCCAAGATATTAGCAATTTAGTGTCTGGTGACTTGGTAATCATAGACTGATCTACTGATAACTCAGTGAATACTGATTGCTTTGAGACGTTTTTTGATACCATTTGAAAGGTCTTCTTAAGGGCTTTTGTTGGCCATTTAGATCATCAAAATTGGTCAAGTATTCCTAGAGTTATGGTCTGAATAAAGTTTGTGACATTATGACTTGGCAAAATGGCTAAGTCATTATTTTATTTTATTTCACTATCTTTTCTTTTCTTATTTGGACTTACTATACAAGGAAAGAGTACAGAAAAGTATTACATGACAATGTTGTATATCATAGTCATATATCAAGATGTCACAAAGTCACATCACATAATGGTGTTACATAATGGTGTTACATGATAAGTATGGGAAAGTAGTACATAGACCATATAGTAGTTGTATAAGTAGTATACAGAATCAAATAGAAACTCTATTGAGTTCTCTTTGTTAACTTAGACTTAGAGTATAATTAAGTTGTCTTAGGCTAAGTTACTATGGGAGAGCAAGTGGTAGGGATAACTTAGATGACCTTTGGCAAGGTAGCAGACTGGAAAAGCCTGGCTAGTCATCCACTCAGACTGTATTATATCTATAAGGTTTGGTATTAGAGGTGTAGATAAAGACTTGGTTAAGATTGGTAAGACCCATGAGTGGTATACTAACTATACTTGCTAGTAAACTCATTACAGTACGTAAAAGTTGGTACCTTAGGGGTATCATGCTAGGCACAACCTAGATTAATCTCATAATCATTTCAACTATTTTTATATTATAATAAACTGTACTTCTTTATTTTAATTTCTTTCTGATACCTCCACTACCTATTCATCCCCACAAACCCTTTAGCATACAATTAAGGACTGTTACTGTCCCCTTTTCTATTTTGCTCATCACAGTAAAAACTTCTTTTGCTCCTTTTAGTACCTAGCCCTAGAGCAGTTTAACTTAGACCTAGAAAGAATCTTCTAGATGCTCACATTCTTCAAGAGCAAACAAGCAGCTAAATATTCCAAGAACCTCTTCTATATAGAGATAGATACCAGCATTTTTCCTATTTCATTTTGGTCAGTCTTCAAACAGCAGTTCCAGGCTTAGTTTTATTCTGTCAATGTAAAGATAGATACCACTAATATCTTAAAGAAATTCTTTTATTACCAAAATAGCTAGATAGTAGAAAGCTATCTAGACTCCTTCTAGACCTTGGTCTCTAACACTAGACATACAGATCCTTAAACTCTTGTTGTTAAGTTCTGCAGTTGATTGTGAACTGAAATCCAAAACCAGATTGTAACTATGCCAGTAGGATGCTCTAGAGATATAGACCTAGAAGTCTAGTATAAGGCAGCTCAAAGAATTGACCAAGCTTGACTAACAAATGAAGCTCTATTGCTTAGATGTAAGACAATTAATAACAGAGTAGCAGCAGGAGTTGATAGAAGATTTTCTAGCCTTGAAGAATTCTATTTCTAAGAAAGAGAACTCTCTAGTAGAGGAGGATTTTGTGTAGAGTGGTCAGCAAAGAGTGCATCCTAGTTACTCCTAGTAAATAGGTTTAGTATACTTGCTATAGAGAAAAGTAATACAAGTATAGATGAACCCACAAACACACTTTTCTCTTCTCTTCAATTCTGATATCAAAGCCCCTGTTCAGAGACCAAAATAGGAAAAAAAAACTACCTAAGTGACTCTCTATGAATATCTAACATATTTGTGGAGTATTTCTTATACTGCCTATAGAACTCCTTACAACAGACACTACTAAAACCCACTCCATCAAAACTCTATTCAACTATAGAGCAACTGGTAGCTTCATTAACAAGGACTTTGTTCATGCTAAGAGGATTAACACTCAGAGCATCTCTTGCTCTATACTAGTATTCAATATGGACAGATCTTCTAACAAAATAGGCCAGATTTCTGAGGTAGTAGATATCATTCTCTAGTACAACTCCTAGTCAGAACAGATGCTTCTTGCAGTCTCTAGCCTAGAAAGGCAGAACCTCATACTTGGTTACTTCTAGCTCAAAGATCATAACCTAGAAGTTAACTGGTAGAAAGGAAAAGTACTTATGATTCAGTACCTGTCATAATATAAAGGATATCAAGTGCTATGAAAGGAGTATACCTTGAGGAAGAGATAGCAGGTCTAAGCTATAAATACCTATTAGAGTGGTTCCATGCCAGAACTTACAGAAGAGAAAGAAAAGATACCTAGTAGTATAGACGGAAAAGATTGAGAACCAGAGGATTGCCTGTTTATAATCTGACTTCTACTGGTCCTGGAACAGAAAGAACTTTAAACTACTACTACTGCTTTGTAATATCTGGTAGAGAAAGCCTATTATAGTATAGAGATACAAGCAGGTCTTACCTCTATACCAAACTATATCAGAGGATTTGAAGCAGTATTTGCAAAAGAAATTTTCAACATTCTTCTAGAGTATTACTGTTGGGATTATGCTATCAAACTCCTTTCTAGATTGGAACCCAAGTTGTTCAAGATATATCCTCTGTCTTCTATAAAACAAAAGAAGTTAGATACCTTCCTTAAAGAGAACTTGTATACCAGATAAATCCAACTTTTTAAATTCTCTATAGCTGCTCCAGTCTTTTTTATTAAGAAAAAGAATAGTTTGCTTTACCTGGTCCAAGACTATTGGTCTTTTAATGCTATAATAATCAAAAACAAATATCCCCTTCTTCTAATCTCTGAACTCATTTCATAGCTTCATAGAGCCAAGTATTTCACCAAGCTTGACATCTGCTAGAGCTTTAACAATATACATATTAAGCCCAGAGATAAATAGAAGACTATGTTCTGTACCAACTGTAAACTATTTGAACCATTGGTAATATTCTTTAGTATAATTAATAGTTCAGCCATATTCCAAATGATAATGAATGATATCTTCTAGAACCTCATAGCAGAAGATATTGTAGTTGTCTATCTAGATGACATTTTCATCTTTACTAGGACTATAGAAAAATATATAAGAGCTGTCTGAAGAGTACTTGAGATCTTGGTAGAACATAAGCTATTCCTTCATCTAAAGAAATGCAAATTCCAGAAGAAGTGGATCAAGTACCTAGACCTAGTCATCTCAGAAAATAAAGTCTCTATGAACCCCATCAAGGTCACTGGAGTCTGTAAGTGGTCAATCCTAAAGAACAAGACCAATGTTCAAGTCTTCTTGGGGTTTATCAACTTTTATAGACAATTCATACAAGACTTCTTGACCATAGCATATCCTCTCTTTGGCCTGACCTAAGCTAACCAAGCATAAACCTGGATAGATAAGGAATACAAGGCCTTCAATGTCCTTAAGCAAGCGATAACCTCTGCTTCAGTACTGGTATTGCTGTAAGACTTAAACTCTCTTTAGGATTAAGGCAGATAGTTTTGACTTCACTACCAAAGCAGTTCTATCACAACAATTGCCCATGGATAAAAGGTAGCATCTAGTGGCCTTCTATAGCAAGTCATTATTTCCAATAGAACAAAACTACAAGATTTACAATAAGAAAATACTAGCTATTATCTAGGCCCTGGAAGAGTGGAGACATTTTCTCAAAGAAGTGGTCCATCCAGTAAAAATTTGGATAGACTATAAGAACCTTGTTATGACTTGGTAAAATGGCTAAGTTATTATTTTATTTTATTTTATTTTATTTTATTTTCTTATCTAAATTTACTATACAAGAAGAAGTATGAGAAAGTATCATATGATATATTACAGATAATATGAAAGTCAGGTGATACTATATGATAGAGTTACATGATAAGCATAGGAAACATAGTGTACAAACTATGTAGTAAATATATAAGTAGTGTACAGAACTGAATGAGAACTCTATTAAGTTCTTCTTATCAACTTGAACTAGAAGTGGTTCTAAGATGTCTCAGTCTAAGTTCTTACAAATCTCAAGTACTTCATGACAGCTAAAAAACTCAACTGTTGTCAAGCTCACTAGTCTTTGTACTTTGCTTGTTTTGACTTTACTTTCTGCCACTACTCCAGACAGTCTATAAAAAAGTCTGACATCTTGTCTCGAAGGCCAGACTATAGGACTGAAGCTAGCAATAATAAAGGTATTATACTTCTCTGACCAGAATTCTTTGCCATCTGGGCATTGAAGAGGATCAAACTCACTGAAATTGAATAAAAGGTATTTTCCAATATCTAACAGAGTAACTGAGACAGAAACTTAGAAAAGCCAGTTGCTAAAGCCACCTTAGAGCTATGATAGTCTGCCAATAAGTCATTACACTCCTCAGAGTAGTCTAATATAAATAGCTTGCTCTGATTCTGAGGCAAAATATATATACTCTGGAACCTAGAACTGCAAAGGCAAATCATTTTTCTATATCATGACTTCAAGATAGCAAAATATCCTAGATGCTGGAAGATACTGGAATTAGTATTATGAAACTACTAGTAGTCCTAGATATTGAGGTATATAGGCCAATATATCAGTACTTGCAACCTGTACTTGCACATCAAGTCTACAAGTGTTATGAGAGCCCCAAAAAGGAAATAAGTTCCTACACATTTGAGCACTTAATTGTACAAAGGGGTTAAGATATAAATAGCATGGGAACTTAGGTAATCAGATCATGTGACAAGGTCAAGTGATCATAGAATATTCTGGAAGAACATGTGACCATAGACTAATAGTAGTACAGCTACTGTAAGAATAGTATAAGTAGTAGTCCAATCTAACAAAGAACCCCATTGAGTTCTTCTTGAACATCCACCTAGGGTAATTACTAAGGACATTCACTGTCTATTAATAACAACAAGATATTCTCTGGTAGACAAGTTATATTCTCTTCCAGTCTCTGGAATATGCTAGGACACATTCAGCATTAACTTTGTTATAGAACTCCCCAAATTTGTTGGCTGTGATGCAGTTATAACAGTGGTAGACTTAATATCCAAGAAAATACACTTTATTCTAATACACAAAACAGTGACTACAGAAAGAATAGCATAGTTGTTTTTTTATCATGTCTGGAAGCTGTACAGGCTACCTCAACATGTTGTGTTGGATTGCAAACCTCAGTTTGTAGCTCTGTTTACTAGAGAACTCTACAGATTACTAGATATATAGTTGGCCTCTTCTATGGCCTGGTATCTGCAAATAAATAGACAAATAGAATGTGTCAACCAGGAGTTGGACTAGTATCTCCAAATCTTTGTTAATAAGTATTAGAATAATTGGTATGACCTTTTACCCCTGGCTAAGTTCCAATATAATAACTATGTTTATGTCTCAACCCAATAAATACCCTTCTTGCTTGACATAGGTCAAAACCTCTAGATAAGCTTTGAGCCAAAGCAATGATCTTCTAGACTAGAAACTGTCAATGAGTTTATGGAGCAGATGAGAACAGCTATTGAAGAGGCAAAATCTATGATCTGAAAAATACAAGAAAACATGGTATACTACTATAACCAGAGAAGAACCTCTGTTTTTATGTTCAGCTCTGGAGATAAGGTATTTCTAGATGTCTTAGATATCAAGACCACATACCTCTCTACCAAGCTATCATACTGAAGACTCAGACCCTTTATAGTAGAATAACAGATGGAATCTATAGCCTACCAACTAAAGCTATCTTTAGCAGTGAAAAAACTCCATTCTGTATTCAATATAATAAAACTTTCTGCCACTCTAACCAGCCTGATTTTGAGACAAAGACCAAACCCTCTATCTCCACCAATTATTATCTAACATTTAATTAGTTTAGTTAGCTCTCTCACTCTTCACCCTGACTACTAAGATGTTCTAGGATAGCCAAACTAGTATATATACTATAGAGTACCTCTCCAGGAGCCTTATCCTATTCTCTGAAAATTCTTCTAGAAGGTAAGTTGTAACATACTCTAGAGTGTATTTATAGACTGAGAATTCTCCTAGAAGCCCACTTTGCTCCAGTTGCCTTTATATATATGTCTTTCCAGCCCTTTTTTTTTCTAAAGAAAAAAAAGAAAATATTGTAGATCTTATAACTTCTTCTCTATCATTACTATCTATCAACTCTCCTTTATACACTCTCACTTTAAACAAGCATTCAACTTCTACAATACTAGTCAATTATCCTGTAAAAGGTTAGAGAAGTTCTTTTATAGATATACAGGATCTATAGAAGTAGAAAATTCAACCAGAAGTTGAGTTAGAGATAAGTATATCAATTCCAAAATATTTGTATTTTGTGCTTATTTTTAATTAGAAACAACAAATAAAGGTTGTTATGACTACTTAACCTTTACTTTCTAAACTAAGACCTATAAAGAAAAAGTCTCAAAAGATAACCTTTGAGAAGAATTTTGAAAAGTAAAAATATAATGAGATAATAGAAGTTGTTTCAAAAGGTAAACAAGTATCTTATTATATCAAACTGTCTAAAGTGGTAGTTAAAATTCAAATTCTACCACTACCTTCTACTAGATGGAACTTAAGAAAGAGAAAGGGTCTAGTTTAATAAATACTATAGTTAATTTAATATATATATCAAGAAAATTGAAGTTGAAATAATTGAAAATTTAAAGGCAAATCATTTTCATCAACATAGTGTTCAATCTATAATCTTATCTTTTTTCCTAGTACTGAATTTTGTCTTGGATAATCATTGGTGACTATAAATATATAAGATAGAGGACAAAATATTTTTTTTTGTTCACAAATAAGATTATGTAAGGGAACTATACTAAGTTATACTTCTGACATACTAGTGGTGGCCCACCAGAGTAACCCTGTACTAATTAAATAATAATTATATAATATTTAATTAGTTGCCTACTTCTGTATTTCTGACCCTGATCCTTAGAACATTTCATAGCTAAGAGGACTTGTATATATAGTATAGAGCACCCTTTTAGAAGCCTTATTCTATTCTTTGAGAATTCTTCTAGAAGGTAAGTTGTAACATACTCTAAAGTATATTTATAAACTGAGGATTCTTCTGGAAGCTCCACTCTAGTTGCTTTTATAGATTATTGTAAACTTGAGTAATCAGTAGCAATTCTTTACAATAGTCAGTTGATATAACAATCAATATGTTCAATAATATACCTAGATAATAGTCTTTTTCTTTTTTTCCTTCTACTAATTTTCATCTATTTAAAACATGGCAAAATTTACATGAATGAGTATAAAGGTTACTAAGTGGTCTATATAGATGATTAGACCATTTTAAAAAACAAATATCCTGTTTTTTATGCCAAATGATCATAATAGACTCTGTTCCAGCTCCAAGATTAGAATTAGCTAGAAGAAGACTTGGAAAAATAGCAGGATTCTGAAAAACAAAAATATTTCTAATAAAATTTATTAGAAATAAATGGCATGTAGTTGGATGAAAGTTTGTATTAATAAGTGCCATTTTCAGCCAGAAATGACTACTGAATAGTAATGAGCATAGTTTATTTTATTTTGAAAAAAACTTATAACTTTGTAAATTTATATATTTGTTGTAGTGATTTCTTTTGTTTAAAAGGACCATCATAAGAAATAAAAAAGAAATGATTAGTCATCTCTCTTTAAGTGCTCTATAATAGAGAATGGAAAAATATAGATGAAAAACTAAGAAAGAAAGTTAAGTCAAAAAATTGTATTAAATAAAATTTATATACTTACATCCTAAGGGTGAAGTGGTCATATATTTGGTTTTGGCTGAGTCCAAAACTCTCCTTCTAGAGTTGCATAAGTATATATAAAAGTAATAAATCAGTTGAATCTAAAAAGACTTAGTAGTTGTTATAAAGTAGTTAAAAAAGCATATTGTAAAAGTCATTGAAGAAGTTTATTTATTTATGCTTTAAACTCTTCAGTACCAATATTAACCTCTACTTCAATCAAGCTAATGTTATTTTCTAAAGATCCTTCTAGAAAATAGGACTTGATATGGCCATAAATAAAATGAGATATACATAAAACTAGATCAAATCTAAAAAGTACAAAGATTATTCATTAAGATAAGAGAAAGTTGTGTTCTTGTAGGATTAGAATTTGAAATCATAAAAGATTGTTGGAGAAGAAAAAAAGGCTATTTTGAATTATTAGCAGAAAATAAATAAAAGGTGTAAAATCATAGTTAATATTAAGTTGCTAAATTTGCTAACCAGCAATAAGGACAAGTAAAATCACCAAGTTCAATATTAGTGGGAATATAGTTAAGGTATTTTGTACAAAGATTTTAGCTATAGTTGCAATTATATAGGCTACTTCCTTTAGTACACCAACTACAAAACTAATATTTCAGAGATTAGAGTTGTCAAGTAAGAAGGGAATAGCAGTGTGGGAAGGCTATAATATACTGTAGATTACTATGAATATACTATGAGTACACACTCTGGATTCTGAAAAATAATGCAATAAATGAAGTTAGAGAGTAGAATATGCTACTAGATAAAATGATATATATTGCTTTCTGGTTCCGTAGTTTTACAGTTGGTCTGGAGGAAATGCAATGATGACACAGAAGTAGAATGACCTTGGTCTCAGCTTGTATATTATGCCTTGATCTTCTGTCATGTATATGGTCACTTATTTTAGAGTAGTGGACTATCATCCAAGAAAGAAGTAAATTCAGGAGTAAGGAGTTATATAGCAGAGAGAGCACTACAAGAATATGGAGAAAGTAGATTTAGGACTTTAAAACTTTAATCTATGAAACTAGATTGTTACTATGTATTTATCCCATATATATACTATAACTAGAGTAAAAAGGAGCCAGTCTGAAATATAATACTTCTAGTCTAAAATGTGATATTTCTGTAGGAAATAAATAATAATAATAAAGAAAATAAATAAAAATATTAATTTATACTAAATTTTCCAGTATATAATAAAAGTATAAATTAACAGTATTTTCAAGTTTGAACTTACAGTATTACTTTTTTTATTGAAACCTGACTCTGAACTAATATTATCTTTAATTAACATATGAATATCTACCAAGTTTTGTAAAGAGAAAATTAAAAGGATTTCTTGAGTACTCTTTTGTAATATAATTTGAAATCTTATTGAATAAGAAACATTGGAGTATATTGATTTGTTGAAGTTAGTTTTTTTTGTAATTTTAGGCATAGTTAAAAATTGTAAAAAAGTAGATAATACTAAGTAAAGTAAATATTATTACCAAATACAAAGTCATATATTGATTACATGACTTCAAATCAAACTTTTCTTATATATATTTTGAAAAAAATATTAAGTTCATTGTAAAAATATATATATACATCATCTACACTATAAAGTTACCTTTGATATCTGTCAGAGAGACCTCTTCTAACAGATTTCAAAAGTAACTAAAGATTAAATAAAAAAATAAGAAAGAACTACTTAATAAAAATAATATCTAGAAAACTCAGTAGTATTAGGTTCAAAAATACATTAGAAAACAATCACTTAGCTTTACATAAAAAGATGGCAGAAATGTGTCCCATATACATCTTTTGTTTATGTATGAGACAATGAGTAGTTTATTTATATATAATATAAATTAATAATTATCAAAAAATCAAAAAATAACATATAATAGGCATAGCAGGTACACTACATGGAGTTGTATTGTATGTCCCTGGGGTGTCCTTCAAATGTTAAATGGAAAAGTAAGGTAAATAATATATAATAATCTATAAAGGTAGAAAATCAGTAAAAATAGATGTAAAATCAATAAAAAAGAAATTCATATCTTACATGTAGCAAGCACACCTTCAGGAGACACCTAGCATTTCCCTAGAGTGCTTGTTAAATGCTTGAAGAGGAAGAAAAGACAAATGATACATAAGTTATTTATAAAGCTAAAAAATAAGAAAAATTAATGGAAAATTGATAAGAAAGTTTACATACTTTGCACACAGCAATAATAGCTCTAGAGAATGGCCAGTATGTCCTTGGTGTATTCTTTAAACATTTAACAAAAAGGAAAGATAAGTAGTATATAGTGATATATAAAAGTAGAAAATCAATAAAAATAGACAGGAAATTAATTAGATAAACATATATAGAGTGGTCATGATATAGGCACCTCTAGGGCATGTCTGGTATATCTATAAGGTGTTCTCCAAATATCCAATGGAAAGGAGAGATAAACAGTATATAGTGATCTATGAAGATAGAAAATCAGTAAAAATAAACAGGAAATTGATTAAAAAGACATATATGGAGTGATCATAATATAGGCACCTCTAGGGTATGTCTTGTATGTCCCTGAGATGTTCTCCAAATGTCCAATAGGAAGAGAAGACAAACAGCATGTAATAATCTATAAAAGTAGAAAATCAGTAAAAATACATGGAAAATCAATAAAAAAGTTTATATACCTTGCATATAGGGGTAACACCTCCAGAGGATATCTGGTATGTTCCTAAGGTGTTCTTCAAATGTTCAACAAAGAGGAAAAACAAATAGTATATAGTAATTTCTAAAGGTTAAAAATCAGTAAAAATATATAGAAAATTATTTTAAAAAAACATACATGCAGTTGTCATAGTAAACAGAAACATCTGGTACATCCCTATAGTATTCTTTGAACATTTGAACTAGAGGTTGAGCAAATAGCATATCTTGTGCTAACAAAAAAGAAAAATTAGAAAAAAAATACAAATTTGTTGAAAACAAACTGTATATATCTTAGATATCATTGGTTGCTTTTTATACAGCAGTTGGTATCTCTCCACAATGTCTAGTAATAGATTAAGACAAAGGATGGCAAATAGCATATTGTGTCTATATAAACAGCAAAAAAATAAGTAATAAAAAACAGTTGAAAGAAAAACAACTTATCTTGAATATAGTTTACAATTTTATATACCCCAGATACCTTAGATACAAGAAAATGGCCACAAACTCTTCTCTCATAAGAAAACATTGTTCTGTGTACTTTGGCCAGTAGAAAAATGGATGTTAAGGGTACAGACTTAGGACTGAAGCTTTGACCCCAACCAATGATGATTAAAAGAAAAGAACTTAATGAAGTCCTTTATTGGATTACTTCTACTACTTATACAAATATGCCATAGTCTATGTACCAATTTTCTATAGTCATAAGACTATCCCTAATAACTATATAGTTCTTATATAATCTTGTTCTATACTATTTATATCTTTCCTATGTTATATCTCTGGAAATTTTCTATTAAGTTAATAAATGTATAGGAAATATTTTCCTTCTTTGGAACTAACTCATAACAGTAAAAAAGAGTATAGAATAGTAGAGAATCCCCTGGATCCCTTTAGGGAAAAGGATATAGCAAGCATTCCAAGCTCCAAGCCCTCTCTAAACTATAGCTATCAAAGACCAAACTACTAATATAGAGGGAAAAAAAGATCTTCTTTTGCCTAAGGTCAAAGAATCACTTTTATTATATCTACTATAAGAAGACAGCTATCACCCTAGGATAGGGCTTAGCTAAGTACTGGATTTGCACTTATCTAGCTTATCTTATGATACTCATCTATCTATTCTTTTATCTCTCAGTTTGTATATTACTTTGATTATTTTATTTATCTAAATTAGAAAGTACTATTATTGGACTGTAGCTCATATAACTGTGCACAGACCATCATTTGTAGTATATATAAGGGCTTGTATCAGTAGATTTACCTTTACTCAAATATCACTCTAACTTCTGGAACTCTTACTTAGTTCTCTGGTATAACTTCCAGCCAATTACTAGTCATTGCCCTTACACCTACTTTATATATACTCTGGGCACTGGATAATGTTTGGTAGGGTAGCAGCAGTGACTCCTCAGTAAGGAGGTCTCAAAAGACTGGCATAATATCAGTGCTAGTTTTTTTGTTTTCAATCCATAGTATCACAAACTTTATTTAGACCATAACTCTAGAAATACTTAACTGATTTCAATGATCTAAATGGCCACCAAAAGCCCTTAAGAAAACCTTTCAAATGGTACCAAAAACATTTCAAAGATATCAGTATTCACTAAGTTATCAGTAGATCAGTCAGTGATTACCAAGTTACTAGATATTAAATTGCTGATATCTCAGAAATTGCTTAATATAATTATTTGTTTCAATAACTATTGTGAAGCTCTCTTTAATGTGCTTCTTTCAGCCATAAATAGATTCCATGAAGATACAAGATTCTCAATGTTTGTACATGATACTGATTTTTACTTATAGATTATTATTTGTTATTAAATAGAACAAAGGACTATTCTAAGATAGTTAGGTTATCTCTATTTCAAGAACAATAGCACTTTTATATGTAGAACAATAGGTAGTAATCATGTGGTAGGCTATTCTAGTGTACAGACTACTACAATAATGTATTTAAGGACTTTATGTTTGAGAATAAATCTTAAACTTAACAACATCTTTTGCTACTTGTCTAACTTTGCTTTTTTGAACACTTTGATTATCAAATTAACCAATCAGAAATTAGTAAGTAACTATTTGTGATATATAGAATAATATAACAAATATATTTGTGAGTAAAATATGTTACTTTTATTATTAAATTAGTAATTAATTAATTAGTTTCTTAATTAGTTTTATATTAATTACAACAATAAGCCTGATTAGTACCAATTTTCCTAAAGGCAAGAAAAAATGAATAAAGAAATATAAATAAGTTAAAAAATAAAAACACATCTTGAGCATAACTAGTATACATCTAAAGTTACCTATAAAAAGGAAAACAAGCAGTAAAATCAAATAAAAATAAATTAACAGAAATGTTCATATATCTTGGACATAGTAGAAATACCTCCATAAAATGTCTTGTATGTTCTTGGAGTATCTGTGATATAAAAGGAAACAAGATAGCACATAGTAAGCTATAAAGGTAAAAAATCAGTAAAAATACACATAAAATTAAGGAAAAAGATATACATGTAGTGATCATAATGTATATACCTCTAGGGCATATCTGGTATATTCCTGAGATATCCTTCAAATGTTTAATAGGAAGAAAAGATATAAGAGAATAGTACAGTCCCTCCTACTCTAGTATTAGTGTTACAAATTTCATTCAGACCATAACTCTGGGAATACTTAACTGATTTCAATGATCTAAATGGCCACCAAAAGCCCTTAAGAAGACTTTTCAAACAGTACTAAAAATGTCTCAAAGTAATTAGTATTCACCAAGTTATTAGCAGATTAGTCAGTAATCACTAAGTCACCAGATGTTATGAGAGCCCCAAAAGAGAAATAGTTTCCTGAGTATTTGAACACTTGATCCAAAACCTCAAAATATACAATGGGGTTGAGATATAAATAGTGTGGGAACTAAGGTCATATGACAAGGTCAAATGATCACAGAATATTCTGGAAGAACATATAATCATGGACTAATAGTATAGCTACTGTAAAAAAGTAGGAGTCCAATCCAATGAAGAACTCCATTGAGTTCTTCTTGAACATCTACCTAGGGTGATCACTAAGGACATTCACTATCTATCAATAATATAAGAACTCGATCCCCATTGTTGATCCTATACCTTACAGCCTCAACATTCTTATTTTCACTTACTCTCTTATTGTCCTCGCTGATGAGCATAGTGCTCAAAAATATCTTGGATAGTGGGCCCTAGCTGTAAAAGGAACTTTACTGACAGTGGGTAGACAGTCTGGACAAAGCTTGTGTCCCTGCCTGAGACCTGACCTCTACATTGAGTAGACTCATAACTAGTTTTTCACTATCAGCTCTGTGCTACTGATCTATTGTGACTGGTCTATGTAGGAGAACAACGGCAACCTCTTAAAGGCCCATTTAGCTTAGGAATTTCCTTCTTAGGAATAGTACTGTTTTACTCTTCTTAGCCAGTAGTTAGTCATAAGTATAGACAAAGAAGATTGTTTATCCTCCTACAAGGAATCATCACCATTGCCATCACTATTACATATGTCTCATCAACAACAGCAATAGAAAGAACCCCCTTTAGCGCCTGCCCCCCACCAAACCAAAAAAAAGCAACTCCTTGTCATAATTGTGACCCTGCAGCAACAGATTAATACCATGCTCCTTCAGCAACAGGGAAGCAGAGTAGAGGTTGCAAGACCTCAAGTTTTCAGTAGAAAAATGGAAAAGGTAAGCGTGTTTGTTAACACGGCTCATCTATACATTAGAATGAAGATAACAGAAGAGATAGCCGTGACCTAGGTGGCCTGGGTGTTGTTATATGTATAGGGAGAAATAGCAGAGGCATGAAAGGATAACTTGCTAGATGAGCTGGCTAAGGAAGAGTCAGAAGTGGAATTGGTGGAACAGCTGTTCACAAAAATAAGGAACAACTTTGGGGAAATATTGGAGAAAGAGAGGAAAATAGAACAACTGAAAACAATCAAGCAAGGAGGGAGGACCTGTGATGAGTATGTACAGGAATTCAAAAAGGTCATCAGAGAGTGTAGCTATGAGGAAAGACCTCTCATCGAAGAATTTAAAAGAGGATTGAATGGGAGTATTAGGAGGAAGTTGGTAGAAGCAGAAGAGCCACCGACTACCATTGGAGAGTGGCAAGAAAGGGCAGTGAGGTTGGATAAAAATCAGAGGCAAAGCAGAATAGAAGAAAAGATGTTGGGGAGGAATGTGGTATGCCTAGAGGGAAATACATAGCCTAGAGGAGGCTATGGAGGAGGATTGTATAGGGGAAGAGGGAGGCAAATAACATAGAAAATGGAAGAAGGGTATAGAGGAGGAGGAAATACATTCAATAAAGGGGGAACTCAAATAGGTCCAAGAAAAGACCCAAATGCAATGGATATAGACAGAAGAAAAGGAGGGAACAGAACATGCTATGTGTGTGGGAAATGAGGTCATATGGCCAAAAATTGTTGGGAAAGACATAAAGAAAGGGTAGTAGAAATGCCGTAGGAGTCGGCAAAAGAAAATAGAGGACAGTAAGCTCTTGGCTAGCCTCCAATAACCTGTACAGTGTATTGTACCCATAAAAGCTGGGAAATAAATTAAATTGTACCAATACAACTGAGAGAGTAAAAGATATATGGTATACTCTATAGCTACTAAGAGAAGTCTGGATAAAGGTGGGGCTGGAAAAGCTGAAAAGGTATGAAGGAGTAGCAGCAAGGGTACTACTAAATAGTGGGGTAACAGACCTATTCATGGATACAACCTTTGCCTGAGAAAAGGGGTTTAAAATGGAGAAGCTAAAGAAATCCCTGTTAGTTAGAAATATAGATAGAACGGTAAATGCAGGAGGAGCTATAATGCACCAGGTAGAGTGCAACATATTCTTCAAAGGACATGTGGAAAGGGCAAGAATGGATATATGTAATTTAGGGAAAACAGAGGTAATACTGGGAATACCGTGGCTAATAGTCCATAACCCAGAGATAGATTGGGAAAAAGGAGAAGTAAAAATGACACATTACCCACCTATATGTGAAAGGAAAAAGCAAGAAGAGAAGAAGAAGGAAGTAAAAAAGATGAAAAAGGACAAGGACAAAGAAATGTTAAAAAAATTGGTATCCAAAAGGTTTTGGAAGTAGAAGAAGGTATTTGGAAAAAAGGAGTTGGAGAGAATGCCAGTGTGAAAGACCTGGGACCATGCTATAGAATTGAAAGAAGAGTTCACGCTGAAAAAGAGAAAGGTATACTCATTGTCAAGGGAGAAAAGGGAAGAAGTGCAGGCATTTGTGGAAGATCAGTTAAGGAAAGGATACATCTGACCTTCCAAGTTGCCCCAAATGTCACCAGTACACTTTGTAGTAAAAAAAATGGCACATAGAGAATGGTGCAGGACTATCAATACATAAATCAGTAGATGATAAAGAATGGGTATCCTTTATCCCTTATTGCAGACATACTGGATGGAGTAGGAAAAAGGAAGGTGTTTATGAAGCTGGACCTGAGGTGTGGATACAATGACATCAGAATCAAAGAGGGAGACAAATAGAAGGCAGCGTTTACAATGCATATTGGGGCTTATGAACCCATAGTCATGTATTTTGGGTTAACGAACTCCCCTGCTACCTTCCAAACAATAATGAATGATCTATTCCACAATCTCATAAACCAAGGAGATATAGCAACATTTATTGACAATATCTTAGTAGCCATGGATATAGAGGAGAGGCACAATGAGCTGATGGAAAAGGTATTAAAAAGACTAGAGGAGAATGACCTGTTTGTAAAGCTAGAAAAGTGCAAGTGGAAAGTAAAAAAAGTGGAGTTCCTGGAAGTAGTAATTGGGCCAAAGAGAGTAGAGATGCAGAAAGAGAAAGTAGAGAGAGTCCTGAACCGGCCAGTACCTTGAAATGTCAAAGAAGTACAAAAGTTCCTGGGTCTCACCAACTACTACAGGAGGTTCATAAAAGACTTTGCTAGAATAGTAGTACTGCTACATATGCTAGTTAGGAAGGAGTAGAAATGGAAGTGGGAAAAGGAACAGGAGAAAGCGTTTGAGAGACTTAAAACAGTATTCACTACAGAACCCATCCTAGCTATCCCAGAAATTGATAGAGAGATGAGAGTGGAAGCAGATGCCTCAGACTATGCAACAGGGAGAGTGTTGTCAATGAAGTATGAGGATGGGAAGTGAAGGCTAGTGACCTTTATCTCTAAGTCATTGAATACCACGGAACAAAACTATGAAATTCATGATAAAGAGATGCTGGTAGTTATTAGGTATCTAGAAGCATGAAGGCACTATTTGGAGGGAGCGAAACTTGAATTTGAAATCTGGACAGACCATAAGAATCTCCAGTATTTTATGATGAGCCAAAAATTAAACTAGAGATAAGCAAGATAGGCCTTATATCTATCACGATTTAATTTTACATTAAAATATATTCTAGGAAAGAGCATGGGGAAGGCAAACAGATTAAGCAAAAGACTAGACTGGTAGAAGAGAGTGGAAAAGAATAATGAGGACCAGAAGTTAATAAAGCCAGAATAGGTTAAGGGAGCAGAAACAATAATAGAGAAAGGAAACTTAAAGGAAAGAATCAAAAGTACACAGGAAGAGGATAAAAAGATAGTAAAAGCAGTAGAAGAGATAAAGAAGGCAGGGATAAAGACATTGAAAGATGAAGAATAGAAAATAGAAAATAGGATAGTAATGAAAGAGAGAAAGATATACATGCCAGAAGAAGAACTCAGGGGGAAAATAATATGATTATACCACAACACCCAGTAGGAGGGCATGGAGGGAGATAAAAGACGATAGAATTGGTCACCAGGAATTACTGGTGGCCAGGAGTAACAAAGGAGGTGGGAAGATATGTGGATGGATACAATGCTTGTCAAAGATACAAGAATCAAAGCAAAGCACCAGTGGAAAAGCTAATACCCAATGCAATCCCAGAAAAACCATAGAGCCATATCTCAATAGATTTTATCACCAAACTGCTATTAGCCCAGGAATATGATACTATCTTAGTAGTATGCAACCACTTCAGTAAAATGGCATATTTTATAGCAATAACAGAGAAAATGTCAGCAGAAAGACTTGCAAAGTTGTTTCGAGATCATGTATGGAAGTTGCATGGGCTTCCAGAAAGCATTATATCAAATAGAGGAGTGCAATTTGTGGTGGGAATGATGAGGGAGCTAGATAACTTGTTGGGAATCCAGACAAAACTCTTGATAGCCTATCACCCTCAAATAGATAGGCAGACAGAAAGAATAAACCAGAAGTTAGAACAATACCTGAGGATCTTCATTGACTATAGACAAGAGTAGTGGCCAGATTGGTTAGGAATGGTAGAGTTCACATACAATAACAAAAATCACATGGCAACAAAAATATCACCATTCAAAGCAAACTATAGTCAAGATCCAAGGATGGAATTTGAGGGGAGAAAAAAAGGGAAGTACGGAGTGGCAGGAAAATTTGTAGAAAGAATGAAGAAAATACAGGAGGAAGCAAAAGCAGCACTAGAAAAAGCATAGGAGGAAATGAAGAAGTTTGTAAACAAAAAGCAAGGGGAGGGAGAGGAATACAGGGTAAGGGACTTAGTACTGCTAAGTACAAAGGACTTAAAATGGCAGATGAAAGGGAGAAGATCAGAGAAGTTAACAGAGTGTTTTGTGGGCCTTTACAAAGTCAAGGGAATTGTCTCTAGTAACGTGATAGAATTAGAACTATCTAAGTCTATTAAAATATACTCTGTAGTTAACATAAGTAGAGTATGGCTCTATAAACTACAGGTAGAGGGACAAAAGAAGATACTGCCAAAACTGCTCATTATTAAAGAACAGGAGGAATTCGAGATAGAAAAAATCTTAAACAAAAGAATAATTAGAGGAAAGGAAAAGTTTCTGGTAAGGTGAAAGGGATACACAGCAGAAGAAAATACTTGGGAGAATAGAAAAAACTTGGAAAATGTAAAAGAGTTGGTAGAAGAGTTTGAGAGGAAGTATGGAGAAGAAGTTGAGGAACTAAGGCAATAAGAGCTAAAAGAAGAAAAGAAGGAATTTAGTCAGAAATTACTAAGGAAGTTCATGGCAAAATTGTTATATGGCTAGGGAAAAAAGAGGTACAAAAAAGAAAGGGAAAAGAGGTGGGATGAGAACTGGAATCAATGGAAAAATTCCTTGAGATGAGGAAACTTGAAGAAGAGACCATATTATAAGAGCCCCAAAAGGGGAATAGTTTCCTGAGTATTTGAACACTTGATCCAAAACCTCAAGATGTACAATAGGGTTGAGATATAAATAGTGTGGGAACTAAGGTCACATGACAAGGTCAAATGATCACAGAACATTCTGGAAGAACATATAATTATGGACTAATAGTACAGCCACTGTAAAAAAGTAGTATAAGTAGAAGTCCAATCTAACAAAGAACTCCAATGAGTTTTTCTTGAACATCTACCTAGGGTGATTACTAAGGACATTTACTGTCTATCAATAACACCAGACACTAAATTCTATACTAGCCAGTATATACACATTGCCAAGGGAACACACGACAGATACATTAATAACTATATTATCTTATAAGGCTATTTAGTACTAATAGAACAATGAAAACAAAAGAGAAGGATTTATATAGAAAATGACTATACAGATTATAGGACAAACTAGATACTACTTACTCATATCAATGTATTACTAAGCTTTCCTAGTATGACTAAGACTCATTCCCTTATATTATCTACAAAAAACAAAAAATAAGTAAAAAATTACAGATAATTTGAAAAAAAGATTACATATCTTGGAAATAACTAGTATATCTCCAAAAGACAATTTTTATATTCCTAGAGTACCTAGCATAAGTATAAAGAGAAAAGAGAGTTGATAATAGATTATGTCCTAATAAACAGCAACAAAGTATTAGCATTAATATAGTTGTCTTACTGGGACACTGCATTAAATATCAAAAATATATATCAAAACTTTATAAAATACCACTCTATTGTATATTCAATCTAATTCCTATAATTTTCCTGGTATATACTGACTTTTTGGGAGTAACATTTATATTTGAGAGTCTAGTATATTTGGCATAACCCATAGCTCTAAACTTATAAAAATTTATTTACTAATGACAAGATTAGATAATCAGCAAACTACTAATGTAAAGTAGTATTATTAAATATATAACTAACTTATTTTTAACTTTTCATATTTTTAACTTCACCACAAAAATTTTCTAAAAAATCTAATACTTGTATATGAACTAAATAGAACAAATATAAAAATACTAATAATATTCAAAAGCTCAGAATCAAAATATAAAAAAAATTAAGCCTAATAAAGAATCAAAAAATATTAATACTCTTTCAATATATTCTTCTATGAATTTTACACTAACCTCTCTATAAATATGAATATATTGAATATCTGTTATGACTTGGCAAAACAGCTAAGTCATTATTTATATTTCTTTTCTTTTATTTCCTTTTCTTTTCTTATTTAGACTTACTATATAAGGAAGAAGTGTGAGAAAGTGTTACATGACTAATGTCACACATTATATCACATGATAGAGTCATATGATGAGTATGGGAGAGTAGTGCACAGACCATATAGTAGTTGTATAAGTAGTATACAAAATCCAATAAAAACTCCATTGAGTTTTCTTTGTTAACTTAGACTTGGAGGATGATTAAGTCATCTCAGGCTAAGTTGCTACAATATTCTAGACCACAAAATAGAAAAAGAAAACCAAAAGCAAAAGACTAAAACTTAATTGTAAATATATCAACTAACGCTTTATATTTTCTATGTGAGTATTTTTTACTTATTTTTACTATGTTCTCAAAAAGGCTAACTTAGGATATATAAGTTATTTATATACCATTATAGACAATAAGGGCCATATTCTATTGTGGTATCTACTAAAGATACTACTAAAAGATCATTGTATAAGCTAATATCTCTTTTTGTATAATTATTCTAATATTTATCTTGTAGAGAACATTAACCACTGCTCAAAAGGATCTAGATTCTTTTTTCTCTCATTCACTTATTACTGGTAGGAAAAATTGAAAAAAGAATATCCAGATATTTATTAGAGCTCTAGGTCTGGAGTTGTGAATAGTATAAAAATATTTTCTCTAGGCTAGTTTCCTTTGGGACATGAGATATGATTTATCTTGTATTTTTGTCAAAATCAGTTACTTATATCTTTGAAGAAAGATCTTAAGGCCAAAATCATTCTCTTATCCTCAATGCATTATAATATAAATAAAGGGGTCCAGAGCTGGCTTCAGAAAATTACTGACCCTCTCAAGTTCATAGACAATATTCTTTCTCTTACTTATCCAATACTTTATGATATTGCTTATCAAGTCATGAAAAAATTAAAAGCAGATCCAATTACTGAAAGATATGCTTCTCTATAGTCTATAGTTTACTCAGGATTATCTCCTATTACAAACAGAACATCTAGAGAGCATAGAGATCACTTTGGGATCTATTCTTGGTATGATCAGGTTGTTATCTTTGGATCATATCAGTTAGCTATTTTTTACTTGCCTAAATTTGAAACAACACTTTAGTATAATCTAGGTACTATAATATATTTTTGTAGGAATCTTCTATTTCATAGTGTTCATGAATGGGAGAGTAGAGATAGATATTGCTATGTATCATTCTTTAGAAAAAATGTCTTTGAGAGACTAGAGATAGAGGTACCTAGATAGTTAGTCTTGTTATGAGCTGTCTTGGCCATAATAACTTTTTATTTCTTTAATTCTTTATCTTTTACTTTTCTTTTCTTTTAATTAGATAACAGGGGAGTCACATGATCAGGATCACATGACCTGTCACATTTGTCACAATCCATTATATCCTATAATAAATTGGTCACATGATCAGTTATATTACATAGATCATATATCAAGGAATATTCTAGTAAATTCCATTAGATTATTAGTAGGTTAAGGTTAGTAGCACAAACCATATATAAAAGGTATAAGTAGTAGCCCAAATCTAAGAGGAACTTTGTTGAGTTTTCTTTGTTTATCCTGAATAAAAGACAACTCAGTTCTGGAATTAACTTAATTCAATAGTCATACTATAAGTCTTATTTATATAGCTTTAGATGTATATTTTACGTCTACAATAAGGCTAAAGAATAAAATATACAATAAAGTGGCATTTTATGAGGTTTTGATATATATTTTTGATGTTTGATGTAGTATCCCAGTAAGGCAACTATATTAATGCTAATATTCTATTGCTGTTTATTAGGACATAATTTATTATCTACCCTTCTTTCTCTTTACACTTATGCTAGGTACTCCAGGGACATGAAAACTATCTTTTGGAGATATACTAGTCATTTTCAAGATATGTAATCTTTTTTTCAAATTATCTGTAATTTTTTACTTATTTCTTGTTCTTTGTAGATAACTAATGTGTTATCTACCCTCCCTCTCCCTCAAACATGCAACAGATGCTTTAGGGACATGTTGTATGTTTGCTAGAGGTATTTGCACTATATCCAAGGTGTATGTATTGTTTTTTTAACAATTTTCTAGTTATTCTTCTTATTTTCTATCTTTATAGACAACTGATGTATTATCTGTTCTTTCCCTCTGTTGAATATTTGAAGGACACACTAGGGACATACCAGATGTTTACTGGAGGTGTTACCTCTATACACAAGGTGTGTAAATTTTTTTATTAATTTTCTGTGTATTTTTACTAATTTTCTACCTTTATAGATCACTATATGCTGTTTGTCTTCTCTTCCCATTGGATATTTGGAGAACACCTCAGGGACATATCAGACATGCCCTAGAGGTGTGTACATCATGACCACCATATATTTATTCTTTTTATCAATTTTACATGTATTTTTGCTAATTTTTGACCTTTACATATTACTACATACCATTTGTCTTCCCTCTCTATTGAACATTCAGAGAACACCTCAGGAATGTACTAGATGTCCCCTAGAGGTGTGTACATTATGACCACTGCATATACATTTTTTTAAATTAATTCTCTATATATTTTTACTGATTTTTGACCTTTACAAGTCACCATGCACTATTTGCCTTTCTTCTTTGTCAAACACTTGAAAAATATGCTAGGAACATACCAGACATCTTCTGGAGATGCTACCTTGATGCCCAAAGTATGTGAATCCTTTTCATTGATTTTCCATGTATTTTTACTGATTTTCTACCTTTATAGCTTACTATGTACTGTTTGCCTTTTCTTTCCATTGAACATTTGGAGAGTACCCTAGGGACATGCTAGATGTCCCCTAGAGGCATTAACACTGTGCAAAAAGTGTGTGAATTTTTCAATCAGTTTTCTGTCTATTTTCCTCATTTTTTAGTTTTATAGACAATCTATATGCTGTTTGTTTTTTCTCCCTATCAAAAATTTTAAGAATATCTCAGAGACATTCCAGGTATCTCATGGAGGTATTTCTATTGTGTCCAAGGTATGTTCATTTTTTTCCTCATTATGTATGTATTTCTACTTATTTCTTGTACTTTATAGGTAACTAATATACTATCTTGTCTCCCTCTCCTTTAAATATTCAAAGAACACCCCAGAAACATGCAAGAACAGTTATGTCCAATATATGTTTATGCTTTTTCCTCATTTTCTATGTATTCTTACTTATTTTATAGCTTTTAAGACAATCCATATACCATCTGTTCTCCTTTCCTTCAAATATTCAACAGGCACTCCAGGAATATGCTAGGTATCCTATAGAGGCATTTCTGTTATACCTAAGGTATATTCATTTTTTTCATAATTATTTCCATATTTCTACTGATTTTCCTACTTTACAGATAATCAATATATCATCTGTTATTTCTTTTGAGTATACAATGGCCACTTTAAGAACATACTAGATATCTTCCAGAGGTGTACCACCTATGCCTTAGGTATATAAACATTTCTAGTTATTTATTTATATTCTATTTTATTGATTATTGCTTTTTATAGATAACTCTCTGTTATACTTAATACTAGTAGTAATTTCTTTCAAGTTTTATTCAATTTCTGGCTATTTTGTTATTTTGTAGACTTTTCACTATTGAAAGTAGAAAAATCAATAAATTTATGTAGTTTGTAATGATATCTTTCCAAATATACTATATTCTAAAGCCAATGCTATCCTAATAAAAAATCATTTTTGCAGCTTTTTCTTCTATTATTTCAGTTATAAGTATAATTACAACTTTCAAATTTCTCTTACAAAAAAGGATAGTACATTATTGGCACTTGTGTAGTTGTCTTTTTACAATAAATTGGCTGTATTTGGGAATGCTCAAATAAAAGAGACAAAAAGTGGCAAATACTTCCCAAAAGTAATCACAATATTTTCAGTTTCTTGGTTAATCACTTTATATAGTTAAAAGAAACACTAAACTTGCAATAGAAACAAACAAACAGTGATTTCAGTACATTGGTAAGATTTCTAACATGTTTCTTGAACTGTATATATGTTACTAATTTATGAAAGTGATACTCTATTAATATTCTACTGTACTTCTACTACACTTTTACTATATTGCATTTTATCACATAATAATATCATAAATTCTTGTATGACATAAATTCTAATAAAACTCAGTATTATACAACTAGAGTCTTTTAGTAAAGATTGATTTTTGAGTTATAGAAATCTCAAGCTTTGTTATTATATTATCTTAGGTCAAAGTTATGTATTTATCTAGATTTCTCTATATTTTGATAGCATGTTTCCTAACAGAACACAGCCAGCCACTATACTATAATTTTACTAAATATGTTCTCAAGTATAAAAGAAAGTAACTTAGATAAGATTTATATAAAAATATACAAACTTATTCTTGTTTAACAACTGCTCTAACTTATTACCCTCACTTATTTCCATTTTGTTTTTATCTCTATGTTAATATATATGTCTATCCTCTTTCTAAACATTTTAATAACCTTAGAGTAATCCTTGATATAACATATAGTAACTACAATATATAGTAGAGTAAGAGATAATATCAATTGTTGATGATATTATTACAATATGACATAGTTGTGATATATTTGTGACATGTTTGTGATAGAGTATGGTAAGTATAGTAAGAGGTGCTGTAATTTCTCTATGCTCTAATACCATTCCTGAAACACTAGACTTATATTCTGGAGTAATTCTATCTCTGATTAAATATTACTATATAATATTTAATTTCCCTTAGCTTGACTTGGAGATTCCTAACCCTGACTGACAGAACTATAGGATCAGGGATATTTCAGCTATAGAAATATATATACTGTAGAGTATACTCTAGGTATAAGAGCAACTGGAGTAGAGTAGACTCCAGGAAAATTCTTAGTTGATATTATACTCTTAAGTTGTATTATAACTCACCTCTAGAAAAATCCTTAGAGTTTAGAATAAGGCTTCTGGGATATACTTTATACTATATATACTATTACAGTTTGTTCATCTCTGATTCTATAGTTCTATCTACTAGGGTTAGGAATTGCCAAGTCAAGCTAAGAATAATTAAATATTATATAGTAATATTTAATTGGATATAGGATTACTCTAGAAAGTCCATCTAGTATTCCAGGAATAGTATTAGCAGAGTCCTCTTATAAAGCTCTCATCTCTACCAGACTTTCATAGAGACCAGAGTACTAGTTAAGCCTTTCTCAACTCCTGCCTTCTTTATATATGTCTGGTCCTAGAGTAGTTTAGCTACAAAGAGAAAAAGATACTTTGGGCCCTCATATTCTTTAAAAAAGGTTAGACTACCAAGTGATCCAAAAATGTCTTTAGATATAAAGCAAATACCCACAAACTTTCTATTCAGATCTAGGCTGAGTTTGAGCAACAATTCCAAACTCAGTTCTTTCTAATCAACATAAAAGCTAATGCAATCAATATCTTAGAGAGTGTGTCCTACTATCAAGGGAACTAGATAGTAGATAACTACCTAAATAGGTTCCAGACTTTGGCTTCTAATACTGGTTATAGATCCCTGGACCTTAGTGGTGAAATTCTAAAGAAGACTCAGAAAGAACATTCAGAGCCAGATTGTTATAAGACAGTTCCTAAAAAAGAAACTATTTTCTATATATTTATTAATCTGATGGGAAATATCCAGGAATATAATGTGGGAAAGATATAAATAGTATGAAAATATTATATAAAATATATATAGTTATTAGTAAGTGTCATGTGATTGTGAAAAACAGATATACAGACCAATAAATATTTATATAAGTGATTAGAGCAATTTAACAGAAAACTTTATCAAGTTCTTTTTGAACAACTACTTTGGTTGAGCTTTAAGTCTTCACAACCTTGCACTAATACAAGAACTCAATACCTATTGTTAACCCTGTATCTTATAGCTTTGATACTACACTTTTTACTTACTCTCTTATTATTTTTACTAACAAGTACAATATTTGGAAGCTTTTTGGAAAGTGGACCCTATGATAGTACAAGTGTAGGAGGATAGCTGTCACCCTAGGATAGAGCTTAGCTAAGTACCAGGTTTGTACTTATCTAGCTTATCTTATCTTATAATACCTATCTATTTATTTCCTTACCTCTCAGTTTGTATGTCACTCCAATTATTCTATTTATCTAAATTAGAAAGTGCTATTATTGGACTGTAGCTCATATGACTGTACACAGACCATCCTTTGTGGTATATATAAGAGCTTGTATTAATAGATTTACTTTTACTTAAATATTACTCTAGCTTCTAGAACCTTTATTAAGCTCTTTGGTGTAACTTCTGGCTGATCATTTGTTGTTGTCTTTACAGCAAGGCCATGAAGACTTAGGCTCAACCAAGATGGTTGTTTAAGAAAAACTTGATAAAATTCTCTATTAGATTGTTCTAGCTACTTATACAAATGTCTGTTAGTCTATGTGCCTGTCTACTATGATCACATGACTCTTATTAATAATTATACATATCTTACATAATCCTTCCCATGCTATTTATATCTTTCCTGTATTATACTTTTAGATATTTCCTATTAGATTAATAAATGTGTAGAAAACAGTTTTTTTTTAAAGATTATTTCATAATACCCTAGCTATAAAGGGGACTTTACTGTTAGTTAGAAACAGTAAGTAAAAGGCCTGGATAAAACTTGTGTCCCTATCTAAGACCTAACCTCTATATTGAGTAGACTTGTATATAGTTTTTTACTATTAACTCTATGTTACTAGTTCATTATGATCAGTCTACACAGAAGAACAATAGTAATTTCTTAAAGGCCCATCTAGCTTAAAGATTTCTTTCTTAGGAATAATATTGTTTTACTCTTCTAGCTAGTAGCTAGTCATAAGTTCAAACAAAGAAGACCACTCTTTCTTATATAAGAAATTACTATTACTATCATTATCACTGTTACTATTACCACCACTACTATATATGTCTCACCAACAACAACAACAATAGCAATCTACTGCTTCTGTACCACAATTTCCTTCCCTCACTTGAGAAGAGCAACTTCTTACCCTAATTGCTGGCCTATAGCAGCAGATGACTACTTTACTACAACAAAATAGAAGAGCTAGAGTAGAAATAGAAAAACCTCCCTTCTTTAGTGGAAGGATAGAGGAAGTGAGTATATTTATTAATATGGCTTAATTGTATTTGTCAAGTTGGGCTCTGGAATATTGGGTAGGTATGACTTCAATTTCTCATTGTATCTCCCTCTGTGCTAACCCACTTGGAGTCAGGATATATTGATATTACTCCAGAGAGGAAAAAGATAGTAGCCCTAAGGTAGAGAGGAGCAGACTTAGTAGATAACAAAGCTAAGGAGAAGCTTACTAAACTAGCTGCTTATATAAAGACTAATCACAGAGAATAAGTCATACTAACTAATACTTAGCTATAATGCATAGCCAAGATTAAGTCCAAGGAAGAGAGTTGCTGAAATAAGTATTTGGCAGAGTATATAGTATTATAGGAGGTTACTAGAGCATAACAGTATCTGAGTATAAAGATAATGGAAGAGTCAGAATCAACAAAGATGGCCTGGGTATTATCTTATGTGCAAGGAGGGGTAATGGAGGTATGAAAGGATAATCTGTTAAATGAATTGTCAAAGGGAGAATCAGAGATAGAAACAGTAAAGGAGTTGTTTTTAAAAAAATAAGGAATGAGTTTGGGAAGACTGTGGAAGAAGAACAGAAAGTAAAGCAGTTAAGAACAATGGAGTAGGGAGAAAGGATGTATGATGAGTATGTTCAAGAATTTAAAAAGATAACAAAAGGAAATGACTATAAGGGATGACCTCTCATTGAGAAATTTAAAAGAGGGCTAAATGAGACAATTAGAAGAAAATTGGCAAAAGTAGAAAGCCTCTCTTGTATAATAAAAGAGTGGCAGAAGAGAGCAGTAAAATTAGATAGAAATTAGAAACAATATAGAGTAGAGAAAAAAATACTAGAAAGATATATAGCATACCTACAGGAAAATGCATAGCCTAGAGAAGGCTTAGGAGGAGGATTATATAGAGAAAGAAGAGAATAGATTGTGTAAAGAGCAAGAGATTAGAACTTCAAAGGAGAAGCATAGAGCAACTAGGGAAAATAGAAGCTAGAAAGAGACCTCAACACAATAGATATCAATAGAGGAAGAGGAAAGGATAGGATATGTTTTGTTTGTAGAAAATAGAGCTATATGGCCAAAAATTGTTGGCAGAGAAAGAGAAGAAAAGAGAAGATAGTAGAAATACTACAAGAGTTGGCAAAAGAAAATAGAGAACAGTGAGCTCCTGATTAGTCTCCAATAATTTGTATAGTGTATTGTATCTAGAATATCACAAATGGCCACTTACTGATTTGTGAGTTGATAATTTGATAATTAAAAGGCTCAAAAAAGTGAAGTTTAGACAGTAGCAAAAGATGTTGTTAAGTCTAAGGTTTATCCTCAGACATACAGTCCCTAAATACATAATTGTGGTAGTCTGTATACTAGGACAGCCTACCATATGATCACTACCTATTGTTTTACATATAGGAGTGCTATTGTTCTTGAAATAGAGATAATCTAACCATTTTAGGGCAGTCCTTTGTTCTATTCAAGAACAGATGATAATCTATAAATAAAGATCAGTATTATATACAAATATTGAGGACCTTGTATCTCCATGGGATCTTATCGCCTCAGGATCTATTTATAGCTGAAAGAAGCATATTGAAGAGAGATTCACAATGGTCATTGAAGAGAACGATTACATTAAGCAGTTCCTGAGATATTGGCAATTTAGTGTCTGGTGACTTGGTGATCATAGACTGATCTGCTGATAACTCTGTAAATACTGATTTCTTTGAGACGATTTTGGTACCATTTGAAAGGTCTTCTTAAGGGCTTTTAGTGGCAATTTATATCATTGAAATTGGTCAAGTATTCCTAGAGTTATGGTCTGAATGAAGTTTGTGACAATAGATAGATCTATCTTTACTCAAATATTACACTAGCTTCCAGGACCTTCTTCTAGCTTATTGAGTGACCATCTCTGAGTGTTTCTCTTACACAATCTATTCCAAGATATGATCAATCAAGAAAATACAGCAATATTCATTAACAACATAATAGTTGCCACAGATACTAAGGAAAAGTACAATAAATTGGTTGAGGAAGTGTTAAAGAGACTGGAGAAGAACAATCTGTTTGTTAAACCAGAAAAATATCAGTGGAAAGTCAAAGAGGTAGAATTCCTAGATATAGTAATTGGGCCTCAAGGGATAAAAATACAGAAGAAGAAAGTAAACAGAGTCCTGAGCTGACTAGTACCAAAAAATGTAAAGAAAGTACAAAATTTCCTAGGACTTGCCAATTACTATAGGTAATTTATCAAGGACTTTGCTAGAATTACAGCTCCATTACATTTACTGGTTAAAAAGGAAAAGAAGTAGAGGTGGAGAAAGAAGTAGAAGGAAGTATTCAAAAAACTAAAGAAAATATTCACAACTAAACCAGTCTTAGCCATTCCTGATTTAGATAAGAAGATGAGAGTAGAGGCAAATGTCTCAGACTATACAACAGAGAGAATACTATCAGTAAAGTATAGGGATAAAAAGTAGAGACCAGCTATCTTTATTTCTAAATTACTGAATACAACTTAGCAAAATTATGAAATCTATGACAAAGAGATGCTAGCAGTAATTTGATGCTTAGAAGTATAGAGACACTACCTAAAAAGAGCAAAAGTAAAGTTTAAAATCTGGACAGATTACAAAAACCTCCAGTACTTTATAACTAGCTAAAAGTTAAATTGAAGACAAGCCAGATAGGCATTATACCTATTATGATTTGACTTTACCTTGAAATATATCCTAGGAAAAAGTATGGAGAAAGCAGATAGGTTGAGTAGAAGACTATAAGGATGACCAGAGCAGAACAAACTTTAGAAGAATCCTTAGAGATTAGAATAAGACTTCTGGTGTAAGAACTTAAACTGTAGTACCTTAGAACTACTCCTAGTCTGAGTTGACAAGAAGAACTCAATAGAGTTTCTATTCAATTACATATACTACTTATATATATTCTGTATTTACTTTTATTTATAAAGTTCCATATATCTCTTTTAAGTCATTCCTTCTTGTACATCTGTTGATTTTCTAATTAAATGAAAAGAAAAAGAAAAGAAATATAAATAATGACTTAGCTGTTTAGCTATATTATGACATCTGGGGTATACTTCTATAATATATATACTCCTACTACTGAGGTGTCCCTGATCCTATAGTTCTGTTAGTTAGAGTTAGAGGTCTCTGAGTTAAGCTAAAGGGAATTAAATATTATATAGTAATATTTAATTAAGCACAGGATTACTCCAGACTATGAGTCTAGAGTTTCAGAGGTGGTATTGGTAGGGTTTCTTTATAGAGACCAGATTGGCAAAAGAGAATAGAGAATAATAATAAGGACCAAACATTGATAAAGCTAGAATGGATAAAGAGAACAAAAACACTGGTAGAAGAAGACAACCTAAGAGATAGGATTAGAAAGACATAGAAAGAGAATGAGAGAGTAGTTAAGATGGTAGAGAAACTAAAAAAAGCAGGGATGAAAACATTGAGGAACAAAGAGTAGATAATAGAAGAGAGAGTAGTTATGAAGGAGGGGCAAATTTATATACTGGAAGGGGAATTGAGGGGGGAGGTAATATGGCTATATTACAATATACTAGTAGAAGGACATAAGAGAAAATAAAAGACAATAGAACTAGTAACAAGGAACTATTGGTAGCCAGAAGTTATGAAGGAAGTGGAAAAATATATGGATGGATACAATACTTGTCAATTTTACAAGAATTATAGCAACTTGGCCTAAGATGACTTAATTATACTTCAAGTCTAAGTTGACAAGAAGAACTCCATAGAGTTTCCATTTGATTTTGTATACTACTTATATAATTACTATATGGTCTGTGCACTACTTTCCTATACTTATCATATGACATCATTTATGTGACATGATCTTGTGATATGCAACATTGTCATATAACACTTTTTTACACTTTTTTCTTGTATAGTAGATCTAAGTAAGAAAAAAAAAAAGGAAGTAAAATAAAATAATGACTTAGCCATTTTGCTAAGTCATGACAAGAATAGAAGTGAAGCTCTAGTAGGAAAACTAATGCCCAATGTAATTCCAGAGAAACTATAGTCATATTTTAGTAGACTTTATTACTAAACTACCTTTAGTTTAGAGTTATAATATAATTCTAGTAATTTGTGATTGATTCAGTAAAATAGTACATTTTATAGCAACTACAAAGAAAACATTGGCAGAAGAACTCACTAGGTTATTCAGAGATCATGTCTGGAAATTGTATGGTCTTCCAGAAAGTATCATATTGGATAAAGAAGTACAGTTTGCAGTGGAAATGATAAGGGAATTAAACAAGCTGTTAGTATAAAGGGACCCTACCAATGCCACCTCTGGAACACTAGACCAACCTTCTAGAGCAACCCTATATCTAACTAAATATTACTATATAATATTTAATTGCCTCTAGCTCAACTCAGCAACTTCTAACCCTGACTGGTGGGACTGTAGGATCAGGGATGGACAAACTATAGTAATATATATAGTATAGAGTACACCCCCAGGAGCCTTATCCTAAACTCTAAGAATTCTCCTGGAGATGAGTTGTAATATAACTTAGGAGTCTGATATCACTAAGGATTCTTCTAGAGTCCATTCCACTCTGGTGGCCCTTACAGTTAGGAATCTAGACAAAGCTGGCAATAGCCTATCACCCTCAAATAGATGGGCAAACAAAAAGGATCAATCAGGAGTTAGAGCAATATCTGAGGGTCTTTATTGATTATAGATAGGAGCAATGGCTAGACTAGTTTCATTCAGCTACAAAAGTGTTCCCCTTCAAGGTAACCTATGGTCAGGATCCACAAATGGGATTTGAAGGAAGAAAAAAGGGGAAGTTCAAGGCAGCAGAGAAGTTTGTGGAAAAAATAAAGAAAATCCAGGAAGAGATAAAAGCAGCATTAGGAAA
>Ga0154001_1000033_pt1 | contig 34113 bp, 28 predicted proteins | sample TSNJ085MetaG_FD_104699 | JGI IMG/M metagenome (GOLD analysis project Ga0154001, IMG submission 104699) | Attine ant fungus gardens microbial communities from New Jersey, USA - TSNJ085 MetaG | ecosystem: Host-associated > Fungi > Mycelium > Unclassified | place: USA: New Jersey, Wharton State...
CCGCTCGATACCGCCGACGCGCTGCATCAAGCTGTCGTAGCCATCGCAAAAGCGGCCGCGCAAGGCGGCACGCGATAGAGCGCCCGTTCATACATGCCACGTCCGCGTGACTGGCGTGCCGCAGGCCGTTGCAGGCGAGGCGCAGCGCCCCGGCTTTTCCTGCAACGGCCGGACTCATCGGCCGACTTGCGATCGACCCGCGATTGACCCGCGGCCCAGTCTGAATCCTGCGGAAGTTCACGATAACTTTCTCTTCTCAAACAAGCGAGCTTGCAAGAAAAATACAGGTCCTTTCACGAAGCTGAAATACAAGACCGATAGTGTCGCGGTTCCTGTCAACTGCCCGACGTTTCTGTCAATCAGCCAACTTACAACAATATCGTGAAGACCAAAAACTCGACCCGCACCTATTCAATCTTGCTTTCCGCAATTCTGGCAGCCAGTCTCAGCGCATGTGGCGGTGGTGACAGCAACATCGGCGCCGCGGGCGGCAACAACGGCAGCAATGGTGGCAACGGCAACACAGGCGGCAATAACGGCGGCGGCACGGTTGACAGCAAGATTCCCGTGCTGACGTTCACCGATCCGCAAAGCACCTACGATCTGAACAACTATACGCAGACAGATAGTTTCCCTCTGCAATACGCGACGAGCGGCACCAATCTGCTGAATGCCGAGGCATCGGGCGTGGCCTACGATAAGGATACCGATTCGCTGTTCGTCATCGGCGACGGCGGCACCGCGGTCGTGCAGGTCGCAAAGAGCGACGGTCATGTTCTCGATTCCATGACGCTCAATGCCGGAGATTTCGAAGACACGGAAGGCATCACCTACGTCGGCGGCGGCAAGTTCGTGCTGGTGGAAGAGCGCCTTCGCCAGGTCGATATGTTCACTTATACCGCAGGCGGAACGCTGAAAAGAGCCGACGTGCAGTCCGTCAAACTGGGCACGACGGTTGGCAACGTCGGTATCGAGGGCGTGAGCTTCGATACCAAAACGGGTGGTTATATCGCCGTGCGCCAGTCGCAGCCGACCAGCATTTTTCAGGCTGCGATCAATTTTGCCGGCGGCTCGGCGACGGCGTCGGACGGTACGCCCATCCTGCCGAGCACGGACAATCCGCCCGTGTTGTTCGATGCGGACAAGACCGGCCTCTCCGCATTCAATGACGTGTTCTCGCTCTCGAACATCGTCCCGGGCACCGCGCCGGACTACGACAACGTCATCATCATCGGCGCGCCGGATGGCAAGATCGTCAAGATGGATCGTACCGGCCGGTTGCTGAGCAGCCTGTACATGAGCGCCACCGCCCAGAACGAAGGCGTCACCATGGGCTCGGACGGCATCATTTATTCGGTCGGCGAGCAGGCAGCGGGACCGAGCCTGCCGGGCCTGACCATCTTCAAGCCCACCACCGACAAGACCAACGTCGGCATCGGCAGCAACCTGTACCTGAAGTTCGATCAGGCGGTGCAGGCCGGAGCCGGCAATATCGTTCTCAGCAACGGCGCCGACGATACGCGCACGATTCCGGTCACCGACCCCACGCAGGTGACGTTCAGCGGCGGCGTGATGAAGATTCATCCGAAGTTCTTCATGGTCGCCAATACCGCGTACAACATCACGTATCCGGCAGGTACGGTCAAGACCGCGACGGGCAGCAATCTCCCCGCCGTGTCCGATGCGTCCACATTCTCGTTCAAGACGATCGGCACCGTCGACAAGACCGCTCCGACCTTGAGCAGCAGTGCGCCGGTCGATGGCGCGACGGGCATTATCGGCAATCACCTCACGCTGTCGTTCAGCAAGGTCGTTCAGGCCGGTACGGGCAACCTCGTCATCAGCAACGGCTCCGATACGCGCAATGTTTCGATCGACGATACGACGCAAGTCAAATTCAACGGCGGCCGGGTCACCGTCACGCTCGCGACACCCTTGCAGGATAGTTCGCGCTACAGCGTGAAACTGGCTAGCGGCGTGATCACCGACCTGTATGGCAACGCCTATGCCGGTCTGACACAAAGCTTCACGACCGCGGCCGCCGGTGCGCCCGTGCCGACCGTGCTGATCTCGGAAGTGAATTCGAATGCCGACGGCGGCCAGGACTTCTTCGAGCTCTATAACTACGGCAGCACGGCAATCGATCTGACCGGCTGGAAGTGGGGCGACAGTCATGCCGACGTCAACGATGCCAACAATAGCGCGGCCTTTGCGGCCGGTACGATCCTTTCGCCGGGCGAGCATCTGGTCGTGGTTCCGGGTGTGCCGGGCACGGACGAAAATACGTTCCGCACGACCTGGGGGCTGGCAGGCACGGTGCCGGTCATGGCGATGCTGAACGTCAATAACGATCCGGCGAATCCTATCGGCCTGGGCAAGGGCGATGCGGTGATCGTCTATGACGCGAATGGCAATGTCGTGGCCGCGATGAACTACGGCACGCCCATCGAGGCCACGCAGGGCGATGGAACGCTGAAAGCGATTCCGTCGGCCCTGGGTACGGATGCCACGCTCGTTGCCGCCGGCAATCATGCGGGTGCCGTCTTCGTCGGCGGCAATGCGAAGGTGTCTGCGGTGTGGGATACCGTTTCCACCTCGGCGCCCAACTATGTCGAAGCCGTGGTGGGCGTGAACGGCGGCCAATCCGAGCCGGCTAAAGCGGCGTCGATCGGCTCGCCTGGGCAGTAACTCCTGGGCCATCACTGCCCGCCGCGTCGCGGTACGAGTCTCGTGAAAAACCGTCCGACTTTCTGTCGGGCGGTTTTTTTTGCCTCTGTTTTTTCCTCAAGCTAACCGTCACCGCACATCAGTCGAGATTGCCCTGACAGACGTACTTGATGGTCAGGTAATCGTCGAGACCATATTTCGAGCCCTCGCGGCCGTATCCGGACTCCTTGACGCCGCCGAATGGTGCGGCCTCACTCGACACGGCCCCTTCGTTCAGGCCGACAACGCCAGCTTCGAGTCGCCGCGCCACACGCTCGGCCCGCCGCATGTCGCGAGTGTAGAAATAGGCGGCGAGCCCGAATGGCGAGTCATTGGCCAGGCGCACTGCTTCTTCTTCCTGATCGAACCGATAAAGCGGCGCGACGGGCCCGAACGTCTCCTCGCACGTCACGAGCATATCGTTCGAGGCATGGGTGAAAACGGTCGGGGCATAGTAGTTCGGTCCCAACTCGGTCAGCCGTTTGCCGCCCGTCAGCACGATCGCGCCTTTCGATACGGCGTCTTCGACGTGGCGGGCAATCTTGTCGATCGCCTTCGCGTTGATCATGGGGCCGATCTGTGCCTCGGGGTCGGTGGCCGGGGCCACTTTCAACGCGCCGACACGAGCGGCAAGCAGTTCGGCGAATCGGTCGAATACGCCCGCCTGCACATAGATCCGATTCGGACAAACACAGGTCTGTCCGCCGTTGCGGAATTTGGCGGCCATCAACCCGGCGATTGCCGCGTCGAGGTCCGCGTCGTCGAAAACGATAAACGGCGCATTGCCGCCCAGTTCGAGAGAGAGCTTCTTGAGCGTGCCCGCCGATTCGCGCGCCAGATACTTGCCGACCGCCGTCGATCCGGTGAACGTGACCTTGCGTACCCGGTCATCCGCGAGCCAGTCCGCCACGGCTTCGATGCCCTGCTCCCGCGACGCGCTCAGCATGTTCAGCACACCGGCCGGCACGCCGGCTTCCCCGGCGAGTGCAGCCAATGCCAGCGCGGTAAGCGGCGTGTCTTCCGCGGGTTTGCCGACTACCGTGCAGCCCGCGGCCAGAGCGGGGGCGATTTTCCGCGCGATCATCGCAAGCGGAAAATTCCATGGCGTGATGGCCGCGACGATACCCACGGGCTCTTTCATCGCCCGCATCTGTTTGCCACGCTGCTGTTGCGGAATGAGGTCGCCGTAAGTGCGCGTGGCTTCTTCCGCGAACCATGCGACATACGACGCGCCATAGGCGACTTCGCCCCGGCTTTCGGCCATTGGCTTGCCCTGCTCCATCGACATCAGCGTGGCCAGGTCTTCGCTGTTCTCCACGAGAAGTGCATGCCAGCGGCGGAGTATCGCGGCGCGCTCGCGTGGCAGGCGATTGCGCCAGCTTTCGGCGGCCTGGTATGCCGCGTTTGTCGCGGCACGCGCGTCGGCGGGACCGCTATTCGCCACTTCCGCAATGATTTCGCCGGTGGCCGGATTCGTCACCGGATAGCGTGCGCGGGATACCGCCTCGCTCCACTCGCCGCCGATCAGGTTCCGGGTTCTGACCAGTTCTTCGCGCTTGAGCTTTAAAGCCATGATGCGTGCCTCTGATAATGGGTGTGCCCGGATCGACGCATGCCGGGCCATACAGAGTTTCTGTCAGCCCTTCAGTGCATTGCGCACGTCGACGTGCTCGAGCATTTCGTCGAGCGTCTTGCGCACGCGTGTCACCAGCTCGTCGATCTCGCCTTCGGAATAGCAGAGTGCCGGCGCGAAGCCGAGGATGTTGTCGCCAAACGCGCGAAAGATAATCCGGTTGCGATATGCGGCATCGGCGATACGCTCCGGCAGTTTCAACGACGGATCGAAACGGGCTTTCGTCTTCCTGTCCGCAACCAGTTCGACGGCGCCGAGCAGACCGCGGTGGCGCGAATCGCCGACGAGCGGATGATCGAGCAGACTGTCGAGTCCGCGCGCGAAACGGGCGCCCTGCTTCTGACCGTTGGCAAGCAGTCCGCCTTCGAGATAAAGACGCAGGACTTCGAGGGCGACAGCGGCGCTGACCGGATGTGCCGAATAGGTTTGCCCGTGGCCGATTGCCTCGCCCGCTTTGGCGCCGTCGGCGATTCCCTGATAGACCTCGTCGGACAGGAGCAGCGCGCCCATCGGCGCATAGCCTGCCGTTAGTCCCTTGGCTACCGTCATGAGGTCGGGTTCGACGTGTTCCGCCTCGCAGGCGAACAGCGGGCCCGTGCGACCGAAACCGGTGATGACTTCATCCGCGACGAACAGAATATCCAGTCGACGACACGCGTCGCACATCGCCTTCAGCCAGCCTTTCGGCGGAACGATCACACCGCCGGACCCTTGCACCGGCTCGCAGAAAAACGCCGCGACATTCCCCGCGCCGAGTTGTTCGACTTTCGCTTCCAAGGCGCGCACGGAAGCCACGATGATTGCCTCGGGATCGTCAGGCGTTTCGCTACGGTAAGGATATGACGAGGGAATGTGATGCTGCGTCGCCAGCGGCACGTCGAAGTTGCGATGAAAACTGGCGATCGCCGTCATGCCCGCCCCCATCGACGACGAACCGTGATAGCCGCGTTCGAGTGCGATGAACTGCTTTTTCGATGGCTTGCCAATGGCGTTGTAGTAGTGCGTGATAAAGCGGATCGCGGAATCTATTGCGTCCGAACCGCCCAGCGAGAAATAGACATGGCGCAATGACGCGGGGGCAAGATCGATGAGGCGTTGAGCCAGCTCGATGGCCGGCTCAGAGCCGAAATGGAAGTACCCGGTGGCATAAGGCAATTTCGACATCTGCCCGGCTGCCGCCCTGACAATGCTCTCGTGCCCATAGCCTGTGTTCACGCACCAGAGGCCGGCGAAGGCATCCAGCAGCTCGTTGCCGTCGGCGTCGTAAAGCCACGCACCCTTACCGGATTTCAGCACGGTGACGCCGCGCGCTTCGTGGGCGCGATAGCTGACTACGGGGTGAATAAGATGTTGACGGTCTGATTCGATAAGCGAGGTGAGCGACATTTTCGGGCTCCTTGATAAGCGCTTCTATCGGATAAGCAACAGGGAAAACTGCCTGCACCCATTTGCACCCATTAAACCGCGACACTCGTGCACAGTCTTCCTATCAAAAGTAGTAAAACCGGCCACTAATTTTCCCGGAGACGATAGAGCGCTATGGCAACCTGAAGCTGAAAGCGCACGTTCGGGTCGTCGAGCGTGACGCCGAGAATCTGCTCGATGCGCTCCAGCCGATAGCGCAGCGTGCTGATATGAATACCCAGGGCACGTGCGGCGTGTACAAGCTGGAAACCTTCGTCGGCGAGCGTATGGAGCGTATCGAGCAGCGATTCGCCGCGCGGACGATGGACGAGCGGCACGACCAGCCGCTCGATCAGCATCTCGCGCGCATCGGCGTCCCCGAGCAATGCCCGCGGAAAAAGAATTTCCTCGAAACGGTGCAGCCTTCCGGGACGAAGCATCGGAAGCAGTGCGTCGACGTCTTTCGAGCCGACCGCCATGCCGTCGATGCCCGTATGCGCGCGACTGACTGCCATCGCCGCGTGCCGGTCTCCGATTGCCGCCCACAGGGTCTCCACGGACGCCTCGGCAGGCAGGATGAACTTGATCTGATTCAGCCACACCGCAATCAACGCGGACTGCCTCTGCGCTCTCAATTGGCATTTCAGAAGCTCGACCCATCGCTCCCTGCGTTCGAGTGCTTCTGTCGTCAAAGGAACGGGTTCGCCGAGCAGCACGAGACAGATGCGATACGACGCGGTCTGACTCCAGCCGCATACGCGCGCGCGCTCGAGCGCACTCGCAGTCGCGGTGAATTCGCCATCGAGCAGCGCGGTAACGAGCGCATACCCAAGGCGATCCTCCTGCTGCGCGAGTTGCTGTTGATGCGTCAGATGCAAAGCGGCGACGACGCTGGCATGCTCCATTGCACGCCTGTCGAGTTCGTCGATGTCCGGGTTGTCCAGATCGAGCCAAAGTATTGCGACAATCGTGTCGTGCAGGCGAACGGCCAGTTGCATCCGATGCAATACGCGATCGCTTGCGAGCTTGAAGCGTACTGTCGCGGGTCGCCGGACAGTACTGGCATCGACGGGGGCATCCGAAAGAGAACGCGTAAACTGCGCCTCCAGCATGGTGATGTCCGAGGCCGGCGCGGAGCTTCCCAGGATATGTCCGGACGGATTCGTGAACGAGACCGCGCGGCCCACCAGCGTTTGCAGCGTGGTGGCAATGTCGGAAAGGCTGCTTGCGGACACGGCGGCATTCGTCAGTGCCCGATGCAACTGGTCTGCTCGCGCGATGATCTCGGACTGGAAGTTGATGATCTTCGCGAGGATTTCATGCGTGATCTGGCTGAACGGCACCGCCCACGGCATTTCGAGCAGCGGCAGGCCAACCGCGCCGGCTTCCTCGATGGCCTCCGGCGGAAAGTGATCGCGGAAATGCGGCACGGCCAGCACGATGCCGGCAAGCCCCGCGTGACTCAGTTCACGGACGAGCTGCCGCGATGCCTCGCCGCGCGCGGGCCAGTTATAACCGGTAGTCAGCAGTAGTTCGCCGGGCTTGACCCACTGGACGATGTCCGGGTGGTCGACCATATGGACCCAGGTGATGTCCCGGCCAAGCTGTTCGCTTCCGGCCACGACTTCAGCTTTGCGAAGAACGGTCTCCCGGATGGCAGTGTCAAGTTTCATGGCGGCAACGATCACGCGCGGCGGCATCGGGCAAGACACCGCGACGTCAATCAGTCCTCCTTCGGCCGGCAACGACTCCGCTTGTTTTTCCGCTCAGGCGCGTGTCTTCAGCGACAGAATGCGGCGCGCGCCGTCGAACAATACGCGGTCGCCCGATTTGAGGTACTTGCGCGGCGAGTCGGTAAACCCGTCCATGATCGGAATGCCCGCCAATACCGCGCCTTGAACGAAAACGGGATTGGTCATATCGCAAACCAGAGCGGCGGGACAGGTGCCGCGCTTCCTGAGATTCAGCAGCGCCCAGCCTGTCGATACGCCGCCCTTCGTCGATTTGAATACGATGATCTTATTGACCACGCTCATGCCGTAGAGATCATGGTCGGGTCGAGCGATAACGCCAAGGTCGGGGTCGATATCGTATCGAACGCTCAAACCATGATTCGACACGATGACTTCGCCTTCGAGGCTCATTGCCATGCTCTGGCTTGCATTGAAAAAAGTGCGCTCAAGCATAGTGTCCTCATTAAGCCAGCGTACCCAGCGTCGCCGCCCGGATGCAATCGTCGAATCGCCGGAATTTCACCTGATAGCCCTGCCCCGCCATGATGTTCGCGAGTTTCGCCGAGTTCGTGACGAGCCGGCTGAAGCCATTCAACTCGGACAATTGCCGGGGCGTCATGAGGTAAAAGCAGACGCCGGCGATCAGTTCCGCGCCGGACGCTTCGAGCCGCGCACGAATACCGAGTTGCTCGGTGGAAGCCGCGATCTGCGAATTCGTCGTGACGATCAGCTTGACTGTCGGGTGGACCTTCTTGCCGTCCAGAGCCTCGGCAATGGAAACGATCTCGAAGAGCGAGAGTTGAGGCGCGCTGAAAACCACCAGATCGGCCTCCGTGAAATCGCCGCTCCAACCGTGGTAGACACTATCGAGTGCGCCTTCGGGCACCTGAAGATGACGGATTTCTCTTTGGGTCGACATAGCCGCTTCCAGCGACCGGGCCTCAGGCGTCACGCCGACTATGTGAAACATCGCCGCCGAGCCATAGCTCGCGAGTGCGGCGCCGAGGTGTTTGAGCACGTCGCTGTCGGGTTTCGACGTCAATCCCTCGAATACCGGCACATCCCAATAGCCGTTCAGTTGCCGGCCGACACAACAGCCGAGCGCGCCCCAGTCGGCCAATTCCTTTGGCTGATCTTCGACATGCACGACGACATTGGCTTTCCGGCATTCGTCCAGATGAAAACCGTATCGGGGCACGCGCCCTGTCAGCGACGCGGCCAATGCCGCAGGACCCGACTCGTAATTCGATCGGGCGCCGAATACGGAGTTGGCATAGATCACGGACCCGGTATCTCCCCACGCTACATGCTCGCCAAAATGCGGTTGCAGCGTGGTTTGATACACGATGCAGTTACTGCAATTCAGAAGACCGATCTTCTCGAATGCGGCGACGGTCCGCGTTTCGATTTCCTTCGTCGTTTCCAACTGCTTCAACGTGCATCGAGGCTCGAACGCATAGCCTCGCGGGTCCGTGACCGCTTTCACGGCACAGCGGGCGCCGCTGCGCGCGACCTGCTCCAGATATTCGACGCCGGCCAGACCCAATTCCTCGACGTCGCCCGAAGCATGCACCGAGCTGATCTTCACCATATCTTCGGCGCCGAAGTATTCGCCGACTTCGACCTGCATCTTCAGCGCTACGCGCATTACCTCGCCGTGCTCTCCATTGAGCATGGCGATTTCTTCGTCCGTCAGCTTCATCGAGGTCAGCTCCCGTCAGAACAGATTCGTACCTGCTATCTCTTCGCGTTGGAATCGAAACGCCGGCCAAACCTGTGGATCGCCACTTCCAGAATTTTGTCGGTCAGATAGCCGAGGATGCCCAGAGTGAAAATACCCACGAAGATTTTGTCGGTTGCCATCCAGAGCCGGGCATTGAGAATCGAATAACCTATCCCCGCATTGGCCGCGAGCATCTCGGCGGCGATGACCGTCATGAAGGCGATGCCCATGGCAATGCGCATCCCCTGCAGAATCGGCGTCACGGCGGCCGGCACGATCACCCATCTGAAGATCTGCCATTCCGTGGCGCCGAACATCTGGGCCGCGCGAATCTTGTTGGTGTGAACACCGGCTACGCCAAGCGCGGTACTCAGCGATACGGTAAAAACCGTGCCGTAGATGATGATGAAGATCTTCGATTCCTCGCCGACGCCAAACCAGATCATCGCGGGCGAGACCCAGGCGATAGGCGGAATGAAACGGAAGAACTGCAGATACGGATTGAACAGCGAGCGGACTATCGGGAAAAAACCGACCAGCAGGCCCAGAACGATGCCGATCACGGAGCCGATTAAAAAGCCGGCCAGAATACGGAACATGCTCGCGCCGATGTCGACGAAGATACTGCCGCTCTGGATCTCCGCGATGGCCTCGGTGCCGACCTGCAAAGGCCCCGGAAACAGGATCGAGGAGAACATATAGGTACTCACCAGATGCCAGATGAGCACACCGGCCGACAACGAGGCGAGCAACATGATGGTCGAAGCCAACGTGGAACGACGCTTCGACGCCCGCTTCTTTTTCAGTGATCCGAAGGGGGTTTGCATAATACCGGAGGTCTCTGGGCTCATGATGTCACGCGATCGGTTTGAACACCAAGCACTTCGTCGGCAATCAGGCTCGAAATGCGGGAATAAAGCTCGCCGAACCTGGGGTTGCTGCGGTCCCGGGGGCGGTCGAGATCACAGTTCACGATCTCCTTGACGTTGGAACGCGGTCCGCGCTTCAAGACAACGATCCGGTCGGCGAGCGTGATCGCCTCGGCAATGTCATGCGTGACGAAAAACACCGTGCGCTGCGTCTTTTGCCAGATGGTCGCCAGTTCGTCTTGCAGCACGATTCGGGTCTGCGCATCGAGCTGGCCGAATGGTTCGTCCATCAGCAGGACTTTCGACTCGCAGGCCAGTACTCGTGCGACATTCACGCGCTGCTTCATGCCGCCCGACAGTTCAGCCGGATATTTGTGCTCCTGTCCGCGCAGACCGACGAGTGCCAGATATTGCCGCGCCTTGGCCGCGCGCTCGGTTTTTTTCATTCCCGACACGCGCAGGCCGAATTCGACATTGGCCTGCGCGGTAAGCCAGTGATAGAGAGAATCGTCGCCCTGAAATACGACGCCGCGCTCCACACCCGGGCCGTCGATCGGGCGGCCGTCCATATGGATGCTGCCCGCCGTGGGCGACTCGAATCCGGCGATCAGATTCAGTACGGTCGTCTTTCCGCAACCGCTCGGACCGAGAATGCACATGAACTCGCCGCGCACCAGCGACAACGATAAATCCCGCAGAATGTCGGGGCTATCCGCCGGCAAGGAAGCATGTTTGAACGACACATCTCGAATCGATACCAGGCTCGCATTGCTCATGGCTGCACCTGCTCCGTCACGATTTCGGTTGAGAATTCGCCTTTGACGACGCGTCGGCATTCGAGCGGTCGATGAGAACAGGGGTGATCAATTTGTCGATCAGCGCCTTCGGATCGAAGGGCTGCACCGTTCCCTGCTGTTTCACCCATTCGGCGATGCTCACCATGTCCTTTGGAAAGGCAGGCGGCATGTCGACGACGAACTGCACGCTATCCATCATCTGTTCGGCATCCGCCGTGGAAATCCGGAAGGTTTTCGACATCAAGGCCACCGCAGCCGGACGGTTCTTCCTGTCGTTCAGCCAGGCCGTCGCATTCCTGATGGCGGTAAAGGCTTTTTTGGCATCCTCAGGACGCTGATTCAGCAATTCGTCCGAAAACATCAGGAAGAACTGCATCGTATAGATGCCGTTATCGCCCGACCATCCGATCACCTTCGTGTTCGGCATCACCGCCTTCAGGCGGGTGAACCACGGGTCCCACGAAAACATGGCCTGAATGTCGCCGCGCGCCATGGTCGCGACCAGTTCAGGCGGAGCGACATTCACGAGCTTCAGTTTCTCCCGGGCGATACCGTAATGGTCGAGGTAGCGATTCAGGTAGTAGTCGCTGGCCGTGCCCTTCGAGTAGCCCACGCTCTTACCGACGAGATCGCCCGCGTTATTGATGCCGTTTATCGCAGCGAGGCCAATCAGGTGATTGCTGTAGACGCCGCGGGCGACGGCCTTGACTTTGGCGCCCTTCGCCGCCGCGATGATCGCCGGCAGTTCGGCGACGAGCGCGATATCCGAATCGCCCACCACGACCGATTCCAGAGCCAGCCCCCCTGCGGGGAATTGCTTGATCGTGGCATCGAGGCCCTGATTTTTCATAAACCCCTGATCCACGGCGACGATCAGGGACATGAAGCTTCCGTCCGCTCCGGTGGCGAGGCGAATCGGCGCGGCAACCGCGCTGCCGGCAAAAGCCCCGGCCATCAGCGTTACAGCAAGAAGTGCTAGATTGAAGAAATGGCGTTTCATGCTTTTCTCCTATCAAATATTGCGTTCACCGCACCGAGTAAACCACCTCACCGTTTTTCATCGTTGTCGTGACGTTGGTCTGTCGCAAGTCCTTCGGGGGACACGTCAGAGGATTTCGATCGACGATGATCAAGTCCGCGAATTTCCCAGCTTCCAGAGAACCTTTTTTTTCTTCTTCGAAGGCGGCCCAGGCTCCATTGCTGATGCACATCCTGAGTGCATCGTCCATCGAAACGCTTTGGCGCGAATCGACGGGATTCTCGACCAGCAATTGAAGCCACAGGAAAGGATCGGCCGGATAGACAGGCAGGTCGGCTCCGCACGCGACGACCACACCGGCGTTCAGAATATCCTTGTACGTGTCGATCCGTTTATAGCGTTCCGCGCCGTAGCGCTCGAAAAAGATGCCATCGGTGCCGCCCCACAGGTAGGTGAAAACGGGCTGCATGCTGAGCACGACGCCGAGATTCGCCGCACGCTCGATCTGCTCGGTGGTCGGAACGTGAAAATGCTCGATGCGATGGCGCCGTGAGCGGCCCTGCGCGATTCCCTCCGCGTTTTCGAACGCATCGAGCAGCTGGTCGATCGCGGCGTCGCCCATCGCGTGTACGCCCACTTGCAACCCCGCAGCGCAGGCTTCGCTCACCAGGGTATTAATGTCGTCCTGCGCATGCAGCAGAACGCCATGATTCGAGCAGCAGTCGGCATAACCGCTGTGCAGCGCGGCACCGAAAGTATTCGGCATGCCGTCGAGACAGGACCGTCCGCAGCCACCGACACCGTGTACCCCGAGCGCCTGCGCGCGCGGGATATCGAAAGTCTCGTAGTACGGCACGATATGAATGGGCAGCGAATCCTTGATTCGCATCATGATGTCTATATCCCGGTCACCGTCCATCTTGCTGCCTTCGAATGCATGAATGGTGGTAATGCCGCGTTCGATGGCACGATCGGCCATGAGACGGATCATCCGTTCGGCGTCGGAGTCCGAAATGAAGCCGAATACCTTTTGCCGCGCCGGAACATGGGCCACGTCGCCCGCATACGCACCGGTCGGATTGCCGGCCGCGTCGACCTCGAGACCCGGCGTTCCCTTCCCGATGCCGATTGCCTCGAACCCCAGCGTGTTTGCGGTACTCGAATGAAACGAATCCGAAGACATCCAGATCTTGTGCCTCGTCGACGCACGATCGAGATCGGCCATGCCCGGGTGACGCTTTTCGCGAAGTTTGTCAGGGTCATAGCCCGAGGCGCGAATCCACTCGCCCTCGGGTGTTTCAAGCGCGCGTTTGGCAACCTTGTCGACAATCTCGTCTATGGATTCGGCGCCCAGCAGATCCACCGCTTCGCTGACCAGCCCGCCGAACATCACATGGGAATGCGCGTCGACGAATCCCGGCAAAACGGTCTGCCCCCCGGCGTCGATTACCACGGCGCCGTCATGCTTTAGCGCCGCCACGTCGGCGTTGGTGCCGACGGCGGCAATGAGCCCATTGCGGACCAGAACGGCCTCCGCGATCGTATTGTTGGCGTCCAGCGTAAGGACGTTTGCGTTGATGATCAACGTTTCCTGCTGTTCGTTCACTGACACGGAGTCCTCCAATCGGAAATTGTCTCTATTAAGCGTACTAATTAATTCATACGTCAGTAAGATCAACTGGCCTTTTCGAAAACCGCTGCTGTTCCCGGTGCCGGAGAAAACGAAAAGTCGCCTTTCTCGAGTACCTTCTCCCGTCCGCCATGCTGGATCAGCAATGCTTTCTGCACCGCCTTTGCTTTTGCATCGACGGCTTCGGGATCGCAGTACGTTCTGAGCTTCTTTTCGAACGCGATCAGGCGTTCGCGCTGCTCAGGTAGCGCGGCAAGGTCGTGCTTCTCTTCCGGGTCGAACGTCAGATCGAAAAGCTGCGCGGGATAACCGACGTAATAGATGTATTTGTATTGATCGTCCCGCAGCATATAGGCAGCCGTTTTAGAGCCCATGCCGTGGAATTCGGCGAATGCGGTTCTGCCGTTCTCCATCTTCCACACGTCGAATAGCGACTGCCCCGGCAGATCCGCTTCGGACGGCAAACGCTCCACGCCAGTGGCTTCGAGAAACGTAGGATAAAGATCGACGTGCGAAACGGGTGTCGCGCAGACGTGGCCGACGCCAAAGCCTGCGCCGGCAATAATCAATGGCACGCCCGCCGATTCTTCGTACATCGTGGTTTTACCCCACAAACCTCGGGCGCCGAGGTTTTCGCCATGATCGCTCGTATAGACGATGCGGGTCTGGTCGGCCAGTCCGCAACGCTCGAGGCATGACATGACCTGGCCGATCTGCTCGTCCAGAAACGAGCAGAGTCCCAGATATCCGGCCAGCCCCGCCCTCACCTTTTCTGGCGAGTCGAAATAATCGTCGTAGGGAAGACTGTGTGCGTAATCCCGCAGATAAGGATGATTCGGGCGCTCGGACTCGCCGTAAAGCTTCGGCCACGGCAGATCGGGGTTGTTGTAGAAGCGGAAAAAATGTTCGGGGGGCGCGGTCAGCGGGAAATGCGGGGCGACGAACGAGACGAAAAGCACCCACGGCTTCGTCGAGGCTTCCGCCGACTTGTTCTTCAGCCAGGCTTGGGCCCGCGCCGCAATGTCCCGGTCGTATGCGGTATAGGACGACTCCCCCGGTCCCGCGCTCATCGCCATCTGGGCGACGCCCCCGCGTACGGGCAATTCGTCGCGAATCAGATCGCCCAGATCGCCGACGCCATCCACGACATGCATCGGGACGATCTCCTCGGTGAAGCCGTTGTCGTCGTCGCTGGAGCGGAAGTGCAATTTCCCGATCGCGGTCACGTCGGACCCGCTATCGCGAATCCGCCTGTGCCAACTCATCGCCGAACCGTCGAACGGCTGCGCATTGTCCCAGTTGCCGAGATCCTGCACGTATCGCCCGGTGGCCAGGACGGCACGGGCCGGCACGCAGGCCGGCGAATTGCAATACGCGGCGGAGAAACGGGTGCCGCGCGCCGCCAATGCGTCCAGATGCGGCGTCACGGCAATGGACGAACCGCTGCAGCCCATGATCTTCGGGTTATGTTCGTCGGAGATGAATACCAACAGGTTCTGGCTAGCGGTCATGGCTCTTCCTCGGAGTTTCCTCTCGCCGCGAGGCTGCCGGATAAAGCATGGGCAACAAAACCCATGGCAGCGGATATTTCGGTGGCAGCCTTCTGCGACTCAATCGCAAGCATCTCTAACCGTTCAGGCGACAGACGGGAAATCGGTGCCGCCTCGCCGAAGGTTGCAATGACGCGTCCCTGCTTGTTGAAGATCGGTGCCGCGCCCCCGCCGGTGTCGGGCTTCCAGCTCCCCACGGAAATGGCATAGCCGCGAGCCCGAATCCGTCCGAGTTCGGCGAGCAGTTTCGCTTTGTCGACGATCGAGTCCGGCGCGGTTCCTTCCAGGTGTTCGGGAAGAATCGCCTGAAGCTCGTGGTCGTGCAAATTCGCCAGCATGGCGAGACCGCTAACAGTGCAATTCGCCGGGGCACTCGCGCCGACGGGCATATGTACCCGGATCGTCTGCGTCGGCTCGACCGTGTGAATCGTCACCATCGAAAAACCGGTTAACACCGAGAGGTAAGTACTTTCGTTGGTGCTGGCCGTCACCCTTTCCATGAGTGGTGTAGCGATTGTCAGCAATTGCTTCTGCGGCATGCTGGCCCCCAATTCGAACAGACGGGGGCCGATTTCGAAATTGCCGCTCTCGTTCTTGAGAACGTAACCGCGGCTTTCGAGGGTTGCGAGTATGCGGAAAACGCCGGATTTGGAGAACTCCAGATCGCGCGCAATAGCGGACAAGGAAGAACCGGAGCGCGGACGCGCGACCGCTTCCAATACGTCCAGAGCATTCAGCAGATAGGCGAGTTGTTTCACTGTAGAGAACGATGTGCTTGTCTGGAGAACAAATTGTCCCACCGATATTTTTCGCAATGGATCGGGACAAACCCTTCACGGATACCCAGGACAAACCCTTCATCGGGCAGGCGGCGCGGAATCCGCCGGGTTCGGCGGCACCGGCAAACGGCACGGCGCTGTTCTGGTGTCGCGGCATGTTGCTGCATCAGGCCGCCAGGCGTCGGCAACTCTTTAAGGATGACGATTCAATTTGCTGACGGAGTCGCAAGACATCCGGCACAAGAACATCGCCATGCTTGTTGCCACACAGTTCGGCGATACACGGCCGTTCGAACCCACCCCGAACGCCGTCAACGGCGGTGCAGAAGAATTGGAGAAATCGGTGGGAACGACAAATGGCGCGCTCGAGATCGACGAGTGCCGGTAAATCGGCAACGACAACGCGAGAAGGCGAGAAGACGAAAAAGCAAGAAAGGATCGCTTTTGCACTGCATCGATCGACTGACGAAACTAACGAAACTGGCGAATGCGCAAACGGGCACCGCGCCCCTCAAACCGTCCCCAACGGCTTCAGCACATTGCGCAGCATCGCGATGGTCAGCGGACGCGAGAACCAGAACCCCTGTGCTTCATCGCACCCGAGCGCTTCGAGTTGCGCGGCCTGGTCGGCCGTTTCGACGCCCTCGGCGGTCACGCGCAGCTTGAGCGCATGCGCCATCGCGATGATCGCGCCGACGAGCGCCGCGCTTTGCGGATCGGTGCTCATGCCGAGCACGAACGAGCGGTCGATCTTGATACGGTTGAGCGGAAAACGCGTCAGATAGGCGAGGCTCGAATAGCCGGTGCCGAAGTCGTCCACCGCGACCTCGACGCCCAGTTCGCGCAGCGCATGCAGCGTCTGCAAGGCCTGATCGGTATCGCCGAGCAGCACGCCTTCGGTGATTTCGACTTCGAGACAGGACGGATCGAGCGCCGCGTCTTCGAGCGCCTCGCGAATCGTGTTGAACAGATTCTGCCGCTGGAACTGCTGCGGCGACACGTTCACCGCAAAACGCGGCAACGTGCCGGTCTGCCGTAGCAGAAGACCGGCGTCGCGGCACGCGGTGCGAATCACCCATTCGCCGATGCGCTCGATCAGCCCCGCCTCTTCCGCGACCGGCACGAACTCGACCGGGCTGATCAGGCCGCGCTGCGGATGATGCCAGCGCAGCAGCGTCTCGACCTGCGCGATGCGGCCCGTCGCGAGCGTCACCTGCGGCTGGTACACGAGGTGCAGTTGCTGACGCTCGAGCGCGTCGCGCAGCATCGTCTCGAGTTCGAAGCGACGCGCGGCCTGCCCTTCGAGCGCGGTCGAAAAACGCCGCACGGCGTTGCGGCTCACCGCCGATGCCGCCGACAACGCCACGCCGGCGCGGCGCATCAGCGTCGGCGCATCGGCGCCGTCGGCCGGATACGCGGCGATGCCGATGCTCGCGGTGATGTTCAGCGCGGTCCCCGCGTAATCGATCGGTTCGGCGAGGCGGCCGAGCGCTTCGGCAGCGAACGCATCGGCGGCCGCGCCGCTTTCGTTGATGAGCAGCGCGAACTGCGTGCCGCCGACCGACGCGATCGTGCCGTCGTGCGGAAACAGGCCGCGCAGCCGCTCGCCGACGATCTGCAGCACGAGTTCGGCCGCATGCAGACCGAGTGCATCGCGCAGCTTGCGCAGGTGATCGAGTTCGGCGATCAGCACGGTAAAACCATGACCGTTGCGCTTGCAACGTGCGATCGTCAGTTCGAGCCGTTCGATGAACAGCGTCTGATTCGGCAGACGGGTCACGCCATCGTGATGCGCGACGTACCAGAGACGCGCCTCGGATTGCGCATAGCGCGTCATGTCGACCGCAATGCCGACGTAGCGCTCCGGCGCACCATTCGACGCATCGGCTTGAGCTGCGCTCAGGGGCGCGAGGGCGAACGCGACGCGAACCCGCGAGCCATTGCGCCGCAGATAAGTCCACTCGCCTTCGTAGCGCGAACGGAGCGCCGCGAGCTGCGGCCATTCCGCGCGGCGCTTCAGCAGTTCGGCCGGATCGTGCAGCGACTCGAGCGAGCGCCAGCCGATCAGTTCCTGCGCCGTGTAGCCGGTCAGTTTCTCGAAGGCGGCGTTGACGGTCTCGAAGACGCCGTCCGCTGTGCAGATGAACATGCCATACGGCGCGCACGCCAGGGCGGCGTCGCGCGTGCGCGCTTCGACGTTGATGGGGTCGTGCATTGCGCCGGCCTTATGGTCCCGAGTCCTCAAGACGATTGAATGTATGCGTTACGCGCGGGGCGCAAACGGTCATGCCGGCGCGTCCTGCTCCACGCCGCGCGCGGCAACCATGCGCATGATAGCGGCTTTCGCATGCGATCCGGCGGACCGGCGCGGCGAAAAACACCGCTGGCGAAGACCGGAATGAAATAAACACCGGTAGCGTCGGGTAGCCGATGACCGTGGTTTAAAACGGAAGCCGGGCGAATGCCGGCGGATACGTCGGCGCGGTGCGGGCCGTTGCGCTTCGCCGTGTCGGGCCGTATTGCGCCGCATTGGCGCGCCCGTCATGCACATTCATGCGGATAAATGAAACGCCTGCGGCGGGAACCCTCGCGGCAAATGCCGGCGCACCTCGAATTGCACGCGGGAAAAAACGTGCAAAAACTACACGCCGCGCGGCAGCGCCGCTTCGATGAACGCCGCGCACAGCGCTTCCATGCCCTTCGCGTCCTCTTCGTCGAAGCGCGCGACGAGCGGGCTATCCACGTCCCACACGCCGATCAGCGTGCCGTCGGGTGCGACGAGCGGCACGACGATTTCCGATTGCGACGCCGAATCGCAAGCGATATGGCCGGGAAACTCGTGCACGTCGCGCACGACCTGAGTCTGCCGGGTTTGCGCGGCCGTGCCGCAGACGCCCTTGCCGAGTGGAATGCGCACGCACGCGGGCTTGCCCTGGAACGGACCGACCACCAGCTCGCGGCCATCGTGAAAGTAGAAACCGGCCCAGTTCAGATCGCTCAGCGAATGAAACACGAACGAGGAAAAATTCGCCGCATTGGCGATCCAGTCGGTTTCGCCGGCGAGCAGCGAGCGCGCCTGCGCGACGAGTTCTTCGTATTGCGCGGCTTTGGGCAGATGCGAGGTGGCGGAAACTTCGAACATGACGGCATCCGTGATGAAAGCGGGAAAGAAAAACGGCAAGGGGTGCAGTGTAAAGCAAGCGGCGTGTTCGAGCGGTGCGCGGCGATGTGGGGCGGGTTGGCGGTAGAGCGGTATGGCGGTCGTGCCCGGCAGGCTTATTTTCATCTTTGTCTGATGTCGGATTGCCGTGGCTTTGTGAAGGATTGACGTCGGGTTTGCGTGTCCATCCGGAGTATGCAAACGGGCCGCTGAGAGGCGCTTGTACCGTATCGGCGGCTGACGCTTCGAATTTGATATCTAGCGATATTTGATAAAAATCGCCGTTCTAGCGATGCTTCACTATAACGATGCAACCATGAAAAGTGTCAGTTAAATATCTCCCTGCGATAAAAATATGGACAGTCATGACGCTTCAGTTGAGCTTACTGAATTTATCCGGAAAAAAATTCTATATCCTGAAAGACTTCCTATAAACCCAGAGACCAGCGTGGAAGACCATCTCGGCGTGACCGGAGATGACTCCCCCAAATTCATGGAAGCATTTTTCGACCGGTTCAATGTTGGTCCTGGCGATTTTGATTGCAATAGATATTTCGAAGGGGAAGGAGTATTTGATCCGTTTACGTCAATTGTACGTTTTCTATTTCACAGGATTAAGAAGGAACCGAAGCGAGAGCCGCTCACCGTCGCCATGCTTCAACATGCCATCGAGCTTGGCGTATGGGATAGCGAACGCTTGAAGGAACTGAATAGTCAGCACACTAAAGAGTGGCCCAAAGGCCCGCTATGCGGGCCTCTCTTTACCTGATTGCAACCGAATCAGTTCCATCAAAAAACGTGCCGCGCTCAGGAATCCATCAACGCGCGGCGACGAAAATACCCGCGCATCGTACTGCCCCTGCTCCTTCAGAGCCCCGATGATTACAAGCACCGAAGCCCGGAGCGGTACACCGCGCAGCATTTTCGCTTTCATCCGTATTTGGGCCACGACCCATATTCACCGCCCCCCCATTCGACTAGCCTTATCTTTTTGGCACTTGGGAGACAAACAGAAAATGCCGTGGTCCTATCAGCAAAGCACCGGAAACCTCTCGTTTAATGGAGAACTCGTCGAACGTGGTTACTCCGGCGCGGCAACCGGTAAAAACAATCCCGCCATGCAGGCGATTTCCAACATCGGCCCCATCCCGCGCGGCAATTACCAGATAAGCTCGCCTCACACGTCCCCCCACACCGGGCCCGGCACGCTCAATCTGTCGCCGCTGCCCGGTACCAATACGTTCGGACGAAGTGCTTTCCGCATTCATGGCGATAACCGGAATCATCCGGGTACGGCGTCCGAGGGCTGCATTATCCTGGGTCCCCAGACTCGTCATCGCATATGGGCGAGCGGCGATCATCGGCTCGAGGTTGTTCAATGAAACGTGCATCCGGTTTCGCTTTCGCATTCACGTTCGCCCTGGCCTGCGCCGCGGCAAACGCAAGCGCCGAAGCAAATCCCTCCGCCCTTGCCAGGCAAATCAACGACCAGGGCGCAAAAGCGGTGGTGAATGGAATGTCTGAATCGGAATGGGACAACGTGCTCACCCATATCGATTCCGGCAGCACGGCGTGGATCGCACTGGTCCCCAAGCTGGCAGAGGGAGCGGACAGCGGCAACGCCGAAGACCTTGGCATCGGATTAGCCTACGCGCTCCCCAAAAGTCCGCGCGCGGTTCTCAAGGCCATCGATCCCGGCAACGGGCCGGTGCTGGGTGTCAATCGCGTTTGCTCCGCGCCGTTCATCGAAGACACCGTTCCGGATATCCCTGCCTATGTCAAACGCGCTAAAGCTGCGCTTGGCAAGGTCCATGACCGTTCGTTGCGAGACGTCAAAAAGGCCTGTCTAGCGGAACTGGCGAGGCTGTAAGCGGCGTGTTACGGCACAAACGCCAAGCCACGGTGAACCGGCCCCTTGCCGTCCGCTGGGCGCCCGGCACAATCAGGGCAGCCGTCAGGCAAGGGGCTCGGCAAGCAAAACAGCGAGCCTTGCCCAACAAGACTCAGCGGGTTGCAAGCTCACTCGACGCCGACGATCACGCTCGACGCCTTGAAGATCGCGGTCGCCGGCTTACCGCTCGCGAGCCCGAGGCGCTCGACGCTGTCGTTCGTGATGATCGCGGCAATCTGCGCACCGTCGGCGCTGATCGTCACTTCCGAGTTGACCGCGCCCTTCGTGACCGACGCCACGCTCCCCGCGATGCAGTTGCGTGCCGACACCTGGTGCTTCGCCACGTCGACCATCACGATCACCGACGAAGCCTTCACGAGCGCAAACGCCTTCTTGCCGGCCGCCAGTCCAAGCGACTGCGCGCTGCCATGCGTAATGATCGCGACGATCTCGAGACCGTCCCCGGTACGCAAGATCACTTCATCGTTGACGGCGCCGTGCTTGACGCCGGTCACTTCGCCGCTGAACTGGTTGCGTGCGCTGGTTTTCATATCGTGCTCCTTGTCGGTCGGCATGCCTCGCATGGGTATTCGGTGTTGCGGCGCAACGTTGCGAGGCACGGTGTTGATAGATAAGGCGAGTGTAATGGACAACAACGTGGACAACACGGGGCAAAACCCACAGGAAAGCCCCAGGAAGACCCGCGCGAATCGCCGAGCCCGTATCATCGTGCCCTTGGACCCCCTACGCCAGATCTCCATGCCCGTTGCCGTTCCGCCCCGCTCCGCTTTTTCGTGGCGCTGCGCGCGCCGCCTGTGCCGCGCCGCCGTGCTCGGCGCCGCCGTCACGACGCTCGTCGCGTGCAGCAATCCGACGCCGCCGCGCGACACGCACGCCTTCGTCGACAACCTCACGCTGTTCCCGCTCGACCACTACGACCAGAACGTCGATCACTGGCTCGATCCGCACAGCCCGGACTACGACCGGCCGTTCTTCAGCGCCGAAGATCAGCAGGCGCACTTTCACGCGCTCTATGCGCGCTATTTCGGCACCGGCGCGAACGCCCCGTCGCCATGGAACGCCGCTTACGTGACGGCGCGCGTCTTTCGCGAGCAGGGCGCCGACATCGTCGCGCTGCAGCAGCGCCGCATCGGTAAATTCGACAACACCGGCAAGCACAGTGCCGCGCTCGGCTATGGTGAGAACTTCCGTCCGCACGACAAGACTTGGATCGATGCGATCGCACGCAACATGAACGTGGAGCAGTTCGCGCAGACGCCTGCCTATCAGCCCGAACGCCGCGCAATCGCCACCGGCAACCTGCTGGTGCGCGAGTTGCCGACCACCGATCCGTCGTTCTACGACCGCCATCTGGCTGGCGAAGGCTATCCGTTCGACAACCTGCAGATTTCGGCGGTACGGCCGGGCACGCCGCTTTACGTGCTCGGCAGCAGCGTCGACGGCGCGTGGCATTACGTGCAGACGCCCGATGTGCAGGGCTGGGTGCGCAGCGACGGCGTCGCATTCGCCGACGACCGTTTCGTCGACAAATGGCGCGCGGCGGCCGGGAAATCGCTTGGCGCGGTGATCGTGGCGTCGGCGGCGGTGCGCGACAGCCACGGCGTGTTCCGTTTCGACGCGCCGGCGGGAACGTTATTGCCGTTGGTGCCGGCTTCTTCCCCGGCGACGGCAACGACAGCGAAGGCGCATGGCACGGCCCGTGTCGGCGACGGCTCCGCTACCGGCGACAACGCACATGCAACCGCCAACAAAACCGTCAATGAGCCCACTACCGACGCCGAACGCGAATCGGCAAGCGCAACCACCAACGAATCCGCAAGCAAGGCCGCTACCGTCACATACACACTCCTCGCCCCCGCCCGCGACGTCGATGGCCGCGCGCTGATCCGCACCGCGTCGCTCGACGCCGCGCAGATCGCGCCGATGCCGCTCGCCGCAACGCCACGCCATCTCGCGATGCTGATGAAAGCGCTGATCGGGCGGCCGTACGGCTGGGGCAATAGCGGGCTCTACAACGACTGCTCGTCGGAACTGCAAAGCATTTTCGCGGCGTTCGGCGTATGGCTGCCGCGCCATTCGTCGACGCAGATGAGCGCTGGGCGCATGACCGACCTGTCCGGGTCGCCCCCCGCCGAACGGCTCGACTATCTCGCCGGGCACGGCGAACCGCTGCGCACGCTGATCTACATCGGCGGTCACGTGATGCTCTACATCGGCAACACGACGCGCGACGGCGTGACGGTGCCGGTCGTCTATCAGGACGTGTGGGGGCTGCGTCCCGCCGACAACAGCCGGCGCGTGGTGATCGGCGGCTCGGTGATCCTGCCGCTCTACGCGCGCATCCCCGAGGACGCGACCCTGCAATCGCTCGCGGCCACTCCGACGTTCCAGATCAGCATTCTCGGCGCCCCGATGGGCAACGCGGCGCCATCGTCCGCACCGCCGCCGGACGAAGACAATCCGGCGGGTTAGCGGACCGGTTGGCACGCCGGCCATGAGGGCTAAGCGAGGGCGAAAACGGGGGCCACATAGCGCCCCTTCACCCCTCAAAAATATTTTTCCAAAGTGTCGACTCAACGGTCACCGACTCGTCGTAACGTTGAAGACCTGGCTCGCACAGCCGGTCTTTCCATTGATCAAACCGTTACCCGAAGGAGTCGCCGTCATGACCAGCAGCACCGTCAAAGCCATCCCGGACGGGATGCACTCGCTTACGCCGTACCTGATCTGCGCGAACGCCGCCGAAGCGATCGCGTTCTATACGAAAGCCTTCAACGCCGTCGAGCAGATGCGTCTGCCGGGGCCGAACGGCAAGGTCATGCACGCCATGCTGAAAATCGGCGATTCGATGCTGATGCTGACCGACGAATGGCCCGAGCATCAGGCGTTCGGCCCGAACACACTGAAGGGCACGCCGGTCACGATCCATCACTACGTCGAGGACGTCGACGCAAGCTTCAAGCAGGCCGTCGACGCGGGCGCGACCGTCACGATGCCCGTCACCGATATGTTCTGGGGCGATCGCTACGGCCAGGTCAAGGACCCGTTCGGGCATAGCTGGTCGCTCGCGACGCACAAGCGCGACCTGAGCGCCGAGGAAATCCAGCAGGCGATGACGACGATGCAGTGCCCGTCGGAAGAGTGGAAATAACCCTCGCCTTGCGGCCACGCCGCGCTCACTCAGTCGCCATCAACGGCCATAAGTGGCCATGCAGCGACCACGGACCGGCCGCAAGCCGCCTCCGCCAGACGAACCATCGAGCGAGCGACCGTCAGGCACGCCCCGCGTGCCTGACGACACACTCGCCGATGCGCCCACGCCCCCACCTGACGCCAACCCAACGCTCAACCCGCAGCAATCCCCAAGGAGCAACGTCATGCAGAAAATCGCGCCGTGCCTGTGGTTCGACGGCAATGCGGAAGAAGCCGCGCAGTTCTACATCTCGGTGTTCTCCGAGTCCCGCATCGCCACCACCCTGCACTACACGGATGCCGGCCCCGGGCCGGCGGGCAAGGTCGTGGCCGTCACGTTCGAAATCGAGGGCCAGGAGTTCATGGCCCTGAACGGCGGCCCGCAGTATTCGTTCACGCCGGCGATCTCGCTGTTCGTGCATTGCGACTCGCAGGAAGAAGTCGACCGCTACTGGTCGAGGCTGCTCGACGGCGGCGAGCCGTGGGCGTGCGGCTGGCTGCGCGACCGCTTCGGCGTGTCGTGGCAGATCGCGCCCACCGTGCTGCTGAAGATGCTGCTCGACCCGGACCGCGAGAAAGCGAGCCGCGTGATGGCCGCGATGATGAAAATGGTCAAGCTCGATATCGCGCCGCTCGAACAGGCGTATCGCGGCGAGTAGCCCCCGCGCGGCATGGCGCGATGCCGTGTGGCACGGCGCGCCGCCGCGCCCGCATGATCTTTGATAGCATCGGTCTCGCCCCTTTATCCAACTATCAGCGGCGAGACATTCACGGTGCGCGTCAACCATTACGCCTTCTTCTGCTCGCTATTCGTCGCGCGCCTCGCCGATCAGATCCTGCTCTTTCTCGTGCCGCTCGTCGTGTTCCAGACGACGCACGATGTCTCATGGTCGGGTCTCGCGTTTTTCATCGAAACGCTGCCGCGCTATCTCGTGTTCCCGTTTTTCGGCGCGCTCTGCGACCGCTTTGCGCCGCTCAGGCTCATGCGCCTGAGCCAGGCGGTGCGCGCGCTCGCCTGCTTCGGCGGCATCGCCGCGTATGTGCTGTTCGGCGGCATCGGCTGGCTGATCGGGCTGTCGGCCGCGTGCGGCGTGCTGACGAGCCAGGGTCTCGTGGCGCGCGAAGTGATGCTGCCGCAGATTTTCAGCACGCAGCAGATCCAGCGCGTGCTCGCCTATTCGCAACTGGCCGACCAGCTGGGCTTTGTGCTCGGGCCGATGCTGGCCGCGCTGCTGCTCGGCCTGTGGCACTGGGAAAGCGTGGTCGCCGCGACCGGCGTGCTGTTTCTCGCCGCCGACGCCGCCCTGTTCCTGTGGCAGCGCCTGAGCGGCTTTCGCGCGCCCGCGCTCGCGCGTGCGCCGGCCGGCCACTGGACGCAGCCGCTGCGCATCGCGCTGCATCATGTGTGGACACTGCCGGGCCTGAAGAAGGTCATCATGCTCGCGGCGGCGGAAAACCTCGTGATCGGCGTGACGCTCGCGACCTCGGCGGCGATGGTGACGGGCCTGCATGCGCAATCGAGCCGCGACTACGCGGGGCTGCAAACGGCCGGCGCGATCGCCACGGTGCTGGTGCTGCTGACGGTCGCGCGCGCCGGCTGGCCCGCGCGCGTGCTCGGCCTCGTCGCCTTCGTGACGATCTGCGCGGGTGGCGTGATCGCGGGCGCGAGCGCGGCGCCGTGGGGTTATGCGCTCGGCTTTCTGCTGATCGTCGGCTTCGACAAGATGTTCAACGTCTACATCCGCAGCGCGCGTCTGCAGATCATTCCGCCCGAGGACTACGGCAAGACGATCGGCGTGGCGATCCTGCTGAACAACATGACGCAGCCGCTCGCCGGCCTGCTCGTGAGCGTGTTCTCCGCGCGTACGCAAACCGGGCCGCTGATCGTCGCGCTCTCTCTGACGATGGGCGGCATCGGCGCGGCGGTTTCGCTCGGCGCGGCGCTGCTGCGGCGCAGGCGCGCGTTGCTGATCGAGGAATGACGGGACGGGCGAGGTGGCCTTGAACGCATCGCCCGCATCCCGAAGACGGACCCCGCGCAAAGTTACCCACAGATTTTGTTGGCAAATCTGTGGGTAACTTTCCGGAAAGATCCGCAAGCTGTTGATGCGGCAATCGTTTTTCCGCAGACGCTGATTTGGGCAGGGGCTGCGCGGGGCTTTATGTGCGCCGTGTCTGCGCTTTGCCCACTCGTTGTCCGCTTTTTGTCCGCGTATGAGCCACGCTGGGCTCACACCCAGGCCGCCGCACTCAACTCAGGCGAGCCCACGCATGGCCCCGCGTTTCGCTCAAGCCGCCACAGCCCGCGGCAAGCCCAGCGCCTCATCGCCCGGCTCCCCGCCGAGCGCGTCGACGAGATCGCCCAGCATGCGGTCGAGTTCGGCCGTCATCAGCGCGACGTCGGAATCGAAGCGCTCGTCGTCGTCCTGCGCGGTCGGATCGCTCGCTTCCTTGAGCACGTCGAGCGGCGCGACACGCTTGATCGCGAGCGACGGCGTCAGCACGAACGACACGCGATCGTTCCACGTCATCGCGAGCCGCATGCATTGCTTGCCCGCTTCGATGTGGCGGCGCATGTCCTCGGCGTCGAGCGTGTGGCCGACGTAGCGCACCGTCGCATTGCCTTCGGTCGGCGAGCGCAGCTCGGTGTCCTGGTCGAGCGTGAAGCCGGCCGGGCCGTCGCCGTCGAGCAGCCAGCCCGTCATCGCCGCCACCGGCGACTGCGCGACGCGCACCGTGGCGAGCGGCAGCTGATCGATCGACTTCACGAGCAGCCCGCGCACTTCATCGGCCACCGCCTGCGAAGCCGCGTCGATCACGAGCCAGCCGTTCTTGCAGTCGATCCACACGCGCGTGTCGCGGCGGATGCTGAACGCGCGCGGCAGCAGTTCGTCGGTCACCTGCTCCTTGAGTTCGCGCATCTGCTTGCGGCCGGGCTTGAAGCCCTGCTGTTCCTCGAGTTCGAGCGCGCGCTCGCGCGTCACCTGGGTGACGACCGAGGCCGGCAGCAGCTTCTTTTCGGCACGAAACGTCAGCAGCATCTGGCCGTTGAGCGCGTAGACGAGCGAGTCGCCCTCGCGCGGCGGCGCCCAGCCCTGGTTTTGCGTTTCGAGACCGCCGCCCGGCGCGAACGCGTACGGCGCGAGCCACTTCTGCATCTGTTCGGGGGTGACGGACCACGGAGCGGGAAGACGGTGCAACTGAAGGTTTTTGAACCACATGGGCGAAGTCGAATCCGGGCAAAGCGCGCCATTTTATCTGACGGAAGCGCACGGGGCGCTCGCGCCGTCATGGTTTTGCCGTAGCCGCCCGCACGCACGTTTTGGCGGCAAATCACCTAGACTTTCTGACAGGAAGATCAAGACGGAGGCGGCCATGGCCGATGACACCGCAGCCTGGCAGACGGTGGCCTACGAAGGCTTCGAAATACACGTCTCGCCCGTTCCGACGAGTCCGCCCGACCCGGCCCATGCGCAGGACGCGCGAGAGAGCCGCTACACGTATCTCGGTTACGTCTGCCATCCCGGCGCCGATCCGCATATCCCCGGCCACTCGGTGCCGTTTCATGCGGACGGAGAAGAAAGTTTCGCGAGCCAGGACGAAGCGCTCTACGAAGCGGTGCACGTGGGACGCAGTATCGTCGACGGCACGCATCCTGATCTGACAGTGCTGCCGCTCGTGACCGGCGGCGTTTGATGCGCGGTGATGCGCGGGTGCGAGGCGCTGCATGCGGCGTGTGACGTCCATATGCAGCGTCTGCATTCCATGTTGCAGCGCCTGCGTGCGGCGCAGTTGCGTACAGCTTAAGGCTGGCGCTGTCGTGCTAACGCGCCAGTTCGGGACCCGTATTACCGCGCGCCTCGTGCCGCAGCGCCGCACTGAGTCGCATGTAGTCGCGCATTCGCCCTTCACGCCCGCCAGCCTCACCACCCCGCCCTTCCAGCCCCTAACCGAACGCCCGCTTGATGCGCGACTTCAGCAGCGCGCGCCGCAGACGCCCCGTGCGCTCAGGCTCGCTGACCGCCAGGCCGCCCTCGACCGCGCTGCCGCGACGCAGGTAGTAGCGGTCGAACGTCGCCTGCGTCATGCCCCACTTGTTGAGAAACTGCCGGCGCCCGTCGTTCTTGACGATCTTGCCGGTGCTTTTCTGCTGGAAGTGATAGACGAGGCTGTCGCCGACGCCGAGAAACACGCGGCACCCGGCATCCCAGAGTTTCATCGAGAAGTCGTTGTCGCTGCTCATGCCGGGGCTCAGCTCGCTGCTGTAGCCGCCGAGCTTGTGCCACCAGTCGCGATGCACGAGTGTGGGCGGCCACGTCGCGCCGCGCCAGTCGGCCCGCGCGAGCCGCGGCGCGGCGGCGACCAGCTCGTCGGCGCGGAACGTCTCGACGTCGCGGCCGAAGTTCTGCACGACCACGCAGGGATTGCCGGAATCGACCGGCTCGATCATCGTGCCCGACAGCATGAAGAGGTGATCGGCCGGCATCTGCGCGAGGCGCCGCGCGAGCGCGTCGTCCCAGCCGGGGCAGCAGTACATGTCGTCGTTCATGTAGACGACGTAGTCCGCGCGCGCGCGCGCCGCCGCGATGTTGACGGCATGGCAGATGCCGATATTGCCCGGCGACGCCGTGTGCTCGATGCCCTCGTCGCGCACCCAGGCGAGCGTGCCGTCCGAGCCGTCGTTCACGTGCACGATGATCTGGTGCGCGTGCGTCGAGTGACGCCGCAGGCTCTCGATCACGAGGCGCAGATACGGCAGGTTGTTCCAGGTCGGGATGATGATTGAGAACATCGATTCGGTCCGTTGAGCGGGGCTTGGGCGCGGCATGCGCCGCGCGCCGGCCATGAGTTTCGCGCGATTGTACCGCCGTCGCCCGCGCATGGGCGCGAGGCGGCGGCTGCCTTACCGCGTTCGGCAGCAAGCATTTTGCAAGGAGACGCATGGTTATAATCCGGATCGCTCTACCGTCTTGCAACGACTCGAAGGGTCCGGCGTCCCCGCAATTTCACCACCGGAACGGTAGTGTTCATTCATATCGTAGGCCTATGATTTTTGCTCCCAGTCTGGTCTGTCTCACTACGGCCCTGCTGTTTTTCGCCCCCGCGGTCAATCTGATGTGGCGCGGCGGCACCGGCTACTGCTTTTTCGTCATCGTCGCGCTCGCGCTGGGCGCGGCCGTCGTCAACCGGCGCATGCCGGGCTATTTCTCCGCGCTGCGCACTTACCGCTGGTTCACCGTCGGGATGCTCGCGCTCGTCGTCGCGATCGGCGCGCAGCAGCTCGTGCTCGGCTACTGGCTGCCCCGGCAGTTCGACGCGCTGTCGCGCTTCGTGCTCGCGCTGCCGGTGTTCCTGCTGCTGCGGCAATTGCCGTCGCGCAATCTGCGCATGATCGGCTGGGGCTGCGCGGCCGGCGCGCTCGCGGTCGGCCTGTGGGCGTTCCTCGACCAGCCGCCGGGCGGCTGGACCGATGCGAACCGGCTCAACAACTCCTACACGAACGCGATTCCGTTCGGCGACACCGCGCTGCTGCTCGGCTTCCTGTCGGTGTTTACGCTCGGCTGGGACAACCCGCGCGACTGGCGCATGCTGCTGCCGCGCCTCGCGGCGCTCGTCGGCGGCGGCTATGCGTCGTATCTGTCGGGCACGCGCGGCGGCTGGCTCGCGGTGCCGGTGTTCGTTGTGCTGCTCGGCATCCAGTACCGGTGGTTCGCGCAGAAAAAGCGTCTCGTGATCGTGACGCTCGCGATCGTGCTCGCGGCGGGCGCGCTGCTCTCGACCGGGCGGATTCACAAGCGCCTCGCCGAAGTGCCGAACGACGTGTCGATGATGCACAAGGGCGATGACGACACGGCCACCGGCTTGCGCCTGCAACTGTGGAACGCATCGCGGATGATCTTCGAGCGGCATCCGCTCTATGGCATCGGCAAGGGACATCTGGTCGATGAGCTCGGCGCGATGGCCAAGCGCGGCCAGGTGAAGGCCGAGATCGTCAACGAGCGCGCGCACAGCGACTTTTTCTCGACGCTCGCCGAAATGGGCGCGATCGGCGTGATCGCGCTGCTGCTGTTCTATCACGGCATGGCGGTGTATTTCTGGCGGCACCGGCACATGGCCGATCCGGTGATCCGCGCGGCCTCGTACACAGGTCTCGCGGTCGCGACGAGCACCGTGATCTTCGGGCTCACGATCGACGTGCTCGTGCCGATCATGGTGACGGTGCTGCTCGCACTGCTCGTCGCGACGCTGCTGGCGATGATCGACGCGAGAAAGCGGGAACTGGCGGAAGTTGCGCGCACGACCACGGGCGCGCGACCGGGCTAAGGCGCCCGGCACGGCTCGGCGCAGGGCTGGGCTCATGCTTGAGCCCGTGATTGAGCCCATGCTTGAACCCTCTCATCAGCGTGTGAACAGTTCGTAAAGCGCCGCGACATGCGCATCGACGCCCGGGTCGTAGACGAGACTCGCGCGCGGCTCCGCGATCCGCGCATTGCCGCGCTTCACGCGCTCCACCGCCTCGCCGATCGCGCGCTCGAAGCTACCCGCCTCTTGCCGCGAAAACTCGATCTTCGCCGCGCCGGTCACGGTCTCGGCCGAGCCGACGTTATCCGCGATCACGAGCGGCGTGCCGCACATCACCGACTCGACGCCGACGAGGCCGAACGGCTCGTACGCCGACGCCACGACCGTAAAATCGGCGGCCGCAAACAGCTTGCCGATCTCCTTGCTGTAGCCCGCGTAGCGGATCGTGTCGCCGGTCTTCGGCACCGGCCGGCCGACGACCACGAGGCACACCGGCAGCGTCGTGCGCTCGAAAAACGCTTCGAGCAGCGGGTAGCCTTTGCGCTCATGACTCGTCGACGAGAACAGGAAAATCACGCGGTCCTCGGGCAGCTCGAACTGGCGGCGCACGGCGGCGCGCTCGGCCGCGTCGAGCGGCTTGAAGCGCGCGGTATCGACCGGCGGATAGAGCACGTCGATACGCTCCGCCGGCACGTCATAGAAACGCTGCAACTCGCGGCTCATCAATTGCGAATGCGCGACGATCGAGCGCGCGCGCGTGTAGACGCGCCGCTCCAGTTCGATCTGCCATGTGTCGCTGCGGCGCGGCGCGCGGCCCGCGGCTTCGAGCGAACCCGGATGCGTGCCGCCGCACAGCGCGACGTCGGCATGCGTCGAGTGATTGATCGAGAACACGCAGGCGGGACGATGGCGCTTCAGGCGCTGCTTCAGGCGCCAGTCGAACGCGAGGTTACGCAGCTTGCGCGGCGCCCAGCGCACGTCGAGCGGCTGCGCGTCGATCCACGCCGCCTCGGGCAGCGCGCGGTCGATCTCGCGGGCGAACAGCGTCGGGCGCAGACCGAGCCGATGCAGACCGGCGATCACGTCGCGCGTGTAGCGCTCGGCGCCGCCGCTGTTCTTGAGCGCCTGGGCGGTCAGCGCGATGTCGGTGAGGGGCAGGCGGTACGCGTCGCGGGACGGCTCTCGGGTTGACTCAGGCAAGGCTCGGGTCTCGGTGAGGCGCACGCTCACAGCAAGCCGCGCGCGGAGTTTCGGGGCAGCGGCAATTGTAAAGGATGGGTTTCGGGAGACTCATGTCGGGCGGCCTGCCGGGGCTCGGGCGGAAATCGGGTGCGGACCCGCTCAGGTTCGCGGCCACCATGCCGCAAGCCGCCCGCGTCGCGCGGCATGGCCGCCAACGGCTAGAATCTAGGCCAATCGCTTCCGCTTCGACTCCATGACCGACAGCCTGCCGCCCGCCTCGTTTTCCCTGTCTGATCCGCCGGACCCGTCCGACGCGCCCGCGCGGTTCGCGGCGTCGGGCATGGGTGCGTCAGATGGACCCGATGCGCCTGATACGCCCGCCTCGCCGAGCGCGTCGGGCACGTCCAGCGCCGGCGTCCCACCCCGCGGGCCCGCCGGGGCAGATGAATCCGGCATGTCCGCCACATCCGCCTCCAACACCGCGCGCCCGCTCGTCTCGATGCTCGTGATCGCCTACAACCAGGCGCAGCAGATCGGCGATGCCGTGCGCAGCGCGCTCGCGCAGACCTACGAGCCGCTCGAAATCATCGTGTCCGACGATGCGTCCAGCGACGCCACCTTCGCCGCGATCGAAGCGGCGCTCGCCGGCTACGCCGGACCGCATCGCGTGATCGCCCGGCGCAACACGGTCAACCAGGGCATCAGCGCGCACCTGTCGCAGCTCGCCCTGATGGCGCACGGCGAGCTGCTGTTCGTCGCGGCGGGCGACGACATGTCCGCGCCCGAGCGCTGCGAGCGCGTGGTCGACTGCTGGCTCGCCCACGAGCGCCGCCCCGACCTGATCGCCACCGATCTCGCCGACATGGACGAAGCGGGCCACGTGCACGAGCGCGTGAGCCCGGACGAACTCGACCGATACCGCTTCGACGACTGGCTCGCCGGCCGCCCGTGGCTGATCGGCGCGGCGCACACGTGGTCGCGGCGGCTCTTCGAGCGCTTCGGGCCGATGCTGCCGGGCGCCGCGGCCGAAGACCAGATCATGGTGCTGCGCGCGATCCTCTCGGGTGGCGCGATCAGCCTGCGCGAGCCGCTCGTGCGCTACCGGCGCGGCGGGCTGTCGCGCAAACGCCGCTACCGGTCGGTCGATGAACTGATCGCGCGGATGCGCCAGAGCAATCGTTATGGCCTCGCCGAACTCGCGCAGTTGCAGCGCGACGCGGACGTCGCCGGCCTCGGCGAGCGCATGCGCGCCGCGATGGCGCCGAAGCTCGCGCGCGAACGGTTCATCGCGGCGATGTTCGAGGCGCGAAGCTTCGGCGAGCGTGTCGCGCTGCTGACACGCGGCGCCGGCGTGAAGCTCGGGCTGCGTATCCGTATGTTTCTGTATGCGAGCTGCCCAGCGGTGTATGCGCCGGGGATCTGGCTCAAGCGCGTCGTGCGTGGGAAGCGCGGCTGAATAGCGTGGCTGAACAGCGAGGCCGCACCATAGCGCCGAGGCCGAACGCCGCTCGATTCCCGGCGGCAGCATCTCGGCGCCGATGCCCGGCACGCTGCGCCGCAAGCGCCTCAGCATCTTCGCCGTGCGGATCAAGGCGAGGCTGAATAGCGGGGCTGAGTAGCAAGGCCACGCCATAGCGCCGAGGCCAAGCGCCGCTCGATTCCCGGCGCCTGCATCTCGGCACCGATGCACGGCACGCTGCGCCGCAAGCGCCTCAGCATCTTCGCCGCGCGGATCAAGGTCCCGCTGGCGCGGCGGTTCATCACGAATGCGACCAGCGCCACGCGAACACGCGCGCCGCTCAAACACCCTGGATCAGGCCGCGCTCTGCTGGAACTGGATGCGATGCAGATGCGCGTACAGCCCGTCCTGCGCCAGCAGTTCGCGGTGGCTGCCGCGCTCGACGATCCGCCCCGCTTCCATCACGAGGATGCGGTCGGCGCGCTCGATCGTCGAAAGACGGTGCGCGATCACGAGCGTCGTGCGGCCCTTCATCAGCGTTTCGAGCGCCGCCTGCACGTGGCGTTCGGATTCGGAATCGAGCGCCGAGGTCGCCTCGTCGAGAATCAGGATCGGCGCGTCCTTGTAGATCGCGCGCGCAATCGCAAGACGCTGGCGCTGGCCGCCCGAGAGCATCATGCCGTTGTCGCCGACCAGCGTTTCGATACCTTGCGGCATCGACTGCACGGTGTCCCACAGGTTGGCCGCGCGCAGCGCCGCCTTGACCTTGTCGGCGTCGACCTCCTGACCGTAGGCGACGTTGTGCGCGATCGTGTCGTTGAACAGCACGACGTCCTGGCTCACCATCGCGATCTGGCTGCGCAGCGCGTGCAGATCGTAGTCGGGCAGCGCGACGCCATCGACCAGAATCGCGCCGCCGGTCGGATCGAAAAAGCGCGGCAGCAGGTTCACGAGCGTGGTCTTGCCGCTGCCCGACGGCCCCGCGAGCGCGACCATCTCGCCCGGCGCGACCTTGAACGACACCTGATTGAGCGTGTGACGGTCATGCGTGGAGTTGGCGCCGTAGTTGAACGTCACGTCGCGGAACTCGACCTCGCCGCGC
>Ga0154001_1000035_pt1 | contig 33080 bp, 29 predicted proteins | sample TSNJ085MetaG_FD_104699 | JGI IMG/M metagenome (GOLD analysis project Ga0154001, IMG submission 104699) | Attine ant fungus gardens microbial communities from New Jersey, USA - TSNJ085 MetaG | ecosystem: Host-associated > Fungi > Mycelium > Unclassified | place: USA: New Jersey, Wharton State...
GCGTTCGCGACCGGCGACATCCTGCAGATTCTCGTGTTCTCGGTGCTGTTCGGCTCGGCGCTGTCGCTGCTCGGCAAGCGCGCGCAACGCGTGAGCGGGCTGATCGACGAACTCTCGCAGGTATTCTTCCGCGTGATGGGCTTCATCATCAAGCTCGCGCCGCTCGGCGTGCTCGGCGCGATCGCGTTCACGACCGGCACCTACGGCGTGGCGTCGCTCAAGCAGCTCGGCATGCTCGTGCTGGTGTTCTACGCGAGCTGCGCCGTGTTCGTCGTGGTCGTGCTCGGTGCCGTGATGCGGCTCGCGGGCTTCAACATCTTCAAGCTGATCGGCTACCTGCGCGAGGAACTGTCGATCGTGCTCGGCACCGCGTCCTCGGATGCCGTGCTGCCGCAGATCATGCGCAAGCTCGAATGGATGGGCGTCAAGGATTCGACGGTCGGCCTCGTGATTCCGACCGGCTACTCGTTCAATCTCGACGGCTTCTCGATCTATCTGACGCTCGCGGTCATCTTCATCGCGCAGGCCACCAACACGCCGCTGTCGATCCACGACCTGATCGTCGTCGTGCTGGTGTCGCTCGTGACCTCGAAGGGCGCGCATGGCATTCCGGGCTCGGCGATCGTGATTCTCGCCGCGACGCTCTCCGCGATTCCGGCGATTCCCGTGCTCGGCCTCGTGCTGATCCTGCCGGTCGACTGGTTCGTCGGCATCGCCCGCGCGCTCACTAACCTGATCGGCAACTGCGTCGCGACGGTGGTGGTCGCCGTGTGGGAAAACGATATCGACAAGGCGCGCGCGCATCGCGTGCTGAACCGCGACGCGGCGCTGCGCTACGTGCCGGCCGTCGACGACGGGCTCGCCGAACCCGGCGCGGCCGAACACGCACCGGCCGTTTGAGGCGCGTGCTTCCGACGACGCGACGCGGCGCGACTCGCGCAATCGAACGAGCCGCCGCTATCGCCTGCGCAACTTCCCTGATTTCACGCGCCGGCGGATGCAGGCAATCCGCCGGTTGTTACCGGGCTTTCCCCCGCATTTTCACCGAACTTTCCGTTATCCGACCGACATCATGGCGACTCCGATCCTCGACCCGAATGCTCCCGCCTTCACGCGCCGCTACATGAACCTCGCCGATCCGCGCCTCGGCGCCAAGGCGCTGCTCGCCAGCGACGAATTCTTCGCGCCGAAAGAGCGCATGCTCGACCCGCAGCCGGCGGTGTTCATCCCCGGAAAATACGACGACCACGGCAAGTGGATGGACGGCTGGGAAACGCGCCGCAAGCGCACGACCGGCCACGACTACTGCGTGATCCGTCTCGCGCGGGCCGGCGTCGTGCATGGCGTCGATCTCGATACGAGCCACTTCACCGGCAATTTCCCGCCGGCCGCGTCGATCGACGCGTGCTACGCCGAAGGCGACCTGCCGCCCGATAACGCCGACTGGCAAACGCTCGTGCCCGCGACGACGCTACAGGGCAACCAGCATCACTACGTCGAGGTGAGCGACGCGCGCGCATTCACGCATCTGCGCGTGAACCTGTATCCGGACGGCGGGCTTGCGCGTCTGCGCGTGTACGGCCAGCCGCAGCGCGACTGGACGCGCGTCGAGTGCGGCACGCTGCTCGATCTCGCCGCGATCGAAAACGGCGCGTATCTCGTCGCCGCGAACAACCAGCATTTCGGGCCCGCCTCGCAGATGCTGATGCCGGGCCGCGGCGTCAACATGGGCGACGGCTGGGAAACGCGGCGCCGCCGCGAGCCGGGCAACGACTGGGCGATCGTCGCGCTCGCGCGGCCCGGTGTGATCCGCAAGATCGAAGTGGACACCGCGCACTTCAAGGGCAATTTCCCGGACCGCTGCTCGCTGCAGGCCGCCTCGGTGACGGGCGGCACCGACGATTCGCTCGTCACGCAGGCGATGTTCTGGCCGGTGCTGCTCGGCGAGCAGAAACTGCAGATGGATCACGTGCATACGTTCGCGGACGGGCTCGCCGCGCTCGGTCCCGTCACGCACGTGCGCTTCAACATCTTCCCGGACGGCGGCGTGTCGCGCCTGCGTCTGTGGGGCGAGATCGCTTAACTTAACGTAACGGAATGGAGCGGCACGCATGAAGACCTTGCAGATGGAGCGCCTGACGCGCGCGGCCTTCGCCCCGTTCGGCGACGTGATCGAACTCGACGGCGCGCGTCATTTTTCGATCAACGGCGGCACGACCGAGCGCTATCACGACCTCGCGCGCGTCGACGTGACGGAGCAGGGCGGCCGGCCGCTCGTCAACCTGTTTCGCGCGCAGCCGCGCGCGCTGCCCGTCGACGTCACGATGATGGAGCGGCATCCGCTCGGCAGCCAGGCTTTCATTCCCTTGCGCGCGTGCCGCTATCTGGTGGTGGTCGCGCCGGCGGGCGAATTCGATCCGGCGCGCCTGCGCGCGTTCTGGACCGATGCCTGGCAGGGCGTCAATTACGCGAAGGGGGTTTGGCACCACCCGCTGCTCGCGCTCGACGAAGTCAGCGATTTCGTCGTGGTCGACCGTGGCGGCGAGCAGCCGAATTGCGATGAATTGCAGCTCGCCGAACCGTGGCGGCTCACGTTCGAAACGAACCTCGAACTGGTGGCCGAATGACGGTCGAATAGCAGCCGCAGCCGCAGCCGCAGCCGCAGCCGCAGCCGCAGCCGCAAGACCGCGCGCCGCATGAAAAAAGACCCGGCAGATTCGCATCTGCCGGGTCTTTTTTCGATCTGCCCAGCCACTTACCGCCATGTGGCCGGCGACGCATCAATGCTTGCGATGCGGGCAATTCTCCTTCGTACACGCCCCATACAGCGCCAGCGCGTGTTCCTGCAGCTTGAAGCCGCGTTCCCTCGCGATGGACTGCTGACGGCTTTCGATTTCCGGGTCGAAAAATTCTTCGACGAGGCCGCAATCGAGACACACGAGGTGATCGTGGTGCGACCCTTCGTTCAGTTCGAACACCGCCTTGCCCGATTCGAAATTGCTGCGCGAAAGCAGGCCGGCCTGCTCGAATTGCGTCAGCACGCGATACACGGTCGCGAGACCGATATCGAGTTCCTCGTGCAGGAGGTTGCGGTACACGTCTTCGGCGGTCAGGTGACGCACCGGACTGTGCTGGAAAATCTCAAGGATTTTGAGGCGCGGAAGGGTCGCCTTGAGCCCGATATTCTTGAGATCGGTTGGATTGGTCATGACAAGGGATCCCTAGAGTACAATGCTGGGCTCTCATAGTAATGTGTTTTTGCCGTTCTGGTCATCTTCGATGGAATGAAGCGCGGCTCGCAAGCGGGCCCGCACGGTGAGTGAAATGATTTCAAAATCTCAATTGATCTACCGGGGGAGCCGCATGCGGGGTACCTTGATCGCTGTTGCGACTGTCGCGGTTCTTGCCGGATGTTCCACCTACGACAGCGTGACCCAGCGCATCGCCCAGAGCATCACGCCGTATCGGATTACGGTGGTGCAAGGTAATTTCGTCTCGCACGAAATGGCCGGGCAGATGAAGGCCGGCATGACGCGCGCCCAGGTGCGCCAGTTGCTCGGCACGCCGCTCCTGACCGACATGTTCCACGCGGATCGCTGGGATTACGTGTTCTATTTCAAGCGCGGCTCGACCGCCGTGGTGCAGCAGCGCGACTTCGTGGTGTTCTTCTCGGGCGACCTCGTGACCCACTGGACGGGCGGCGAAGATCTGCCGACCAACCTCGAATTGCTGGCCGAAATCGACGGCGATCGCAGCGGCCGAAGGGCGCATGCGGCGGCGCCGTCAGCGGCGAGCGCCGCGGCGGCCGCAAGCGATGCGGCCGCGGCCAGCGCGCCGGCGGCAGCGGCTGCGCCGGGCGTGGACACGACGCGCTCGCCGTCGGTCGAAGGTGCCGTCGACGCGGCGGCTGCGCCGTCCACCGACGCGAACGCGGAAGCCGCCCAGGCCGCCAACCGCGCGACCAACGCGGTGCAGACGCCGTCGGGCGCGACGCCGTCCGTGCGCTCGGCCGTGCCGACCGCGAACGGCGGCGGCATCCCGAATCAGGGTCCGACGAGCGGCGGCCAGCCGCAATTCCAGTTCCACCGTCCGCCGCCGCCGGCTCCGGCCACGCAGAGCAACCCGGTCGGCCCGACCGGCTCGCAGGGTAGCGGCGGCCCGACGCTGAACGCACCGCTCACCGGTTCCTCGTCGAATTCGGGAACGGGCGAGTAATCAGACTGTCCGTGTTGTAAGGCGGGCTGCGCGCCGCGCGTGGCGCCCGCCGGATTTCTCCGCTTGTCCCGCGAGGCGCGGCGCCTCGCCGTGCTGTCCGATTCCGCAGCCTGCCGCCGCTTTCGCCCGCATTGCCGCGGCGTGTCTGCGGGTGGTGTCTGCCCGTGTCTTTTTACGAACCCTCATCGTCATGAAAATTGCCATTGCTGGCGCATCGGGCCGTATGGGCCGCATGCTCATCGAAACAGTCCTTAACGATGCCGGTGCGACGCTGTCCGGTGCGCTGTGCCGCGCGGACTCCGCGCAGGCCGGGCAGGACGCCGGCGCGTTCCTCGGCAAGCAGACCGGCGTGCTGCTCACCGACGACATCGAGCGCGTCTTCGCCGAATCCGACTATCTGATCGACTTCACGCGCCCGGACGCCACGTTGCGCCACCTCGAAGCCGCGCAGCGCCACAACGTGAAAATGGTGATCGGCACGACCGGCTTCGATAACGAGCAGAAAGCACAGTTGCGCGCGGCGTCGGAGAAGATCGGCGTCGTGTTCGCGTCGAACATGAGCGTCGGCGTGAACGTCACGCTGAAGCTGCTCGAATACGCGGCACGCCAGTTCGCGACCGGCTATGACATCGAGATTATCGAGGCGCATCATCGTCACAAGGTCGATGCGCCGTCCGGCACCGCGCTGACGATGGGCGAAGTGATCGCCGACGCGCTCGGCCGCAATCTCGACGAATGCGCGGTCTACGGTCGCGAAGGCGTGACCGGCGAGCGCGATCCGTCCACGATCGGCTTCTCGGCGATTCGCGGTGGCGACATCGTCGGCGATCATACGGTGCTGTTCGCCGGCATCGGCGAGCGCATCGAGATCACGCACAAATCGGCGAGCCGGTTGTCGTATGCTCAAGGCGCGCTTCGTGCTGTACGGTTCCTCGAAGGCCACGCAACCGGCTTCTTCGACATGCAGGACGTGCTTGGCCTGCGTTGAGTGCGCTGAGTGCATTAAGTGCGCTCAGCGGGCGCGTGGCGCACGCCGGCGCGCGGCTTCGAGCGCGCTCCTGAAGTCACTTTCCTACGGCGAGGTCAGATGGCAGGCGGCAGCGGCATCATCCATTACCTGCAGACGAGCGACGCGATCACGCATGGCGTCGCGTACGTACTGCTGGCCATGTCGATCGCGAGCTGGTGCTTTCTGCTCGTCAAGAGCTGGTTCCTGACGCTCGCGAAACGCCAGGCCACGCGGGCGATCGCACAGTTCTGGCAGGCGCCGACATTGTCCGAGGGCGTCGCCACGCTGCGCCGCGTGGATCGCGAGCGCGTGTTCGCGCCGCTCGCCGAAGCGGCACTGCATGCGGCCGAAGTCGACATTCCGGGCGCGCTGCTCGCGCGCGTCGAGCGTAGCGAACGGGTATTGCGGGCGCTGCGCCAGGCGCTCAACGCGTCGCAGCGGCGGCTCGAATTCGGCCAGGTGCTGCTGGCGTCGGTCGGCAGCACGGCGCCGTTCGTCGGCCTGCTCGGCACTGTGTGGGGCATCTATCACGCGCTCGGCAGCATCGCGGCGAGCGGCCAGGCGCAGATCGAAAACGTCGCCGGGCCGGTTGGCGAAGCGCTGATCATGACCGCGTTCGGTCTCGTCGTCGCGATTCCAGCCGTGCTGGCGTACAACGTGCTCGGGCGTCTCGCGCGGCAGTTGTCCGAGGAACTCGACGGCTTCGCGCACGATCTGCACGTCTACGTGTGCGCGTCGTCCGAGCACGTGCCGCCGCCAGTGCGCGCGCAGCAGGCGGCGCACGAAGCGCACCGCTGACGCGCGGCGGGCCGGGGCGCACCGCGGCTCGCGAAGGATCGCGGAAGCGCGTACCCGCTTCTGCAAGCTCGGGCAAGCCCGCGGACAGGCCCAGACAGGCCCAGACGCAAGGAAGCACAAGGAGGCGATATGGCATTCGGCGGACTCGAGAAAAAGCAGGCGGCCGCGCCGATGGCCGAGATCAACATGACGCCGCTGATTGACGTCATGCTCGTGCTGCTCGTGATTTTCATCATCACCGCGCCGCTGTTTTCGCATGCGATCCGGCTCGATCTGCCGAAGGTCGCGGCGGCGCCCGCGCGTCAGACCCCGCAAACCATTTCCCTTTCGATCGACGCCGCCGGCCATCTCTACTGGAACAGCCAGCCGATCACGCTCGCGCAGATGCGTGCGCAATTCGCCGAGGCCGGCAAGCAGACCGAGCAGCCGGAAATCCAGCTACGCGCCGAGCGCTCGACGCGCTACGAAGTGATCGCGCAAGTCATGGGCGCCGCGCAACAGGCGGGGCTCGAACGCATCGGCTTCGTGACCGATCCGCCGCCGCCCGCCGCGCAACGTTGACGAGCTGCGGCGTTCGATATGACGCCCAACGTGACGTCTGACCTGGCGTTCAAGGTCCGGCGCTTCGCGCCCGAGGCGAAGGCCGCTGCCCGCGTGCTCCTGCACCGCCGGCCATGCCGCGTTTGCGTCGGTGCGCGCGGCAATCCGAACCCCGCCAGACCCGCATGAATCTTTTGCGCCGGCGCGGTGCTCGCGATGCGGATGCCCCACGCCCGGCTCATACCCGGCTCACGCCCGCCGACCCGTGCGCCATGCCGCGCGGCGCGCCCGTCCGCGAACGGTATAATCAGCCCTTTCCCCGCGAAGGGGAAACGACGCGACTCCATCCAGTTCCATCCAGCAGAGCACCAGGCCGGTGCGAAAGCACCGAACCCAGCGATCCCATCACACCATGCACGAAAAATACGTTCCCTCCGACGTCGAAGCCGCCGCGCAAGGACAATGGCGCGCCATCGACGCCTACAAGACGACGGAAACCACCGACAAGCCCAAGTTCTACTGCGTCTCGATGCTGCCGTATCCGTCGGGCAAGCTGCATATGGGGCACGTGCGCAATTACACGATCAACGACGTGATGTACCGTTATCTGCGGATGAACGGCTACAACGTGCTGATGCCGATGGGCTGGGACGCGTTCGGCATGCCCGCCGAAAACGCGGCGATGGCCAACAACGTGCCGCCCGCGCAATGGACCTACGACAACATCGCTTACATGAAGAAGCAGATGCAGTCGATGGGCCTCGCGATCGACTGGTCGCGCGAAGTCGCGACCTGCAGCCCCGACTACTACAAGTGGAACCAGTGGCTGTTCCTGAAGATGCTCGAAAAGGGCATCGCGTACAAGAAAACCGGCACCGTCAACTGGGACCCGGTCGACCAGACCGTGCTTGCCAACGAGCAGGTGATCGACGGGCGCGGCTGGCGCTCGGGCGCGCTCGTCGAAAAGCGCGAAATCCCGATGTACTACATGCGCATCACGCAGTACGCCGACGAACTGTTGAACGATCTCGAAGGCCTCGGCTGGCCCGAGCGCGTGAAGATCATGCAGCAGAACTGGATCGGCAAGAGTTTCGGCGTGAACTTCGGCTTCCCGTACGAAATCGACGGCGAACAGAAGCTGCTGCGCGTGTTCACGACGCGTGCCGACACGATCATGGGCGTCACGTTCTGCGCGGTCGCCGCCGAGCATCCGCTTGCCACGCGCCTCGCGCAGGACAAGCCGGAACTGCAGGCGTTCATCGACGAATGCAAGCGCGGCGGCGTTGCCGAAGCCGACGTCGCGACGATGGAAAAGAAGGGCATGGCCACCGGCTTCTACGTCACGCATCCGCTGACGCAGGAGCAGGTCGAGGTGTGGGTCGGCAACTACGTGCTGATGAGCTACGGTGAAGGCGCGGTGATGGGCGTGCCGGCGCACGACGAGCGCGATTTCGCGTTCGTGAAGAAATACGGTCTGCCGGTCAAACAGGTGGTGGCGGTCGAAGGCAAGGCGTTCTCGACCGATGCCTGGGCCGAGTGGTATGGCGAGAAGACCGGCACGCTCGTGAACAGCGGCAAGTACGACGGCCTCGCGTACGACGCGGCGGTGGACCGCATCGCCGCCGACCTCAAGGCACTTGGCCTCGGCGACAAGCAGATCACGTGGCGTCTGCGCGACTGGGGCGTATCGCGCCAGCGTTACTGGGGCACGCCGATTCCGATCATCCACTGCCCGACGTGCGGCGACGTGCCGGTGCCGGAACAGGACCTGCCCGTCGTGCTGCCGGAAGACCTCGTGCCGGACGGCACGGGCAACCCGCTCGCGAAGTCCGAAGCGTTCGTGAACTGCACGTGCCCGAAGTGCGGCGGCGCGGCCAAACGCGAAACCGACACGATGGACACCTTCGTCGACTCGTCGTGGTACTTCTACCGCTACGCGTCGCCGGACGCGAAGACGATGGTCGACGAGCGCACCGATTACTGGGCGCCGATGGATCAATACATCGGCGGCATCGAGCACGCGATCCTGCATCTGCTGTACTCGCGCTTCTGGGCGAAGGTGATGCGCGACCTCGGTCTCGTGAAGTTCGGCGAGCCGGCGAAGAACCTGCTCACCCAGGGCATGGTGCTCAACGAAACCTACTACCGCGAAAACGACGCGGGCAAGAAGACCTGGTACAACCCGGCTGACGTGACCGTGTCGTTCGACGACAAGGGCCGCCCGGTCGGCGCGGTGCTCAACGCGGACGGCCAGCCGGTCGTGCTCGGCGGCGTCGAGAAGATGTCGAAGTCGAAGAATAACGGCGTCGACCCGCAGATGCTGATCGATCAGCATGGCGCGGACACCGCGCGTCTGTTCGTGATGTTCGCGGCACCGCCCGAGCAGCAGCTCGAATGGTCGGGCTCGGGCGTCGAAGGCGCGAGCCGCTTCCTGCGCCGCGTGTGGAACTTCGGTCATGCGAACGAAGCCGCGCTGCGCGCGGGCGGCCCGCTCGACGCCGCGCAACTGAACGACGCCGACAAGGCGCTGCGCCGCGAGATCTACAGCGTGCTGAAGCAGGCCGACTTCGACTATCAGCGCCTGCAGTACAACACGGTGGTGTCGGCCGCGATGAAGATGCTCAACGCGCTCGACGGCGCGAAGGGCGCGCAGCCGGCCGTGCTGCGCGAAACCTACGGCGTGATGCTGCGCGTGCTGTACCCGGTCGTGCCGCACCTGACGTTCCAGCTCTGGCAGGAACTCGGTTACGCCGACGCCTTCGGCACGCTGCTTGATGCGCCGTGGCCGAAGGTCGACGAGAAGGCGCTGGAGCAGGCCGAGATCGAACTCGTGCTGCAGGTGAACGGCAAGGTGCGCGGCGCGCTGACGGTCGCGAAGGACGCGTCGCGCGAAGCGATCGAGCAGCAGGCGGCCGCGCACGAAATGGTCGCGAAGTTTAGCGAAGGCAAGGCGCCGAAGAAGATCATCGTGGTGCCGGGCCGTCTCGTGAACGTGGTCGTTTGACGGGCCACGATCTCATGCCGGCAGATGCGCGCCGCCCGTTTGGCGGCGTGTATCCGACCCGCGAATCCACAGCGAACCGGGAGCGAATGTGACTCGCAGATCGTTTTTGACGCTCGCTTGCAGCGTAATGATGTTGTCGGCCTGCGGCTTCCAGTTGCGCGGCCAGCAGGACTACGCGTTCAAGCGTCTCTATGTGGCCGGCGCGACGCCGGCCGCCGCCGCGCGGCTCACGCGCATGGTCCAGGGCGGCAGCGACACGGTGGTGGTCAATTCGCCCGCCAACGCCGACGCAATCCTGCAAATCTCGCAGAACCGCAACATCAGCACGCTGACGCTGAACACGCTCGGTGTCGTCGCCGAGTATCAGCTGAATCTGCAGATGGGGTACACGCTGGTCGGCAAGGACGGCACGATCCTGATTCCGGGCAGTGTGATCGCCTTGAATCGCGCGATGACCTATAGCGACCAGTTCTCGCAGGCGAAGTCCGCCGAGTCCGACATTCTGTTCACCGACATGGAGAACGACGCGATCGATCAGTTGATCCGCCGTCTCGGCGTGGTGCGCTCGCTGCATCCGACGCCGGCCGAGGCCGTGCCAGCCGTCGCGCCGCGCGCGCCGCTGCCGCCGCCGCCGCTGTGAGCGGCGCGCCGTTCGTGATCGACCGTACTTCATCCATTCCGCTCACCGCCCGCCATGCAACTGCGACCTGACGCGCTCGAAACGCATCTCGCCAAAGGACTCGCCGGCCTGTACGTCGTGTACGGCGACGAGCATCTGCTCGCGCAGGAAGCGAGCGACCGGATTCGCGCGGCGGCGCGCGCGGCGGGCTTTACCGACCGCTCGGTGTTCACGGTCGAGCGCGGCTTCGACTGGAGTTCGCTGCTCGGCGCGAGCCAGTCGATGTCGCTGTTCGGCGACCGGCAACTGGTCGAGTTGCGCATTCCGTCGGGCAAGCCGGGCAAGGAAGGCGCCGACGCGCTGAAGGCGCTCGCGGCCGCCGTCAACGACGACGTGCTGACGATGATTACGCTGCCGCGCCTCGATGCGGCCACGCAGAAGTCCGCATGGTTCACCGCGCTCGCCGAGGCGGGCGTCGCGCTGAAGATCGATCCGGTCGAGCGCGCGCAATTGCCGAACTGGGTCGGCCAGCGGCTCGCGGCGCAGGGGCAGCGCGTCGCGGCTGGCGAAGAGGGGCGGCGCGCGCTCGCGTTCATCGCCGAGCGCGTCGAGGGCAACCTGCTTGCCGCACATCAGGAAATCCAGAAGCTCGGGCTGTTGTATCCGAGCGGTACGCTGAGCTTCGATCAGGTGCAGGACGCCGTGCTCAACGTCGCGCGTTACGACGTGTTCAAGCTCAACGAGGCGATGCTCGCGGGCGACGTCGGCCGGCTCGCGCGCATGCTCGACGGGCTGCGCGGCGAGGGCGAGGCGGCGGTGCTCGTGCTGTGGGCCGTCGTCGAGGAAGTGCGCACGCTGCTGCGGATCAAGCGCGGCGTCGCGGCCGGCAAGCCGCTCGCGATGCTCACGCGCGAGAACCGCGTGTGGGGACCGCGCGAGCGGCTGATCGGGCCGGCGCTCTCGCGCGTCAGCGAGGCGGCGCTCGAAAAGGCGCTTGCGCTGGCGGCGAAGCTCGACCGCCAGGTGAAGGGCTTGTCGGGCGGCACGCGGGGCAAGCATCGCGACGATCCGCCGCCCGATCCGTGGGATGGCCTGTTCGAACTCGCGATGACGGTCGCCGCGCCCAGGCCGTCAGAGGCGGCGCCCGTGCCGCCGCCACGGCCTCGCACGCCGGCGGCGTCGGCACGGCGGCCAGTCTGACGCGGCTGAGGCGCGCGAGCCTCGGCCGGGATGCGGTGGTTGCGCATGGGGTCGACGCCGTGCAGACGCCGACAAGCGCATGGTAGCCGCCAGCCGCTTTTCGCATACTTTTGCATACGGATCGTCGCGCTTCGTCCGCTACACCCGACGCCATAGCAACGGCAATGCAACGCGACGACAAACCCGCGGCATCGCAGCGCACCGGCCGTCCGCGTGCAAGCAAAGCCCCGGTGCCCGACTTACAATCGTTTGATCTTTCGCTAATTCTGTCCGACCACCGCACCTCGACGTGCGAGGCATCACGAGAATGACCATGGATATCGACCAGTACATGACCGACCTCGGCCAGCGCGCGCGCCAGGCATCACGCGCGATGGCGCGAGCTTCGACCGCCGCGAAGAACGCCGCGCTCGCGGCCATCGCCGAGGCCATCGAACGCGATGCCGCGCTGCTCAAGCAGGCGAATGCGCGCGACCTCGAACGGGCGCGCGACAAGGGGCACGATGCGGCGTTCATCGACCGTCTGACGCTGTCGGACAAGGCGCTGAAGACGATGGTCGAGGGTCTGCGCCAGGTCGCGGCGCTGGCCGACCCGATCGGCGAGATCAGCAATCTCAAGTACCGGCCGAGCGGCATCCAGGTCGGCCAGATGCGCGTGCCGCTCGGCGTGATCGGCATCATCTACGAATCGCGCCCGAACGTGACGATCGATGCGGCGGCGCTATGCCTGAAGTCCGGCAACGCGACGATTTTGCGCGGCGGCTCGGAAGCGCTCGAATGCAATACCGCGCTCGCGAAGCTGATCGGCGAGGGGCTCCAAGCAGCCGGCTTGCCGCAGGACGCGGTGCAGGTGGTCGCGACCTCGGACCGCGCGGCGGTCGGCAAGCTCATCACGATGACCGGCTATGTCGACGTGATCGTGCCGCGTGGCGGCAAGAGCCTGATCGAGCGGCTCATCAACGAAGCGCGCGTGCCGATGATCAAGCACCTCGACGGCATCTGCCACGTCTACGTCGACGACCGCGCCGATCTCGCCAAGGCGCTCAACGTCTGCGATAACGCGAAGACGCACCGCTACGGCACCTGCAACACGATGGAAACGCTGCTGGTCGCGCGCGGCATCGCCGCCGAAGTGCTGCCGCCGCTTGGGCAGTTGTATCGCGACAAGGACGTGGAACTGCGCGTCGACGCGGCGGCGCGCGCGGTGCTGGCCGATGCGGGCGTCGGTCCGCTCGTCGAGGCGACCGAGGAAGACTGGCGCACCGAATACCTCGCGCCGGTGCTCGCGATCAAGATCGTCGACAACCTCGACGCGGCGATCGAGCACATCAACACCTACAGCTCGCAGCACACCGACGCGATCGTCACCGAAGACCATGACCGCGCGATGCGCTTCCTGCGCGAAGTCGATTCGGCGAGCGTGATGGTCAACGCATCGACGCGTTTCGCGGACGGCTTCGAGTTCGGCCTCGGTGCCGAGATCGGCATCTCGAACGACAAGCTGCATGCGCGCGGCCCGGTCGGGCTCGACGGGCTGACCTCGCTGAAGTACGTGGTGCTCGGTCACGGCGAGGGCCGTCAGTAAGACCGAGGCCGCACGAATCGACGCGCCGCGAACAACGCCCCTAACGACACTAACGACCCTACGACCGACCACAAGGACTATAAGGACCCGCCGATGCTCTGGGTAAAGACGTTTCACATCGTATTGATTGCTTCCTGGTTTGCCGGCCTGTTCTATCTGCCGCGCATCTTCGTCAATCTGGCGATGGAAACCGAACCCGCGGCAACGGCGCGTCTTCTGTTGATGGCGCGCAAGCTGTTCCGCTTCATGACCTTCATCGCGGTGCCGGCGCTCGCGTGCGGGCTGTGGTTGTGGCTCGTGATCGGCATCGGCAGCGGGCAGGGCTGGATTCACGCGAAGGTCGGCGTGGTCGTGCTGCTCGTCGTCTACCACGCGTATTGCGGCGTGCTGCTGCGCCGGTTCGAGCGCGGCGAGAACCGCCGCTCGGACAAGTGGTATCGGATGTTCAACGAACTGCCGGTGCTCGGCATGCTCGCGGCGGTTGCGCTGGTGGTGATCAAGCCGTTCTGAGCGGTCGACGGCGCCTCGGCCGTCGCGCGGGAAAGCGGCAGGGAAAACAGCAGGAAAAGCGCGAGAAAAAGCGGGAAAAGACAAAAGGGCGGTGTGCCGGTTGAACGGCACACCGCCCTTCGTTTTATTGGCGGCCGAGCACTTTGCCGCCGCGCATCACCCCTGCGAATCCACCCGCCGCCGATGAATTACCTCTTTCGTCTGCGCGAGCTTTTCCACGAGTTCCGGCCCACGGCTCAACGCGACGCCGACCGCGAGAATGTCGCCGATCGCGAGATGCGACACGCGCGAGGTCATCGGCGAAAAGATGTCGGTGTCTTCGTCGACGTTCGCAAACAGGCCCACCGTCGCGAGCCGCGCGAGCGGCGAGTTGCCGTGCGTGATCGCGATCACCTTCGCGCCCGCGTTGAGCGCGGCCTTCGCGGCGTCGATGATGTCGCGCGTGCGGCCCGTGTTCGAGATCGCGACCACGACGTCGCCCTCGCCCAGCAGCGCCGAGGACATCAGAAACGTATGCGGGTCCGAATACGCGACGCTCGGCATGCCGAGCCGGAAGAACTTGTGCTGCACGTCGAGCGCGGCGATGCCCGAGCCGCCCGCGCCGTAGAACTCGATGCGGTGCGCGCGCGCGAGCAGGTCGATCGCCGCCGCGACGCTGTCCGACGAGAGGTTGTTGCGCACCTGGATCAGCGCGCCGATGGTCCGGTCGAGCACCTTCGCGGCGACGCCCGGCGTCGGTTCGTCGGGCCGCACGTCGCGATAGACGGCCGGTACTTCGGCCGCGATGCCCTGCGCGAGCCGGATCTTGAATTCGCGAAACCCCGAAAAGCCGAGCGCATGACAGAACCGCGCGATGGTCGGCTGGCTCACGCCCGCGCGTGCGGCTACTTCGGTCATCGACAGATCGAGCACCTCGCGCGGCGCCTCGATCACGTAATCGGCCAGCTTGCGCTCGGACGGGCGCAACTGGTCGCGCATCTCTTCCACCTGAGACAGCATCATCGGACAACTCGCACTATGCTGAAGAATCCGTGGACTATAGCCGATTGGCCGATAGCGCACAAAAGGCAAGTACAAAAACTACATATTGGCGTCTAAGTGTATTCCCTGGGTTTGAATCGAAAAGCACCGATAGGCCGCCAGTAGGGAGATGCGCCGTGTTTTACGATGTGGCGATGCAACAGCGCTCTCCGTTGCGATCGTGTAGTTTTTCTACTAAGATGGCGTCGTTCGAGAGCAGCACACACGACTTGCCGATCCCTACCCCGCGATACCGCCCGCCGCCAGCGACGAAGGAGCTCAGATGGTTTCCCCGCATTCGCAATTGTTGAAGGTCACGCAGCGCGTGATCGAGCGCAGCAAGCCCACCCGCGAGGCGTATCTGGCCCGCATCCATCATGCGCAGGGCAAGTTCCCGGCGCGCGGCGCGCTCTCGTGTGCGAACCTCGCGCACGGTTTCGCGGGGCTCGAAGGCAACGACAAGCTCGTCATCAAGCAGATCCGTGAGCCGAACCTCGGCATCGTTTCGTCGTACAACGAGATGCTGTCGGCCCACGCGCCGTACAAAAACTACCCGGACATCATCAAGCAGGCCGCGCGCGAAAACGGCGGTGTCGCGCAATTCGCGGGCGGCGTGCCGGCGATGTGCGACGGCATCACCCAAGGCAACGCGGGCATGGAGCTGTCGCTCTTTTCGCGCGAAGTGATCGCGATGAGCACGGCCGTCGCGCTCACGCACAACATGTTCGACGCGGCGCTGTGCCTCGGCATCTGCGACAAGATCGTGCCGGGCCTTCTGATCGGCGCGCTGCAATTCGGCCATCTGCCGACGATCTTCGTGCCGGCCGGCCCGATGGCGAGCGGCCTCTCCAACGACGACAAAGCGAAGACGCGCCAGCTGTATGCGACCGGCCAGTGCGGCCGCGAGGCGTTGCTCGAAGCCGAAGCGGCCGCGTATCACAGCCACGGCACCTGCACGTTCTACGGCACCGCGAACAGCAACCAGATGCTGATGGAAGTAATGGGCCTGCATCTGCCGGGCTCGGCCTTCGTGCATCCGCACACGCCGCTGCGCGACGCGCTGACCGCGCAGGCCGCGCGCCGCGTGCTCGATCTGACGGTCGAGCGCGGCCACTACATGCCGATCGGCCACGTGGTCGACGAGAAGGCGATCGTCAACGGCATCGTCGCGCTGCTGGCGACGGGCGGCTCGACCAATCACACGCTGCACCTCGTCGCGATTGCGCGCGCGGCCGGCATCGTGATCGACTGGGACGACTTCGACGCGCTCTCGCAATCGGTGCCGCTGCTCGCGAAAATCTATCCGAATGGCAAGGCCGACGTGAACCACTTCCACGCGGCCGGCGGCGTCGCGTTCCTCGTGCGCAATCTGCTCGAAGGCGGTCTGCTGCATGAAGACGTCAACACCGTGGTGGGCAAGGGGCTCAAGCGCTACACCGAGGAGCCGAAGCTGATCGACGGCAAGCTGCAGTGGGTCGCGGGCGCCGAGGCGAGCGCCGATACGGCCGTGCTGCGCGGCATCGCGGAACCGTTCCAGGCGGACGGCGGCCTGCGTCTGATGCAGGGCGAGCTGGGCCGCGGCGTCATCAAGATTTCGGCGGTCGCGGCGCAGCATCGCAAGGTGAAGGCGCCGGCGATCGTGTTCGATTCGCAGGAAGCAGTGCAGGCGGCTTTCGACAACGGCGAGTTGAAGCGCGATTTCATCGCCGTGGTGCGCTTCCAGGGCGCGCGGGCAAACGGCATGCCGGAACTGCACCGTTTGACGCCGCTGCTCGGTGTGTTGCAGGATCAGGGTTTCCATGTCGCGCTGGTGACCGACGGCCGCATGTCGGGTGCGTCGGGCAAGGTACCGGCGGTGATCCACCTGTCGCCGGAAGCGTTGCTGCAAGGCCCGATCGGCAAGGTTCGCACGGGCGATATGCTGGTGATCGACGCCGAAGCCGGCGTGCTCGACATCGAGATCGACGCGGCCGAATGGGCCGCGCGCGAGTGCGCTGAGCCGAAGCATCAGGCGGACAACGAGGTCGGCTTCGGCCGCGAGCTGTTCGGCGTGTTCCGCTCGGCGGCGGCGCCGGCGGAGCAGGGCGCATCGGTGTTCGGCGCGATGGTCGGCGAGCCCGGCGCTCACCCGGACCACGCGCACGGCCACCAGCACAGTCATCGGCACCACGACAAACACACGAACGCCGCGTAAGCCAGCGCGGCGCGACAGAAACAAGGAGTCTGACAATGACGGCGAAAACAGTAAGCGATATCGTGCGCCTCGGCCCGGTGATTCCGGTGCTCGCGTTCGACTCGGTCGAGCAGGGCGAACACGTGTCGCGCGCATTGCATGCGGGCGGCGTGAAGGTGCTCGAAATCACGTTGCGCACCGCAGCAGGGCTCGAAGCGATCAAGCGCGCGAGCCAGCTGGCCGAGGACATCGTGGTCGGCGTCGGCACGATCACGAAGCCCGAGCATTGCGCGCAGGCGAAGAAGGCGGGCGCGCAGTTCGGCGTGTCGCCGGGTCTGACGAAGGACATGCACCAGGCCGCGCAGGATGCCGGCCTGCCGCTGCTGCCGGGCGTCATGACGCCGTCGGACATCATTGCCGCGCTGGAGCTCGGCTACGAGATCGTCAAGTTCTTCCCCGCGCAGCAGGCGGGCGGCGTGCCGATGCTGCAGGCATTCCACGGCCCGTTCCCGACGCTGAAGTTCTGCCCGACCGGCGGCATTACGCCCGAGACTGCGCCGCATTTCCTGTCGCTGCCGAACGTGGTTTGCGTCGGCGGTTCGTGGCTCACGCCGAAGGCCGCGCTCGCCGCGCAGAACTGGGACGAGGTCACGCGTCTCGCGCGTGCCGCGAGCCAGTTGGCCGCGCCGGCGCGCTAAGCCCGGCGACAACGCATCGGCTGCCGGAGTGGCTGCCTGAAGCGGGCCCGATACCAGGAGTCTTGTCGATACAGCCGCACCAGGCTGTCGCGCCGAGGCTCTTTTTTTACATGACGGGCGGCCCGGATTTACGCGCGCGCTCGGGAAACAAACAGTAAAATTCAGCGTCCGCGCGGCCAGCCGGGTTTTCAGGCATCGCGCAGGTTGCCGTGAGACGACGTGCTGGCCGTGTTCCGCACTCAGAATCAATAACGAAAGGAGAAGCTTCATGGAAGCTGTCCACGGCAGCATGCTGCTGGTCTACGCGGTGATCGCCATCGCCTTGCTGATCTTGATGATCACGCGCTTCAAGGTCTATCCGTTTCTTGTCCTCATCATCGTCTCGCTGCTGCTCGGCCTCGTGTCCGGCATGCCGATGCAGACCATCGTCAAGTCATTCGAAACCGGTAACGGCAATACGCTCGGGCACATCGCCATCGTGGTCGGCCTCGGCACGATGCTCGGCAAGATGATGGCCGAATCGGGCGGCGCCGAGCGCATCGCGACCACGCTGATCAACTGGTTCGGCGAGAAGCACATTCACTGGGCGATGATGGTTGTCGCGATCATCGTCGGCTTGCCGGTGTTCTTCGAGGTCGGCTTCGTGCTGCTGATTCCGATCGCGTTCAACGTCGCACGGCGCACCAATAAATCGCTGCTGCTGGTCGGCCTGCCGATGGTCGCGGGCCTGTCCGTCGTGCACGGCCTGATTCCGCCGCACCCGGCCGCGCTGCTCGCCGTGCAGGCCTATCACGCCGACATCGGCAAGACGATTGCCTACGGTCTGATCGTCGGCATTCCGTGCGCGATCGTCGCCGGTCCGCTGTTCGCGCTGCTGGTGAGCCGCCATATCCAGTTGCCGAAGGAAAACGCGCTGGCCGCGCAGTTCCTCGGCAGCGCCGCGAATGGCGGCAACGGCGCGAACGCTAACGCCGACGCACCGAAGCGCGAATTGCCGGGCTTCGGCATCACGCTCGTCACGATCCTGTTGCCGGTGGTGCTGATGCTGGTCGGCAGCTGGGCCGATCTCGTCTTCGAGCCGAAGACGCTGCCGAACGATCTGCTGCGCTTCTTCGGCAACACCGACGTTGCGCTGCTGACGGCCGTGCTGGTCAGCTTCTGGACCTTCGGCGCGAGCCGCGGCTTTACGCGCGAGCAGATCCAGAAGTTCTGCGGCGAGTGTCTCGCGCCGATCGCGGGCATTACGCTGATCGTCGGTGCGGGCGGCGGTTTTGGCCGCGTGCTGATGGATAGCGGCATTTCGAAGGAAATCGTCAACGTGGCGACCGCGGTGCATCTGTCGCCGCTGCTGTTCGGCTGGCTTGTCGCGGCGCTGATCCGTCTCGCCACCGGCTCGGCCACGGTCGCGATGACGACCGCCTGCGGCATCGTCGCGCCGATTGCGTTGGCCGGCGGCATGCAGGTGAAGCCGGAACTGCTGGTGCTCGCGACCGGCTCGGGCTCGCTGATCTTCTCGCACGTGAACGATGGCGGCTTCTGGCTGATCAAGGAATATTTCGGCATGACGGTGGGGCAGACCTTCAAGACGTGGTCGCTCCTCGAAACCATCATCTCGGTGATGGGGCTGGGCCTGACCTTCGCGCTGGCGGCGGTCCTGTAAGGAGCTTCAAATGATTCTGATCGCAATGGGCGTGTCGGGCGCCGGCAAGTCGAAGATCGGCGAAATGCTCGCGGAGCGTCTGCATTGCACGTTCACCGACGGCGATGCGTTTCACAGCGCCGCCAACAAGGAGAAAATGCACCACGGCATCCCGCTCTCCGACGAAGACCGCTGGCCGTGGCTGAAGACGATTCGCGCCGCGATCGAGGAAAAGCAGCAGGCGGGCGAGACGGCGGTGTTCACGTGCTCGTCGCTGAAGCGCTCGTATCGCGACGTGCTGCGCGCCGGCGACAAGGACGTCTGCTTCGTCTACCTCAAGGGCTCGCGCGAGGTGCTCGCGGAGCGTCTGGGGCATCGCACCGGGCACTTCTTCGATCCGTCGCTGCTGCAAAGCCAGCTCGATACGCTCGAAGAGCCCGGCGCCGATGAAGCGATCACGGTCAGCATCGATCTGACGCCGGAGCAGATCGTCGACGAAGTGCTCAGGCAGGTCGACGAGCGCTGAGCCGTTGACTTTGGGGTGTGTTCCGGCGCTGCATGCCGGACGCTGAAATACCGGACGCCCATATGCCGGCTACCAGACGCCGGCTACCGAGCGCTGGCTACCAAGCGCTGGCTACCAAGCGCTGGCTACCAAGCGCTGGCTACCAAGCGCCGGACGAAAAAAAGCCGCTCATTCGAGCGGCTTTTTTTACGCCTCGCCGCGGCACCGCCGCGAGGCACGACCTGCATAAGCCAGGCGAATCAGAATCAGCCGATCCGCTTCGCCAGTTCGACGGCCTTGCCGATGTACGAGCCCGGCGTCATCGAGAGCAGACGGTCCTTCGCGTCCTGCGGAATCGCGAGGCCGCTGACGAACGCCTGCAGCGCTTCGCGCGTAATGCCCTTGCCGCGCGTGAGTTCCTTCAGCTGTTCGTACGGATTCTCGATGCCGTAGCGGCGCATCACGGTCTGCACCGGCTCGGCCAGCACTTCCCAGCAGTTGTCGAGGTCTTCGTTCAGACGCTGCGCGTTCACTTCAAGCTTGTCGAGGCCGCGGATCAGCGAGTCGTAGGCGAGCAGCGAATAGCCGAACGCGACGCCGATGTTGCGCAGCACCGTCGAGTCGGTCAGGTCGCGCTGCCAGCGCGACACCGGCAGCTTGTCGGCGAGGTGGCGCAGCGTTGCGTTGGCGAGGCCGAGGTTGCCTTCGGAGTTTTCGAAGTCGATCGGATTGACCTTGTGCGGCATCGTCGACGAGCCGATTTCGCCGGCTTTCGTGCGCTGCTTGAAGTAGCCGACCGAGATGTAGCCCCACACGTCGCGGTCGAGGTCGAGCAGGATCGTGTTGGCGCGCGAGATCGCGTCGAACAGTTCGGCCATGTAGTCGTGCGGCTCGATCTGGATCGTGTACGGGTTGAACGTGAGCTTCAGGCGGTTTTCGACGACGTCCTTCGAGAACGCTTCCCAGTCGAATTCCGGATACGCGGACAGGTGCGCGTTGAAGTTGCCGACCGCGCCGTTCATCTTGCCGAGCAGTTCGACTTTCGCGATGCGCTCGATCGCGCGTGCGAGACGCGCCGCGACGTTGGCGATTTCCTTGCCGAGCGTGGTCGGGCTGGCCGGCTGGCCGTGCGTGCGCGAGAGCATCGGCTGGGCGGCGTGCGCATGCGCGAGCGCAATGAGGCGCTCGTGCACCGAGCGCAGCGCCGGCAGGATCACGTGTTCGCGCGCGCCGGCGAGCATCAGGCCGTGCGAGGTGTTGTTGATATCTTCCGACGTGCAGGCGAAGTGGATGAACTCGCTCGCGCGCTCCAGTTCTTCCTGACCCTTGACCGATTCCTTGAGCCAGTACTCGACGGCCTTCACGTCGTGGTTCGTGACGCGCTCGATTTCCTTGATGCGCGCGGCGTCGTGCGCGGTGAAGCGCTCGGCCAGTTGCAGCAGGAACTGCTCGGACGCGTCGGAGAAGCGCGGCACTTCGGCGAAGCCGGCGCGCGACAGCGCGATCAGCCAGTGGATTTCGACCGTCACGCGATTGCGCATGAAGGCGGCTTCCGAGAGCCAGTCGCGCAGGGCTTCGGTTTTCGACGCGTAGCGGCCGTCAAGAGGGGAGAGCGCGTTCAGCGCGAACAGGGTGTCGGGGCGGGTGTCGGACATGATGAGGAGCTAAGCGCTCAGCGAGCGGATCGGAAACGGCGGGAACCGCGCATTTTACCACTGTGAGGCGCGGTGCCCGAGCTTCGCGGCCTGGCCGTGCCGGGCGGGCCACCGAGCTTCGGCGCGAGCCCTCGATGCGGCAGGCGCGGGCGAACTGCATGCGCCGGCCCATCGCAGGGCCGGCGGTTTGCGTTGCGGCACCGTGCCTCGCGCATGTGGCGCGCCGCTAGAATGCAGACTTCTTCTCTTACGCCGGCGGCGCAATCGCATGGAACTGAAATGGCTCGAAGATTTCATTTCGCTCGCGGAAACGCGTAGCTTCAGCCGCTCGGCCGAATTGCGCCACGTCACGCAGCCGGCTTTCTCGCGCCGCATCCAGGCGCTCGAAGCGTGGCTCGGCACGGAGCTGATCGACCGCTCGGTTTATCCGACGCGGCTTACGGCGGCCGGCCAGGTGTTCAACGAGCAGGCGCTCGCGATGCTCTCGCAGTTCCACGAAGCGCGCGCGCTGTTGCGCGGCCACACGGCGACGCCGCAGGCGACGATCGAATTCGCGGTGCCGCACACGCTTTCGCTCACGTACTTCCCGCGCTGGCTGCAGCGCATCGAGGCGCAGATGGGCCCGATCCACACGCGGCTGCGTGCGCTCAACGTGCACGACGCGGCGCTTTCGCTCGTCGAGGGCGGCTGCGATCTGATGATGGGCTACCACCACCCGAGCCATCCGGTCGCGCTCGATCCGGGCCGCTACGACATGCTGACGCTCGGCCACGAGCCGATCAGCCCGTTTTCGGCGCCGGGCCGCGCGGGCCGCCCGCGGCATACGCTGCCGGGCACGGCCGACGCGCCCACGCCGTATCTGTCGTATACGCCCAATGCGTATCTCGGACGCATGACCGAGGTGATTCTCGCGAACGCGCCCGAGCGCCTCCATCTGGACCGGCTCTACGAAACCGACATGGCCGAGGGGCTCAAGGCGATGGCGCTCGCCGCTCACGGCATTGCCTTCCTGCCGCATAGCGCGGTGGAAGACGCGGTCGCCGAGGGCAAGCTGATCCGTCTCGATCGCGCGACGCGCGGCACGCCCGAAGGGCAGCTCACGCTGAGCATGGAGATTCGCCTGTATCGCGACAAGCTCGCGGCAAAAAGCGACGATGCACGGCAGATTCTCGTGCGGCAGCTATGGGATGTCGTGACGGAAGAACTGAAGCAGGGCGCAGCCTGAAAGCGCGTCGCACCGGCTCGCCGATTGGCTTGCCGACGACGTGAATATGCGGCATTCCGAACGTTATGCAAGAAAAACATAATGGGATGAGGAAACGGCATTGGATTTCGATGCGGCGTTTTTTCACAATGCCGGTATTCGATCAACGCCCGGAGCGTTCATGTCATCCCAGCAACAAGCCGCACAATCCGCAGTCACGGCGCAAGCCGTTCCGTCCTACCTCAATAGCGAAGACCTCGGCCCCTGGGGCAACTACCTGCGCCAGGTCGACCGCGTCGCGCCCTACCTCGGCCCGCTGTCCCGCTGGCTCGAAACCCTGAAGCGCCCGAAGCGCATCCTGATCGTCGACGTGCCCATCGAACTCGATAACGGCACCGTCGCGCACTTCGAAGGCTATCGCGTGCAGCACAACGTGTCGCGCGGTCCGGGCAAGGGCGGCGTGCGTTATCACCAGGACGTGACGCTCTCCGAAGTGATGGCGCTGTCCGCGTGGATGTCGGTCAAGAACGCGGCGGTGAACGTGCCGTACGGCGGCGCGAAGGGCGGTATCCGCGTCGATCCGCGCACGTTGTCGCGCGGCGAACTCGAACGCGTGACGCGCCGCTACACGAGCGAGATCGGCATCATCATCGGACCGAATACCGACATCCCCGCGCCGGACGTGAATACGAACGAGCAGATCATGGCGTGGATGATGGACACTTACTCGATGAACCAGGGCCAAACGGCCACCGGCGTCGTGACCGGCAAGCCGATCACGCTCGGCGGCTCGCTCGGCCGCCGCGAGGCGACCGGCCGCGGCGTGTTCGTGGTCGGCTGCGAAGCGGCTCGCCGCATCGGCTTCGACGTCGAGGGCGCGCGCATCGCGGTGCAGGGCTTCGGCAACGTCGGCGGGATCGCCGCGCGTCTGTTCCAGGAAGCGGGCGCGAAGGTCGTCGCGGTGCAGGACCACACCGGCTCGCTGTACAAGTCCACCGGCATCGACGCGGTCGCGCTGCTCGATCACGTTGCGAAGACGGGGGGCGTGGGCGGTTTCGCCGAAGCGGACGCGATCGCGAACGAAGCGTTCTGGACCGTCGAATCGGACATCCTGATTCCGGCGGCGCTGGAAAATCAGATCACCGAAAAGAACGCCGGCAAGATCAAGACGCGCATCATCGTCGAAGGCGCGAACGGCCCGACCACGACGGCGGCCGACGACATCCTGCACGATCGCGGCATCCTCGTGATTCCGGACGTGGTCGCGAACGCGGGCGGCGTGACCGTTTCGTACTTCGAATGGGTGCAGGATTTCTCGAGCTTCTTCTGGACCGAGGGCGAGATCAACGAGCGTCTCGAACGCGTGATGCGCGAGGCCTTTGCCGCGGTGTGGCAGGTGGCGAGCGAGCAGAAGGTCTCGGTGCGGACCGCGGCGTTTATCGTCGCATGTAAGCGGATTCTGCAGGCGCGCGAAATGCGCGGCCTGTACCCCTGATCGAGCGCTTCGAGTGGCGCTCGTGCGGCCCGGCCTCGGGCCGGGTGGTGAGGGCGTCGCGCATGGGTGTCTGAAACGCGGTTCACAAGACTGCGTGTTTGACCGGCGGGCGGCATCGTATCGATGCCGCCCGTCTTTTCCTATCCACAGAAAGCAGGTTGCGCCGCCGTCGCGCAAGCGTCGCGGCGTGCGCGCAACAGCATGGTTTATAGCAATACTTTCAGAAAAATTACTTTGCTAAACTGGCTGCGGTTCTTGCCAAGGAGACTCAAGATGAAAGTTAAAAAAGCTGCGTTGCTGCTCGCGACTCTCGGACTGTTCACGGTCGGCGCGCAGGCGCAAGATTCGGGCACGCTGAAGAAGATCAAGGACACGGGCGTCATTTCGCTGGGCCATCGCGAATCGTCGATTCCGTTCTCCTATTACGACGACAAGCAGAACGTGATCGGCTATTCGCAGGATTACGCGCTGAAAGTGGTCGAGGCCGTCAAGCAGAAGCTGAACATGCCGAACCTGAAGGTGAAGCTCGTGCCGATCACGTCGCAAAACCGCATCCCGCTCGTGCAGAACGGCACGGTCGACATCGAATGCGGCTCCACTACGAATAACCTCGAACGTCAGCAGCAAGCCGCCTTCACGAACACGATCTTCGTGATCGGCACGCGCCTGATGACGAAGAAAGACTCCGGCATTAAAGACTTCGCCGACCTGAAGGGCAAGACGGTCGTGACGACCGCCGGCACCACGTCCGAGCGCATGCTGCGCAAGATGAACCAGGACAAGAACATGGGCATGAACATCATCAGCGCGAAGGACCACGGCGAGTCGTTCCTGACGCTCTCCACGGGCCGCGCCGCCGCGTTCATGATGGACGACGCGCTGCTCGCCGGCGAGCGCGCGAAGTCGAGCAACCCTGGCGATTTCGTGATCGTCGGCACGCCGCAATCGCGTGAAGCGTATGGCTGCATGCTGCGCAAGAACGACGCCGACTTCAAGAAGGTCGCCGACGACGCCATTGCGAAGGTACAGACCTCGAGCGAAGGCGAGCAGATCTACAAGCGCTGGTTCGAATCGCCGATTCCGCCGAAGGGCCTGAACCTGAACTTCCCGATGAGCGACGATATGAAGGCGCTGTTCAAGAACCCGAACGACAAGGCAATCGATTAAACCTTAGCTGCTTTTCGACACTTTCGAAACGCTGAACGGAACGGAAGGGGCCACGAGCTTCTTCCGTTTCTTTTTGCCGGAGTCTTGGTCATGTCATATCACTGGAACTGGGGCATTCTGCTGAGTCCCGTCTCCACGGGCGAGCCGACCACCTACCTGGGCTGGCTGCTGTCGGGGCTGTGGGTGACGGTTACCGTGTCGCTGTCGGCATGGGTCATCGCGCTGCTCGTCGGGTCGTTGTTCGGTGTGCTGCGCACGGTGCCGAACAAATGGGCGTCGGGCATCGGCACCGTGTACGTCGCGATTTTCCGCAACATTCCGCTGATCGTGCAGTTTTTCATCTGGTATCTCGTGATACCGGAGTTGCTGCCCGCGTCGATTGGCAACTGGTTCAAGCAACTGCCGCCGGCCGCGCAGTTCTTTTCGTCTTCCATTCTGTGTCTCGGGCTCTTCACTGCCGCGCGCGTGTGCGAGCAGGTGCGCTCGGGCATCAACGCGCTGCCGCGCGGCCAGCGCGCGGCCGGTCTCGCGGTGGGCTTCACGCAATGGCAAACGTATCGCTACGTGCTGCTGCCGGTCGCGTATCGCATCATCGTGCCGCCGCTCACCTCGGAGTTTCTGAACATCTTCAAGAACTCCGCGGTCGCCTCGACGATCGGCCTGCTCGATCTGTCCGCCCAGGCGCGTCAGCTCGTCGACTACACCTCGCAAACGTATGAGTCGTTCATCGCGGTCACGGTCGCGTACATGCTGATCAACCTGATCGTGATGCAACTGATGCGCTGGGTCGAAGCGAAAACCCGGCTGCCCGGCTATATCGGAGGCAAGTGATGCATCATTTCGACTGGAGCGGTATTCCGGGCGCACTGCCTACGCTATGGACCGGCGCCATCGTCACGCTCGAGATCACGCTGATCGCGATCGTGTTCGGCATCGTCTGGGGCACCATTCTCGCGATGTTCCGGCTGTCGTCGTTCAAGCCGCTCGAATGGTTCGCAAAGCTCTACGTGACGATCTTCCGTTCGATCCCGCTCGTGATGGTCCTGCTGTGGTTCTTCCTGATCGTGCCGCAGGTGCTGCAAAGCGTGCTCGGGCTGTCGGCCGACATCGACATCCGGCTCGCCTCGGCAATGGTCGCGTTCTCGCTGTTCGAGGCCGCGTACTACTCGGAGATCATCCGCGCCGGCATTCAGGCGGTGCCGCGCGGCCAGGTCAACGCGTCGTTCGCGCTCGGCATGACCTACGGGCAGGCGATGCGCCTCGTCGTGCTGCCGCAGGCGTTTCGCGCGATGGTGCCGCTGCTGCTCACGCAGGGCATCGTGCTGTTTCAGGATACGTCGCTCGTCTACGTGATCAGCCTCGCCGACTTCTTCCGTACCGCCACGAATATCGGCGATCGTGACGGCACAAATGTCGAGATGGTACTGTTCGCGGGCGCGGTTTATTTCGTGATCTGCGTGATCGCGTCGAGCCTTGTCAAAGGTCTTCAGAAAAAGGTCGCAAGATGATCTCTATCAAGAATGTTTCGAAGTGGTACGGCCAGTTCCAGGTGCTGACCGACTGCACGACGGAAGTCAACAAGGGTGAAGTGGTCGTGGTGTGCGGACCGTCCGGTTCGGGCAAGTCCACGCTGATCAAGACCGTCAACGGGCTCGAACCGTTCCAGAAGGGCGAGATCGTCATCAACGGCCAGTCGCTGACCGATAAGAAGACCAATCTGTCGAAGCTGCGCTCGAAGGTCGGCATGGTGTTCCAGCACTTCGAGCTGTTCCCGCATCTGTCGATCGTGCAGAACCTCACGCTCGCGCAGATCAAGGTGCTCGGCCGCTCGAACGACGAAGCGACCGCGAAGGGTCTCAAGCTGCTCGAACGCGTGGGCTTGCGCGCGCATGCGGACAAGTATCCGGGGCAACTGTCGGGCGGTCAGCAGCAGCGGGTGGCGATTGCGCGCGCGCTTTCCATGGACCCGATCGCGATGCTGTTCGACGAACCGACCTCGGCGCTCGATCCGGAGATGATCAACGAAGTGCTCGACGTGATGGTCGAACTCGCGCAGGAAGGCATGACCATGATGTGCGTGACGCACGAAATGGGCTTCGCGAAGAAGGTCGCGCATCGCGTGATCTTCATGGACAAGGGCTTGATCGTCGAAGACGACCGCAAGGAAGACTTCTTCGCGAACCCGAAGTCGGATCGGGCCAAGGACTTTCTCGCGAAGATTCTGCACTGAGATCGCGGGTTCGCTCGCGGGTCGAGTGGGGTGGTCCGCAGGCGCCGGGTCGCAACGCAAAAAAGCCGCTCCAGGGAGCGGCTTTTTTGTTGCGGCTGCTTGCTGCCAGACCGGCGCTGGTTCGCTTTGGCGGTTTGGTTGGCGGCAGCGGCTTACGATTCGAACGCCGCCGCATCGTCGGCGGCTTCGAGATCGGTGTCGCTTTCCGCCGGCGCGACAGCCGTGCGCACGTTGTTCGATGCCGCGAGCGTGGTTGCCGAAGCCGAGGCGTCGAGCGCGGGATTGCGCAGCTTTTCGCGCACCGAGGCCGGCACCGGAATGTTGGCGCGGCCGATCACCTCGCCATGCTGGAACATCAGCAGATCGCCCGGCTCGAACGCGGTCCACACTTCGTTGTCGGTGAGCGGCTTGGTCGCGATCACCGCGACGCGGTCTTCCGGCGTCGTGTACTTGGCGAAGTCGATCGAGACGTCGGCGTCGACCAGATGCGCGGTCGAAAACGGCCAGCGCCGCACGATGTAGTGCAGATGCGTCGAGCAATGCGCGAACAACGCCTGGCCGTTCGACATCAGGAAGTTGAACACGCCGTACTGCGTGACGTCGCGCGTGAGCGTCTCGAGCGCCGCGAACAGTTCCTCGAGCGGCGGCTGCGCGCCCGGGAAAGTCTTGCGCAGACCTTGCAGCAGCGCGCAGAACGCGAGTTCGCTGTCGGTCGTGCCGACCGGCTGATACAGGCCCGTCAACTGCGGCGCATAGTCTTGCAGGTCGCCGTTATGCGCGAAGATCCAGTGACGTCCCCACAGTTCGCGCATGAACGGGTGGCAGTTTTCGAGCAGGATGTGCCCTTGCGTCGCCTTGCGGATATGCGCGATCGTGTTTTTCGATTTGATCGGGTAGCGCTTGACCATCTCGGCGATCGGCGAGGTGGCCGACGATTGATGGTCGATGAACAGGCGGCAGGCTTTGTCTTCGAAGAAGGCGATACCCCAGCCGTCGGCGTGATGATCGGTGACGCCGCCGCGCGCCGCGAAGCCGGTAAAGGAGAACGTGACGTCCGTGGGCGCGGCGCAGTTCATTCCGAGAAGTTGACACATGTTGCGGTGAGCCTGGGAACGGGACGAGCCGTTACAATGACGATTCCCAAGCATATCACCGAGGCGAAGCCGCCAAATAGCAAAATTGACGTGTGTTCGGGCCGCAACAGGGCGGTTTGACCGGGTCGATCGGCTGTGCGCGTGAAGTCTCGTTCCCCCCTTCTTGCCATGACCGCTTCCAACGTTTCCCCTGCTTCCATCACGCTCGTCCGCCCGGACGACTGGCACCTGCACGTGCGCGACGGCGCGATGCTCGCGGCCGTGCTGCCTGACACCGCGCGCCAGTTCGGCCGCGCGATCATCATGCCGAACCTGAAGCCGCCGGTCACGACCACGGCGATGGCCGCGGCGTACCGCGAGCGCATCGTCGCCGCGCTGCCCGACGGGGCGAAGTTCGAGCCGCTGATGACGCTGTACCTGACCGACAACACGCCGCCCGACGAAATCCGCCGCGCGCGCGAAAGCGGCTTCGTGCATGGCGTGAAGCTCTACCCGGCAGGCGCGACGACCAACTCGGACGCGGGCGTCACCGACCTCATGAAGTGCGCGAAGACGCTCGAAGCGATGCAGGAAACCGGCATGCCGCTGCTCGTGCACGGCGAGGTGACGGATTCGGAGATCGACCTGTTCGATCGCGAGAAGGTTTTCATCGACCGTGTGATGACGCCGCTGCGCCGCGCGTTTCCGGCGCTGAAGGTCGTGTTCGAGCACATCACGACGAAGGACGCGGTCGACTACATCCGCGAAGCCGGCGAGGCGCCGGAACTGCTGGGCGCGACGATCACGGCGCACCACCTGCTGTACAACCGCAACGCGATTTTCCAGGGCGGCATTCGTCCGCATTACTACTGCCTGCCGGTGCTGAAGCGCGAGACGCATCGCGTCGCGCTCGTCGAGGCGGCGACGTCGGGCAATCCGCGCTTCTTCCTCGGCACCGACAGCGCGCCGCATGCGAAGGGGCTGAAGGAGCACGCGTGCGGCTGCGCGGGCTGCTACACGGCACTGCACGCGCTCGAACTCTATACCGAAGCCTTCGACAAGGCCGGCGCGCTCGACAGGCTCGAAGGCTTTGCGAGCTTTTACGGCGCGGATTTCTACGGCTTGCCGCGCAACACGGAGAAGGTCACGCTGCGTCGCGAAGAATGGACGCTGCCGGCCGAGTTGCCGGCCGGCGACACGCCGGTCGTGCCGCTGCGCGGCGGCGAGTCGATCGGCTGGCGGCTGGTTTGAGGTCGGGCTAGATGCGCGAGCGTGGGGCGGGGCGCGAGGTTGGCCCGCGGATCGTGGATGCGGTGACGGTTGAAGCAGTGTCTGGCGTTGCGCATGAAATGGCGCTGAAAGCCGCTCCCGCAGTAGGGTGTGACGCTGCGCCCAGAGCAGCGCCTGAACAACTTATGTCCGACGTGTCATCTGAATCAGCGCCGAAGTCCGGGCACGCAGTTGCGCACAAAGCCGGGCAGGAAGTCTTGCAGGAAGCCGCGCATGAGAAGGCCGCGAAAGCCTCTCCTGTAGCCGGGCAGGCAATGGCACCCGAAGCGCCGCCGCCAGGCTTTGCCGCCATCGACTGGTCGAGGCCCTGGTTCGCGCAATTCGCCGCGCGCGGCCGGCGCTGGCAGCAAGCCGCGCTGACCGGCTATGCGGACCTGCTCGCCGTGATGAATGCCGATGCCGCACAGATGCGGCAGACCACCGGCCGCGGCCAGCGCCTCGCGTTCATCGCGCAGGACGATCTGCCGCCGGGCGCTGCGTACGAGGCGCATATCGCCGCGACCGGCTGCGTGCCGACGCGCCACAATCTGCACGACTTCTTCAACGGCTCGATGTGGTTCGCGTTTCCGCGCATCAAGGCGGCGTTGAACGCGCGGCAGTCGGCGGCGATCGACGCACTCGGCGTCGGTCCGACGCGCGGCGGCGTGCGCGACATGCTGACCCTCTTCGACGAAAACGCGCTGCTGTTCGCCTGCGCCGATCCCGCTTTGAGCGCCGCGCTGCGCGGCTTCGACTGGCAAACGCTGCTGGTGGGCCGGCGCGACGCGTGGGGCCGTCGCTGCGAAGTGCGCTGCTTCGGCCATGCGCTGCTGGAAAAACTGATCGCGCCATTCAAGGGCTGTACAGGCCATGCATGGATCGTCGACGTGCCGGCCGGGTACTTCGAGTGGGACGCCGCCGCGCGCGACGCGTGGCTCGACGAAGCGGTCAGTGCGGCGTTGCTCGGCACCGAAGCGTTGACGAGCCGCCTGTTCGCGCCGCTGCCGGTGCTCGGCATTCCGGGCTGGTGGTCCGGGAACGAAGCGCCCGCGTTTTACGACGACGCCTCCGTATTCCGCTCGGGGCGCCGCAAGCGCTAGACGCGTGGCTGGCGCCGGCGAGTGTTCCGCCATTCGAGCGGGCCGCCTGACTTGCCGGTTGTCGCAGCCGCGCGCGGGCGGCCGCGCCGTTCGATGTTAAAATCCGTGCCAGCAAAGCAGGCTAGGCAGTCGCGGCCTCGGCGGTTTTGGCCGACGAGGGCGAGGAAAGTCCGGACTCCACAGGGCAGGGTGATGGCTAACGGCCATCCGTGGCGACACGCGGAACAGGGCAACAGAAAGCAAACCGCCGATGGCCCGGCGCAAGCCGGGATCAGGTAAGGGTGAAACGGTGCGGTAAGAGCGCACCGCGGCTGTCGCAAGGCAGACCGGCACGGTAACCTCCACCCGGAGCAATTCCAAGTAGGCAGGCGCGCATCTTCGAGATGCAGGATGGGGCCCCCATCTCGTCTGCGGGTAGGAAGCTTGAGCGCGTCAGCAATGGCGCGCCTAGAGGAATGGCTGCCACGCGCGTCGTGTCTTCGGGCGCTACGCGTGCACAGAATCCGGCTTATCGGCCTGCTTTGCCACCCAACAAAAAATGCCGGCGTCCGTGGGGACGCCGGCATTTTCATTTGGCTCGCCGGTTGCGGCGTGCCGCTACGCTCAGTTTGCGACGATGTCGAACGAGTGCGTGAGTTCGGCGGTCTTCGCGATCATGATCGACGCCGAGCAGTATTTGTCGTGCGACAGGTTGATCGCGCGTTCGACGGTGGCCGGGTTCAGATTCTTGCCGGTCACGGTGAAGTGGAAGTGGATCTTCGTGAACACCTTCGGGTCTTCGCTTGCGCGTTCGGCCTTCAGCGTCACCGAGCAGCCGGCGATTTCCTGGCGGCTCTTCTTGAGGATCATCACGACGTCGTAGGCGGTGCAGCCGCCCGTGCCGAGCAAAACCATTTCCATCGGACGCGGCGCGAGGTTGCGGCCGCCGCCTTCAGGCGCGCCGTCCATCGCGACCAGATGGCCGCTGCCCGTCTCGGCCGCGAATGCCATCCCGTCTTGCCCCATCCAGCTTACTTTGCATTCCATGCTGTCACTCCACCGCGCATAGCTATATCGAGACGGCATTGTAGCCCGGTGTTTGACAATCCGCGCAGAGCCTGGCCCAGTTCGGGTTATGCGCCATGGCTATGTGGATGCTGCGGCGCCGCATCCATGCGGAATCCGGGAATATCCGGGCCGGTTTAGGGGTTTTACTCTAGGCGATGCCCGATGCGGTCTGGATATCCAAAGCTTTGAGGCTTGATCTCAAAGGACATTTTTCGATTTCAGATTGATCTGGTAATTTTTCGAATTATGAAAATTCATCTCACAATGCAAATATTCTTGCGTTGCACAAGGGCGGCTCATATAATTTCCCCATCGTTGCAGCAGTTCTGCAACTTCCGCTGTCTCCTCCACCTCCTCCTTTGGTGGATTAAACCCGAACCGCTCGTTCGGGTTTTTTTTCGCCCAGCTGGATCCCCGCTTGAGACCCCATTGGGGACCCCACGGCGGCACGCCTATCGCAAGTTTTGACTTGGCCGTGCAAATTCCTTTATAATTCAGGGCTTTTCCGCATCCGCGCCCGCGGAGGAAGAACCAGGGAGAGCCTGCACGCGCCTCGATGCGCACACTACAAGCAGGAAAAAACACATTGGGCGCAGCAATTTTTTTGGATCGATCATGAAGACGTTTTCCGCAAAAGCCCATGAGGTTACGCGTGAATGGTACGTGATTGACGCGACGGATAAGGTTCTCGGGCGTGTCGCCAGCGAAGTGGCACACCGTCTTCGCGGCAAGCACAAGCCTGAATTCACTCCCCACGTCGACACCGGTGATTTCATCATCGTTATCAACGCTGGCAAGCTGAAGGTCACGGGCAACAAGGTTACCGACAAGAAGTACTACCGTCACTCGGGCTACCCGGGCGGTATCTATGAAACGACGTTCGGCAAGATGCAGGAACGCTTCCCGGGCCGCGCGCTCGAGAAGGCGGTCAAGGGCATGCTGCCGAAGGGCCCGCTCGGCTACGCGATGATCAAGAAGCTGAAGGTCTACGCAGACGCAACGCATCCGCATTCGGCACAACAGCCGAAGGCGCTCGAGATCTAAGGGGAGCCCACATGATCGGTAACTGGAATTACGGCACGGGCCGCCGCAAGAGCGCCGTCGCACGCGTGTTCATCAAGGCAGGCAAGGGCGATATCGTTGTGAACGGCAAGCCCATCGCCGACTACTTCTCGCGCGAAACGTCGCTGATGATCGTGCGCCAGCCGCTGGAACTCACGAACCACGGCACCACGTTCGACATCAAGGTCAACGTGACGGGCGGCGGTGAAACGGGTCAAGCCGGTGCGGTTCGCCACGGCATCACCCGCGCGCTGATGGACTAC
>Ga0154001_1000037_pt1 | contig 32750 bp, 37 predicted proteins | sample TSNJ085MetaG_FD_104699 | JGI IMG/M metagenome (GOLD analysis project Ga0154001, IMG submission 104699) | Attine ant fungus gardens microbial communities from New Jersey, USA - TSNJ085 MetaG | ecosystem: Host-associated > Fungi > Mycelium > Unclassified | place: USA: New Jersey, Wharton State...
CTCCGTTCCCCCGCCCGTTGCCGAGCAGGTCAGTGTTCTACGTGGGTCAAGATTCGATGCAAATTACTGCCGAGGGTGGGTCAGGATTCCGTGCAAATCAACAACGTGGGCTTCCATGCCTCAACGGCCCGAAACAGCGATGCCGGCGAAATATTGCTCGAGGTGAGCGGGCGATTGGACAGGCGCCCCATGAGGAACAGCAGCTGGGACTTGCCGCAGCGCTTCTCGGGGGCGGTGATCGCGGCGATGGGGGCTACGTCGACCGAATCGATCAGCCACGTCATCGCAATCCAGAGCGCCGCAGCCTGGGCTGTCGTGTCGCGGCAGATGATGAAACGGCGGATAACACTGGTTACTTCATCGAGGAGCATCGCGCCGTCGACCGGATCGGGCCATGGCTCGGCTTCCGGAAACATTTCATCATTGTCGCTGCCACCATCGCCACGGGCATCCAGCACCGCCTTATCGAGCGTAGCGACCTGCACCCCCATGCGCTTGGCCTCGGCTTTACGCACGCGATCGAATTGGAGCGGAGTTAGCGAGGCAAGGCGTTCGATGGCTTCATCGTCGCTTTCCTGCGGCGCCGCCGTCCCAGTGTCGGCAATATGCTCGGGCTGCTTGCGGCCCGCCCACGGAAATTCGCGCACGGTCGAGGTCGGTTTCTCCACGGGGCCCGACGAGGGGGCGCTCGGAGGCGCAGCGTCCTCAACGCTCACGCGCACCGCTTCGAGGCCATGCAGCAGATGCAGATCATTGAAGTCCGTTGCATCCTTCGGCCGGTCCGCACCGAACGCGGGCACGGATAGCAATGCACCAGTCGCGCGCGCCGCCGACGCGGCCTTCGTCATTCCCGGATTACCCTTCGTCTCGTGGTCGTCGTCGGCGCATATCACGATGCTTGCGGTCGGGTAGCGTTCGCGCGCCGCCCGTGCGACCGCCTGCAGGTTATCGGCGAACATCGCCGCGAATGCCGTGCGGCCCGTCGCCTGGTGCAGGCTGCACGCGGTCGCCCAACCCTCCGCGATCAGGATCTTGTCATCGCCATTTGGCATTTCTCCCACGGGGCAGAAGCAGCCGCGCACGCGGCCGCCCGACTTGAATGAACGGTCTCTGCCGTCTTCGTCGGGCGTGGCCCGAATGTACTGCATGGAATGCAGATCGCCGTCGATGTCGAAGAGCGGAACGAGCACAGCGTCTCGCATTTGCTTCGCGCCGCAAGGGCGGATGCCTTTCCGGATGACATATGGATGGGTGGCCTGAACGCCGCCGGCGCGCGCCCATTGCTTCGTGATCAGCGCGCGCGCTTCGGCCGCCTTGCGTTCGCGCTCGGCCTCTACCGCGTCGGCAACGCGCTTCATCTCTTCCCGGTGCGCGTGCTTCTCTTTGTCGGTCATGCCGGACTCGGAGCGCGAGCACCACGTACCGTCGATGCCCGCTTTCCAATCGCCAAACGCACCCCAGGCGACGTTACCAGCGAGATGGAGCACGTACCATGCGTTCCGCTTACCGCGCTTGTCCTGCAGGCCATCGAAGCGGTGGAACGCCCCGTCGCCGACAATTTCCGGCGGCAGAAGGCGTTGTTCTGCCATCGCCGCGGCAAAGGCCTGCTCAATGTTTGGTACCGCGTTCACGCCGCTCCTCCTTCGCTTAGCGAATCGCGCTCGACGGCGAGCTCGTTAGGCGTTGTGTCTTTAGTGGCCATAGCGGTCGGCCTCCACGGAAAAGGTCTCGTGTGCGGCTTCGAATTCGCGCGTCGACTGGCGAGCGTTCCAGATGCTCACATTGGCGGCTAGGAGAGCAGCGCTCGTGACGCCGAGATAAGGCGTGGCTTCCGCCACGAGCAACTGCAACACCTCGCCGAGCAGCTTGAATTGCTCCGCGGCGTCTCGTGTCAGATCGGCCGCGCATCGAAGCGTCGCAGCGATCTCGATTGCGTCGAAGGACGGCCGCGCATCGTCACCGATATCTCCTTTACGGGCGGTATCGTTCACGGCCTTAGTCATGGATATCCTCCGTGATTGCGACCGCAGTATCTCCGCCGTATATAAGTTTCAGGTGAGTGATGCGGCCCTGGGAGTCTGAAAGACTGCTGGGAAGCGTGACATAGCGCTTCCCATTAACGGCTTGAACGTTGTAGCCCCACACGTAGTCGATTCGCTCGCCATCTTCGTCATAGAAACGGCCTTTACTGCAGGTGACCTTGTAAAACCCGTATGGCTCAACGATAGAGACTTCACCAATGTAGCAGTCGATCGCGCGATCGCCGACGTTGAGTCGTGCGAGACATGGCGTATCTGCCTGCAGAAGCGCGATCGTGTTATACGCAACATCGCGTCCGGGGTCTGGCAAGAGTCCTTTCGTTCGTGCTGCAAACACCACGCGCCCGAGTTCACGGTCAAGTGCCTTCAGCACGGTTATGTCGTAGTGTTTCGCTTCGCTCCGCAATTGACCGAGCGCTTCGAGCAGTTCCTCTGCCAGCTCGAGCGTCAGACCGTAAATAACCGTTGTGCCTCTGTCGCGAATGTAGTGAGTGAGATACTTTCCCTCGAGACCAGCACGCACGAGCAAGTCCCGGCAACGGCGCGTGATGTGAATCTCTTTCAGCGCGACATCGTCGTGGCGCGCCTGCAGTGGCGTGACGTTCGCCTTAGCCATTGCTCGCCTCCGTTGACTGCTGCAGCGTGTCGTCAAATCGTTCGACATGCGCCTCATACTCAGTCTGTTGCTCGATGAAGTCGCATTCGCGTTGCTCACAAAGACTTACGCCAAGATTGGCCAGTCGGCTCATCAGTGAGTCGCGCGGCGCGGCAGCGGCTATAGCTTCGAAGATCGCGCCCATGTCGGCGAATGACACAGCTGCTGACGCGAACTGGCCGACGGCCATCTCAACGAGGGAAAGAATTTCCTTCGTGTCGATCTGGTCGGTTGAGCAGGTCTTTTTGTTAGTCATGTTTCGCCTCCGCGCGCTTGAGTTGCTGTTTCAGGACGGTGCGAACCACTTGCACGACGCGCGGGGCGTCATCCGCATCGATCCGCAGAGCGCCGTAGCCCGTCAAAATAGTGAAGCCTCGCTCCATGTCGATGACATGCTTAGAAAGCGCATAGCCGAGACGATCAATTTCGGGATTGGCTTGCGTGAGATGCTTGCTTCGACGTGTAGGACCACTACTCGAGTTGGATCGACCAAAAGGATCTGCTCGGCGTGCCTGCAGACTATCCACATCGGATGCGGATGCCGCCCCACCATCGACCTCGTCAGCTTTCATTAACGCGCGAAGACTATGATCGGTAATCCCAGACAAACGCTCTCCTATTTTGACCAGCGTAAGTTTGCCTTGCCTCACCAGTCGATAGATTGTTGGGCGCGAGACGCCACGCCCAGCGCCTGCATGAGCTGCGGCATGAGCGAAGGCTTCAGCGTGACGCCCGCGCGCGAGGACCGATACTGGCCGTCGGGGCCTACAAACCAGATGCGGATACCGACATATTCGTGACCCTTGTATTGGCCCACGGTGACGCGCAGGCGTTCACGGGAGTTTTTCTGGATCTCGCCGATCAGCGTGCCGTTCTGCTCTGGTTCGTCGGCTGCCGGTTGAGTGTTGGGCTGGTTCATCGCACACCTCCGAGCAGCTCGAGCTGCTCGCTCGTGATGCCGAGCAATGCGCGGTTGCGGTTGATCTGCTCGAAGTCGGCAGCCGTCGCGTTGCCGGCAAGCAGGCGAGCCCCGAATTCCGCCGCCTCGACGACCTGATCGCAGCTCATGTCCCGAGCACACGCGACACCAGCGAAGTGATTCAAGGCCTCATACACGCAGCCGAACGGCAGTTGGTGACGGGAAACGACGGCCGCGGCGACCGTCAACAGGGGTTCCCGGTCGGACGTGTCGCTGAGCGCGCCGCCGGCCTTCTGCCAGACACTGAGACCACCGCGAAGAATGTGATCGATCTGCTCATCGCACCAGACGGCGAAATCGACATCGAGCCAGCGCGCAAATGGCACGGCGAGCTTCGGGTGCATCCAGGTGCCGCCGTCGTTACCGCGCCTCGTCTTTGAATACGGGATTTTCCCGTATTTGCGCTCGAGCGCCGCGAGGTACTCGTGCGTCGTGGGCAAGCGCAACCATTCATGCGGCGTCTTTCCGAAGCGCGCCGCCGGCGCCGTTGCATTGAACCAGCCATCGCCGGTGAACGTGACGACCGTACCTTCGTAATCTGCTGCGATGACTGGCGCAGGGCGTGACCGCTCACTGGCCTTCGGAGTAAACTGGCGCTGTTCGACGGCGCTCGATTCGGCTTTGCTGGGTCGGGCGTTTTTCTTTTCCATTACGCGCGCTCCGGCATCAGGCATTTGCGGAGCTCGCCAACATTCCAGCGTGTTGAGCCGCCTATCTTGACGGGCTTGGGGAGGTCGCCACGTTTGGCGCGATCCCAGACCGTTGAGACGTTGCAGCCGCACAGCACGGCTACGACGGTATCGCTGACGCCCGCGGCGTTCGGCAAGCTGTCGAAATTCTGAAGGGCTTGCGTGTCTGACTTTTTCATCGCATCGACTCGGAAGCGCCCGGGATTGGGCGGGTCGAAGCGAATTCAATAGGATCGTGCGCTTTCCAGATAGGCGGCTACAAGGCAGACGCATGCGTGTGGCCCCAATCCGTGGGCGCGTGCTTGCCAAACGTGTGCGATTGGCGAGCAGCCGCACACCTTAGTTCTTGGCGCGTTGCATCTCTGCCCTGATCCACCCATAGACTGTATCGAAGGCGCGATCTTCGCTGAGATCGCAACCGATACTTCGGGAAAATTTGATCGCTTCCGGAACCAACGCCTTCGCGGCTTGGCGCGCGGAGCGCCAATTGCCTTGTTGATAGCCATTCAGGACCAGTGCTCTAATCGGTGCGTACTTGTCGGCGCGTGCCCGACCACCAGCAGCGCCTCTGCGTCGTTGCTGATCCCTGAACAGTTCTAGAATTCGCGTATCTAGCGCAACGTTTTCATCCAAAGTCAGCTCTATTGGGAGCGCGGTTGAATCATCATCGTCACGTGTGCAATACATTTGCTCACCGATGTATATGCCTCTCGTGATCCCGCACCAAAAAGCGGCTGCGGCTAGGTTTTTCAACGCTGGATCCGTGTCGCCATTCATCGAAGCGGAGATTGCTTGAGACGCATATGCACAGGCAGCCCTGGAAGTTCTCAAGAAATTTATATGTGTGATTGAAAGCGCGCCGGCGGCCGTCTCGTCGTATCCAGTTTTTGCAATGGCAGCTGGATCTAGGTCGGGGTCTTCAGTCATAGGCGCGAAAAACCGGTTCACGAATTCGCACGACGCGGAAGTCAGTCCGATCTCGATCGCCATTTCATCCAGAATGCGAACTACATGTGCGGCTTGAATCAACAATGGACTTATGAACGGCAATATTTCGTCGTCAGTGAGTTCCGGCGTCTCAGGCATTTGCGCCTCCCCTATTCTTGTGATTCATGAGAGCCGTGTTGAGCCGAACTAGTAGCATCGACCCCTTCGTCGAGTTCGCTTGGGCCATCAACATGATTAATGAACGCGGCCCAATCGGCCATCATGCGACGGCGCTTCTCAAGGACGTCGCTGCGCCAGTATGCGGCTTCTGTTGCGTCACCTTTGATATGGGCCAACGCAACCTCCGCCAACTCGCGTGGATAGCTCGTATGCTCGCCCGCCCAGTCTCTGAACGTCGAACGGAAGCCGTGCGGCGTGGCGTCGAGATCATGGCGGCGCATCAGTTCCAGCATCGACATGTCGCTTAAAACGCCGCCCTTGCGAGGACTAGGGAAGACGAGGTCCTGCTTCGCGTCGCGTTCGATGGTCTTCAGCAACTCGACTGCAGCCTGTGAAAGCGGCACACGATGCTCTTTCTTTGCCTTCATCCGCTCTGGGGGCACCGACCAGATCCCGCGTTCAAGATCGATCTCACTCCAGCGCGCGCCGCGCGACTCGCCGGAGCGGGCCGCCGTCAGGATCGTGAATTCAAGACATCGCGCGCTCACGCCGTCGGTGCCGCGCAGCGTCATCATGAAGGCGCCCATCTGGTCGATCGGCAGAGCGGGGTGGTTGCGCACGCGCTTGGTCTTCTTCGGCGCCGGCAGCAGTTTGTCGAGGTTACCGCGCCACGTGGCCGGGTTGACACCCTCGTCGCGGTAGCCCTTGACGCGCGCCCAGTCCAGAATTGCCTCGATGCGGCCACGCAGGCGTGACGCTGTCTCTGTCTTCGTCGTCCAGATCGGCTCCAGTACGTCGGTGACGTGCGAGCGGGTGATGTGCCGCACCATCAGGTTCCCTATCTTGGGATAGGCGTATTCGGCGAGCGTGTTGCGCCATTGATCGCCGTGCTTCACGTTCTTCCATTCGGGCGCCTTGGCCTTGATGAACCACTTCGCTGCATCCTCGAACGTCACTTCGAGTGCCTGACTGGCCCGAAGACGGCTTGCCGCCTCCTTTCGAGCCAATACGGGGTCTATGCCTGAGGCGATCTCATCACGCGTCGCCTGCGCCTTCTCGTGCGCTTCCTTCAGCGAGACGCTCGGGTAGGCGCCGAGGCCAATCTCTCGGCGACGGTCGCCGACCATAACGCGCAAGATCCACGAGCGCGCGCCAGTGGGCGTGATCTGCAGTGCGAGACCAGCCACATGGCCAACGGCGTGAGTGCCTGGCGTCGACAGCCGCGAAACGGCCAGTGGACCCAATTCTTTCGCCTTTCGGGGCATCTGGGGACTTTGAATCGATCGGGTGAGCCGCCTATCAGGCGGGGCCATCGAGCCGGCAAACAATCTACCCACCAACCGACCCACCGTAGAATTTACGATCTTTTCAGACTTGGAGCAATCGATTCAGAGGGAATGCAATTGAAGGAACTCGCGGGGAGCCTTGTTGGACGGGCGTTTTGCCGATCGAATCAGACTGATTTGGATAATTGGGGAGGGATGATCTGGCGGAGGCGGTGAGATTCGAACTCACGGAAGGATTGCTCCTTCGCCGGTTTTCAAGACCGGTGCCTTAAACCACTCGGCCACACCTCCAAACCGCAAATTGTAACCTGAAAATTGCCGGTCGCGGAGCCCGGTTGGGCCTCGGCTACCGCGAATTAACGCGCATCCTTCAGAAACAGCGCCTGCAAATCGTTCAGGAACGCCTGGCCGAGCGGTGTCGGCGCGATCTTTTCGTGATCGCGCGTGATGAGCTTGCGCCGCTCGGCTTCCTGCAACGCCGGCTCGATCGTGGTCATCGAAAGGCCGGTGCGCTCGGCGAAGCGATGCACCGGAAACCCCTCCACGAGCCGCAGCGCATTCAGCATGAATTCGAACGGCAGATCGCGCGGCCCGACCTCGTGCTCTTCCTGCACGGCCGCGCCGGCCTTCGCCTGCTCGATGAACGTCGCGGGATGCTTGTAGCGCGCCTGGCGCAGCACGCGATTCGGAAACGACAGCTTCGTATGCGCGCCCGCGCCGATGCCGAGATAGTCGCCAAAACGCCAATAGTTCAGGTTGTGCTTGCTTCGCCGATGCGGCTTCGCATACGCCGACACCTCGTAGCGCTCGTAGCCGGCCTCGGCCGTGCGTTGATGAATCCAGTCCTGCATGTCGGCCGACGCATCGTCGTCGGGCAACGCGGGCGGGAACTTCGCGAACAGCGTGTTCGGTTCGAGCGTGAGGTGGTACAGTGACAGATGCGGCGGCGCGAACGACAGCGCTGTTTCGACGTCGGCCTGGCATTCGGCGAGCGTCTGCTGCGGCAACGCGAACATCAGGTCGAGGTTGAAATTCTCGAATGTGGTCGCGGCGACTTCGACCGCATGGCGCGCCTGGGCCGCGTCGTGAATACGGCCGAGCGCTTTCAGATGCGCCTCGTTGAAACTCTGGATGCCCACCGAGAGCCGGTTCACGCCGCTCGCGCGAAACTGCGCGAACTTGTCGGCTTCGAACGTACCGGGGTTCGCTTCGAGCGTGATTTCTGCATCGGCGTCGAGCGGCAGCAGCGCGCGAATGTCCGACAGCATGCGCTCGAGTCCCGCCGCCGACAGCAGGCTCGGCGTGCCCCCGCCGATAAACACCGTATGCACCTGACGGCCCCACACGAGCGGCAGCGCCATTTCGAGATCGGCGCGCAGCGCGTCGAGGTAGTCGTGCTCCGGAAACGTCTCGCCTTTCCACTCGTGCGAATTGAAATCGCAATACGGGCACTTGCGCACGCACCACGGAAAATGCACGTAGAGCGCAAGCGGCGGCAGCGAGGTCAGCCGGATACTGCCCGGCGACGTGAACGCCTGGATGACGCCGTTGCCGACGTCGGCCGGCGTTGGCCTGATCGGAATCACGCTTCCTCCGACAGACGCGCGAGCAGTTGCCGCAACGCGATCGCGCGATGGCTGCTGGCGTTCTTCACCGCGGGTTCGAGTTCGGCGGCGCTCGCGTTCAGCGACGGCAGATAGAAGTACGGGTCGTAGCCGAAGCCGTGTTCGCCACGCGGCGCGTCGAGGATTTCGCCGTGCCAGCGGCCTTCGGCGATCAGCGGCTCGGGGTCGTCCGCGTGACGCACGAGCGCGAGCACGCAGTAGTAGTAACCGTGGCGATCGCTCGCGCCTCGCAATTCGTCGACCAGCCGTGCATTGTTCGCCGCGTCGCTTTTCTCGCCGCCGGCAAGCTGTGCGTAGCGTGCCGAATAGACGCCCGGCGCGCCGCGCAGCGCGCGCACGCAGAGGCCCGAGTCGTCGGCGAGCGCGGGCAGGCCGGTGAGCCTGGCCGCGTGGCGCGCCTTGGTCAGCGCGTTTTCGACGAAGGTCGGATGCGGCTCTTCCGCTTCCGACACGTTCAGCTCGCCTTGAGCGATCAGTTCGATGCCGGCCGCGCCGAGCAGCGCCGCGAATTCGCGCAGCTTGCCCGCGTTGTTCGAGGCGAGCACGACTTTTTTCAGCGGCATGTTCAATGGCGCGCCCGCCGGGTTGGTGCCGTTGGCGCTGGGCGTGCCGCCGTCCTTGCGCGCGTCGTTCACTGCTGCACTCCCAGCGCCTGCTTCTGCTTTGCGATCAGCGTGTCGATGCCGTCGCTCGCGAGATCGAGCAGCGCATTCATTTCATCGCGCGAGAACGGCACGCCTTCCGCGGTGCCCTGAACTTCGACGAAACCGCCCGAGCCCGTCATCACGACGTTCATGTCGGTGTCGCATTGCGAGTCCTCGTCGTAGTCGAGGTCGAGCACCGGCATGCCGTCGTACACGCCGACCGAGATCGCCGCGACGTAATCGCTGATCGGCGAGCTTTCGATGCGGCCCGTCGCGAGCAGTTTCGCGACCGCGTCATGCGCGGCGACGAACGCGCCCGTGATGCTCGCCGTGCGTGTGCCGCCGTCGGCCTGGATCACGTCGCAATCGATATGGATGGTGCGCGCGCCGAGCTTCTCGAGATCGAACACCGAGCGCAGCGCGCGGCCGATCAGGCGCTGGATTTCCTGGGTGCGGCCGGTCTGCTTGCCGCGCGCGGCTTCGCGGTCGCTGCGCGTATGCGTGGCGCGCGGCAGCATGCCGTATTCGGCGGTGAGCCAGCCCTGGCCGCGGTCGCGCAGAAACGGCGGCACGCTTTCGTTGACGCTCGCCGTGCAGATGACCTTGGTGTCGCCGAACTCGACCAGCACCGAGCCCTCGGCGTGCTTCGTGTAATGACGCGTGATGCGCACGTCGCGCAACTGGTTGGCCTGGCGGCCGCTGGGGCGGCGGGTGTCGTTGATCATGTCGGATAGGGTCGAAAGAGGTCGGAAGGAAGGCGGGGGAAAGGCGCAATTTTACCGCCGATCGGGTGGCGCGGCGACGCGGGCGAACGATGCGCGAGGCCACGTGCGGGGAGGCTCCTATGGCAACCGGAGCAAAAACCGATGCCGGGCAAACGCAGCTTCGCATGAGGAATGCGATTGCGGCGAGCGCAAGCGCGCCATGTTGCCGGCGGCATATCGTCCTGCTTTTCGACGAGCGTTCGCACCGAACGTTCGCATGCCGTTCGCACGCAACGACGTGCTGCCGCGCGTAACGGTTCGCAACCATGCCGTCGCTCCGATTGTCCTCCTGCGAGCGCATGCCGGCCCGCTTGCGCGCCCGCTTCGGGCGGGCGGCGCGAGCAAAAATGGGATAATGCCGGTTCCCCGCCTCGCGTCTCGTACACGCCGGGCGATCCGCTTCTCAGGCCGGCGTCGAACGCATGGCCGCAATCGCGAGAAATACGATGATCTACAGCATGACTGGCTATGCGAGCGCCACGCGCGAACTCGTGGCGGCCTCGGGTACTGGCGGCGTGAGCGTGTCGGTCGAACTGCGCACGGTGAACTCGCGCTTTCTCGATCTGAATTTCCGCATGCCGGAAGACGTGCGCGTCGTCGAACCGACGCTGCGCGAAATGCTGATGAACAAGCTGTCGCGCGGTAAGGTCGACATCCGCGTGAATCTGCAGCGCAGCGAGCAGTCGGCGAACGCGGGTGCGCTCAACCGCGACGCGCTCGAACAACTCGCGCTGCTCGAACGCACGGTGCTTTCGACGTTCCCTGAAGCCGGCCGTCTGCGCACCGGTGAAATTCTGCGCTGGCCGGGCGTGCTCGCCGAAAGCGGCATCGCGCCCGAGACACTGCGCGACGCGGTGCTCGCCTGCGGCAAGCAGGCCATCGCCGACCTGATCGACGTGCGCGCGCGCGAAGGCGCGCAACTCGCGAACATGCTGCTCGCCAACGTTACCGAAATGGAGGCGATCGTCGCGAAGATCACCCCGCTCGTGCCGGAGCTGATCACGCGGCATCAGCAGAAGATCGTCGAGCGTCTGCAGGAAGCACTCGGCATCGCCGCGCCCGACGCGGCCGCGACGATCGTCTCGCGCGAGGAGATCAACGAACGGATTCGCCAGGAAGTGACGATGTACGGCATCCGCATCGACATCGCCGAAGAACTGTCGCGCCTCACCGCGCACCTGAACGAAACGCGTCACGTGATCGAGAAGGGCGGCAAGGTCGGCAAGCGGCTCGACTTCATGATGCAGGAGCTGAACCGCGAAGCGAACACGCTCGGCTCGAAGGCGGCGGCCAAGGAACTCGCGGATTCGTCGATGACGCTGAAGCTCCTGATCGAGCAGATGCGCGAGCAGGTACAGAATCTCGAATAAGGCTGGAGCACCCCACATCATGACCGACCACCACCCACGCGAAAGCAGCGCGCCGCGCCATCCGTACGCCGGCGCTTATCCCGGCAATCTGTTCATGGTCGTCGCGCCGTCGGGCGCCGGCAAGTCGACGCTCGTGAATGCCTTGCTCGCGGGCGACGACGCGATCCGTCTGTCGATTTCGTACACGACGCGCCCGCCGCGTCCGAAGGAACAGGACGGCGAGCACTACCACTTCACGACCGTCGAAGATTTCATGCAGCGCCACGACGCGGGCGAGTTCCTCGAAAGCGCGGAAGTGCACGGCAACTACTACGGCACCTCGCGCGTCTGGATCGAGGAGCAGATGAAAAACGGCCATGACGTGCTGCTCGAAATCGACTGGCAGGGCGCGCAGCAGGTCAAGAAGCAGTTTCACAACGCGGTGGAAATTTTCATTCTGCCGCCGTCGCTCGAAGCGCTCGAGGAGCGTCTGAAAAAGCGCGGTCAGGACGAGCCGAACGTGATCACGCGACGCCTGCTCGCGGCCGGCGGCGAGATCGCGCACGCGGCCGAGGCGGAGTACGTCGTGATCAACGAGAACTTCGATCGCGCACTCGCCGAATTGCGCTGCCTCGTCGGCGCGACGCGCTCGCGCTTCGCCTCGCAGTACGCGCGTCACACGCAGCTTTTCATGCAGCTCGGCATCCATCTGCCGCACGCGTGAGCGCGGCGTCGTGTCGAGCACATAAGGTAGAATAAGCAACATACTGAGAAGGAACCCAACATGGCCCGCATTACCGTCGAAGACTGTCTCAAACAGATCCCGAATCGTTTCGAACTCGCGCTTGCCGCAACCTATCGCGCGCGTCAGCTCGCGCAAGGCCACACGCCGAAGATCGAAAGCCGCGACAAGCCCACCGTGCTCGCGCTGCGTGAAATCGCGTCGGGCCAGGTCGGCGTCGAAATGCTGAAGAAGGTGCCGGTTTAAGGCGCGCTGTTTTTCGTTGTTGATTGCCGTGTAATTTGAACGTGCAGACCTGCGTCCAACCCTGACCGCTACGGAGGCGACCATGAGTACCACCCCGCCCACCGCCACGGAAGTGGATCACGACGCCGACTCGCCCTCGTCTGCACGCAAGTACATCGACGCGGTCCTCGAACAGTCGTTCCGCCATCTGTTCGGGCCGACCGCCACGCCGGAGCAGCCGCGCCGGCATGACGTCGTTTCCATCGCCAGGCTGACGTCCGCCCTGTCCGGCTATCTGCAGCCGGAAGAGATCAAGGGCATCAAGGCGGCCTTCCATTTCAGCGACGAAGCCCACCTCGGCCAGTATCGCCAGAGCGGCGAGCCCTACATCACGCATCCGGTCGCCGTCGCGGAAATCTGCGCGGGCTGGAATCTCGACGCCCAGGCGATCATGGCGGCGCTGCTGCACGACGTGATGGAAGACCAGGGCGTGACCAAGGCGGAGCTCGCCGAGCGTTTCGGCGCGAAGGTCGCGGAACTGGTCGACGGGTTGTCCAAGCTGGACAAGATGGAGTTTCGCAATCGCGAGGAAGCGCAGGCGGAGAACTTCCGCAAGATGCTGCTCGCGATGGCGCGCGACGTGCGCGTGATTCTCGTCAAGCTGGCCGACCGCCTGCACAACATGCGCACGCTCGGTGCCGTGCCGCCGGAGAAGCGCCGCCGCGTGGCGCGCGAAACGCTCGACATTTACGCGCCGATCGCACACCGGCTCGGCCTGAACAATACCTATCGCGAGCTGCAGGACCTGAGCTTCGCGAACTTCAACCCGCACCGTTACGCCACGCTCGAAAAAGCCGTCAAGGCGGCGCGCGGTAATCGGCGCGAGGTGGTCGGCAAGATTCTCGAATCGGTGCAGCGCGCGATCTCGGATGCGAAGATCGACGCCGAGGTCACCGGCCGCGAGAAAACCATCTTCAGCATCTACAAGAAGATGCGCGACAAGCAGTTGTCGTTCTCGCAGGTGCTCGACGTGTACGGTTTTCGCGTGGTCGTCGAGAGCGCGCTCGAATGCTATACCTGCATCGGCGCGCTGCACGCGCTCTTTAAGCCGGTGCCGGGCAAGTTCAAGGACTACATCGCGATCCCGAAGGTGAACGGCTATCAGTCGCTGCACACCACGCTCGTCGGCCCGTTCGGCGCGCCGATCGAGTTTCAGGTGCGCACGCGCAAGATGCACGAGATCGCCGAGGCGGGTGTCGCCGCGCACTGGCTCTACAAGAACGGCAGCGCCGATCTGAACGACGTGCAGAAGCGCGCGCACCAGTGGCTGAAGTCGCTGCTCGACATCCAGAGCGAGGCGGGCGACTCGAGCGAATTCCTCGAACACGTCAAGATCGATCTGTTCCCGGACGCGGTCTACGTGTTTACGCCGAAGTCGAAGATCATGGCGCTGCCGCGTGGCGCCACCGCGCTCGACTTCGCGTATTCGATTCACAGCGATCTCGGCAACCAGTGCGTCGCCGTGAAGATCAACAACGAGTTGCTGCCGCTGCGTACGGAGTTGAAGAGCGGCGACATCGTCGAGGTCATCACAGCGCCGTATTCGAAGCCGAATCCGGCGTGGCTCGGTTTTGTGCGCAGCGGCAAAGCGCGCTCGGCGATCCGTCATTATCTGAAGACGATGCGCCTGAACGAGTCCGTGCAGCTCGGCGAACGTCTCGTCGATCAGGCGCTGAAGGGCTACGGGCTCGCGCTGTCGGACGTGACGCCGGAAGCGTGGGAAAAGCTCGTGCAGTGGACGGGCAACAAGAACCGCCAGGAAATTTTCGCGGACATCGGTCTCGGCCGGCGTGTCGCGGCGGTCATGGCCAAGCGCATCGAAGTGCTGATGAGCGGGCGCGACGCCGATGACGACGGTTCGCGTTCCGAGTCCGGCTCGGCGTCGCATGCGCCGCCGGTCGTGATTACGGGCACCGAGGGGATGTCGGTGCAATTGTCCGCGTGCTGCCGTCCGATTCCGGGCGACGACATCATGGGCTATATCGGCATCGGCCTCGGCATGGCGATCCACACGACCGACTGCCGCGTCGCGCAGCGTATCCACCGGCGCGATCCGGGCCGCTGGATCGACGTCGCATGGGCGCCGCAGCCGGGGCGTCTGTTCGACGTCGCCGTGAAGGTGCTCGTCAAGAACACGAAGGGCGTGTTTGCCCGCGTGGCGGCCGATATCACGTCGGCGGACGCGAACATCGTGCATATCGCGATGGACGAGGATTTGTCGCAGGAATCTACGATTCTGCGCTTCGTGATCCAGGTTAGCGATCGTGTCCATCTCGCCAACGTGATGCGCCGCGTGCGCACGAATCCGGACGTGATGCGCATCACGCGGGAGCGGCCGAGCGAGGAAGGGCACCACCGCCACGATGGCGGCATGCGGGTCGATCGCGAGCGCGCGGACTATTGAGTCGAGCGTATCGGCTTGGGTTCTGATTGCGCGGCAAGCTCGTTTTGACCGTGCTCTCGCCGTAGCTGGCCTGCGGTTCTTGCATTCCTCGTGCGGCATCCGGAGCGTGGCCTGAAGGCAAGTCTCACCGACTGGGGGAATGCTGATGAACGTAGCCGACCTCAATGGCGTGGCGCTCGATTATTGGGTGGCCCGCAGCCTGCACGACTCCGTGCGCGAAATTTACTTTACCGATAGCGGCGAGATCGTTGCGATTCGCGGCAATGACCGTGGTCGTCCGTGGGATGGCCGCTTTACGCCGTCCACGTCGTGGGAGACTGCCGTGGTCGTGCTCGAGCGTGCGCGGCGGCTGGACGTGCGCGAGCAGGGCGAGGCCGGTGCCGTATGCGTTGCGGAATTCCAGGGCGGGCATGGTGCTGCGCAAGGGCGGGGAGAGTCGTTGCGTACGGCGTTGTTGCGGGCGTTCGTCGCGAGCCATTTCGGCGTTACCGTGAGCGACGTGCTGCGCGAGACGCAGGCATTGACTGGTGCGCGGGCCGTGGCGATCAGCGAGCAGACGGTGGGTGGTTTTGTCGAGGATCTGCCGCGTCCGGATGGGCAGATTGGGGATATCCAGTCGTCGCCGCGATAAAACCGCCGACGACTATCGCAGCAACGGTATGCGTATGCGTGTCTTCCTGTAAGAACGCTTCGCGGCCGTCCGATAACGCACCCGATGGGCGCCAGGAAAAAACAAAGGGCCTTCCGACTGGAAGGCCCTTCATAGGTGGTGCGGCTGGCAGGATTCGAACCCACGACCCCTTGGTTCGTAGCCAAGTACTCTATCCAACTGAGCTACAGCCGCACGCAAAAACAGGTGATGCTTACTGCAATGAAACCGGTAAAACTTGAGGGCTTCCCAGAGGAAAGCCCTTGAATAAGGTGGCGCGGCTGGCAGGATTCGAACCCACGACCCCTTGGTTCGTAGCCAAGTACTCTATCCAACTGAGCTACAGCCGCACACAGAAACGAGATTATAGCCAATGGATTCCAAAAATGGAAGTCCATCACGGAGATTTGTGTCACAGGCCTGATCGTGTAACCATCTTAGAACGTTGTTGTAGCTTGCTGCTGTTACTGGATCACTATGAACAAGGCCTTTGTCAAAGAGTCGAGCGAAGACAGTGACGACGATCTCGACGTCGCTCAGCCCGATGTACCCGCGGGCACAAAAAACTACATGACGCCTGCCGGCTACCGGCGCATGCGTGATGAACTGCTGAATCTGATCGATGTCGAGCGACCGGACGTGGTCAAGCTCGTGTCGTGGGCGGCGTCGAATGGCGACCGCTCGGAGAATGGCGATTACATCTACGGCAAACGCCGTCTACGGGAAATCGACCGGCGCATCCGCTTTCTGACCAAGCGGCTCGATCTCGCTGAAGTGGTCGATAGCAGCAGGCAGGAGAATGTCGATCAGGTTTTCTTCGGCGCGACCGTCGAATATGCAACGGAAGATGGCGAGGACCATACCGTGACGATCGTCGGCATCGACGAGGTCGATCTGGACGTCGGCCACGTCAGCTGGATTTCGCCGATTGCGCGTGCGCTGCTCAAGGCGAAAGTCGGCGATACGGTCACGTTGTTCACACCGGCAGGCCCGCAGCCGATCGATATTCTCGACGTCAAATATCCGCCGCCCGATAACGGCGGCTAGGCAACAGCGGTTGAGCGCCCGGGCAGGGCGCAGCGCAGGCATAAAAAAAGGCGCCGCGAACGGCGCCTTTTTACTGCGAATACCTCAGCAGTTTTTAGAAGCGGTGACGCAGACCCGCCGTCACAGCGACTTGCTTGTTGTTGCCCGAAGCTGCGCCGAGGCCATTGATGTTGGCGTCGACGATCGAGCCTTCGTTCGCTGCCTGATAAACGCCCTGCAGGTACACGTCGGTACGCTTGGACAGCGCATAGGCGGTTTGCAGGTCGACCTGGTTCCAGTGCACGTGCGTGCTGGACAGGTTTGCACGCGTGTACGTGTACGCAGCCGCGAGGCTCAGTGCCGGCGTCAGAGCGTAACGGGCATTGGCTTCGATGTTCTGGAACTGGGCGCTGTTGGTCGGGAGGCCAACGCCGCCCGAGATACCCGATGCGCTCTGGCTGATGCCGGCGAGACCTTGCAGGTTCGTCTGCGAGTACACGAGGCCGACCGTTGCCGGGCCGAACGCGTAGTTGGCACCTGCGCCCCACGTTTGCTGACGAGCCGCGAAGAACGTGTTGTCGCCCGATACCGCGCCACCCGAGTTGAACGCCGCCGCCGCGCTGTTCGCGCCGTTGCTGTTCAGTTGCAGGTAAGCGGCCGCGACGTTCAGGCCGCCCCAGTTGTACGACGCGCCCGCGCTGTAGGCGCGGTTGTTCGAGAAGCCGTCAGCCTGGTTCGAGAAGCCGTACAACGCGCCGAACTTGAAACCGCCGTAGTTCGCGCTCTGGAACTTGATCGAGTTGTTGATCCGGAACGAGTTGTTCAGGTTGTCGTTGTCGAACGGGTGCGCGAACTGCGTGCCACCGTATTGCGTGCCGGTCAGCGCCAGCGGGGCGACGTAGTCGACCATGCTGTCATATTGACGGCCGAGGGTGACGGCGCCGAACTGGTCGCTCGACAGACCCACGAAAGCCTGACGGCCGAAAATGCGGCTGTTCTGCTTGAGCGTGCCGTCATTGATGCCGAAGCCGTTTTCCAACGTGAAGATAGCCTTCAGGCCGCCGCCGAGGTCTTCGGCGCCACGCAGGCCGAAGCGGCTGCCGTTGACCGAGCCGCTCGTCATTTGCCAGTTGCTGTGGCCGTGCTGGTTGTTCGTGAAGGTGATGCCGGCGTCGATCAGGCCGTACAGGGTGACGCTGCTCTGGGCATGCGCTGCGGTTGCGAAAACGCCCGTGAGGGCGGCGACCATGAGTGTCTTCTTCATTGATATAACTCCAAGAGCGAGAGAGGTTTGAACCCTGGCTTGGGAGACCTTCACGCGGCGCTGCGAGAAGCGGAATTCGCGTGAGAAGCGCGTCGATCAGATTTCGCGCCGGTTTCCGATTAGGCAGAGTGTAGAGAGACACTTCCGGAAGTGGGCATTCCGATTTGCGCAATAAAGTATTACGTAACCGGAAACGATGTATGAATGCCGCTTGGGCCTTATAGGTAAAGGCTTTGCGCCATATTGAGATAGCCCGGAAGGAGAATGGCGAGAATTGCGTTGTTGATTCGCGACACAAATCGATGCAAAAAAGCAACGAAAAGAAACACGAAAAACGATTGTTGTTATTGCGGCAATAGATGGTTGTTAATAGTGCGAATAAACGAAATCGCGTATGGCCGCTATACTGAAAGTTCTGCTTTCCGAAGCAGACTTTTTCGTTGACGAAAAAGATCTCCAAACCTTTGTCGGCGCGACTTCCCAGTCGCGCTTTTTTTATCTGCGGACTCTATATTCGCGGGTCAGCCTAGTGCGCCGGCGCCGTGCCGTCGGCCTCGTTCCAGTCGGCCGCGGTCGCCACGCTCCAGTCTTCGATCACGTAACGGCGTGCGTCCATCGGCGAGGACAGCAGGTTTTGCCAGTGATCCCCGTGCCACATCGGATCGAAATCGAAAGCGCTGGGGGTGTCCGCAACCCGGGCGGGCTGGTCGGAAACCACCTTTGTGCGCGAGTGAGCAAGCCAGGTGAAAAGACGGCGAATTTCATTGAAGAGCATGGCAACCTCCCGATGCGCATCGCTACCCTTGCTTGGCATCATGCGATTACGAATGCACTGCAGCAAGTCGGACAAACACTTACCGAAACCAAGGTTTCGTTACATTTAATTGACGTGACACCGCAATTTTTGCCGTTGCTTGATGTGGATTAAATCTTGCCCGGTAAGATTGACGGAATATTTTTATTTTGATGCGGATTGTGTATTTATCTCGTAATGAGCTAAACGCATACGAAAAGTTTACTTGACGACGATTCCTGGTTCCCCGTATAACGGCAAGGCTGCATTTCATTGGGCGATACTGTATTTCAATAGTCAGCTATTAGCGCCGATGAATTCGGGATTGGAACAATTCGGGGCAATGCCCGATTTTGATAAATCATAGAGGAAAGCGGAAAATGGAAACTGGTGTCGTCAAATGGTTCAACGATGCTAAGGGTTTTGGTTTTATCACTTCGGATACGGGCGGCGAGGACCTCTTTGCGCACTTTTCGGAGATTCGTAGCGAAGGCTTCAAGTCGCTGAAGGAAAACCAGCGCGTGTCCTTCGAGGTCAAGACGAGCCCGAAGGGCAAGCAGGCGGCCAATATCCAGCCGCTGTAGGATTTGCGTCGCGCCGGGACCTGGGTTCCGGCCGTATCAGGAGAGAACCCTCGCCGAAGTGCGGGGGTTTTTATTTTTCGGACAGATTTAAAGGGTGGCCACTTATTTGTGTAACCGCATGGTTCAAAAATACGGCTCCCGGGCTATAACGGAGAAAATGCAATTCGACTACTCTTGAATAGTCCCGCTTTGACTGCCGCCTAATGGCTGCCTGACGGACTGCCACGGCGGATTATTCCGCCGCCGCTCAATGTCAGCAGCAAACTGCGCCTTCTTGCATAACGGCTTTTGCTCCCCGGTTTCGCGGGCGTCGCGCGATGCCACCTGAATGCATAACGCCTGGCTGGTGCATAACTGGTGCATACTTGCCGCAAAGTCACGCGTCTAAAGCCTTCTTTTCCTCCATGTCTGAACAGTTTTCGCCGCAACCGGCCCTGGATGTACCAATTGTCTTCGTCGATCTTGAAACGACGGGCGGCTCGACGAGCGAGCACCGTATCACCGAAGTCGGCGTCGTCGAGGTGGGGCCCGCCGGCGTATCGCGCTGGAGCAGTCTGATCGACCCGCAGCAGCCGATTCCCTCGTTTATCCAGCAACTCACCGGTATCACGAATGAAATGGTGCGCGGCGCGCCGACCTTCGAGTCGATCGCCCCGGCGCTTTTCGAGCGCCTGAACGGCAAGCTGTTCGTCGCGCACAACGCGAGTTTCGATCGCGGATTTCTGCGCGGCGAGTTTCGTCGTGCGGGGCTCGCGTTCGATCCTGACGTCCTGTGCACGGTGCGGTTATCGCGTGCGCTGTTTCCCGCCGAAAAGCGCCATGGGCTCGATGCGCTCGTCGAGCGTCACGCGCTCGTGCCCGCCGATCGCCACCGCGCGCTCGCCGATGCCGATCTGATCTGGCAGTTCTGGCAGCGTCTGCCTGCACTCGTGCCGCCCGAGGTGCTGCGCGCGCAGATCGAGCGCACCACGCGGCGCTACCGGCTGGCCGGCGACATCACCGAAGACCTGCTCGATACCGCGCCGCCGGGCTGCGGCGTGTACGCGCTCTACGGCGAAGGCGATGCGCCGCTTTACGTCGGACGAAGCGTGCGCGTGCGTCAGCGGCTGCGCTCGCATCTGACGGGCGAGCGGCGCTCGTCGAAAGATATCCGGCTCGCGCAGCAGGTACGGCGGGTCGAATGGCGCGCGACCGGCGGCGAGCTGGGTGCGATGCTTGCCGAAGCCCAGTGGATCGCGACGCTGCGGCCGAGCCAGAATCGCCTGCCGCGCGTGACGAAGAGCGATCCCGCGGACGCGCCGTGGCCGTTTCCGGGCGCGATCGTTTTTGAGGAGCGCGAGGACGCGGCGCGCGCTTTTCATGTGGTCGACCGTTGGCGCTACCTCGGTCATGCGCCGTCGCTCGCGCTCGCCGCGCAATTGCATGCGTCGGCGAGCGCGGGGCCGTTCGAGCTGTCGACCTATCGCATCCTGCAGAGTCATCTTGCGCGCGGTCTGCGCGTGATGCCGCTCGGCGCATCGGGCGAGGCGCCCAGGTCGAACAGCGCGTCGAGCGCTGAGTCGAGCCTCGTCTGAACGAGGCTCGCGGGCATCCTGCCGAGTCGCGCTGCCGGGTTCAACCGGTTGCGCCGACGCCGCCAGTTTCGCACACGTGACCGAGCGCGCGCGTCAAGGCGCTCGAATGCGCAGAGTCGTAGCGGGTCAGTGATTTCCAGCTCGCCAGCGACCGCGCGACACGCGACGGACAATCTTCTGCCGTGCGCAACGGCTGCACGCGCGCCAGTCCGGCCATGAGCGATTGCGTCAGTTTGTCGAGCTGCGGCCGGGTGCTGGCGGCGAGATCGGGCGCGGGCCCCTGCGGCGGTTGTGTACTGCGCCACGTGGCAAAGAGCGCGTTCTGCACGTCCTTGCTCGCGTCGATCTGATCCTGGAAGAACGCGCGCGCAAACGCGGGGTCGACGTTCGCCGCGGCGGCGCGCTTCTCTACGTCGGCGAGCAAGGCGTTTTCGCGCGGCGTATCGGTGATCGCCTGATGATGGGCCCATTTCCAGCGCGCGACCGGTTCCGCGAGCGCGAGGCGTTGCGAAACCAGCGCAATCAGATTGGTGAGCGCGGTGTCGTCGCCATCGGCGAAGGCCGGAGCGGGCGCGAGGGCGAAGCTGGCGGTGAGTGCGAGGGCGGAGAGCGCGTATGACGCGCCGAAGCGATGCGGACGATTCATGTAGTGAACGAGGCCGGGTGGCCGCTGAGGAAAAATGAGAAGAATAAATGATGTCCGGCAGACGGCGCGTATTACGCGGCTGAAACTACGGCGCGACTGAAACTGCGAGCGGAGACTCAATGAAGTCGCACGCGGGGCATGCGCCCGAAGGTACGACAAACGCGGCATACAGAAAGAACGCGCATGCGTCCACGCACTCTGGCTGAGTGGCGCGGCATCGTTGTAATCAGGCGAACCGATTTACCGTCGCGACGCGAATGTCGGACGCAAAGTTATAACGATAATGAGGGCGCGTGCATTTAGCGCGTACCTGTTGCACGCGCGTCGATGTTGCACCGCATGATTGCACGATTACTTCGGATCGTACGACTTGCGTTGTTCGTCGAAAAAAGCGCGAACATGCTCAGGCAGTTCGGCACCCAGAAACTCGACGCCCACGGGTTCCGGATCCGGGTAAAAGACTTTATCCGGGGTCGGAATCTTCGGTGGCTTGGCATCCATGATCTTTCTCCTTTACAAACCGATTATCTGCCTCGGTCCCCGCATCGCACCAGCGTCCGATGCACGTCACCTGTTCTCTGTTGCTTTAACGGCACAAGCCAACACTTGAACAGAGGGTTTGAATAAAATTTATCGTCTGACTATCGCATCCGTTGCCGGTCTGCATTTTCCGGTGCGAAATCCGAATTAGCCGGCTCCTCCCCGTCATGCCCATCTGTACCGGGCCCTGCCTTCCCGTCCGCAGTCCGCGCAATTCGTGCGCCGCCTTAACGTTTTTATGTGAATCAATCATGACAATGTTTGTGCGGCGCCACATCGGCAAGATTTTCTGCCTGTAAGGCCGAGCGTTCGCTATTTACCCGTTGAACGATTTCCGGCCTGATTTTTTGTAAACGACAGATTCACTCGCCTCGTTGACGTTGCGCACGCCTTTTAATGATTTTCATGCGGGAATTAACCGTTGAAGGTTGGGTAACAAACCCATGACCGCACTTTTGTGCCAAAACATCCGCATTCGACGACAGAGCATTCCGGATGGTCCTAGCCGCACTTGCCTGAATTCAAAAAAACGATGGAACGCGTTGGAGAGCATGCGGAAGGTGACGCCCACTTGCTGGCGAACGGTGTGTCGATCGCCAGCAAGTGGGTTTATTGCTTATCGTCGTCCAGGAAGTTCAGGATGGCCTCGTTGAACGCCTCCGGAGCCTGAATAAACGCGAAGTGGCTGGCGTCAGGCAGGATCGTCAGGCGTGCATGCGGAATCGTTCTCGCCATATATTCCGTGTGGCTGCGCTTGATGGCTTCGTCATGATCGCCGTCCATCACGAGCACCTCGGACCTGATCGACCGGAGCTGGTCGTCCGTCCAGTTGGGCTGGGCCGCCCACATATTGCCGATCTGGGCGAGAAAATCCTGGTATTGGTTCGGTGTGGGGGACAGCTTCGCGTACTCCTTGCCGGTGCGATCGATGAACGCCGCGAAAGTCGGGTTCTTGTCGGCGTCCGGACGCGTGCCGTCGGTGTTGGTGTTGGCGCCGAACGCGACGATCTTGCCCACCCGATCCGGATGGCGCATGGCCATGTCGAGAGCCTGAATGGCGCCGTCGCTCCAGCCGACGATGTCGGCCTGCCTGATCCGGAGCTTGTCCATCAGCGCGATGACGTCGTCGGCCATCAGGTCATAGCTGTACGGCGTCGTATCGCGCGTGCTGCGGCCATGGCCGCGCGAATCGACCACGATGACGCGATGATTCACGCGTAGCGCCTTGACCTGAAGGGCCCACCAATCGGAATTTGCCAGGCCGCCATGAAGCAGAATGACCGGGCGGCCGTGTCCCACCTCCGCGTTGTAAAGCCTGATGCCACGAAGCTCGGTACGGGACGAGCGATCATAGTGCGGCGGCGTCGGCGTATGCGGCAGCGTCTGCCAGCGCTCGACGGCCAAAGCGGCATGGGTGGCGGCAAGCAGCGCAACGGCAGCCAGCGTGGACATCAACCCTTGCTTCCGGGAATGCGTTTTCATTTTCGGGTTCTTGTTTCTGAGTGTGGGTAGGGGCATGGGGAAAGTGCGTGACGGTTCGACAAATTGAAACGGCCATCGCCCAGGTGGAGGATCAACCGTTTTTTCCAGCATTCGCGTACCGGCGAAATCAGTCGATGAAAGCGGCGGCGTTGAGAGCGACTCGCCATGCGTCCAGATCGGCATTCCAATACCAGCAGGCGCGCATGGTTTTCGTTGAAGGCCTCGCGCAGGCCGCCGGGCGTGCGCGGGGGCGCAGCCACGGCGTCGCCGTCGGCGAGCGTTTGGTGGGCGAGGGAGCGGCCGATGCCGCGTGCGGCTTCCGTGCTGAACCAGACCCTCGAATGGGTTGGTGAGTGCCTGTCCTGATACTCCCTGTGCATGGGTTACGGGATGGCGACGCTCATGCCGCCGTCGGCCATGATGACCGAACCGACCATGTAGCTGGCGCGCTCCGATGCGAGGAAGGCCACGACTTCCGCGATTTCTTCGGGGCGGGCCGCGCGCCCGATCGGCGCTTTGCGGCCGTGCTCGGCCAGATAGGCCGGCCCGTCCGGCTGAATGGCATTGGTGATGTTGGTGATGGCATCGCCGGAGCCGACCGCATTGACGCGGATGCCGTGGCCGATGGCTTCCAGTGCGAGCGTGCGCGTGAGCTGCGCCAGCGCGCCCTTGGACGCCGCATAGGCGGCAATGTTGGGGAACGACTGGTAGCAGGCATAGGAGCCGATATTGACGATGGCTCCGGACCCGGCTGCCATCATCGGCCGCATGGCTTCGCGGGAGAACAGGAACGCGCCGGTGGCGTTGACCGCCAGTATCTGGTTCCAGTCCTCGAGGCGCATCTCGACCACCGGCTTGCTGGTGATGATCCCGGCGTTGTTGACGAGAATGTCCAGCCGGCCGAACTGCTCCAGGGCCGCTTGCACGGCCAGCGTGGCGCTGGCTTCCTGCGCGATGTCCGCGACCAGCGGTGCGATGCCGTCGCGCGCGAGGGCATTGACGTTCTCGCTCAGGTCCACGGCGACCACGCGCGCGCCCTGGCGATGCAGCAGCTCGACCGTGGCGAGACCGATACCGCTGGCTGCGCCGGTGACGATGGCGACGCGTCCGGCAAACGGCGCGTCGTGAGAGGATGAAGTGACGTAAGACATAGGGATTCCTTAAGAGAATGATTGCGTGGGATCAATACGGGCTTGCAGTGGGCCGCACGATGATTTCGCTGACGTCCACGCCGTCCGGCTGCGCGATCGCATAACCGATGGCTTGCGCCACGGCCTGCGGCGGCAGGGCAATGCGGCGAAACTCGCGCATGGCCGAGCGTGCCGTTTCGTCGGTGATGTGATCGGCCAGCTCCGACTCGACAACGCCGGGGCTGACGACGGTCACGCGAAGCGAATCCGTCTCCTGGCGCAGCCCGTCGGAGAGGGCGCGTACCGCGTATTTGCTGGCGCAGTAGACGGCGGCGGTCGGCGTGACCGCATGCGCGCCGATCGAGGCAACGTTGACGATGTGGCCGTGCCCCTGCGCCTGCATCACGGGCAGGACGGCGGCGATGCCGTTCAATACGCCACGCACGTTGACGTCGAGCGTACGGTTCCATTCGTCGACCTTCAGCGCGGCCAGCGGCGACAGCGGCATGACGCCCGCGTTGTTGATCAGCACGTCGATGCGGCCGTAGCGCTTGTGGGCGAACGCGGCGATCTGCTGAAGGTCTTCGAGCCGGGTGACGTCGAGCGCGATCGCATCCACACTGGCGCCCTGAGCGCGCAGTTCTTCCTGCAGGGCCGTGAGGCGGTCGATACGGCGCGCCCCGATGACCAGGTGGTGGCCCATCTGCGCCAGATGCCGGACCGTGGCCTCGCCAATGCCGCTGCTGGCGCCCGTCAACACGATGACCTTGCTTGTATTCGACGTAGTCGATTCCATCTTTTCTCCTTGTTGCCCAGTGCGAGCGAATAAAGCCGTGGCGGGGAATGAACAAGGTGAAATCGTAGAGAGGACGTGTCCCCCGGACTAGACGCAAGCCTATCGCGTCGTTGCCTATTCCTATTTCTCATCTATGAAAACCACTTCGTTGATGAAAAAATGTAGCTTATTCGTATTTGAGGAATAACTCGCTTCATGAGCAAGCCGCGTCCTGACACATCCCGGCAGGCCGAGATGGCCGCACTGATCCGGCAGCTCGCCCCGCAGGAAGGGCATACGCGTTCGCTGCTGGACGGCGTACGCCTGATGCGGGCGGATCGGCCGCTGGGGCGCACGCCGGTGCTGTATGAGCCGAGCATCGTGATCGTTTGCCAGGGCAGCAAGCGCGGCTATCTGGCCGATCAGCTCTATCGCTACGATGCCCAGCACTACCTGGTGCTCTCGGTGCCGCTGCCGTTTTCGACCGAAACCGATGCCAGCCCCAGGGAGCCCTTGCTCGCCGTCTCCGTACGGCTGGACATGACCGCCGTGGCCGATCTGGTCATCGAGGTGGAGCATCACGCCTGCGCGCCGGCCACCACGCCCGTCGGCATTATTTCCACGCCGCTGGACACCGCGCTGGCCGATACGACCGTGCGCCTGCTCAAGGCATTGACCTCGCCGATCGAAGCCCGCGTGTTGGGTCCGGCCATCGTGCGGGAACTGTGCTTTCGCGTTCTGATGGGTCCGCGCGGCGGAGCGATCAGGGCGGCGCTGGCCAGCCAGGGCAACTTCGGCCGGATCTCGCGCGCCCTGCGCCGTATCCATAGCGATTACGCCCAGGCGCTGGACGTCGGATCGCTGGCGCGCGAGGCGGACCTGAGCATCCCGGCCTTCCATGCCCACTTCAAGACCGTGACCGCCACCTCGCCGATCCAGTACATCAAGTCGGTGCGGCTGCATCAGGCACGGCTGCTGATGATCCGCGACGACCTCACCGCGGCGGCAGCGGCCATGCGCGTCGGCTACGAAAGCGCATCGCAGTTCAACCGCGAGTTCAAGCGGCTTTTTGGCCGCAGTCCCGGCGAGGAAGCGCGCGAAATGCGCTCGGCTTTCGCGCTGATGGCGCCCGCGCAACTCGACGCAATAGCGGCGACCCATTAGCCGTGCCCCATTAGCGCAACGGCACCGGGCCCACCGCTTCCCAAGGAGAAACGATGCAGACGAGCACGCTGGATAAACAACTGGCATTCCTGAAGGAAATCGATCGACTGAAGTCCGTCATACGGCAATCCCCATTGCTGGACCGCAGCAGGAAAGAGAATTCCGCCGAGCACTCCTGGCACCTCGCGATGTACGCGCTGATACTGAGCGAGCATGCTGGCGAGACCGTGGACGCGACTCGGGTCATCCAGATGCTTCTGCTGCATGACATCGTCGAGATCGACGTCGGCGATTTTCCGATCCATGGCGGCACGTCGCGCGAGTTGCAGGCCGAACAGGAGTCGAAGGCGGCGGTGCGATTGTTCGGGCTGCTGCCGCAGCCGCAAGGTAGCGAGCTTCTCGGCCTGTGGCAGGAATTCGAGCTTGCGCAGACCGCGGACGCGAAGTTCGCCAAAGTGCTTGATCGCTTCCAGCCCTTGCTCGTCAACCTCGCGACCGGCGGCGGCACCTGGACGGAGAACGACGTCTCGCTCGATCAGGTGCTCTCCCGCTATGGCCCGGTGATCGAAGCCGGGGCGCCCGATCTGTGGGCGGCATGCGAGCGATGGGTCATCGAGCATTTCCGGAACGGGCAAGCGGCGTAGTTCGTGATTCGCCATAGACTCGTCGTACGTTTGCGCGTACGGCGTCAAATTCCCGCGTACCAGTCGTAGCCCCGATCTTCCCAATAGCCCCCCCGGCCGCCCCACAAGGTATCGAATGCCGGGACGACTTCGATCCGCATCAGGTACTTCGCCTGCTTGTAGCCGAGTTGTCTTTCGACTCTCAGCCGCAGCGGCGCGCCATGCGCCACCGGCAGAGCCTTGCCGTTCATCGCATAGGCGAGAAGGGTTTGAGGGTGATAAGCATCGAGCAGATCGATGCTTTCGTAATAGCGGCCGCTGCCGTCGAACGTGACCTCCAGTTCGTCCGCGCAGTGGAATACGACATAGCGCGCACCGGGCTTCAGGCGCGCGAGATCCAGTATTCGCCCGAGCGGCACGCCTTGCCATTGGCCAATTGCGCTCCACCCCTCGACACAATCGTGCCGGGTAATCTGCGTGCGCGATGGCAGACGCTTCAGTTCGTCAAGCGACAGGCTGAGCGGTTGCTGTACGAGCCCATCCACCTGCAATCGCCAGTCGGCGAAGCCGTTCTCGAGCAGCTGGTTGTACTCCTCGGAGTCGGGGGCTTGAGTGCCATTGGCGCGGAACACGGGCGACAAGTCGGCCACGCTGTATTCCAGAGCCAGCGATTGACGGCCGAGCAGCAAGCGCTGGCTCTCCATCGTCAGCCTCTCGCTATTGCGCAGCAAGGCGCCGAACCCGGTACTTTGCGTTGCTCGATCGCATCCGGCAAGCAGAACCGCGCCGGCACCGGATATCAAGCCTGCCAGCATGCGCCGCCGCGAAAACCCTGATTTCATCGTGCCTCTCCCGAGTGGTCGATCGCATAACGCCCGTCGATCATCGAACGCAAGTTGTTCCAGAAGCCGGACAGGACGACCATCAACACATGGACGACGACAAACAGCACGAGCAAGGACGCCGTGATGAAGTGCAACGTACGCGCCGAAGGGCGGCCGCCGAACAGGTCGGGCAGGAATGGAAAGACGGCGTCCATACCCGGCGACATCGTCAATCCGGTCAACACCATCAACGGCAGCAGCACGAGTGCCACGAGCAGATAGGTGATCTTTTGCAGGGCGTTGTAGCGTCGTGCCTCATCGCCTTTGGCGAAACGAAGGCGCGCGTGATCCAGTACTTCGCGCCACACATGCCGCGGTGCGAGCTGGTCTCGATCCGGCAATAGATCGCGGCGAATATGGCCACGCCAGAAGCCGTGCGCGAGATAGATCGCGCCATTGATAACCAGCAGCCATGCAAACAGAAAGTGCCAATTCCGGGCTGCGCCGAGATCGTAGTAAGAAGGAATCGTGAGCCAGGAAGGAAATGCTCGCGGCACGACTGCATTGCCTTCCTGGGAAACACCGAGAAGGCCTGTCGTCCCGATACTCAGCGAACCGATGCGCAAAAAACCGTGCAAACCGTCTGCCTGTTTCCGCGACCCGATGACAATGAATGCATGGTCGGTATCCGCGCCATATTTGCCCCAATACAGTCTGGGGTGCGCATTGAAGATTTGCAGCCCACTCATCAACATGACGGAAAGGCACAGCACATTGATCCAGTGCGTGATGCGCACTGTCGCTGAATGTCGCCGGATAAACCGGCGGCGCGTCGGGCGGGGAAGCGGTGCCCGCGCATGCGTTGAATCAGGGGTGTTCATTGAAAAGCCTCGTACCGGCTGGCGGATAACACCAGCCGGTCATGGTGGTCGCTACATTACATCGGCGGCACGACGCCGTTCTTGCCCACGATCAGTTGACCCGAGCTCAGCGTGCCGTTCGCCTCTTGCTGTGCGGGGATAAATACCGCCGTGCCGGGTTTCACGTCGTCGGGTGTGGCGGGCGCCAATGTCACGACAGGCGTACCGTTCGGAATGGAGATCTTCTTTTCCTGGCCGTGATAGTTGACGGTCACGATGCTGCCGTCCACCGACTTGACCGCGTCTCCCACGGTCGCGTTGGTCATCGTGCTATTGGGTTTCAGGTCCCAGCCATAACTGCCTTCTCCGGTCCCCTTCAATGCCGGCGGGAAAATCAGCACTTCCAGGGCGCCGTCGCCGCCTTCGGATTTGGGCAGCGATGCAATACCGACAAAATCGCCCGGCTTGATGTCGCCGATACGGGCTTTCACGACTGCCGATGCTCGCCAGCCGTCCTTGAGCTTCACCGTGAGCGCTTGGCCGTCGCGTGATTTCACCTGAAGCTGGTTGCCCGCTAACGAGACGACCGTACCCCGCACACGAACCGCCTGGTCCGCCGCGTGAGCGGCGGTGGCAGCGGCCAGGCCGCTGGTCGCGAGTACGACACCGGTCAGGCTGCGGGCGAGAAGTTGGCGAAGTCGTGCAATATCCATCTTGATTCTCCTGGGTGATATAAGCATCGCGTTACCGATACATGGCGCGTGAACGAAGAAAACCGTCGAAAGCCGCGCCGGGCAACTTCCGAAAGTGACGGATCAGTGCATAGCGATCCTAAGCAGCTTGCACACGCCCGCGTTGCGAGCGCATCCACCAGTATTGCAACGCCGCTCCCACCACGAAGATGCCGAGCCACGCCGCCAGCGTGCTGCGCACAAGGGGAGAGGCGGGACCTTCCGCGAGGGGATGGGCAACGGGCAGCCGCGTCAGCGTCTCGTTGATCCCGGGGACCAGCAGCAGGAAGAAGCTGAATGTGAAGCCGAACTGGGATAGATAGGCTCGCGCGCGCCCCAGAATGGATATCCGTGGAATCAGTAGCGCGGCGCCTATTGCGAGGAGCGCCAGAATACCCAGGGCATGGCCGGCGTTGAAGCCGCCGGTGCTGGATAGCCCGAACGAGGTAAGCACCGACACGACCAGTCCGCCGAGATAAATCCGTCCCGACTGCCTGGTGCTATCGATGCCGTGATAGCGGACGAAGCTATAGAGTCCCGCAACAAACGGAACCAGGCTGACGATGGTATGGCAAGCGCCCAAAGTGGAAATAGGATGGGGCATAAGACGGTAGCTCCGAAAAGCAACCAACTAGTTGATTGGTTGGGTGGTCAAAAAAATGATCGCTTTACTGGTTCGCCAGTCCAGTAAGGCGATCGGTTTTACGCAGTCAGTCGGCCAATGGCCGAGCGCGAAATGGCACGGAACGATTCCGGATTGCCCAATGCTCGCGCCGTCAACATTGCGCCATGCACGGTGGACATAAACGTTTGAGCTTCGACGCGAGCGCTGTCGCGCAAATGGAATTGCGACTTTGCCGCGCCCTTCTTCAGAACCGTCGCGATCCACGTGGTCAGGTCTTCGAAATAGCCGTGCACTTCGTCTGCAATCTCTTGCGGGATCATCGGTGATTCGGCTGCCAGCATGGCGCAAATGCACATGGACGATGTGCCTTCGCGTATGCATTGCGCCCAGTAGTCGGTGTAGGCCGTCAGTTGCGCGAGCGGATCATCGAGTTGCCGCTGCATGGCGGCCAAACCTTCCCGGGCCTGCTCGCGGTGTTGTGCGACCACGGTCAGAACGAGGTCGGCCTTGCTCGGAAAATGATGATGGATGCTGGCCTTGCTGATATTGACCCGCTCGGACAGATCGGCATAGCTGAACCCGTTGTAACCGCCGGCGGCGAGCAGGAGCTTGGTATGCTCGGCAATTTCGGTGGCGCGGGGAGACAGTTCCACACTCATGAGTATTGACTCGATTGGCTGAATAGACGCGTGAGACAACATTCACCCGGTTCGATGCGACGGGGCCGTTGTCGTCTGCAATGGTTTGCAATCTACTAGTTGGTTGATTTCGCGTCAAGGCTTTCCGCCGACATTTTTAATCCAGGACGCCTGATGGTGCTGTCCGCATGCGGGCAGTACGTTCGTCCTGGCCATGGATTCATGGCGGTAAAGATGACTGGGCTGGAATCTTGACTATTTTGGACCATCTGGTTTATAAATGTGCCATGCCTAATCCACATGCCACCGCCGACCGGCAGCGAGGACGTCCTCGCGAGTTCGACCTCGACCAGACTATCGAGCACGCAATGCAGATTTTCTGGACGAAGGGCTATCAGGGTACCTCCTTGCCGGACCTGCTGGACGTCACTGGGCTCTCCCGAGGAAGCCTGTACGCAGCCTTTGGCGACAAGCACGGCCTTTTCCTGCTCGCCCTCGATCGCTACATCGTCCAGGCACTCAAGCGCCTCGACGATGAATTTGCCTCAGGCCAGAAAGCCCTGGCGGGGCTCAAGGCATGCATGAATGGTTATGTCGCGCGCACGGAGGGCGCCGCCGGCAAGCGCGGCTGCCTCGTCGTGGCGACGGCCATGGAATTAGCGGCACATGACGAAGAGGTTGCGAGCCGGATCGCTCATTTTTGGAGCGCCATGGAGGCGCGGTTGGTCAAAGCCTTGAAACGCGCCCAGAAAGAAGGGGATCTGGCGAGGAACGTCGACCCCGCGGCGGCGGCTCACATGCTCGTTTGCTTTCTCGAAGGCCTTCGTGTCGTTCGCAAGATCGGCTTCAAACCCGACAGGGCAAAGGATGCCGTGCAGGCACTGATCAGCAGCCTGACGGCTTGAATACGGAAGACAAGGCACGACGCATTTTCGCGCGTCGATTTTTGGACTAATTGGTTTATTTATCAATGAAAGCTATTCATATCGCCGCGGCCCTGCTGGTTCCTTTGCTGTGGGGATTGCAGTATGCCGTCATCAAGGCGGGGCTCACGGTGCTGCCGCCGTTATTCTTCGCCGGCCTGCGGTTTGCCGTGATTGCCGCGATTCTTATCCCTTTCGTGGGGCGTATTCGCGGGCCGGAGATTCGACCGATCTTCCTGATTTCCTGTTTCATGGGCGGGGTGAACTTCGCCTGCGCCTTCGTGGGACTCACCAGATCGCCGGCTGGCGTCGCCGGGATTGCCAACCAGTTGTGGACCCCGTTCACCCTGATGCTTGCCTGGCCCATGCTGGGCGAGAAACCCTCTGCCCGAATGGTGTTCGGCGTCGGTATCGCACTATGTGGCGTGGCGCTTTCGATCGTCGATCCCAGGTTGAAGGTCTCGGCCATTCCGACGCTCTTCGTGATCGGGTCGGCGCTCGGATTGGCGATCGGCAATGTACTCGCCAAAAAATTCGGCCCGTTCGATCCGGTGAAGCTCTTTGCCTGGATGTCGTTCTTCACGGCATTCCAGCTGCTGGGACTTTCGCTGATCGTGGAGGGCGGTCAGATTGCCGCGCTGCAGAGGGCTTCGAGTTCAGAGTGGCTGGCTTTCGCCTTTACCGTCATGCTCGGCGGGATCGCCGCCTTCATCACCTGGTTCTGGCTTATCGGGCGGTTCTCGATGGCCCGGGTCGCGCCCTATGCCTTGCTTCAATCATTTTTCGCCATTAGCGCGGGCGTTGTCTTCAGGCATGAACCCATTACGCCGGCGCTGATGCTGGGCGCCATCATTTGCGTCTCGGGAGTCGCACTCAGTCAATGGCCGATCTCCGCGCGGTTCCGTACAGGAAACGGGACGCGGTGAATCGCTCGCGACGGCACGATGCATTTTTTACGGCAAATCAAAGGAACACTTAGTTATGGCGAAATTCGTTCTGGTTCATGGCGCCTTTCAGGGCGGCTGGGTTTACGCGAGAGTCGCCCGCCGGCTGCGCGAGGCGGGACACGATGTCTACACGCCCACGCTGACCGGCCTCGGAGAACGTTCTCACCTGGCTGATCGGGCCATCAACCTGGACACGCACATTCAGGATGTCGTCAACGTCTTCGAGTACGAGGACCTGACCGATGCCATATTGTGCGGTCACTCGTATGGCGGACTGGTCATCACCGGCGTGGCGCACGAAGTCGGGGAACGCATCCGCACACTGTTCTATCTCGACGCTTATGCGCCGGCCGACGGGCAGTCGCTCGTCGACATCACCGGCGC
>Ga0154001_1000038_pt1 | contig 31942 bp, 27 predicted proteins | sample TSNJ085MetaG_FD_104699 | JGI IMG/M metagenome (GOLD analysis project Ga0154001, IMG submission 104699) | Attine ant fungus gardens microbial communities from New Jersey, USA - TSNJ085 MetaG | ecosystem: Host-associated > Fungi > Mycelium > Unclassified | place: USA: New Jersey, Wharton State...
CTATGACCCGAAGACCCGGGATTTCTATCTCGTCGCCAGCGAGCCGGGCGAGCACCCTACTCATTCGACGATTCACATTATCTCGACCGAAGACCTCAAGACCAAGGGTGAGATCCCCATCGAGTCGGGCAGTCTCCATTCGCTGACGATCGACCAGGCTACCCGCCGCATGTTCGTGAATATCCGCGACAAGTCCACGATCGGCATCATCGATATGAACAGGAATGCTCTCGTGCAAACCTGGTCGGTACCGGGCCTCACGCTGAACACGCCGATGGCATTCGACGCCAAAAACCGCCGGTTGTTCGTGGCCGACAAGAAGCCGGGCAAGCTGTTCGTTCTCAACTCCGACACCGGCGCGACGATCGCGACCTACGGCTGCGCGGAAGGGGGCGACGACATGACGTACGACGCACGGACGAAGCGCATCTATGTGAGCGCGGCCCAAGGCCTGACGGCCTATCAGCAGGACGACGCCGACCACTACCACGAAATTGCGCGGATCGATACGCACGGAGGCAAGACCTCGGTTCTCGTCCCGAGCCTGGATCAGCTTTATGTTCCGCATACCCGGACCTCGGCTCCCGAGGCCGGTCTCGAGATATACAAAGTCAAGGGTTGATCTCCCGTAACGCCTCAGTGCATCAAAGAGGCAGAAGGCGGGGGGAAGTTCCTCCCGCCGATCAGGATAGCTAAATTCATACGAATACCTGTCACCTGCGAATAATGCGTGGTTTTTAACATGGCACCCTCAATCAATTTCGGACCCCGATTCAGTACTGGAAAGCAAGGGCATAACAAGATGCAACAGCTACTTTCGCCGTTCCGCATGAAACCGTTGACGCAGTGCGTTCTGGCCGCACTGTGCATGTCCGGTATCCAGTTCGCTCATGCGCAGGAGGCGGGCGATCTCGGCTCCGTGCAGAGCACCGCCACATCGTCGTCGCCGGCCAATGCGCCGACCGGCTCGAAAAACGTGCAGACCGCGCCCGCGCAAGCGCCGACGCAAGGCTCGCTCACGGCCACCGAGCCGCAGTCGACGATCAGCCATCACTACATCCAGAACAGCACCGCGCCGACCGAGAACTACAGCGACATCATGAACATCGCGCCGAGCGTCTCGAGCATCTCGCCGAACGGTCCCGGCTTGATGGAGTCGCCCACCATGTCTATCCGCGGTTTTCAGGACGGGCAGTACAACGTGACGTTCGACGGGATACCGTTTGGCGATGCGAACAACTTCACGCATCACTCGACGTCGTTTTTCTCGTCGCAGGCGATTAACCGCCTCACCGTCGATCGTGGCCCGGGCGACGCTTCGCAAATCGGCTTCGCCACGTTTGGCGGCACGATCGCGATGGAGTCGTTGATCCCGTCGATGACCCCGTCGGCCGCTCTGCTCGGCACGTATGGCAGCTACAACACCTGGCTCGCCGGCGCCGAGCTCAACACGGGCGATCTGCAGCAGCTGGGCGACGCGCGCGCGACGTTCGGCTACACGCAAAGCAGCAGCGACGGTTATCTGACCGGCGCCTCCCAGCGTCGCGAGAACGCCTACTTCAAATTCGAGAAGCCGCTTGGCGACTCGACGGTGCTCACCCTGTTCGGCACCTATAACAAGATTCATCAGAACACGCCGTATGGCTCCTCCGCGGCCCAGATTGCGGAGTTCGGTCCTAACTATGGCCTCTCCAGCAACCCGCTGAGCCAGGCGTATTCGGGCTATAACTACGACCTGGTCAATACGGACTTCGAGTACATCGGCGTCCAGACGAAGGTCGCGCAGTGGGCGATCGACAACAAGCTTTATACCTACGGGTACTACCACACCGGCTTCCAGGGTGTGTCGCCGAACAGCAGCTTGCCGTACAACGCATTTTCGACGAAGGGCCCGTACCTCCCCGCCGGCAACGTTGCCGGCCAGGAGCAGGAAAGCGACTACCGGGCCTGGGGCGACGTGGTGCGCGCGCAAAGAGACATCGGCCCCGGTTCGCTCGAGTTCGGCGCCTGGTTCGCTTACCAGACCAACTTCCGCGACCGGGTCGAAGCCAACGCCACCCAGAACTTCGCGTTCGTGGCGCCGATGTTTTCGATGACCAACACGCTGACCACTTTCCAGCCGTACATCCAGTACGCCTGGAAGCTGCCGTACGGCTTCACGGTCACCCCCGGCGTGAAATACGCGCTGTTCCGCCGCGACCTCTATTCGGCCATGAACCAGGGCTCGGGCCTGCCGGCCGACTACGGCCAGACCTGGACGAAGGTGCTGCCCTCGCTGCAGATCCACGAGAAGATCAATTCGAACTGGAGCGCCTACGCCCAGTATGCACAAGGCTTTCTCGCGCCCAATCTGAATACGTTCAACATTCCTAACCTGACGGCCAACAGCCAGCCTGACCCCCAGCGAACGGACAACTATCAGATCGGCACCACCTATAAGACCGACCGCCTGACGGCTTCCGTCGACCTGTACTACATCAAGTTCGCCAATGAAATCACGAGCGTGAACATCGGCGGCAACACGTTCTACTCGAATGCCGGCGCGGCGACCTACAAGGGCATCGAAACGGAAGCGACGTACTACGCGGGGCTCGGCTTCAGCCTGTACGGAAACCTGACGTTCAACTCGGCGAAGCAGCACAGCGACAACTCCTGGATGCCGTTCACGCCGAACAAGACAGCGGCAGCAGGCCTGCTCTATGAACGCGGACCGCTGACCGGCTCGTTGATCACGAAGTTCATCGGCCGGCAGTACGGCACCACGGGCAACCAGATCCCGATCGGCGGCTTTGCGCAGACCGATCTCTCCGTGGGCTACACGTTCAAGCCCGCCACATCGATGGTCCACGACGTGCGCGTCGGCCTGCAACTCGACAACCTCTTTAACCGCACGGGTATCAACGGGTTCTTCGGTTTCGGCGCAGACGCTGCCAAGACCCCGCTCTACTGGACGCAGGCCGGACGCTCGGTGTTCGGCACGGTTCAGGTCGATTTCTAATTTCAGGCGAACATATCCATGAACATCACTCAATTCACTCACTTCGCGAACGATTCGGGCGGCGTACTTTACGTCATCGTCTTCATGTTGTTCGTTGCACTGACCGTCATCATCGAGCGGCTGTCGTTCCTGCACCGCGCGATGGGCAGCACCCGGGCGGCGCTCGAGCGCATCGACACCCTCGGCGCGCTCGATACGTCGAAGCTCACGACTTGCGCGGCGCAATTCTCCGGTCTGCCGGTCGAACGCGTGCTGACCACCGCGGCCCACCTCGCGAACCGTGCGTCGCGCGAAGACCTCGACGCGTCACTCGAAGAGACGATCATGCGCGAAGCACCGCGCGTCGACCGCTTCCTGTGGGTGCTCGACACCGTCGTCACGTTGGCGCCGCTGCTCGGCCTGTTCGGCACCATCGTCGGCATGTTCAACGCGTTCCAGGTGCTGTCGAACCCGGGCAATGCGCCGACCCAGGTCACGGGCGGCGTCGCCGAGGCGTTGGTGGCGACGGCTTCGGGCCTGTTCGTGGCGATGATCGGCCTGGTGTTCTTCAATGGTCTGGAGAAACGCGTGCGCACGCTGATGCATCAACTCGAAACGCTGAAGGCCGCGCTGGTTAACCGGCTTACAGGCGTGCCGCGCGAGGTGCAGAAGGAAGTGCGCGAAGTGCCGGATGCCGGTGTCGTTAAACTCGCACCCCAAAGGACGTGATGATGAAGTACTTCGAAGCCCGCAAGGCGCGCATCGAGATCATCCCGATGATCGACATCATGTTCTTTCTACTGGTGTTCTTCATCATGATTACGCTGCACATGATTCCGAACGCAGGGCTGCGCACGCAGTTACCCGCAAGTTCGAGCACGCAGGAACTGCCGCCGGCGAAAGTGACGGTGACGTTGGCCGAAGACGGCACGCTATCGGTCGATGGCCGCACGATGGCGCTGGGCGAACTGACCGCCATGCTGCAGGCACGCCCCGATGCAGCGCACACGGCCGTGACGATCGTCGGTGCGAAGGGTGCCCGGATTCAGCAGCTCGTTTCGTTGATGGATGCCTGCCGCGCGGCCGGCATCTCGCAGATTTCCATGGCCACGCAACCCGCGTCGAAGTGATATGGCGACCGTACCCGAACTGAGCGTAACGTCGAGCAAGGCGCCTCGTGCGCACCTCGACCTCCATCGCGCCGCCCCCCTCGCGCTCCTCGTCGAGGCGTTAGTGCTGGCAGGCGCATTCGGACTGCTTGCGAAAAAGGCTCCACCACCACCGCCGCCGCTGCCCGCCGTCACGTTGCTGGCGCTCGCGCCGGTAGCGGCACCGGTGGCGCCGCCCGCGCCGGCACCCAAGCCGCCCGAGCCCGTGCCTGTCGCGAAGCCGATTGCGCCTCCACGGCACTCGCCCGTGCCCGTGCATCACGCTGCCCCGTTGCAGCCGGCGACTCCGGCTACCCCGCCGGCCCCGCCGCCGACTGCTCAGCCCAGCGAACCGGCTACCGATCCGGCTCCTCCAGCGCCGCCACCACCACCGCCCGCACCGTCCGCGGGCGCGGTGAATCCGAGCTTCGATGCCGCGTTGCGGGCCGCGGTCCAATCCGCGTTGCGCTACCCGGAGTCTGCTCGCATGGCCGGCGTGAGCGGCCGCACGCGCGTGGCTTTTACCTATCGCGATGGAGCGGTGTCGGATGTGCGGGTCGTCGTATCGAGCGGCGTCGGCCAGCTCGACCGCGCCGCGCTCGCGGCGGTACACGACGCCGCGTACCCCAAACCCGCACCTGAGCTCGCCGGCAAGACACTGTCGAAGCAACTGTGGGTGACGTTCGCTCTGGACGACGCGCAGTGAAATTGACTTGTTCGGTCGTTAGAATCACCCGGACATTTGCCCACGATTGTGACGAAAGCGGGCATCCGCGACGGTACGCCTTTCATGAATCCTGCTGCCAATAACCTTTCCGGCCCCCATGTGCACGCGTCGCACATACTTGTTATCGAAGACGACAAGCCGACTTCCGACCAGATTACGCGCGCGCTCGAAGACTACGGCTTCTCGGTCGAACAGGCACTGACCGGCTGGCAAGGTCTGTCGCGGGCGCTCGCGCGGCGCTTCGATGCCATCGTGCTCGACATCATGCTGCCGGAAGTCGATGGTTTTTCCGTGTTGTCGACCTTGCGCAACCTCGGCCAACGTGTCCCGATCCTGCTGTTGAGCGCACTCGACGCGGTCGACACACGCGTGAAGGGTCTGCATGCCGGCGCGGACGATTATCTCGTGAAGCCATTTTATTTCGACGAACTGACGGCGCGTCTCAACGTGCTGCTACGCGGCCAGGCGGGCGGGCGCGACGACTCGACCCTGACGTTCGGCGACCTGACGCTCGATACGTTGACGGGCCACGCAACGCGGCGCGGCACCGTCATCAACCTCAAGCCGCGTGAAAGCAAGCTGCTCGCCTTTCTGATCCGGAATGCAGGCAACGTCGTCACGCGCAACATGCTGTTCGAGGCGGGCTGGAATTATCACGCGGATGTACAGAGCGACGTGATCGCCATCCATCTGACGCGCTTGCGTCGCAAGATCAGCCTCGACGGAAAGTTGCCGCAACTGATTCACAACGTGCACGGCGCCGGGTGGGTTCTGCATGTATAAGCTGCGTTTGCTGTTTCGCCAGCCTTCGCCCTGGCTGTTGTTCTGCCTGCAGGTCGTGATTGCGATCGGCCTCTTTTCGCTCCTGTGCTGGGTCACCATTCGGCATTCGATTGGCGAGATCGATGAGCATCTCTTTCTGAAAGTGGAGCAAATCCAGCATTTGCCGACGAACGAGATCCCGGCGCGTATTGCGATGTACACGTCGGAAGACCCGGAGAACAGACGGCCATTCGGCTATTTCGGCCCACACGGCGAGCATCTCGTCGGCGCCTTCGAGACGTTGCCGGGCGAGGTCGACGGCAAGCCGTTCGATTACATTGCGACCCTCGGGCACCATGCCGGCGCGGTGCAACGCCACTATCGCGGCGTCGTGGTGCGTTTGCCGTCCGGCGGCATTTTTGTCACCGCACGATCGACTGATGGAGAGAGGCACTTCGACAAGGTGTTGCTGCTGATCGCGGGGGGCAGTCTTGTCTTTACACTCGTCATCGGCATGGTCAGCGGTACGCTTCTGAACGCCGTGGCAGCCCGCCGCTTGCGCGATGTACGCCGGGCGACCCAGCGGATCGCGTCGGGCCGGCTCGATCATCGCCTGCCGCTGTCGGGCAGTGGGGACGACATCGACAAGATTACGGCCGTGGTGAATTCGATGCTCGACGAAGTCGAACGTCTGATTAGAGACATACAAGGCATCTGCGCCGGTATCGCACACGAAGTGCGCACGCCGATGACGCGCATGCGAGGCACTCTCGAAAGCACGCGCCGGCGCATCATGAGCGTCACCGAATACGAGCAGGTGATCGACACCGCACTCCAGCAGTCCGACATTGTCATGACGCGCTTCTCCGCTCTCCTGCGAATGGCGCAGATAGGCGAAGCCGCGGGCCTCGCCAGGAAGGGCCCGCTGAACTTGCAAGATGTCCTGAATGATGTCATCGACTTCTACGAAGCTCCCGCCGAGGACCTTTCAATTACGCTTGAGCTGTTGCCGTGCGTGCCGGTGATCGTCAACGGCGAGGCAGACCTGCTGTTTAGCGCATTCGGCAACCTGGTCGAGAACGCGCTGAAATTCACGCCGCCGGGCGGAGCTATCACCGTGGCGCTGCATCAGCGAGATGGCAAGGTAACCATCGAAGTCAGGGATACGGGCCCCGGCATTCCGGTTGCCGAACGAGACCTGGTGTTCCAGCCGTTCTATCGCGCCGAGCACCAGACCGGTACGACAACCGCCGGCAGTGGGATCGGACTGAGCCTCGTTGCGGCGATTGCGCGGCTGCATAACGCGCACGTCAGCGTTCGCGAGGGCGGCCCTGGGTGTTGTATCTCGATAGTGTTTGAGTCTGAGATGCCTGTTCGTCCGACGGGCGCATCGCGTGAGCCGGTCGATTCGGTGAAGGCGCGTTTCGCGTGACCTGGCAGGTCGCGTTCATGCGCGGGCGGTGGTGGGGAGATAGAGGAGAGGGTGGCGCGAGAGCGGGCGATGGACGCCTGACGGATGGCGAAATTCTGTCTGCACCAATCCTCAATATCTCGCGGTAAATACCCATGAAGAAATGAAAAAGCCCGGTCAGCTTTCGCTGACCGGGCTTCGTAATTCTTGGTGGGGCGTGAGTGACTCGAACACTCGACCTACGGATTAAGAGTCCGCTGCTCTACCAACTGAGCTAACGCCCCCAACAGAAGCGAGATTATGCAGTAACTTTTTGAGATTGCCAAGCCCTTTTCGCAAATTTATTAAGAAATCACATCGCGTGGGCTGGAGTTTTCCCTCGACAAAGCCGCTGCCTTGAAAACATCGTGGCGTCGGGTCGTCCCGGTATCATGTCGCGGACACCTCGCCGCGCGATGCGTCGTGCGGCTTTCGACCGGGGATTGCCATGAATGAGAAAGAGATTGCCGAGCTGCTCGACCGGGTCCTCGCGCCGTGGGTCCGTGCGCTGACGCTGACGCCCGTCAAGGCCGATGAGGAAAGTGCGACGCTGCGTCTGCCATTTTCCGGCGAATGGCGTCACTCGGGCGGCATTATCAGCGGCCAGGTATTCATGGCAGCCGCCGATACCGCGATGATCGTCGCGATTACCGCAGCGCTCGGCGGCTTCAGGCCGATGACCACGGTGTCGCTGAACATCAGCTTCATGCGCGCGGTTCGCAAAGGCGACGTGCTGATCGAGGCGCGCGTGCTCCGCATGGGCCGCAATCTCGTGTTCGGTGAAGTCGAGCTGTTCGACGAAAGCGGCAATATGGCCGTCCACGCGACCACGACTTACGCGTTGCTCGACTGAAAGCCCGGACGAAGCGCGTCACTCCTCGCCATACATAAACGGGCAGCAGAAATAGCAGAAACAGCAAGGAAAAGCAGGATGTTCGATCAGGTCGTATTCGCCGGCGGCGGCAACCGCTGCTGGTGGCAGGCGGGTTTCTGGGATGTCGTGCAGCCGCAGCTCGACATTCGTCCGCGCGTGATCGCCGGCATTTCGGCCGGCGCCGCTACCGCCTGCATGCTCTACACGCGCGACGACTCCGACTGGGTCATGCGCTATTACGAAGAGGCGCTGCGCCACAACACGCGCAATGCGCACTGGGGCAATCTGCTGCGCGGCGAGTCGGTGTTTCCGCATTACCGCATCTACCGCCAGGCGCTGCTCGATATCTGCGGCGAAAAATTTTCGAAGCTCGCGCATGCGCCGGAGATTCGCATCGGCGTGTCGCATCTGCCGCGCTGGCTCGGTGCGAGGAGCGCAGTCGCCGCGGGACTGATCGCGTACAACATCGAGAAATACGTGCGCAAGACCTTGCATCCCACGTTGGGACAGACGCTCGGTTTTCATCCGGAATTCGTGCGCGCACAGGATTGCGCGAGCGTCGAGGATCTCGCGGATCTGATCCTGCAATCATCGAGTACGCCGCCGTTCACGCCGGTTCTGCGCCGCAACGGCCGGCCGGTGCTGGACGGCGGCATGGTCGACAACGTGCCGGTCGGCGCGCTCGACGCCGATGTGCCGGGCAACGTGCTCGTGATGGTCACGCGTCTTTATCCGCGGCCGCAGATGTTCGTCGTGCCGCATGGCGTGCAGCAGCGGCTCTATGTGCAGCCGTCGCGCAAGGTGCCGATTTCGAGCTGGGATTACACGAGTCCTTCGCAGATGGTCCACGCGTACAACCTCGGGCGAGCCGATGGCGAGGTCTTCCTCGAACGCATGCCTGCCTTGATGGAAGCGGGGGCGCACGAAGTGCGCTGAGCGAGGCGGGCGCCGCGCCCGCAAGTCGCGCGCTTCCGGCCGCGCGCGGCGCATGAGCCGGACGCCGAGCCGTGGCCCGGCATCCGCACTTATACGGCTACCTGCCTCGCTTACCGTCGACGCCCGCCCTGCAGCGCTTCAGGATTCGCCACGTTCGCGGTATCGCCGGAATCGAACGCGAGAATGTTCTTGAACGCGGCGCCGAAATACAGCTCGTAGCTCTCGCGCTCCACATACCCGATGTGCGGCGTGCAGATCACGTTTTCCATGCGCAGCAGGCTGTAGCCCTGCAGGATCGGCTCGCTTTCGTACACGTCGATCGCGACCATGCCCGGACGGTTGTGCGACAGCGCGCTCAGGAGCGCGTTTTCCTCGAGCAGTTCGGCCCGGCTCGTGTTGACGAGCAGCGCGGTCGGCTTCATGCGCATCAGGTCGTCCTGCTTGACGATGCCGCGCGTGTCGTCGTGCAGGCGCAGATGCAGCGACAGCACGTCGCTATTCTCGAACAGCGCCTCGCGGCTTTCGGCGACGCCATAGCCGTCGGCGCGCGCGGCTTCGCGCGAGTGCTCGCGGCCCCAGACCAGCACGTTCATGCCGAATGCCTTGCCGTAACCGGCGACCAGCCGGCCGATCTTGCCGTAGCCCCAGATGCCGAGTGTCTGCCCGCGCAGCACCTGGCCGAGACCGAAGTTCGGCGGCAGCGCGGACGTCTTCAGCCCCGACTGCTGCCAGGCGCCCTGCTTAAGGTTTGCTACGTATTGCGGAATACGGCGCTGGGCGGCCATGATGAGTGCCCACGTCAGTTCGGCCGGCGCGTACGGCGAGCCGCTGCCCTCGAGCACGGCGATGCCGCGCTCGGTACAGGCCGCGAGGTCGATGTGGCCCGCTACCTTGCCGGTTTGGCTGATCATGCGCAAACGCGGCAATTTGTCGAGCAGTTGCGAGGTGATGCGGGTGCGTTCGCGAATCAGGACGAGCGCGTCGACTTCGGTTAGCCGGCTCGCCAGCTGACCGAGACCGCGTACCGTGTTGTTGAAAACTTTGACTTCGTGATCGGCCAGCAATTGAAAGCAGTCGAGCTTGCGGACGGCGTCCTGATAATCGTCGAGGATGGCAATCTTCATGGTATGTAATTTGCTGCGCACCTCGTTGGTGCGAATGGAGTGTTATGCTGACTGCCCCGGCGTGTGAGTTAGGTCACATGCCGGTCTGGCTGGATGCCTTACCGTAGAAATCGCCGCGAAAAGAACGGCTACGCTACGCGAAGGCGAATTGAGAACGTTTTTACAGTTTGTTGCGTGTTGAGGCAAGCCGCTTTACACAAGGTTGCAGAAGCCTTGTCGGCAAGGTGTCTCCGCCTGGCAAGCTGTGTGGCCCAGGACGATCTGCGCAATCTTGCGCCGGGAGTGCAATCGATACACACCGGCGCGATGAGTTAAATGCCTCTCGCATGCAGCGTCGCCGGGCTTGTACCGTTTTTCTATTGCTTTCAAAACGGAGACAGGTCGATGAATCATCCCTCGTTCGAAGGGCTGCCCACTATCGAGGCACCCACATGGGTCAAGCACCGCAAGCTGATCGACTGGGTTCAGCGGATCGCCGCGCTGACCAAACCCGAGAAGATCGTCTGGTGCGACGGCCCGCAGGAAGAATATGACCGGCTGTGCGCGCAGATGGTCGAAGCCGGCACCCTCAGGAAGCTCAATCCCGCCAAACGTCCCAATTCCTATCTGGCGTGCTCCGATCCGTCCGACGTCGCGCGCGTCGAGGATCGCACCTTCATCTGCTCGCAGCGCACCGAAGACGCCGGCCCCACCAACAACTGGATCGCCCCGGCCGAGATGCGCTCGACGCTCGACGGCCTGTTCGACGGCTCGATGCGCGGCCGCACGATGTACGTAGTGCCGTTCTCGATGGGCCCGCTCGGCTCACCGATCGCCCACATCGGCGTCGAGTTGAGCGACAGCCCATATGTCGTGACCAACATGCGCATCATGACGCGCATGGGCCGCAAGGTGTACGACGTGCTCGGCGAGGACGGCGAGTTCGTGCCGTGCGTGCATTCGGTCGGCGCGCCGCTCGCGACGGGCGGGCAGGACGTGCCGTGGCCGTGCAACAAGGCCAAGTACATCGTGCATTTCCCCGAATCGCGCGAAATCTGGAGCTTCGGCTCGGGCTACGGCGGCAACGCGCTGCTCGGCAAGAAGTGTTTCGCGCTGCGCATCGCGTCGACGATGGGCCGCGACGAGGGCTGGCTCGCGGAACACATGCTGATTCTCGGCGTGACGTCGCCGGAAGGGCGCAAGCATCACGTCGCGGCGGCGTTCCCGTCAGCGTGCGGCAAGACCAACTTCGCGATGCTGATTCCGCCGGCTGGCCTGAACGGCTGGAAAATCTCCACGATCGGCGACGATATTGCCTGGATCAAGCCGGGTAAGGACGGCCGTCTCTACGCGATCAACCCGGAAGCCGGCTACTTCGGCGTGGCGCCGGGCACGAGCGAGAAGACCAACTACAACGCGCTCGCCACGCTGAAGGAAAACGTGATCTTCACGAACGTCGCGCTGACCGACGACGGCGACGTCTGGTGGGAAGGCATGACCGACGAGCCTCCCGCGCATCTGATCGACTGGCAGGGCAAGGACTGGACGCCGGCCGAGGCGAAGGAAACCGGCCGCAAGGCCGCGCATCCGAACGCGCGCTTCACGGCGCCGGCATCGCAGTGTCCGTCGATCGATGCCGATTGGGAAAACCCGGCCGGCGTCGCGATCGACGCGTTCATCTTCGGCGGCCGCCGTTCGACCACCGTGCCGCTCGTCACCGAAGCGCGCAACTGGGTCGAGGGCGTCTACATGGCGGCGACGATGGGCTCCGAAACGACCGCCGCCGCGGCCGGCCAGCAGGGCGTGGTGCGGCGCGATCCGTTCGCGATGCTGCCGTTCTGCGGCTACAACATGAGCGACTATTTCGGTCACTGGCTGAAGACCGGCGAGCGTTTGCAGCAGTTGAGCGCGAAGCTGCCGAAAATCTTCTGCGTGAACTGGTTCCGCAAAGGTGCGGACGGCAAGTTCGTCTGGCCGGGCTTCGGCGAGAACATGCGCGTGCTGAGCTGGATGGTCGGCCGCATCGAAGGCACGGCGCAGGGTGAGGAGCACGCGTTCGGCGTGTCGCCGCACTACGAGGACATCGACTGGAGCGGTCTGAACTTCAGCCGCGAACAGTTCGAACAGGTGATTTCCGTTGACGACGCAGCCTGGCGCGACGAACTCGCACTGCACGCCGAGCTCTTTGACACGCTGCAGCAAGGTCTGCCGCCGGCTCTGGCGGAAGCCAAGCGCGCACTCGAAGAAAAGCTCACCACCTGATCATGTGAGTGTTCACTTCGCATGGAAGGCCGCCTTCGGGCGGCTTTTCTTTTTTGGGGTGCCCTTATCTCCATATTTTCGGATTCAGCAATGCCGGGATGACCTTTGCGTCTGTTCGAACAAAAAAGACAGTGCAAGCTGCGGCGCAGCAGATTGTTTCAATTTTCAGAATAGTTTGCGACCGAGCCCTGCTTTAGAGGGTATGGTCGTACCAAAATTGACAATATTTCGAGTTCCGACAGCAACTTCTGCACGAATTTGCGAGTCGTAGGAGAATTCCAAGTTCGCTTCACTGGTTTTCACTAATTGTCAGGAAGCAGTAACACGGTAGGAGTTGTCTTATGGACCATTTGCAGTCGATGCGAGTTTTCGTCAAGGTGGCGGATCTCGGCAGTTTTGCCCGCGCTGCGAGCGCAATGGATATTTCCAACGCGGTCGCCACCCGTCACGTTGCCGACCTCGAAGGCCGGCTCGGTACACGGCTGCTCAATCGCACAACCCGCAGCTTGTCGCTGACCGAATCCGGTCAGGTCTATCTCGAGCGCGCCCGTCAGATCCTCGACGAACTGGAAGACGTCGAACAGATGGTGGTGGCGCGCAATCACGAACCCGTCGGCACGCTACGCATCGTCGCACCGGTCGTGTTCGGGCTGCATAACCTCGCGCCCGTGCTGCAAACGTACGCGGAGCGCTACCCGAAAGTGATTCCCGATGTCACGCTGGTCGACCGTCAGGTCGATCTCGTCGAAGAAGGCTTCGACGTCGGCGTCGTGATCGCGCGGCAGATGCGCAGCGCGAGCATCGTCACGCGGCGCCTCACCACGGGCTGTATGACCGTCTGCGCGACGCCGGCCTATCTGGAGAAGCACGGCATGCCGACGCGGCCCGAGCATCTGCTCGAGCATCCGTGCCTGAGCTTGCCGTCCGAATATTGGGGCGACGAACGCGTGTTTACCGGACCGGACGGTGAGGTCCGCGTGCGCCCGTCCAACGTGATCGTCGCGAACAACACGGAAATGCTGCGGCAGTTTGCGCTGCTCGGCATGGGCATCGCGATTCTGCCGAGCTATCTGATCGGCCGCGACATGACGCGCGGCAGGCTCGTGCGTCTGCTCGGAGACTACCGCCTGCCGCAGGTCGAAATCAACATTGCGTATCCGAGCCGCCGCCATTTGCCGGCCAAGGTGCGTACGTTCATCGACCATCTGGTCGAGCATTTCAGCCAGACGCCGAATAGCGTGCTCGGCGAGCAGTGGATCAAGGATGGCCAGGAGCAGCCTGCGACATCGGCAATGTTCGATTCCACCGAGCCTCGCGCACCGGAAGCATTTGATGGTGCCGAGCCGCTTTCGCGGCTGCTCGATAGCGAGTTGTCGCCGGTGGCAAAAACGCTGACGAAGACGACCAGCCGAGCCCGGCCGACGGCATTGTCGCCGCTGTAAGCAGAAGTTAGCGGCAACGCGGGCCGCGCATTAAAAAGGCGCAGTCACTTTACGTGACTGCGCCTTTTTTTATCGACGGCGGCGGATGAAGCCGATGCTGGCAAGCGATGCGCCATCCTGCTGCGAATGACACCTGCCAGCCAGGCTGGGCCTGCCTTACGAGCCGGTTTTCCGCGCTGCGGCCTTCTTTGCCGGCGCTTTCTTTGCCGCCGCGGTCCTGGTGGCCGGAGTCTTTCTGGCCGCCACCTTCTTCGCCGCCGGCTCTGCCTTCACGACCACGGCCGTATCGCCTTCGTCCGCTTCCGGTGCCGCTTTCGCCGCCGACCTGGCCGCCGTGGTCTTGGCCGCCGCGGTTTTCCCTGCAGCCGGTTCCTTCTTCTCGAATTCGAAGCCGATCTTGCCGTCGCTCTGCTTGACGAGGAACGCCTTGAAGTTACGGCCCGTACGCGACGACTTGAAGTTCGTCAGCAGGTCCGTGCGACCTTCTTCGAGGAGCTTGGCCATCTGCTCGCGGGCAATTTCCTGTTGCAGGATGACCTTGCCGGAGCGGAAATCGCACGTTTTCGGATTGGCGACCGAGTTCTCGCAGACGTAGCTCATACCGTGTTCGAACACGCGCCCGCTGCACTTCGGACACGCGCCCACCGGCTGCTGATCGGAGAAGTCAGGCGGTTCGCCGTCTTCGCCGGCCGCATCCTGGCCGAAGTCGAACTCGAGCTTGTAGTTCTTGATCTCGTCGTCGAGCGTCAGTTTCAGGATTGCCGAGAACGGCCGGCCCATCTTGCTGCGGAAACCCGACAGCGGCCCGATCGTCTTGTTCTGCAGCAACTCCTCGACTTCCGCGATTTCGAACTGGCGCCCGCCCGGAATCTTCGAGATCGAGAACTCGCACTTCGAGCACGCGAAACGCCGGTAGTTTTCCTTCACCTGGCCGCCGCAATTCGGGCAAGGTGTCTGCAACGTCGCGTAATCACCCGGGATCGTGTCGGAATCGTATTCCTTCGCCCGCTTGACGATAGTTTGCGTCATGCGCGCGATTTCCTGCATGAACGCGTCGCGCGGCAGGTTGCCGCGCTCCATTTGCGAGAGCTTGTATTCCCATTCGCCGGTCAGTTCTGGCGCGGTCAGTTCCTTCACACCGAGGCCACGCAGCAGCGTCATCAGCTGGAAGGCCTTGGCGGCCGGAATCAGATCGCGGCCTTCGCGGATCAGGTATTTCTCGGTCAGTAGACCTTCGATGATCGCCGCGCGCGTCGCCGGCGTGCCGAGACCCTTGGCCGCCATCGCTTCGCGCAGTTCGTCGTCTTCGACGAGCTTGCCCGCGCCTTCCATCGCCGAGAGCAGCGTCGCTTCGTTGTAGCGTGCGGGCGGCTTCGTGACCAGTTGCTGCGCGGCGATCTTGTCGGTCTTGACCTTCTCGTCCTTTTGCACCGGCACGAGGTTCGCGTCGTCGCCGCTGGTTTCACGGCCGTAGATTTGCAGCCAGCCCGGCTCGACGAGCACCTTGCCTTCGGTCTTGAAATGATGACCGACCACTTCGGTGATACGCGTCGTGACCCGATACTCGGCGGCCGGGAAGAACACGGAGAGGAAGCGCTTCACGACGAGGTCGTAGAGCTTCTGCTCCGGCTCGGACAGGTTCTTCGGTGCCTGCAGCGTCGGGATGATGGCGAAGTGATCGCTGATCTTCGAGTTGTCGAAGATGCGCTTGTTCGGCTTCACCCAGCCCTTGTCGAGCACCTGTTTTGCGAACGGCAGGTAGTTGTTGCTCTCCTTGAGCATGCCGAGCGTCTGCTTGACCGTATCCAGATAGTCTTCCGGCAGCGCGCGCGCGTCGGTTCGCGGGTAGGTCAGCACCTTGTGCTTTTCGTACAGCGCCTGAGCGAGCCCCAGCGTGTTCTTTGCCGAAAAGCCGAAACGGCCGTTGGCTTCGCGCTGCAGGCTGGTCAGGTCGAAGAGGGCGGGCGAGAGCTGGGTGGACGGCTTCGACTCCTCGGTCACCGTGCCGAGCTGGCCGCGGCAGGCCGCGACGATCGTCTCGGCCGCGGGTAGCGCCCAGAGGCGCGAATCGCGCTTTTCGGGGTCGAATTCGTCGCGCTTGAATTTCGGATCGAACCAGCGGCCTTCGTAGAAGCCGGCCGCGCAGACGAACTCCGCCTTCACTTCCCAGTAATCGCGTGGCACGAAGCGGCGAATCTTCTCTTCGCGCTCGACCACGATCGACAGCGTCGGCGTCTGCACGCGCCCGACCGTGGTCAGGAAGAAGCCGCCGCCCTTGCTGTTGAACGCGGTCATCGCGCGCGTGCCGTTGATGCCGACGAGCCAGTCCGCCTCCGAGCGGCAACGCGCGGCGTCGGCGAGCGGCTGCATCTCTTCGTCGCTGCGCAGACGCGCGAAGCCGTCGCGAATCGAGCCGGCCGTCATCGATTGCAGCCACAGCCGTTGCACCGGCTGCCTGGCTTTCGCGTGTTGCGCGATCAGGCGGAAAATCAGCTCGCCCTCGCGCCCCGCGTCGCATGCGTTGATCAGACGGTCGACGTCCTTGCGCTTCATCAGCTTGGTCAGCACCTTCAGGCGCGATTCGCTTTTTGCGATCGGATTCAGATCGAAATGCGGGGGAATGACGGGCAGATTGGCGAAACTCCACTTGCCGCGCTTGACCTCGTATTCGTCGGGCGCGGCGATTTCCAGCAGGTGGCCCACTGCCGAGGAAAGGACGTAGTCGTCGCTTTCGTAGTACTCGTCATGCTTGGTAAAGCCGCCCAAAGCGCGCGCGATGTCGTTCGCGACAGAAGGTTTTTCGGCGATGATCAGTGCTTTGGACATGACTCGATGTGAGGTTGGTAGATCCGGGTTGGTGGCCTTGAGCGCGCCAAATTAGCGCGCGACGCTCGTCTGTGCCCTTTTGCGACCCATTAACGACCGCTTTATAGCACAAGGCGCGAACCCGGCGTGTCAAGTGCCATGAAAGCGCGCCATCATAATTGCGCGCCTTGCGATTGGGCAAGCCGCGGCGAACGCCGGGTGTTCACTGCGGCTGCGGCGCGTCGGCGGCGCGGCGCAACGCCCGCGCCATCGGTTTTGGCGGCCTTTGCGCCGCCCTGTCGCGCGGCGCAAAACTGCTCAGGCGACTGCCAGCGCGGGCCGCAGCTTGGGGGCGCCGGTCACGCCGGGCAGCGCCGTCAGGTCCGACAGCATCCGCTCCACGATCGATACCTGCGGCAAAACCGTACCGAAGAAGCGCGTCGTAACCGAGTCTTCGATCAGAATGGTCGGAAAATTTTCGACGTCCAGATCGTCGAAGCGATCCGCATGGGTTTCGATGTCGATCCAGGCGAAACAGACTTCCGGGTGCCGCTCGGCCAACTGGTTGAAAGCGTCCCGGTACTCGCGACACGTTCCGCACCACTCCGCGCAGAGGCAGGCAACGAACAGCGTGTCGGGTTCGTTGACGCGCTCGGCAATCCGGTCCTGGTCGGTGTCGAGGTTCAGCGCGGGCATGAGGTGGTTTCCTTGGCGTTAGATCGGGTGCTTTGGCGCGAATGTAGCATGGCCGCTCCCAAAGGGTGGGCCGCGCCGCTCGGCGCAAGGCCTGTTGCGGGTCAGCCACGATGGGCACGCATGAAGCGGCCGCCGGGCAGCAGCGTTACCTCGCCGGCGAGTTCGAGTTGCAGCAGGGTGGTTTGCAAGGCGGCGTCCCCCATCTCGGTGCGGGCGGCAAGAATTTCAAGCGTGGTCGGCGCATGGCCGAGCGCGGCGAGCAGGCGTTGGGCTTCGGGGGCGAGCGGCTTCGGCGAGGGAGCGGGCGCAAGCGGGTTCGCAAAGGCGACCGTGGCGGATGCGGTCGTGCCCGCCGGTTTGGCCGTTACGGATTCCTGCGGGAGTTTGACGGCAGAGGCTGTCTCAGCGGATATCGTCGCCGCCGCATGGCCTTGCGTCGTTGCGAGCGCGCGCCGACTATCGCGTTCGCCTGCGTAAGCAGACTCCGGCGCTGATGAAACGCACGAACCGGCATCGCGGTCGAGCGAAACGGTTTGCCTCGCTGGCCGGCCAGCCCGCACTTCCGGGCGCCGGACAAACCCCAGTTCCTCCAGCACTTCGTCCGGCGTTTCGACCAGCCTCGCGCCCTGCTTGATGATCCGGTGACAGCCGCGCGACAGCGGCGCGTGAATCGATCCGGGCAACGCGAAGATGTCGCGTCCCATTTCATTGGCGAGCCGCGCGGTGATCAACGAACCGGAGCGCATCGCCGCCTCGACGATCACGACCCCGCTGACGAGCCCCGCGATCAGGCGATTGCGTTGCGGAAAGTTAGCGGCGCGCGCCGGCGTGCCGAGCGGCCATTCCGAAACGATCACGCCCTGCACCGCAATCTGGCGCGCGAGCGCATGGTGTGCGGCCGGATACACGAGGTCCGCTCCGGTGCCGATCACCGCGACCGTTCCGCCGATGCCTTCGAGGCCGCCCCGATGTGCGGCGCCATCGATGCCGAGCGCGAGTCCCGACACGACGGTCACGCCCGCCGCCGAGAGTTCGCGCGCGAACCGCTGCGCATCCTCGACACCCTGCGGCGTCGCGCTGCGGCTACCCACCAGCGCCACCGCTCTCGTATGCAGCAGATCGAGCCGGCCCTTTATATATAGCAGCGGCGGCGGATCGGGCATCGTCAGCAGCGCGGGCGGATAGGCGGGGTCGTCGAGTGTCACGATCTGATTGCCGGGCGACTCACGCCATGCGAGCAGTGCGTCGAGTTGCGCCTCGAAGGCCGGTGCCGGCGGCGCCAGCACGGCACGCGCCGCGGCTTCACCGGCGACTTCGGCGAGCGCTTCCGGCGACTGGGCGAAAATCGCTTCAGGCAGCCCGAAAGCGCCCAGCATGAGGCGCAAAGCGTCGGGCTTCAACCCCGGCGCGAGCGATAGCCGCAGCCACGCGGCAAGTTCCATACGGCTGGCGGACAAAGTGTGCATGCAGGGGCGTTCCTTTCGCTGGGCCTGCGGGTAGGCAGGCGCCATGCTAAAATTTTCATCATCCGAAATAAACCGCGAATAATCGCGGCGCCGCGCCCACCCGCGCGGGTTCGTCGTCCGGCGCACGGGGCGTGTTGAATCGAGCCGGTTCGACACCATCATCCTCTGCGTATTGCGACGGGCTCACAACCTGGCCGAATGGCCAATGCGGGCGTCCCAATGGTTGGCGGCGTCTGAAATCACACTCGAAATCATGGCTTTACTGAACATCCTCAATTACCCGGACAAACGGCTGCACAAGGTTGCGAAGCCGGTCGCGGAAGTCAACGAGCGCATTCGCCGTCTCGTCGCGGACATGGCCGAAACCATGTATGCCGCACCCGGCGTCGGGCTCGCCGCCACCCAGGTGGACGTGCACGAACGCGTGATCGTGATCGACGTCTCGGAAACGCACGACGAACTGCTCGCGTTCATCAACCCGGAAATCGTCTGGTCGAGCGACGAGCGGAAGCTCTCGGAAGAGGGCTGCCTGTCCGTGCCCGGCATTTACGACAACGTCGAGCGCGCCGAGAAAGTGCGCGTGCGCGCGCTGAACGAGAAGGGCGAGACCTTCGAGCTCGATTGCGAGGGGCTGCTGGCCGTCTGCATCCAGCACGAAATGGATCACCTGATGGGCCGCGTGTTCGTCGAATACCTGTCGTCGCTGAAGCAGACGCGCATCAAGAGCAAGATGAAGAAGCTCGCCCACGCGATGTAACGCGCTTTCACTTCGCCCACGTCCATTCATGAGCCATTCGTTGCGCGTCATCTTTGCCGGTACGCCGGAATTCGCCGCGGCCGCGCTGGCCGCGATCCATCGCGCCGGGTTTCCGGTGCCGCTCGTGCTGACGCAGCCCGACCGGCCTGCCGGACGCGGCATGAAATTGCAGGCGAGCCCGGTCAAGCGCTACGCGCAGGAGCACGGGCTGGCCGTGGCGCAGCCCACCTCGCTGCGCCGCGCCGGCAAATATCCGCAGGAAGCCGCCGCCGCGATCGACCAGTTGCGCGCCACGCCGCACGACGTGATGGTGGTCGCCGCGTACGGTCTGATCCTGCCGCAGGAAGTGCTCGAGATTCCGCGCTTCGGCTGCATCAACATTCACGCGTCGCTGTTGCCGCGCTGGCGCGGCGCGGCGCCGATTCACCGCGCGATCGAAGCGGGCGACGCACAGACCGGCATCACGCTGATGCAGATGGACGTCGGCCTCGACACCGGCGCGATGATCTCCGAAACGCGCACAGCCATTACCGCCGACGACACCACGGCCACCCTGCACGACCGTCTCGCGGAAGACGGCGCGAAGCTGATCGTCGAAGCGCTGATCGAACTCGAGCGCGGTGGCAAGCTCGCCTCGACGCCGCAACCGGCGGACGGCGTGACCTACGCCGAAAAAATCGCCAAGCATGAAGCGGCGCTCGACTGGCGCCGCCCGGCTCAAGCGCTCGCGCGCCAGGTACGCGCGTTCGATCCCTTTCCCGGCGGCGCGGGTACGCTCGAAGACGGCAGCGTCGTCAAGATCTGGGCCGCGGTTGCCGAGCCGGCCGAGGCCGAGGGCGGCAAAAACGGCAAGGCGCCGGGCGTTATCGTCGACGTCTCGCCCGAGGGCGTGGTGGTCGCGTGCGGCGAAGGCGCGCTGCGTCTCACGCAATTGCAGAAACCCGGCGGCAAGCGCCTGCCGGTGCGCGAATTCCTGGCCGGTTCGGCACTCGCTACGGGACAGCGCTTTCAACTTCCACAGGCAGAATAGCTGCCTTCGCATGACCTGAACATCGTCCGTTCGGCGGATGTTCAGGGGCGCCGCCGCGAGCCTGCCGCGCGTTAGAATCCTCCATGCAGCAGGCAAAATTTCGAGGTTTCCTATGTTCGGCATCGTCCATTTCGAGTTTTTCGTCGTCGCGGTTTTTCTTCTGAATGTCACGCCGGGGCCGGATACGGCTTATATCGTCGGGCGCAGCGTCGCGCAGGGCCGCGGCGCGGGTCTGATGTCGGCGCTCGGCATTTCGGCCGGCTGCTGCATTCATTCGCTGGCGTGCGCGTTTGGCTTGACCGCGTTGCTTGCCGCGTCGGCCACGGCGTTCACCGTCGTCAAATTCATCGGCGCCATCTACCTGATTTATCTCGGTGCGCGCCTGATTTTCGCGAAACCGGCGCCGGATGCGCCTGTCAACGACACGCGCTCGCCGTCCGCGCCGAAGTCGCTGCGCCAATTGTTCCTGCAAGGCTTCTGGACCAACGTGCTGAATCCGAAGGTCGTGCTGTTCTTCGTGTCGTTTTTCCCGCAATTCGTGGCGACGGGCAGCGAGCACAAGACGTTCGCGTTCCTCGCGCTCGGCGCGGTGTTCGTCGTCATGAGCATGATCTGGAACAGCTTTGTCGCGTGGATCGCCGGCAGCGTGACGCAGCGCTTCTCCGGCAAGCCGGCGGTGAAGCGCTGGCTCGATCGTGGGGTCGGCAGCGCGTTCGTCGGCCTTGGCATCAAGCTCGCGACCACCTCACGATGATTGAATTTTCCTGCGCCACCCATATCTAACATTTCGCTTACAATCCGGCGCCGCAATCGCGCGGCCTGGAGACGAAGCCCACGCTTAGGGCAAGGAGTTGCAGACATGTTCAATTGGGTTAAAACCGCGATGCTGATGGCCGCCATCACGGCCCTTTTCATCGTGATCGGCGGAATGATCGGCGGTTCGCGCGGCATGATGCTCGCGCTCGTGATCGCCCTCGGGATGAATTTCTTCTCGTACTGGTTTTCGGACAAGATGGTCCTGCGCATGTACAACGCGCAGGAAGTCGACGAAAACAGCGCGCCGCAGTTTTATCGCATGGTGCGCGAGCTTGCCACGCGCGCGAACCTGCCGATGCCGCGCGTGTATCTGATCAACGAAGACGCGCCGAACGCGTTTGCCACCGGCCGCAATCCGGAGAACGCGGCGGTCGCGGCCACTACGGGCATTCTGCGCGTGCTGTCGGAGCGTGAAATGCGCGGCGTGATGGCGCACGAACTCGCGCACGTGAAGCATCGCGACATCCTGATCTCGACGGTCTCGGCAACGATGGCCGGTGCGATTTCCGCATTGGCGAATTTCGCGATGTTCTTCGGCGGTCGCGATGAAAACGGCCGTCCCGCGAACCCGATCGCTGGCATCGCGGTTGCGCTGCTTGCGCCGATTGCCGGCGCGCTGATCCAGATGGCGATTTCGCGTGCCCGTGAATTCGAAGCCGACCGTGGCGGCGCGCAGATTTCGGGCGACCCGCAGGCGCTTGCTTCGGCGCTCGACAAGATTCACCGCTACGCGAGCGGCATTCCGTTTCCGACTGCCGAAGCCCATCCGGCCACGGCACAGATGATGATCATGAACCCGCTGTCGGGCGGCGGCATCGCGAATCTGTTCTCTACGCACCCGGCTACCGAAGAGCGCATCGCGCGTTTGACGGAAATGGCGCGCACGGGGCGCTTCGACTGAGTCGCAGGGGGATTGGTCGGCGCGTAAGCGTGAAGCGTGAAATACCGCAAAGCGGGCCCGCGAGGCCCGCTTTTTTTGCGCCCTTCCCTGCCATTGTGCGATTGCCCGGCCGCCATCGTCCGCCCCCACGGCTGTCCCCGCCTGGCGCCACGCTACAATGTGCGCTGACTGCGCCGCGCGCACCGTGCGGCTCGCCTTTGCTCCCTTCATGACATCAAAGCCTTCTTCGCGTTCTGCTTCTTCGCTGGCGCGTTCGCGCGAATCCCGTTTGTCGGCGCTGCATCTGTCGCCCGAATCGCTCGGATTCGCGCTCGACTGCGCGGCTCAGGCTGTCGGTGCCGTGCGTCTCGGCGCGGCCCTGCCCGCGGCGCTGCAAGCCGTTCTCGTGTCCGTGCCTGAAGGCAGCGCCGCGGCGGCACGCGGCGCGGTGCAGGACATCGCCTACCGCACGATGCGGCGCCTCGCGAGCGCCGAGTGGCTGATCGCGAAGCTCGTCAGGAAAGCGCCGCCGCCGCACGTTGCCCACGTGCTCGCCTGCGCTTTCGCGCTGCTCGTCGACGACGAAGCGAGCGCCGCCTACACGCCGTTCACGGTGGTCGACCAGGCGGTGAGCGCGATCGGCGCGCGTCGCGAATTCGTCTTCGCGAAGGGGCTCGTCAACGCGGTGCTGCGCAATTTCCTGCGCGAACGCGAGACGCTTTTCGCCGCCATGCAAGCCGACGAAGTGGCGCGCTGGAACTATCCGGCTTGGTGGATCGACGCGGTGAAGCGCGCGTGGCCTGACGCATGGCAGTCCGTGCTGGCGGCCGGCAATACGCACGGTCCGCTCACGTTGCGCGTGAACGCGCGCCATTCGACCGTCGACGCGTACCTGCAAGTGCTGCAGCGTGATCACATCGCCGCGCGCAAGGTGGGCGAGCATGCAGTTCGGCTCGACACGCCGATGCCCGTCGAGCGCATTCCCGGCTTCGGCGAAGGTACCGTGTCGGTGCAGGATGCCGGCGCGCAACTCGCCGCGCAACTGCTCGGCGCGCGCGACGGTATGCGCGTGCTCGACGCCTGCGCGGCGCCCGGCGGCAAGACCGGCCATCTGCTCGAACTCGCCAGGCTGCAACTCGTTGCGCTCGAAAGCGACGCGTCGCGCGCGCGCCGCATCGGCGAAAACCTGCGGCGGCTGAAGCTCGAAGCAGAAGTGCGCATCGGCGACGCGGGCAACCCCGCGCAATGGCACGACGACCTCGACCAGCCGTTCGACCGCATCCTCGCCGACGTGCCGTGCTCGGCCTCGGGCATCGTGCGGCGCCATCCGGACATTCGCTGGCTGCGTCGCGAATCCGACATCGCCGCGCTCGCCGCCGAGCAGCGCCGCATTCTCGGCGCGCTCTGGCCGCTCGTGAAACCAGGCGGCGAGTTGCTCTACGTTACGTGTTCGATCTTCCCCGAAGAAGGCGAGTTGCAGGCACAGTGGTTTGGAAACCAGCATCAGGATGCGGTACGATTGGACGCGCCGGGGCAGCTTTTACCCTCAGTGGCCCGCGCGCCCGCCGACTCATCGGCCGGTTCTCATGCCGGACAGCCTGCTGAAGAGAGCGCCGGCGCGAACTCAGACCACGACGGATTTTTCTACGCGCGCTTTCAGAAACGGTGACCATCAAACGCTTCTTCCCGCTTCGGCTCGCTGCCGTGTTCTGGATCGCGCTGGCCGTATGGCTGGCAGCGCCAGGCGCTGCGCACGCTGATTCGATCGCGGTGCAGCGGGCGTCGCTGCAGGCCGACAACGGCGGCTGGAGTCTCGACGCGCACTTCGACTTCGAGTTGAACAGCAATCTCGAAGACGCGGTCAACAAGGGCATTCCGCTTTATTTCACGACCGATTTCGAACTGAGCCGGCCGCGCTGGTACTGGTTCGACGAGCAGCCAGTGAGCGTATCGCAGAGCCTGCGCCTGTCGTTCCAGCCGCTCACGCGCGAGTATCGCGTGTCGAGTGTATCGTCGGGCGGGTTGCAGCTTGGCTTTTCCTCGCTCAAGGATGCGCTCGCGGTCATCAAGCACATCACGTCGTGGCACGTGATCGACCGCAACCAGGTGCATGCCGACGAAACCTATACCGCGTCGGTGCGCATGCAGCTCGACATCGCACTGATGCCCAAGCCGTTCCAGATCGACGCGGTGAACAACCGCGACTGGAACCTCGCCTCCGACTGGAAGCGTTTCACTTTCACGGCGACAGAACGTGCTAAATAAAGTGCGCTCATCTCCTACCAGTGTCAGCAGCATCGTCGTGCGCGTGCTGGTGTCGACGGTCGCGGTCACGGCCGTGCTGCTGCTCGTGCTACTGGCCGCCGCGAGCGCGAATACCGAATTCTTCGACCGCTACTACCAGTGGCTCTACGCGGCCAACGTCGCGGTCGCGATGATCTTTCTGCTGGTGGTGGCGGCGCTCGTCGTCATCATCATCGTGCGATTGCGAACGGGCAAATTCGGCACGCGGCTGCTCGCGAAGCTGGCGTTCTTCATGGCGCTGGTCGGCGTCGTGCCGGGCGGCATCATCTACATCGTGTCGTATCAGTTCGTCTCGCGCAGCATCGAATCGTGGTTCGACGTGAACGTCGAAACCGCGCTCTCGGCCGGCCTCAATCTCGGGCGCGGCATGCTCGACGCGTCGCTGTCCGATCTGCAGACGAAGGCGCGTCTGATGTCCGAGCAACTGGCCAGCGCCGATGCCGCCGGCACCACGCTGACGTTGCTGCGTTTGCGCGATCAGTTCGGCGTGCAGGACGCGACGATCGTCGAGCCGACCCGCAGCATGTCGGGCGCGACGCCGGACATGCACGTGGTCGCGCAGGCGTCCGGCAACTACGCGATGCTGCTGCCGAGCGATCTGCCGACCCCGTTGATGATCGACCAGGCGCGCGGTCGCGGCTATGCGGCGATCGAAGGCGAAGTGGACGGCGATCCGCATGCGCACGGCGGCAAGGGCGCGCTGCGTTTGCGCGTCGTGCAGCGCATTCCCGATTCGAACGCGTCGCTCCTGCAGCCAGCCGAACGCTTCCTGCAACTGACGCAGCCGGTCTCGACCACGCTCGCGCGCAATGCCGATTCGGTGCAGCGCGCCTATCGCGAGTATCAGGAGAAGGCGCTCGGCCGTACTGGCCTGCGCAAGATGTATATCGGCACGCTGACGCTGTCGCTGTTTCTCGCGACCTTCATCGCGATGATGCTCGCGCTCGCGCTCGGCAATCAGCTCGCGCGGCCGTTGTTCCTGCTCGCGCAGGGCACCAAGGAAATTACCGAGGGCGACTACACGCCGAAGCGCGAGATCAAGTCACGCGACGAACTCGGCTTCCTCACGCAGTCGTTCAATGCGATGACGCGGCAGTTGTCCGAAGCGCGGGCGGCGGTCGAGAACAACCGCATCGCGCTCGAGCATTCGAAGGCGTATCTCGAAAGCATTCTCGCGAATCTGACCGCGGGCGTGTTCGTGTTCGACCGGCAGTTCAGGATCACCACCGCGAATCGCGGTGCCGAGCGGATTTTCCGTCAGCCGTTCCAGACCGTGCTCGGTTCGTCGCTCGATCAGATCGGTGTGCTCAGCGAATTCGGCGCGATGGTGCGCAAGGCCTTTGCCGACCGCGAAGCGGCGAGCGGCGACGGCCGCGACGACGGCGGACACTGGCAGCAGCAGTTCTCGGTGCAGGTGCCGGGCGAAACCGAACCGCTCACGCTGCTCGTGCGCGGCGCGCGTCTCGTCTCGGCCACCGAGCGCGATACAGACGACATGCAGACCTCGGGCTACGTGATCGTGTTCGACGACATCTCCGACGTGATCTCCGCGCAGCGTTCGATTGCCTGGGGCGAAGTCGCGCGGCGTCTCGCGCACGAGATCAAGAACCCGCTCACGCCGATCCAGCTTTCCGCCGAGCGCTTGCAGATGAAGCTCGCCGACAAGCTCGCGCCATCCGATGCGGACGTGTTGAAGCGCGGCGCGACCACGATCGTCAATCAGGTCGCCGCGATGAAGCAGATGGTCGACAATTTCCGCGACTACGCGCGCACGCCACCGGCCGTGCTCGCGCATCTGCAACTGAATGATCTCGTCAGCGAAGTGCTCACGCTGTACGGTATCGAGGAAGGCAAGGGCGCGATCCAGGTCGAGCTCGCCGCGTTGCCCGCGATTCGCGGCGACGCGACGCAGTTGCGCCAGGTGATTCACAACCTGTTGCAGAACGCGCAGGATGCGGTCGCCGAGGTCGAGCATCCGCGTGTTTTGCTCGAGACGAGGACAGTAGAATACGGAGACCCCGATGCGGAAGGCAAAGTACGCGTCGCGGTACGTCTGACAGTGTCGGATAACGGACCGGGCTTTCCCGCGCGTATTCTCACGCGCGCGTTCGAGCCTTACGTGACCACCAAGGCCAAGGGCACGGGCCTGGGTCTTGCGATGGTCAAGAAGATCGTCGACGAACATGGCGCGCGCATCGACATTCGCAATCGCATGAAGGCCGGCGACGTGATCGAAGGCGCGCAGATTTCGATCCTCTTCCTTCAACTGGCGGACGACACGGCGGCACCCGGTGCGCATGGCGCAGGCGCGCATCCGGTGCATGGCGGTACGTCGCAGGGAACGACAAAAGCAACAGTGCAGACAAGGGCAGCGTAAATGGCAACCATCCTGGTGGTAGATGATGAAATGGGCATCCGGGAATTGCTCTCGGAGATCCTGAGCGACGAGGGGCACGTCGTGGAGGCCGCTGAAAATGCGCAGGAGGCGCGCGAGTTCCGCTTGCGCCAGGCGCCGGACCTCGTGCTGCTCGACATCTGGATGCCTGACACCGACGGCGTGACGTTGCTCAAGGAATGGGCCGCGCAAGGTCAGTTGACCATGCCGGTCATCATGATGTCCGGCCACGCGACCATCGATACCGCGGTCGAAGCGACGAAGATCGGCGCGCTCAATTTTCTCGAGAAACCGATTGCGTTGCAGAAGCTGCTGAAGGCGGTCGAGCAAGGTCTCGCGCGCGGCAATGCGCCGGCGCAGGGAGGCGCGGCCGCGAAGCCGGCGATGCCGGTGAGCGCGTCGGCGGTCGCATCGGCGGCCGCCTTGCCGATACTCTCGGCCGACGGCATCGGCGGCGGCGCGCTCACTGCGCAAACGGCATCGATCTCGTTCGACATTCCGCTGCGCGATGCACGCGATGCCTTCGAGCGCGCGTATTTCGAATATCACCTCGCGCGCGAGAACGGCAGCATGACGCGTGTCGCCGAGAAGACCGGCCTCGAACGCACGCATCTTTATCGCAAGCTCAAGCAACTCGGCGTCGATCTCGGCAAGAACAAGGGCGAATGAGTGCCACGTATTGCACGCAAAGGCCGGTCGACAAAATTTTTTATGAAAGGGCTTGCTGAACTACGGATCGCTTGATATAGTTTCGTTCTTCGTTGGCCCGGTAGCTCAGTTGGTAGAGCAGCGGATTGAAAATCCGCGTGTCGGTGGTTCGATTCCGCCCCAGGCCACCAGGATTTAGCCCTAGGAAATCGCAAGATTCCTGGGGCTTTTCCGTTTCAGGTGGTATCCGTTTCTTTGCGTTTCTGCGGCTGGCTCGCGAGTCAGGTCGAGGGCAGCGTTCAACGTCGCGTGATAAAATCGCGCCAGTTCAAGGACTTGCATGCGAACGTGTTGCTTCACTCGCGCATCAGTGCAGCGGCTGAATCAGTGCAACACGTGAGTGCCGTGCGTTATGCACGACCCGCGGGCGCGACCTGCGGCGAACCCGTCGCCCGACGATCGACGCGATCAACGGTATAAGCGCCCAGTCACGTTCACGTGCAACGCGCGACCTATACTGCTTTGGCCGGCAGCGGTGCCGGTACATGTCGCGCCGCGTCGCGTCGCTTGCATGACGCACCTCGCGCAGCGCGACTTGGCACTCTCATTCACGGAGTTTCACGGTGATCCGCAAAGACGCTAAGCGTAGCGCGCTCGTGTTGTTTTCCGGCGGCCAGGATTCCGCCACCTGTCTCGCGTGGGCGCTCGATCGTTACGACACGGTGGAAACGCTCGGTTTCGATTATGGTCAGCGGCATCGCGTCGAACTCGAATGTCGCGAGGGGTTCCGGCAGGCCGTCACGCGCGCGTTTCCGGCATGGGCCGATCGTCTCGGCGACGACCACATGATCGATCTGTCGCTGCTCGGCGCGATCAGCGACACCGCGATGACGCGCGAGATCGAAATCGAGGCCACGGCCAACGGTTTGCCGAACACGTTCGTGCCGGGCCGCAATCTGATGTTCATGACGATCGCGGCGGCCATTGCTTATCGGCGTGGCTTGCAGGTGCTGGTCGGCGGCATGTGCGAAACGGACTTCTCGGGCTATCCCGATTGCCGCGACGACACGATGAAGGCGCTGCAGGTCGCGCTCAATCTCGGCATGGACACGCGCTTTGCGCTCGAAACGCCGCTCATGTGGCTCGACAAGGCCGACACATGGCACCTCGCGCACGAGCTCGGCGGCGACGAACTGGTCGAACTGGTGCGCGTCGAGACGCACACCTGCTATGTCGGCGAACGCTCCGAATTGCATGCGTGGGGCTTCGGCTGCGGCGAATGCCCGGCATGCCGCCTGCGCAAGCGCGGTTACGAGGCCTACCTCGCGGGTGAAAAAGTCACCGAGCCGGTCTGAGCGCCGACAAGGCGGTACATCCATCGGGCAGCGAGCGGCGCAAATCACGCGCCATTATCTTCAGGAATACAGGGCAGATAGCAGTATGACTTACGCGGTCAAGGAAATCTTCTACACGTTGCAGGGCGAGGGCGCGAATGCCGGGCGTCCGGCCGTGTTCTGCCGCTTCGCGGGCTGCAATCTGTGGTCGGGCCGCGAGGAGGATCGCGCGGAAGCCGTGTGCCGTTTCTGCGATACCGATTTCGTCGGCACCGACGGCGAGAACGGCGGCAAGTACCGCACGCCTGAAGAACTGGTCGCGATGATCGCGTCGCAATGGCCGCAAGGCGAGGGCGAGCGTTTCGTGGTCTGCACCGGCGGCGAGCCGATGCTGCAACTGGACCAGCCGCTCGTCGACGCGCTGCATGCGGCCGGCTTCGAGATCGCGATCGAGACCAACGGCTCGCTGCCCGTGCTCGAAACGATCGACTGGATCTGCGTGAGCCCGAAGGCCGACGCGCCGCTCGTCGTGACCAAAGGCAACGAGCTGAAGGTCGTGATCCCGCAGGACAACCAGCGCCTTGCCGACTACGCGAAGCTCGACTTCGAGTATTTCCTCGTCCAGCCGATGGACGGCCCCTCGCGCGACATCAACACGAAGCTCGCGATCGACTGGTGCAAGCGCCATCCGCAGTGGCGCCTGTCGATGCAGACCCACAAGTATCTGAACATTCCCTGATTTGCCGTGCTGACGATTACCCGAAAACTCGAATTCGACGCGGGCCACCGCATCCCCGATCACCGCAGCCAGTGCCGTAATCTGCACGGCCATCGCTACGTGCTCGAAATCACGCTGCAAGGCGACCTGGTCGATACCGAAGGCGCGCCCGATCGCGGCATGGTGATGGACTTCGCCGACGTGAAGTCGCTCGCCAACGAGCATCTGGTCGACAAGTGGGACCACGCGTTTCTGGTCTATGCCGGCGACACGCAGGTGCGCGGCTTTCTCGAAACCATGGCGGGGCACAAGACCGTCGTGCTCGATCGCATTCCGACCGTCGAGAACCTCGCCGCGATCGCGTTCGAGATACTCGCTAACGTCTATGACGCGCACTACGGCGTGAATCTGCGTCTGCACAAGGTGCGTCTGTACGAGACGCCGAACTGCTGGGCCGACGTGGTCCGCGGCCAGGCGCGCGACTAGCCCCGCTGCTCATTCCCCCCGCCGCGCGAGCGAACCCTCGCGTTATTGTCACGGTATGATCGTTCCGGCAAGCACACGGAGCGAGACATGCCGGTCATCGCATTGCGTTGCAGCAGGCATCGGGGCCGTCAGCGCCCCGGTTTCTGCCTGACCTCATATCTGACTCCGCTTCCGGACACTCTTCCGGTCACGAAACTGCGCGAGGCCAGCCGATGAGCACCTTCACCAATCCCCTCAAGCAACGTCTGAAGGAACCCGCGTCGCTGTTCGGGCTGTGGCTGTCGCTTGGCAGCGATGCAGCGGCCGAGGCGCTCGCTCATGCCGGCTTCGACTGGCTGCTGATCGACATGGAGCATGCGCCGAACGATAGCGGCGGCGTCGAATCGCAATTGCGCGCGATCGCCGCCGCGCATCTGCCGAGCGAGCCGGTGGTGCGCGTGCCTGCCAGCGAGCCGTGGCTCGTCAAGCGCGTGCTCGACGCCGGCGCGCGCACGCTGATGTTCCCGAATATCGAATCCGCCGACGATGCGGCACGCGCTGTGCGGCTCACCCAATATCCGACCGCCGGGGCGCTGGACGGCGAGCGCGGCGTCGCGGGCGTCGTGCGCGCGGCCGGCTACGGCATGCGGCGCGACTACGTGCAAACGGCCAACGCGCAGATCGCGACGATCGTGCAGATCGAGTCGGCGCGCGGCCTGCGGGAAGTCGAGAAGATCGCGGCGACGCCGGGCGTCGACTGCGTGTTCGTCGGGCCGGCCGATCTGGCCGCGAGCCTCGGCCATCTAGGCGACGCGAAGCACGCCGACGTGCTGGCGGCGATGACGCGCATCGTCAGCGCCGCGGACAAGGCCGGCATCATCGCGGGAATTTTCGCGATGGACGTGGCGAGCGCGCGGCAGTATCGCGAGGCGGGGTTCCGCTTCATCGCGCTGGCCGCCGACGTCATCTGGATGTTGCGCGCGACCCGTCAGGCATTGCAGGAGGTGAGGTCATGAACGGCGGAGTGCAGGGCGTCGCGTGGCGCGTCGGCGTGCGGGCGGCGGCCCGGATGAGCGCGCGGGCGGCGCTCGCGGCAGCGCTGCTGGCGAGTGGCGCGTGGGATGCCGCGCACGCGCAGGACCGGGTCGCGAAGTCGGACGATCCGCAGACGCAGTCCGCGGTGGCCGACTACAACGCCGGCAATCTCGGCGCGGCGCTGACCGAGTTCCGCCAGGCCGCCGAGCGCGGCAGCCGGCTCGCAGAGTTCAACTACGCGATGATGCTGCTCAACGGCGAGGGCACGCCGGCCAACGTCGAGGAAGGCAAGAAGTGGCTGCGCAAGGCCGCCGACGCGAACATGTCCCACGCGCAGTACGTGTACGGCAAGATGTACGACGATGGCGAGTTCGTCGAGCGCGATCCGGCCGAGGCGCATCGCTGGTTCCTGAAGGCGGCGCAGCAGGGACACGTGCAGGCGCAGCTCGCCCTCGCCAACCAGTTCCTCGACGGACGCGGCACCGAGCGCGACAACCGGCAGGCCTTCGTCTGGTACAAGAAAGCGGCGCAGGGCGGCGACATGACCGCGCAATACGTGACCGGCTCGTTCTACGAACGCGGCGGCGACGGCGTCGACCGGAACCTGAACGTGGCGCGCGCGTATTACGCGGCTGCGGCGGCGCAGGGCGATCCGGCCGCGCGTCTGAAGTATCAGCAGTTGAGCGCGCAACTGCGCGATCAGAAGGAAGTAAAGCCGCAGTAATGACGGCGATGAAAAAAGGGCGCTCCAGGTGGAGCGCCCTTTTGCGCATTGCATGCCGGTTCGTGCGTGCCGTGAGGCGTCGCTAGCTTTGCATCAGGCGCTTCTGGCGCGCGACGCTCATGATGAGCCCGACCGCGATGCCGAGCGTCGTCAGCGCGGTGCCGCCGTAGCTCATGAACGGCAGCGGC